>Ga0153924_1000348_pt1 | contig 29865 bp, 36 predicted proteins | sample TSNJ008MetaG_FD_104709 | JGI IMG/M metagenome (GOLD analysis project Ga0153924, IMG submission 104709) | Attine ant fungus gardens microbial communities from New Jersey, USA - TSNJ008 MetaG | ecosystem: Host-associated > Fungi > Mycelium > Unclassified | place: USA: New Jersey, Wharton State...
AAGTGGATTCTACGGGGCAGAGCCGAGGAAGAAGTGCGACGAAGCACATGGTAGAAGCGTTTCTGAGGTACTATGCGGATCCCAAGACGAGGCCTGTGTTTGGGGTGAGGCACCTGTGGATTCAGCTGTTTGCTCGTGCGCAGGGACAGTATTTGTTTGCGGAATCTCAAGCGTGGGAAGGGAAGAAGCCGCTACGGGATGTGCAGCTGTGTGGATGGTGGAAGGAAGTGTTGGGCACGGTGGCTAAAATAGACGCGAGGATCAAGGCGTATTACATGTTGCCTGGATACACCCACCTCGAGGCTGAGCAGATGCTCAAGGAGGCCTCGTCCGAGATGGCGTGGGAGTATGGCCACCCCTACCACGTGCCAGAGCTACCGTGTCCACGTGATAACTCGGAAAAAGCCAATCACCTCGGACACACGATTCCGTACTTTGAGGATGACCCCAAGTCACGTTTCCTAGACGAGATGGCGCTCAGCACGGGGCGGGAGTTGAGGCGGCCTGCGCGGAAACGAGCGCGGACGGAGACAGCGGCGCAAGAGACAGTGCACGTGACTGTCGACGATTTTTGGGAGCGCATGTCATTCCGGCAAGAGTGTGTGACAGGGGCAGTTACGGGGTTTTTCACTATGGTGGTGGTGGGTGAAGGAGAGACTGTGGACCGGGAGACCGAGGGACACGTGACGCTGGCGATGCACAAGCGAGTGCGAACTGCATTGACGTCGAGTGTGTCATTTGCGACTGCGGCACGGGCGCTGCAGGCGACGGAGACCATTGAACGGCTGTGCAGAGAAGTAGGGTGCCTGTCTGGTGCAGTGGCGGTGCAGAACGGGAATGGTGGTGGCCGGGGGACGGAGGGTGGCCGGGGGAGTAACGGTGTGACATTGTTGGCTGCGCGCCGGAAAAAGAAATAGATACGGCCTGTAATAGATTTCTCTCTCACTTACTACCATCATGACCACCAGCCTGCCCTCCTTCAGCCAGGCTTTCAGTAGTATGTCTGCCCCCCGCAAGCGCACCTGCGATGACGACCACGACAACTCCAAGAAACGCCGCGTTGTCACCGTAGTCGGCATCCCCCACGACTCGGACAACAGCGAGCACCCCCCGCCACCCATCCTTCCCGTCAAACACAAGCAAAAGTCCAATTCCCGTCCGGCGCAGCCCCTCCCTTTTCCCACCCCAAATAGTTTTGCCCAGCGCAGAACCGGCTTCAAGCCAGCCGACATCGTCATCAGCCCTAGAGACGACGGCGTCGAGCCTGCAATCCAGAGTGCGCCTCCCGTCCCCCAGGGCATGGCCATTCCCCGCCTACCACCCGTCATGAGACAGGCAGACAACCCTCGCACAATGGCTTCAAAAGTACCCCCAACTCCGGCTCGACTGTCACGCCTCAGACAAGGACTGCGTACCTCTCCTCCCCCTGCCCCCAGCGTCGCCATTGCTTCCACCCTCGTCCCCACAACCCCCGCCGTTCTTCACCATCCCGGTTACTCCGGCGACAAGTCCGCTTTCCTCGCCCCCTTTGAGCTCTTCTATGACGCCCTCAACGACTCAAAGCAGCTCAAAGCCTGGCTCTCTCAGCAGCTCCAGCAATCCCATGCTTTCATCCAGTCCTGTTCTCAATCCCAAGACAAGCTCAATGACACTATTGAGGCTGCTGTTGACAAGAGAGTATCTGCAATGACCGCGGAGCTTGTCACATTGCGCCGTCGTGTCGACGAACTCGAAGATGCTCTCCTAACTCGTCGTCCCAGCACCGACGCATCCTTGAGTCTTCCAAAACACAAACAACCTCCTCTCTGGAATGGTTCTGCCTCTCTTGAACCCTATGCTTACTCTTCTCCCTCCCTTCGTCGCCGTCCATCGCCCACCTGGATCCCAGACCGAGACTCCCGTGGGAATCCCGGTGACAGTGAGAGACACGTATCGCCACCCTATGATTCTCGTCGCCTAGCTACCATATCTGCCACCAGATTAGACCCTCCACACATTCGTGATCCCCCAGGGAGGCCTGAGCTCACAAGATCCCATTCCCATACAGACCCTGCCTTGCCCACTGGTCCTCCAACTCCTTCGTCTGCCTCCCCATGCCAGCAACCGTCATTACACCCGTCGTCGTCGTCATCGTCGTCATCCTCCTCACCATCATCACAAAGACCGGCTAGTCGTAGGAATTCAGTTGACTGAATATAGTTTTTTTGGTTTTTGCCTGGACAATTGAATTCTGGACTCGCTCGTGTGAACTCAATGGTTGTACTGTAGTTCCTATTGACGCCTGTCTCTCTCCTTTTATTTCTCGAATTTTGTAGCATTTTAAATCATACACTGTAGCGTGGCGTTGGATGACTTTTTGGCATATATGGGCATCCGGACAGCCTCGATCCGGAAAGCATCATAAACTGTCTTTCGAGTAATGACAGTTGGGAAGCTTCTGATGTTCTTTCTCTTGGGTGCCGAGCTAGTCCAAACTTGCCGTACATTTTTTATTGGCAGTGAAGTGAGCATTGAGCGCAAAATTCACGCTTTGGACGCTCCCATGACCGAGAAATGAATCGATAATGAATCGATGAGAGTCACCAATTGTCTATCATTAATTAATCCATCAGTCTGTTTCATAATAGATGGATGGATCGGATCGAAAAACAAGACTTGATGCAATGCAATGTTTTTTCTTGTTCCTTGTTCTCTCCGCAGCTGTGCTCATTGATATTTGGTGAGAAAACAACAAATAAAGATGGGATTAGAGTATCAGGTTTGGGTGGTTGTTGATTGATAGTGATTGAATGGCTATTGAATGGCTTTCTGATGCTGAGAAAGTTTGAAGGACAGGGGGATGAAGGTTTGTTTTTTGTCATAACATTGCTTCGTAAGTCTCAACAACCCCGAGTCCTGAAATGCGAGGCGTAAGAGCGTGGTTAGGTCTTTGTTTCTAGTCATAGAAGTTTCTTTCTTGATTGAATGTAGCAAATGAGGATCAGTGTAGGAGATTCTTTTAACAAAGACCGAACAAAGAGTGGTGTCAGGCACATTTTCCCTTTAGGAAGGTAGAAAAAAGCCGAATGATCTATCAGTCAGTTAAATTAATGAGTAGATGGAAGAGGAGACTGGGGCTCAGCTTAGCAATAGTAGCCAAAGCCCAAGATGACGACGTCCAAAACCCACTCTTTGGTAGATTACAACTTGTATGTCCATAGACATTTCACGATCGCAGAAATTGCATTCAAAACATGAACAGAAAACCGAGTCTGAGAAATAAAATTATATATATCCATCATCATCACCATAACTCGCGCCTCTTTTTACGAATAGCCTTCACCAACGAATGTCGTTCACTCCATTTCGACCGTGCTACTTCATGCTCCTTCTCGACTTGTTCCTGAATCTCTTTACGCTTTGTCACCTTCAAAGGTGCGACTGTTGACACGAATGCCCGAGTGACATTGAACATCTTTGCCAACTGTCCTCGTGAGTATTTGTCCGGCTCTTTCTCCCGGAGCTCACGAATCTTTGCGATAGTTTCATCTGAAGCGCGTTCTGGACCTGGTTTATGTAATCCTGGTCGGGCAAAGGGTGGTAATGGCCCATCAACGAGTGTCGGCACGGGTTTCAGGAGAGGCGAGCAAGGATTGGTCGTAAATGAATGTGGCGAGGCTGCAGAAGGTGGGGGACGATGAATGAAGGTCAAATTCTCATCCTCGAGTGTGGTGACGGTTGCCTTGGGGTTGTTGACTAATGGGTCAGGCGGGCGATATGCTGGCCGTTCAGCGGTCCCGGGATTTGGACGAGGAAATTTGCGTGAGTGCTTTGTTCCATAGCTACGAGTAAGAAAACGTGATGATGAGATGATGCGAGTATTGTTCATGGCTGTTTTTTTGTGTAGTGAACGACGCTAATCCACCTAGCTTTTTCACAAGCACGTGACTGATTTTATACCTACCCAAAATCTGTACATTCTCACTATCCTGCTCAAGACATCTTTCCCTCCTCAGCTTCGATCGCCTGTACAAGTTCACATTAACCAACACACTCATTATGGTACTTCTTTGGGTGACTCGCAGCAGATGAATATGCAAAATACAACATGATGTATTGTTAGACGCAGCATGCGTCGATGCTGCGCCATACAATCTGGCAATGAATTTGCGCTATGAGAGAGGCTGTGAGAGTGCTATCGCCCTGAAGGAGGAGTCTGTCTCAATCCAAGTTACTGGTTCTGTGTAAAAGTCCATCGTTGAGGTCGAAACAAAGCGAGGGCGGCGGTTCTCTATGCATCAGAAGTCAAGGCATCTTTGAATTCAAATATACTTCTTCCCTATCCCTGCCATTTCTTAGGGCGTATCACCTGATTTCTGTCCTTATCAACAGACTATGCATCGCAAGTGGATATGTGTCTGCATTGTAGCAGAAGCCTACAACTACGGCACTGTGATTTCTTCGATGACGGTTCACTACCTCTGTCGGGCCTGGTCGGTCAAAGCAAGGGTTTTGTCGGCCGTGTCGCTGAAGGGTGGCACAGGACTAGTGCCTCATGTATGCCATTTTCCGGCGTCCGGAATCGAATATATTCTTCCGATACCTTCTAATTCACATGGCCATCTTAGGTTGTCCTGCTTCGCGGGATCGAACCCATCTCCTTCCATTATAAATACTTGCTCTCATCGTCCTTGTTGCCTGGCCTTGCTCTGTTCTTTCGAAAATGTCTCTCGTTGCTTTGAGTCCCCCTGTTAGCCCATCTGTTCCACCCTATTTCTTTCATACCGACCATCGTCAGCGGTGCTTAACTCAACTTCGGAGCAAGACTACTGGCCTCGAGAAATATATCTATCTAAGTGGTCTGAAGGAGCGTTGTCCCGACCTCTTCTATGAGATTGTCCTCGCCAACATGTTGGAAGCGATTCCGATTTTATATACGCCTACGGTTACGATTTCTCCTAGCTTGCTCACTACCAGCTGATATATCTACTAGGTTGGTGATGTTTGCTCGAATTATTCACATATATGGAGCCACCCCGAGGGTCTTTATGTTTCCATTGAGAATAAAGGACACATCCGAGAAGTTCTTCGTACTTGGCATAGCATCACAGATGCTAGAATCGCTGTAGTGACTGATGGTAGGTTTTTCCCTTGATCACAGGTATATCACTTTTTGACTCAGTGTCAGGCTCCCGTATTCTTGGCCTCGGTGACCTTGGGGTCAATGGGCTGCCGATTGCTATTGGCAAGCTGTAACTCACTTCTTTGTGCTTTTACCGAGCTGAGCTTACCGTTGTCGTGTCCCTTGTAGAGACCTGTACATTACAGGCGCTGGTATCAGACCAGCGAGTACAGTGCCAATCTGTCTTGACCTAGGTACAAACACTCAAAGACTTCTTGATGATTTCCTGTACTTTGGTGTACGCCGCAAGCGTCCAGATACACAAGAGGTATGTGTTTGCAAATTTGAGATTTTGTTCTCAAGCTAGACTAAGCTCGGACCAGATGGATGCTTTTATGCAGGAATTTGTTGATTCGGTGAAAGAAGTATTTCCTCAACTTTTTGTGCAATTCGAAGATTTTTCGACGGATAATGCTTTCCGATATCTCAACATGTTCAGGTCCAGGTACCGTATCTTTAATGACGATGTAAAGTCTATTCTGTTCTTGTTTGGCATTAATCTTGTTTCTGACATTTCTTGTGTTACAAGATACAAGGGACAGGTAAAGATATTTGTGCTCGTAGCCAAGGACGTCTCATTACCTATCATTTCAGGCGCTGTTGTTCTTTCTGGGTTCATCAACGCTGCGAAGATTTCTTCAAAGGCTGCTGGTACTCGTCTCGAGGACCAGCGGATCCTTTTCTTTGGTGCCGGGTCTGCTGGTATCGGTGTCGCCAAACAACTAGTATCGTTTTTCACCTTCTTAGGCCAATCAGAGGAAGAGGCGAAGAGCAAAATATATGTAAATACTTTCTTTTCATGTGATTGTGATTTTTGAACGAGTCATTACAGACTGTTGATTCCAAAGGACTTATTACCGCAGATAGGAAAGGCCTACAGGAACACAAACTATGTCCGTGTTTTTTTTTACCCCTTGCTTCCTCTTGATAACAATATCCACTATCTCTCTCACAGTTTTCGCCCGCACTGATTACAACGGACCTCCGTTGACCCATTTGGTCGACATCATCGACTATGTTAAGCCCACTGCTCTTATGGGTCTTAGTACAATCCCGGTAATGTCAGGTGTACGTATGTTCAGGGCACAATTGTGATTTTTTGTTTAGAACGCGTTCTCGGAACAAGTCGTGAGGCGCATGGCGTCTTTGAATAAACGTCCGATCATCTTCCCTCTATCGAATCCTGTCTCTTTGAGTGAGGTTGACTATGCCGATGCAGTTGAATGGTATGTCGAGATTTGTCGTCCGAGTTTATTGAACTGGTTTGATCACTTTTCTCTCAGGACAAATGGGGCTGTTGTATTTGCCTCCGGTAGTCCCTATGAGTCTATTGAATTCAAGGGTAAGAAGTATGAGCCTAGCCAGGGAAATAACATGTATATCTTCCCGGGTCTTGGGCTGGGCACCCTTCTTTCCAAGGCACGACACGTTACAGACTTGATGGTCGAGCAGGCATCTATCGCACTTTCTGCTTCGCTGACCCAGGAAGAAAAAGATGTTGATTTGGTATATCCTCGCCTGATCCGTATTCGTGAAATATCGGCTCGCATTGCCGTTGCTGTCATCCGTGCTGCTCAAACAGATGTGAGTGGCCGGCTCAATTTAGTAGTTGACTCTGGAATTGATATTTTTTTCTCCAAGGGGGTGGATGAGAGCACATTCTTTCGCGATCTCCCGGATGATGCTCTTTTAGAGACTGTCAAATCCAAGCAATGGCACCCTACTACACACCGAACGCCACGTTTGTAGAAACGGCTCCAGTGCCTCTGGTAATTTCTACCTATGCAATTCCCGAGTGTATCTGTCTACTTGGTTGCTTATATTGTTAAAAGAGGTTTTGCTCCACCTACTGCCAGTGTCTTATGCATCCATTGTTGTCTCCAGTTCGAGAAGCTTCTTGTAATCTATATCTGTCGTGTCCCTGTCTATGATAAGGTCATCTTCGTGACCGTCCGGCTTCCACTGTGCGATCGAATATCGATGATTTACACCCTTGAGAGTCGGAAGGCACGTAATGCTTCCGCATCCACCCGTTTGCGACATGGGGTAAAGATAAATTACTTCTTTGACACGAGAATGTAGAAGCGCCATACTACACATGACGCAAGGTTCGTGGGTCGTAAATAAGGTCAACGATGTCAAGAGATAGCTCCTCTCATTTTTTTGGAGTGAATTGAGACCGTCGATGCCTTGGTCTTGTGTTTCTGCCGAAGCATTTGATTTCGTCCCGTCGTTTGATAAAGCTGTTGCAGAATCGGCTACTTTCCGAATGGTGTTTATCACAGCGTGACGAAGAGGATGTCGAGTTGATTTTCGAGTGTCGTGTGCTACAAACTCTTTTGGAGCCTCTCGGATTGACCGCATACCCGTGCTATTTCCCATGAACTGGGATTCTTCGTAAGGAACCGGAACATGTGCGGCTATGGGGTACTAGAGTTGGAAAAACATGTGGGACAACGTTAGTGGACAACGAGGAAGGAGAGTGTGTTCCGCCTGTTTTGGGGACCCACCTCTCCACTTTGAAGTGCTTCTATTGCAGCTTGCACTGTTTTCTGCATGGCAGACCATGCCCACGCTGCTTTTCCGCGGCACCATCTCTCCTGCTCGTCCTTCCTGCGTGGAGTAAAGTATGTTGGCCATAAAGCTGTTTTTAGAGTGAGTTGGATTGGCGTAACGGCAGATGAGGCTGGTATGGTATGGAGGTATGGAGAAGGGAGGTTGAGGTCTTCCGGGAGCTGAGGCAGGCCGGTAGACCGAGAAGCGATGAGAAAGCTTGTGGTGCTATTCTGTTTTCGTACTCGTTTCAGATGAGCGAGCTCTGCTGTGTCAAGATTAGCTTGTTTGAGCCACCTAGAAAAAGCAATTTTTTTTCAGCACAGCGTCCGTGTATACATATAAGCGGATGCGGAAACGTACTTGAGAAGAGTTGTAATCAATCTCTGGTCTGGTACGTCCACGATCCAGGCTTGAACTGCAGGAAGACGGGATAAGGGGCATTAAGATTGTAGAAGAATCGTTACAACTCACTCGTCCGTATGGTTTCAGGAGTCTCTTCCTCTGGCAGTAACTTGTATCTCACAAATGGAAGATCTTCTTCGCGAAGAAGCTCCTGAGCATCACCATTCGTAAAAGGGTTGATCGAGAGAGTGTGTTGTTCGTTGTTGTCAATGGCCGATAAGCTATTCCAAGCATCATGAATATCTTCATGCAATGTTTGAGCGCCATTTTTTTCTTCCACAGTCCCTGCCACAGGAGAGAACCATAACTTGTGCCCATAGAAAATACTAAGTTCTTCTCCAGGCTTAATATTGCGAGACGCGACGAAGCGAATCGAATCCGTGGATGTGTCAAGAGTGAAAGAAACATTTGGAGGATCGGAGTGATTGAAGAGGGAACCTTGTGTTGGCTGTCAGAAATAATGTGGTCGTGAAACTGCGTGTCGAGCACATACCAAGGCCTAAGGCAAGGGCCATGCGACCATCAGGCCATACAAAAGTATAGTGATCTAAAATCGTATACTTTCCTTAGCACGAGGTAAGTAAAACGAGCGTACAATTCAGAGGAGGCCTTTATACAATACCGTACTCCTCATACTCCGACTTTGAGAAGAACAAAACAGGGCTGATTTCAACGGTAGTGTTTCGTGGAACTGGTTTTGTGGCTATAGAAATAGGGTTTCAGCTATGATAACATGAAACAGCTACAGGGAAAGAGCTGACCGTATACACCTCTTCCTTTTGCTTCAGTGACTTTGATAACGCATCCTGTTGCATTGAGATGCTGAAGTTCAGAATGGGCGCTAGCAGTGCCCGACATTGAAAGTAGCAGATTAGATCAGTTATTTTGATCCGGGAGCCGAGGTGATTTTGATGCGGTCAGAGACTCGTGACAAAGACACGTCTTTCGTAAAATGCCAGCTTGTTTCTTTTCCAACCCATGTTTTCTGAAGGACCAGCGCATTGACAACTCAAAGTATACCTTTCACTCTCACTTCTAGGTCGTGAAGATGTCAAGCGTAGCGATCAGACCAAGACCTTTACCTAGCGTGTTGCTCTTTGGATTGGTCCCTGTTGCGTTGTGGTTCATTGCAAGACCTTTACTAGATCCCGTTCCCCCTCTGTCGGCCCTATATGTATCTGTCGGATTTTCTATCTTCTCGTTCTTGGCTACATTACACCTTATACCGCGCCTAGGGCCTGTATTTGTCTCCGCCCATCTGAAGGGGAGAGATCTACTCAAAATATACAATGATCCAATGTGAGTGATCTCCATTTGAGGAAATTTGATAAAGTTAAATGTATATAGTCCGGAGTGCATGGGTCTTGTGTGTGCGGCGGTATACATCCTCATCCTGATGCTCTTCATTCCTTTCGCTTTCTCGAGCTCTATCATGCATCGAGCAAATAGGTCTCCGGCTTCAGAGGGCATTAATGTGGTTGATTTCCCTCATCACCAGGTAAGATATCTGTTGTATCTCTTCCAGGAGATTCTTTTCACACAAATGGTAGCTTTCAGTCTACCTTTCCTCCCTTCTTTCTCTCCTAACAGCGACTATGCTTGGCTTTCTCGATGATGTATTCGATATTCGATGGAGGCACAAGCTACCAATACCTGTAATCGCATCTATACCCCTCTTGATGGTCTACTATGCGGAGCGGGGCAACACTTATGTTGTTGTGCCACTGCCCTTGAGATCTTTCTTTGGTACCCTCATCAATCTTGGTATGATCGGTCATACTCGCATTCACTCTGACCGTGGTTTAAAGGATTCTAGGGCCATTATACTATATGTACATGTCATTGCTGTCGACATTTGCGACGAACAGCATCAATATTCTGGCTGGGATTAATGGTTCCGAAGTCAGCCAGGCGCTCATAATTGCACTGTCGGTTATTCTGAACGATCTGTTATATCTTCCTTGGCCAATTGGTTTCCATATTCCTCTCCACTTACTTGGGAACAAGTCTGAGGTCGAGTTCGGGGGCGTCTGGAGTGCCGGCATGTCCTACGGAAGCCGTGAACTGGTCGAGCGTCACTTGTTCAGCCTTTACTTTATGTTGCCGCTTGTTGCAGTCTGTGCTGGATTCATGTATCACAACTGGTATGGTTGTTTTTGTACCTGGAGATACAACAACCCACTATTTTCTAGGTATCCTGCCCGAGTCTTCCCTGGTGATACCTTATGTTACGTCACCGGGATGGCGTTTGCTGTAGTCGGAATCCAGGCGCACTTCTCGAAAACACTGTTACTGTTTTTTATACCACAGGTCTTCAACTTTCTGTTGTCCTGTCCCCAATTATTTGGTCTCGTCCCCTGTCCTCGACATAGGGTACCAAGGTAAGTGGATTCGAACCGCAGGCCCGAACTAAAAGAATTTTGGCTCTGTTCAGATTTGATTCAAGTAAAAACCTCCTTTATCCTTCCAAGGTTGCGTTTGAGAGACCGTTATCACAGCTGGCGAGCCTTGTTCTTCGCATATATGCTACTCTTGGGTTGACGGAACTCACTGTCCATCCTACAAGTGGACTCATTCTCGAGGCGACAAACTTGACTATCTTGAACTTTTTCCTTGTCCGTCTGGGCCCAATGAATGAGAAACAACTGGTTCGAGTTTTAATGTGTTCACAGGTCGGTGGACATATGAGATGAATTAACTTGCGTGCTGATGCCATTTTTTGTGTCAGGTTGCAGGAAGCCTAGTGGCGTTTGTAGTTCGTTATGGTTTGGCCGGTTTGGTCTATGATGGTGATCGACGATGATATTAGTAGCCTAGAAAGGAATAGATTCTATCGATCAAAGGCATCAATGGCGACAAATTGAAATGTTAATCATCCGACCTAGCATGGATACAATACAGACAGGGGTTTGATAACCCACTATACCTTGATTGGGATACCATAGAGATCGAGATAGCGCGCATATAGAGTGCTGTTGAGTACAACATCATGAACGGGAAAACAGCGATGACTGGGCTGGAATAGAGCTGCTCAGCAGAGAATCACATGGTATTGTTGTATTGACCCGGTCTAGAAAGCAGGTGTTTGCAGGTGCGGAGCAAATTATCCTATATAGACCTTATTCCATTCAGTACTTACTTCGTACTATCATGTCAACTGAAAAGGCCCGTTTTGCTCAGGAAGTTGCGGAGGTTGAACAATGGTGGAAGGTACGTTCTCAGCTGATCTGTTATCACGGATTATATTCAATGTGCCTAGAGTTTGCGCTTTGCTCAAACCAAGCGCCCTTATACCGCTGCTGATGTTGTCGCCAAGCGTGGCACCATGAAAATGGACTATCCTTCTGACCTCCAGGGCAAGAAATTATGGACAATACTCAGCGAGCATGCAAAGAGAGGGACACCCTCGCATACCTACGGGGCGTGAGTCATATTCTAGATGAGCGTTTTGCTGAGGGATGACACAATCTACTGCTAGCCTTGATCCTATTCAGGTGACTCAAATGGCCAAGTACCTCGAGACTGTTTACGTTTCTGGGTGGCAGTCATCGAGTACTGCTTCGTCTACTAATGAGCCCGGTCCAGATCTTGCCGGTACGTCAATGAGTTCCAACATTTGTCCAAGATATCGATCAAGTACCAGACTATCCCTCCAACACCGTGCCTAACAAGGTTGAGCACTTGTTTCAGGCACAACTTTTCCATGACCGCAAGCAGCGGGAGGCTCGTTCCCGCATGACGGATGCCGAGCTTTCTCAAATACCCGCGATCGATTACCTCCGTCCCATTGTTGCCGATGCCGATACTGGTCACGGTGGTTTGACTGCTGTCATGAAGCTCACAAAGATGTTCGTCGAGAAAGGGGCCGCTGGTATCCACATAGAAGACCAGGCTCCAGGAACGAAGAAATGTGGTCATATGGCTGGCAAGGTGTTGGTCCCTATTCAGGATCACATTAACCGACTCATCGCGATTCGCCTCCAGTTTGACATCATGGGTGTTGAAAATCTCTCAATTGCCCGTACCGATTCTGAGGCTGCCACCCTTATTACCTCCAATATTGATGACCGAGACCACCCCTTCATTCTTGGCTCCATCAACCCATCTCTTCCTCCTCTGAATACCGTCATGGTTGATGCTGAGGCTGCGGGCAAGTTCGGCGATCAGCTGCAAACTGTTGAAGACAAGTGGTTAGCAGAAGCCAACCTTCAGCTTTTTTCCACTACCCTGGCCAATGCTTTGTTGCAAGAGGGTGCCCAACATATCATAGTTGACAGATTCGTTGCTCGTGTTGCCCATGCCTCCTACTCTCAAGCTATTCTCATTGCCAAAAAAGAGTTCGGTCTCAGTAAGGTTCCCTATTGGAATTGGGATAGTCCAAGGACTCGTGAAGGCTATTATCGTTACCAGGGCGGTACGCAATGTGCTGTCGCTCGTGCTATAGCCTTCGCCCCTTATTGTGATTTGATTTGGATGGAGACCAAGAAACCAATTCTTGTTCAGGCCCAGGAGTTCGCTCATGGGGTGCATACCGTGTTCCCAGACAAATGGCTGGCCTACAATTTGTCGCCATCGTTCAACTGGGAGGCTGCTGGCCTCACTGACAGGGACATGGAGGCATACATCTGGGAGCTTGGAAAACTTGGCTTTGTCTGGCAGTTTATCACTGTGAGTCATTCGCCATTAGTTCTTCCTGGTGGAATTTTACTTACCGGTAGCTTTAGCTTGGTGGTCTCCACTCCAATGCTTATATTTCCGATCTTTTCGCCAAAAATTATGCAAAGACTGGCATGAAAGCATACGTCGAAATCGTTCAGCGTAAGGAACGGGAAATTGGTTGTGATGTTCTCACACATCAGAAGGTATGCATTTTTCGAGGTTATTTCTCTGCGAGCCAGCCTTGATAGGTGCTGTAACCAGTGGTCTGGTGCCGATTACGCTGACAGCTTGATCAAAACTGTCACCGGTGGTGTTTCTTCAACAGCTGCCATGGGTGCTGGTGTAACGGAGACTCAGTTTACTACCAAGCTTTGAGAGTTGAATACTTGATTAGAGTGTAGAATTATTTTTAAGCATGTACATTGGCTAGGAATGCACGCATACCGTTTGAGCATTCAAGACGGTGACTGGCGGTTGAGCACTGAGGATTCATCTCTAGGTTTGATGTCTGAATACGGCAGACGCCGGTTCATGCGAGGACGTCATCCAGTAACTTGGTGACTACTGCACTTATACTGATGAACATATCAGAAAGAGTTGACATAGCTTCAAATTTTCTTCTGCAAGCGCCGCCTGGAGAAATCAACGATGTCCTCAACGGTACGATGCGTTTTGAATAAATCCCTTCTGGAATGACTAATGGATCGTAGATGTTCGTAACATAATTTCCGACGATGATGCTCTACAGGCTGGAGTCAAGTCTGCACTCCGAGAATATAATTTGGGACAGTTCATCACGGTGGATATTCCTGGAACAAAACATCCGGTAAAATGTCATGGTCACTGATGAATGTCGGAGAGTTAACGGGCGACGCTAGTGTATCATCAGTCAAGCATCCAAGATTTCGAGTCGGAGTGGTGATGAAGATGGAGAGGAGAGATTCTTGGATCCCAGGTCGAAGACGAGTTTCGTGTTTGATCATTTGAGTCTAGTATGTGCTCTCTCCCTCATTGTCAAGGCTTGCTGGGTATTGATGAAAAAAATTATTATTCCGGATCTAGGAGGCATCAAAACCCCAATTTTATGAGCCTGACCTGGTGACTGAGCCATTCCGGTGAGTTGTCGATAGTTACGACTAATGATTCTGGGTCCTAGCTAAAGACTAGTTCGGCACTGGAAACTGCTGTTCAGGTTTACCTCAAGGCGCATTTCTATGACGGCGTGGCATCTGTATTTTCAACTGGCAATAGTGGACAGGAATACATTATTCAGGCCGTTGGGAACAAGTACAATCCTGCAAATTACTGGTGTGTAGTGGAACTTTGTACATTGTGCCATGCCTGACAATTTTTAAATCAGGTCTGGTCGCTGGCGGTCACAGTATGTGATTAAATTTGACCAGGGCATTGTAACAGGGAATATTTCGGTCCATGTGCACTATTACGAACAGGGAAACGTGAGCTATCTATCCAATTCGTTGCTCTGGAGAAGCATTTATGAATCTGTAATCAGGTGCAACTCATGACAACGCATGATGTCAACTTCAATTTGCCGCCAGGAATCACTTCTGGCGACAACTCGTCAGCCTCAAAGATCCTCGCGTTGATTGAAGATGAAGAAAGTAAATATCAGGTGTCCCTCAATGAGGCATATCAAGAGATGTTAGAAAAGACTTTTAAAAGCTTGAGAAGAGCACTGCCGATGACCCGTTCGAAACTAGATTGGGATAAGGTTTGTCCTTGGTCCATAGACCTAGTAGTAATATCACGAACTAAAATTTGATTAGATATTGGGATATAAACTTGGTGCGGAATTGTCTGGCAGCAAAGAGGGGCAATCTGCGTCGTAACGCCATTGACGTTGTATAATAATATCATGAGTCGTGAGCCCATAAACCCATAAGTCCATGAGTCGTGAGTCCGTGAGTCAGGGTCCGTGCATCAGAGAGCGAATTTGCTTACATCAGCCATAAGCTCTTGCCTGGACACCTCTAACAACTAAGGATGAGTTTTCCTCCTCCTCCTCCAGGATTCATGCCACCGCCCCCTCCGGGAATGCCGCATAATAGTAGCCCTTCATTATTGCGCTTGCCACCCGAGGGTATGTCTTTGACTTGTATGTCGATTCGTTTCTTGATTTTAGTGTTTAGTCATCGCGCAAAAGGCACAAAAATGGGTGCAGATGCAAAGAAAGCGATACGGAGAGAAGAGAAAAGGCGGTTATGTGGACATGGGAAAGCAGGTGAGGACTTTTGCTAGTTCTTACCCGTGTTTCTTATAGATTATACTAGGATCTCCCGCCTGAGCATGTCCGCAAAATCATCAAGGACCACGGTGACATGAGCAACCGTAAGTTCAGAAATGACAAACGTGTTCATCTAGGCGCCCTCAAATATGTCCCGCATGCCGTCATGAAGTTACTAGAAAATATCCCGTATCCCTGGGAGCAAGTTCGTGAAGTACCTGTACTCTACCACATCACCGGTGCAATCACATTTGTGAACGAGATTCCTCGTGTCATTGAGCCGGTGTATCACGCGCAGTGGAGTACCATGTGGTTGGCTATGCGCCGCGAAAAAAGAGATCGTCGACATTTCAAACGCATGCGTTTTCCGCCGTTTGATGACGAAGAACCCCCTTTGGATTATGGAGACAATGTGCTCGACGTTGATCCTCTAGAGGCTATTCAGTTGGATTTGGATGAAGAGGAAGACTCTGCAATTATTGATTGGTTCTATGACGCCAAGCCTCTTGTCGACACCAAGGCTGTCAATGGACCTTCCTACAAGTTTTGGTCACTGTCACTCCCAGTCATGGCCAACCTCTACCGTCTCGGTCGCACTCTTCTATCAGACCAGGCCGACAGTAATTCGAGTTATTTATTCGACAAGCAGGCCTTTTTCAGTGCCAAAGCCTTGAACATGGCCATACCTGGAGGTCCCAAGTTCGAGCCTTTGTATCGGGACATGGATTCATTTGATGAAGATTGGAACGAGTTTAACGATATAAACAAAGTCATCATTCGTCAGCAAATCCGTACAGAGTACAAAGTTGCCTTCCCTCACCTCTATAACTCCCTCCCACGTTCCGTACGAATCTCACCCTATCATTTCCCTAAAAATGTTTATATCCGCACGGATGATCCCGACCTCCCAGCTTTCGGGTTTGACCCCCTTATCAACCCGATTTCTCTTCGAGGCTTCACTCCAAAAAACGCGCCTATTGTCTCGCATGAGGATGGCATCTTTGGTCCTAATGATACCGACGATGATGATTTTGTGTTACCTGAGGATCTAGAACCCTTCCTTCAGGATGAACAAGTTGAGACCGATCTTACTGCTGACGGTATCGCTTTGTGGTGGGCACCAGAACCCTACAACCGACGATCGGGTCGTATGCGTCGAGCTCAAGATGTTCCTCTTGTCAAGAACTGGTATCTGGAGCATTGTCCTCCTAACCAACCTGTCAAGGTCCGCGTATCTTACCAGAAGTTGCTCAAATGCTATGTCCTCAACGAACTACATACGCGACCTGAGAAGGCAATGTCAAAGAAAAATTTGTTTCGCCAACTCAAGGCGACCAAGTTTTTCCAAACGACGAGATTGGATTGGGTTGAAGCTGGTTTGCAAGTCTGTAGGCAAGGTTACAACATGTTGAACCTCTTGATCCATCGTAAGGTCGGTATTCAGTCTTATTTCGGGCTTTCCGCTCAATTGCTGACTTTTTTTGCTTGCAGAACTTGAATTATCTTCACCTTGATTACAACATGAACTTGAAACCAGTCAAGTAAATCTTTTCCATTTGCAGTTTGGCCTTTCTGCTCATCTCTTGTCCAGGACACTCACAACCAAGGAGCGTAAGAAGTCTCGTTTCGGAAATGCATTCCATCTGTGTCGTGAAATTCTTCGTCTTACTAAACTCGTCGTTGATGCCCACGTACAATTTCGGCTCGGCAATGTCGATGCCTTCCAATTGGCCGATGCTCTGCAATACATTTTTGCCCACATTGGTGCCCTCACGGGTATGTACCGTTACAAGTACAAAGTTGGTTCAAGTCACCTTTTTTCATCGGACATGGGCTGATCGTAAATTAACAGCTTATGAGACAAGTGCGTATGACGAAGGACTTGAAGCATCTGATCTACTATCGCTTCAATACAGGCCCTGTGGGCAAAGGTCCTGGTTGTGGTTTCTGGGCTCCTGGATGGCGTGTCTGGCTCTTCTTCATGCGTGGGATTGTGCCCCTATTAGAGCGATGGTCAGCTGTTCATACACCTTGGATTGGGAAATTTTGTTAATCCTTCATTAGGTTGGGTAACTTGCTTGCTCGTCAGTTCGAAGGGCGAAACAGCAAGGGTATTGCAAAGACTGTCACCAAGCAACGTGTAGAGTCTCACTATGACCTTGAGTTGCGCGCTGCCGTCATGCACGACATTCTTGACATGATGCCTGAATCAATTAAGCAGAACAAGTCCAAGACTATTTTGCAGCATCTGTCTGAAGCATGGAGATGTTGGAAGGCAAACATTCCTTGGAAGGTTCCTGGTATGCCAACTGCAATTGAGAATATCATTCTTCGTTACATCAAGAGCAAAGCCGACTGGTGGTGTTCCGTAGCCCACTACAATCGTGAACGTATCCGTCGTGGTGCCACCGTCGACAAAGCTGTCGTCAAGAAGAACCTTGGACGTCTGACTCGACTCTACCTCAAAGCTGAACAAGAGCGTCAGAACGCTTATCTCAAGGATGGTCCGTATATCAGTGCTGAAGAGGCTGTTGCTATTTATACTGCTACCGTCCACTGGCTGGAATCTCGCAAGTTTTCGCCTATACCCTTCCCGTAGGTGTATTCATATGCGATAACTCGTGACTCAAGTTATTGATTTGTGGATAGTCCTCTTTCGTACAAGCACGATACTAAGTTGCTCGTCCTCGCATTGGAAAAGTTGAAGGAGGCGTACTCGGTCAAGGGTCGGCTGAATCAATCTCAACGTGAAGAGCTTGCTTTGATTGAGCAGGCTTACGACAACCCTCACGAATGTAAGTTTTTAATGGATTTCGTCAGTACCTCAATTATGATCTCATTGTTTTCCAGGTCTTTCTCGTATCAAGCGTTTGCTTCTAACTCAGCGTGCCTTCAAGGAGTCTGGTATCGAATTCTTTGACACCTATGACAAGTTGATTCCCTGCTACGACATCGAACCTGTAGAGAAGATTACCGATGCTGTTGGTTGCTTGTTTTCTCCCTCTTGTCATCGTCTTATGTGATTATTTTTTTTAGTATCTTGACCAGTTCCTCTTCTTTGAGGCCGATAAACGTGGCCTTTTCCCTGCCTGGGTTAAGCCTGCTGTGGGTCAACATTTGCACATTATCTTTATCGTATGAACTGACTTTTAAATCAGGATACTGAGCCTCCTCCATTGCTTGTTTACAAGTGGTGTCAGGGTATCAACAATTTAAATGATGTATGGGAGACAAATGAGGGTGAATGTGTTGTCATGATGGAGACTGTCCTTTCGAAGGTCTACGAAAAGATTGACCTTACGCTTCTGAATCGTCTACTGCGCCTTATCCTTGACCACAATCTCGCTGATTATATTACAGCCAAGAACAACACGGGTAAGTTTCAATTTTTTTCATCGGAGGCGATTACTCATGATCGAATATTCCAGTTTTGACCTACAAGGACATGGCGCATACCAATGCTTATGGTCTCATTCGTGGTCTTCAATTCTCGGCCTTCGTCTTCCAATATTACGGCTTGGTCCTCGATCTTCTTATTCTTGGCCTTCAACGAGCAAGTGAGATGGCGGGGCCTCCCCAGATGCCTAATAACTTCCTTCAATATCGCGATTCGGCTACTGAAACACGTCATCCCATCCGTCTCTACTCTCGCTATGTCGACAGACTCCACATCCTGTTTAGGTTCAGTGCTGATGAAGCCCGTGACCTCATCCAGCGCTACCTCTCTGCCAATCCCGATCCTACTAATAACAATGTCATTGGCTACAACAATAAGCGCTGCTGGCCGCGGGATTGCCGCATGAGACTCATCAAGCATGATGTTAATCTTGGAAGAGCCGTTTACTGGAATATTAAGCAACGATTGCCTCGTTCTCTTACGACAATCGAGTGGGAAGATACATTTGTCAGTGTCTACTCCCAGAATAACCCTCAGCTCCTTTTCTCCATGTGCGGATTTGAGGTTCGAATATTGCCCAAGCTCAGAACCATTTCCGGAGAACAGTTTTCTCTGAAGGATGCAGTTTGGAATTTGACAAATGAACAGACAAAAGAGCGGACAGCCCAGGCGTTTTTGCGCGTTTCGGATGAGGGTGTGCAACAATTCAATAATCGCATCCGTCAGGTTCTCATGAGCTCTGGGTCGACAACTTTCTCCAAGATTGTCAACAAGTGGAATACAGCTCTCATCGGTTTGATGACCTACTATCGTGAAGCTGTTATTCACACCAATGAGCTCTTGGATGCTTTGGTCAAAGCTGAGAACAAAATTCAAACTCGTGTCAAGATTGGTCTCAACAGTAAAATGCCTTCACGTTTTCCTCCTGTTGTATTTTATACTCCAAAGGTTTGCCATTTGGGTCCCTTGGATCTTGATTTTTGACCGACTGATTTTGTGCAGGAATTGGGTGGTCTTGGAATGTTGTCAATGGGTCATGTCTTGATTCCCCAGAGTGACCTCCGGTGGTCAAAGCAAACTGATGTTGCCGTCACACATTTCCGTGCTGGCATGTCTCATGAGGAGGATCAGCTCATTCCCAACTTGTATCGTTATCTCCAACCATGGGAGGCCGAGTTCCTTGATTCAGCCCGTGTCTGGTCAGAGTACTCGATGAAGAGGAAAGAAGCTAATGCGCAGAACCGTCGCCTAACTTTGGAAGATTTGGAGGATAGCTGGGATCGTGGTATCCCCCGTATCAACACACTATTCCAGAAGGACCGTCACACGTAAGCTTGAGTTCTGTTCGTTTCATGGCTTAATGTTCATTCGTTTTTCAGTTTGGCCTATGATCGTGGTTGGCGTGTGCGTACTGACTGGAAGCAATACCAGTTGCTCAAACAGTGCGTTAAATATTTCACCATATGCTCATTCTAATTTATCTTTCCTAAAGCAATCCTTTCTGGTGGACTTCTCAACGGCATGATGGTAAACTCTGGCAACTCAACAACTATCGAGTTGATGTCATTGCCGCCCTTGGTGGTGTTGAGGGCATTCTAGAACATACCTTGTTCAAAGGGACTTATTTCCCTACTTGGGAGGGTCTGTTTTGGGAGAAAGCATCCGGATTTGAGGAATCGATGAGGTACAAGAAATTGACGAATGCCCAGCGTTCCGGTTTGAATCAAATTCCTAATCGTCGATTCACGCTCTGGTGGAGTCCTACGATCAATCGTGCCAACGTTTATGTTGGTTTCCAGGTGCAGCTAGATCTAACGGGTATCTTTATGCACGGTAAAATTCCGACCTTGAAGATCAGTCTGATCCAAATCTTCCGTGCTCACTTATGGCAGAAGAGTAAGTTCCGCTCCTTGGATCGAATCCCATTCACTCCTGATTGGGTTTGTTTTTAGTTCATGAGAGTGTTGTCATGGACTTGTGTCAAGTCTTCGATCAAGAACTTGAGCCCTTGCAGATTGAGACTGTCCAAAAGGAGACGATCCATCCTCGAAAGAGTTACAAGATGAACTCGTCTTGTGCCGATATCTTGCTGTTCTCTTCCTTCAAGTGGAACATATCTCGTCCCTCTCTGGTTACTGATGCCAAGGATGTTCTTGATGGAACAACGAGTAACAAGTATTGGATCGATGTTCAGCTTCGTTGGGGTGATTTTGATACTCACGATATTGAGCGTTACACTCGTGCCAAGTTTTTGGATTACGTGAGCACCGATTCCATGCTGTTTGACACCGATACTTACAGAAAAATTATAGGTCTCTGATTCCATGAGTATATACCCTTCGCCAACGGGTGTTATCATTGGTATGGATTTGGCCTACAACTTATGGTCTGCCTATGGAAACTGGTTCCCTGGTATGAAGCCACTTATTCAGCAAGCCATGGCGAAGATTATGAAGGCCAATCCCGCCTGTCATGTGCTCCGTGAACGTATCCGCAAAGGGTTGCAATTATATTCATCCGAGCCAACCGAACCATATCTCAACAGTCAGGTCGGTATCATGCCAGGGCCTATTCATTCGCTTCTGATCGATTCTTTAGAACTATTCAGAACTTTTCTCTAATCAAATTATCTGGTTTGTCGATGACACTAATGTCTACAGAGTTACTATGTATGTGTTTGTATTTTCCTTGAATTTGATGTTTCTTACGGTCTACCAATAGTCACAAGACCTTCGAAGGAAATTTGACCACAAAACCAATTAGTGAGTTGATGTTGAATCTGGTAAACTACATAGCTGACCCTTCATCGTAGATGGTGCTATATTCATCTTCAACCCTCGCTCTGGTCAGTTGTTTTTGAAGATCATTCACACCAGCGTCTGGGCCGGTCAGAAGCGTCTTGGTCAATTGGCCAAATGGAAAACTGCCGAAGAAGTTGCTGCCCTTGTTCGCTCACTTCCTGTTGAAGAACAGCCCAAACAAGTTATTGTTACCCGTAAGGGCATGCTGGGTAAGAGAAATTATGTGAAGTGAAATCTTCATGCCCTTATTGATACCCTTGATTCCAGACCCCTTGGAGGTTCACTTGCTTGATTTCCCGAATATTGTCATCAAAGGCAGTGAATTACAGCTGCCCTTCCAGGCTTGTATGAAGATGGAGAAATTTGGTGATTTGATCTTGGTACGATACATACGCATATTTGAAATTATGACTAGATTCTAACAGCGATGTAGCGCGCGACTCAACCTCAGATGGTACTATTCAGTCTTTATGGTGAGGGTGTCATTGTTGGAGCTCAATGGCCCCATGCTGAACAATAAATTAGATGACTGGCTCAAGTCTATCTCCAGTTATACAGCATTTTCCCGCCTCATTTTGCTCCTTCGTGGCCTGCACGTTAATAATGAGAAAGCCAAAATCATCTTACATCCGGACAAATCCACGATCACTGAACCTCATTTTGTCTGGCCCACGCTGTCCGACGAGGAATGGATCAAAGTGGAAGTAGCCATGAAAGACCTTATTCTTCAAGACTTTGGGAAGCGTAACAGTGTCAACATCGCTTCTTTGACCGTCAGTGAAATCCGTGATATTATTCTTGGTCAAGAGATTGCAGCACCGTCGGTTCAACGACAACAGATGGCTGAGCTCGAGAAGAGTGCAGAGGCACAGAACCAGGTTACAGCCGTTCAGACGTCAGTAGTCATATTTGTCTGGATGTGTGTATGTACTTACTGATTTGGACAGTCAAACCACCAACGTTCATGGTGACATTATCCAAACTATCACCACTACCAATTACGAGCAGCAAACCTTTAGCAGCAAGTCTGATTGGCGTGTCCGCGCTATTTCCGCCACTCATCTCGCCCTACGTCTCCAGCATATCTACGTATCCAATGATGACGTCAAGGACGACGCTGGTTCATTCACTTACGTTCTTCCTAAAAATATTTTACGCGCTTTCATCACCACTTCTGATCTTCGTACACAAGTTGCCGCTTTCTTATATGGTGTCTCACCACCGGACAACAAACAGGTGAAGGAAATCAAGGCAATTACTTGGGTGCCTCAGCGCGGTAGCAACAACAATATCGAGTTCCCCAGTCGTTTACCTAAGGATGACTTCCTCTTGAAGGATCTCGAGCCTCTTGGATGGGTCAAGACTCAGTCCCTCGAAATACCGCACTTATCACCTACGGATGTTACCACTCAAGCCAAGCTGATGGCTGAGCATCCTGAATGGGGATCATCTTCGATCTGTATCACGGCTTCATTTACGCCAGGTTCGGTATCACTATCCGCTCACTCATTAACGGTTGCTGGCTTCGAATGGGGTCGTAAAAATCTGGATACATCCGTTAACCCGCCTGGCTTTAATCCCAATATGTCCGAGCGTGTCCAGCTTCTTTTGTCTGATCGTATCCTCGGTATGACTTTGGTTCCTGAAGGACGTGTTTGGAACTATGGTATTGGTCTGACTCAGCTTTGGTCACCGAATATTTCATATAATATGATACTTGATACACCACTGTTGTTCTGGGCTGAAGAGCATCGTCCTGCCGCTTTCTTGACCGTGAGTTTCAAAAAGCATTTTGTCTCATTCGGATATGTCGCTCATCTTCACAAATCTAGTTCGCTGCTCTTGAAGGCGAGGATAGTGCTGATGTTGAAAATAGTTTCGCATGATTCATTTGGGGTGCTTTCATACTTCTGTATTTATAAGTAGTATACTTTTTGTACTCTAATATCTTGCATGTCTCTATCATTCAAACTGAATAACTGCAACAAATGATTCAAATAAATAATGAAATTTCTTGAATACAACAAGGTATATACAAGGCAAATACAAACAAATTCAAGGAAAGGAAAGGATGGAAGTGTTCAGAGGTCTATCCTATCAAATGTAGTGAATTGAACAGAACCTGAAGATAAATCCTAGTCTTTCATCAGGCGGAGTCACTCGCACCCCTCGTCAAGCATTTGCCATTCAAGGCGAAGGTGAAGGCGAAGGCGAAGGCGGAGGCAGAGGTGAAGGTGAGGAAGAAGGAGAAGGAGAAGGAGGGAGTGATAAAGACACGGATGGCTTCTCCGTCTCTCTGATATCTTCTCTGTCTTGGAAAGACAAGGGAGAGTCAGAGGGCCCAAAAGTACGATCATGACAATGAGGTATGGGTAGTGGCGATGACGCTCGCTCAATCGCGTCGTTCTTTCTAGCCTCAACTCCAAAGATATCCTCAAAAATCGAGGGAGTCGAAGGCGTTCTAGGCGGACACGGCTTCATAGTAGCAGCAACAGTAGAAGTAGGTGAAGACGAGAACGTCGTCAACGCTGCTGCTGCAGGACGATGATGATGATGCTCAGCCACAACCGCCATTGGCTTGGAGTTTTTCCTCGGAGGTGGAGAAAGGGACGTCATTTCAAAAGTAGATATCGCCGGTTGAATCGGCATGCCCATGCCAGAAGCCCCTTGCCCCATGGTCATAGAAGACAAAGAGCCAGGACTGGATAAAGGTGAGGATGGAGAGGTAGGAGAGATGGGTGCATCCGATACGAGATTGAGAAAACTCGCTTCGTCTCGCCTGGACATGATTTTTTCACCGATGAGGGGGTGTCGTGAAAATCCACTGTCATCAGATGATGATAAAATCGCGCAAGAGGAGGATGGAGGAGAGTAGGGTACTAGTGCGGGTGGTGATGAGGAGGAGGACAGTGACTGAACCAAATTATGATGACGGCGACGACGACGACTGTCATAGTTGCTGTTAGTGGAAGAGGAATGACGAAAATAAGGAGGGGGGAATCGACTGGCATGTGATGATGATCGGATTTGAACAAGATGGTGGTGGTGGGATGGTGTAGGAATAGATTGAGAAGAAAGCGCGAGATCATTTGAGGATATAGTTGAGGCCATGTGGTACATAGTATGCAATGCCTGAGTAGAGATTAAATGGGCGGTTCCAGCATCAGAAGCGTCAGTACCAGCATCTTGGCTGGTCGAAGACGACGATGGCGATGGAGCACTATTCAAACGTAATCGCTGCTTTAGTGATGTATATCCAGAGACACCATTCGCTGAACTCATGTTATTATCATTAACAGAGGAAGGAGTAGGGGGTAGAGGGCCACTGGGAGGCGGGAACGGTGCAGAGCCGCATCCGACTTTGACATGAGCAGAAGTGTCATGATCAGACGAAATAGGGATAGGAGCTGATCTTGGCAATCCCGAGGGACCGCTAAACGAGGTTGACAGGGGAGATGACTCATTGACTTCCCCAAGCTCATCGGGTCTGAGAGGGAGACTGCTCGAAGGAGGGGGTTTACTAGGTGCAGTTGCGGACAGCCCTAACCTTCTCCCCGTGATAAAACCACGTTTGACTTGAATGGGACTTGGAACGGAAGAATCAACGGAATGTGGACGACTACGACCATTAAGGACTCCTGGAATCAAGTTCTGATTACGCGGAGGACTGTGAGAAAGTTGTTGTATGCCTTGCTCTTCAGGGGCCGGCGGCAATGCAGACGTAGGTGCAGGTTTAGGAGGAGGCATTGATGATCTGTGCGTTCCAGGGCCCCTTGCCACATGCCCAGCACCATGACCATGACCATTACCAGAATATGAGGTACTTGTACTCGTCGTCCCAACACTAGACACAGAAGTACGCTTCAAGAATGACGGAAGACTAGACACAACACTCTGCCGACTTGGCGACGAAATCGCCGATGACGCACAACCGTTTGTTCTATCCACGCCACCTCCAAACACAGAATGACTAGGAGAGCCTGACTGAGCATTAGAAGGTGGATTGGGTGGAGGTCCGGTAGGAGGTGATATTATCGGAGGCAACGATCCCTGGCCTTGTCGTGACCACCTCCTCAATCCTTGGCCTGAACCTGTCGGTTGAGTGCCATCCACCAGTAATGGATCACCTCCATTCGCCGTTGCTGCGTTGTATGTTGAGGTTGAAGGTGACTGTACGCCCTGATAACGAACATGGTGAGAATCCGTACTCCCAGTCATCATCAAGTTCGTTGCCGGACTTCCAGGCTCAGAACCCAATTCTATGTCCTTGTTGTGGTGGGAATAACTCAATGCCCCAAGACTACCCGTTGTATCATTCAACTGAACATTCTTGTATATTTCAATTGACGTCGATTTTGTTTGCAGACCAATGGTAGGGCTAGTAAGAGAAGCAGTTGGTGACGGTGGTCTCATGACTGCAGTAGATGTCCATCGCTTGCTCCGTGGAGGTGGTTGTAATGATATTGAACCAAGTGAAAGGGCCTTGGCTGCTCGCGTATTCTCAGATGGCATTGGCGAATCCGGTGTCACTGGAGGGGTGCTCACGACATTGAAGGAGGATTTCTCTTCCTGTTCTTCCTTCTCGTCGATGATATACTGGTCTAATCCAACTCCCGGAGCGATTGATGGGGTGAAAACAGTTGAACTAGGCCGAAGAATGGAAGAGGCAGTGATGGGAGCGATGGCGGTAGCTCTACTCGACTGGGATTGTGCATTAGATGTAGCAAATCGACGTACACCGTTGAGATTACTACTCGTCCTACCTCCCCCCAAATCCAAGCTTACCCCTGGTTGTATTGGATGATGCTGTGAGGTCACTCTCAGTGTATCAGCTGAAGTAGTACGAGACGTAGATCGAGGCCGAGAACCTGAAAAAAAGCCTTTGAGAGTTGATACGGCCGAGACAGTATTAGTCTTTGGTGCTGAAGCTTTTGAGAGAAGCGCATGCTCAGATGGGGATAAGAGATTTTGTTCAGCGTGGACAGCAGCGGGAGCAATTAACGGTGGCGTAGACCGATGCTGCCGATTATTGGAACTCAGGCGTCCTTGCGCGCGCATGGAGAGCATTGCATCGATATCTCCACGAAGATCGTTGACACCGGGGTTTGTACCTGTTACAGACATCAAACTAGCACGAAGAGCACTAACACCACAAAATGAACTAAGCGACCATCATTTTGAGAGTCAGTATCGACATACCGTTGATTGAGAATAGTGTTCCTGATACTGGAAATCCACTTCTGCAATTCTGCGTGGTCCTGTATTTGCAAAAACCACATTGTTCGACCAGACTCCTCGACGTTCAGCTCCTCATTATAGGTGCTACCTTCAATGCCCTCCACTTTGATGACATGTCTTCTCCTACCTACTTCGTCGTCAGGTACGGACACGATACTGTCTTCATCAATCACAAGTCTCTCAAGCTCCTTCTCGTCCGGTCTGGAATCCTTAAATAAGTGGAGATAGGAAACTGCCGGAGTCTTCGCGCGCGTAATAATCGCAGTCGGAGATGTGAGCATAATGTACCGAACCTTCCAACTCTTTGAGTTTGAGAGCGTGAGGATGCGGAGCGAGGACGGGGGGTAGTATTTAGGTATCATGCTAGCAAGTTGTTGCCACTGAGTAAGTGAAGACACGGTCGCGGGGTATGTAGGCACTGGTATCGAGTTGACAGAGCTGGAACGACTGTGACCTCCGCCACCACCTCCCAAGCCCGAAGAAGCAGAACGGTAGCGACCACCATTTATGGAGGCGGAAGTATTCGAGCCATGGCCCTGAAGAAAAGTTGTCTGCGGTGAAAACATTGAATTTCTGACTCCGTTCACTGAGTGTACCGATTCTGAGGGGCCATGAACATCTCCAGGAGTGGTGAGCGTCTCTTCATCCTCCTCGTCATTACCGATATGATACGACTGCACCTCCATGTCGACGAGACCGATAGCCTGCGCTGCCTCTGCACGCAGACGATTCCGTTCCTCTTCTTCCTCCCTCTGTCGTGCAGTAATTTCAACGACATTTGGGAGTACAGTAGGCTCAGAAGAGTCTTTTGAAGCAGAGTCTTTCCTTCTGACAAGACCAAGTCTCAGGCCAAGAGCATCGGATGCAGCCGTGAACATACCCCCCTTCTGTCTCGTGTGACTACTGGGAATACCAGACGAGGTGGAAGGACGAGACGAGATACGACCATGAGTGGACGCAAAAGGATCTGAGTTTTGAGCTGAAATGAGGATGATGGATTCGAAAAAAAAAGAGGACGAACCGTGGGGACGACTCGACCACACTGGCTGACCAAATTCCTCGTTTGCATTCGTCTCTCCATTTTCCTTCTTGTCGCCTGTTAGCGCCGAACCTAGAGACACCCTCCACCCATGTTTCTGTTTCTGCTCATTTTGAACATGGCTTCTGGCACCAGATTTGAAGGATAGAAACATGGAAGTGGGAGGAAGCAAGCTTGGTTATGGGATGAGATCAGCATTGAGCTAAGTTTAGAGCCACCGTCTATGTAGAATGAAATAATATAACATAATTCATGTCGCTGACCCACGTCCGTACGACACATATCTGCCCTCTTTTGTCAGACTCAACGTTGGTCTATAATCCCCCTGTAATCGGCTCTCTGGCATCCGGGTCGGAAGTATCCCCAACATCTGCTTCAACTGTTCATTCTCTGCTTGCAGCCTCGCTAGTTCAATTTCTCTTTCCATCGAATGTTCAGCCGCCAGCGCAGCGTTCCACGGCTCTTGCTCCTCCTCCTCCAACGTCCTCTCTGTTGGTGGCGCCTCGTCATCTTCACCTGACTCTATTCGGAGGAGGCCCCGAAGGACATTGGACAATCTTGAGAGGGATGCAGATAACGCTGTACTTGCCAGCAGCTCTTGTGCAGCGTTCCCCTCTTCTCGTGACAGCAATTTCGTTTCGTATTCACGTATCAAGGACAGTTCTCGGTCTTGTACATCTCGCTTTTCGATATCGTTTTTTAGCATACGTTAGCCAACAAATTAAACTGCAAAATACCGCTCGATTTCGAAATGCACCTACAACTTTGATTGAGCTGAGAACGCGAGAAGAGGATGAGGATACTTGACTCATTACAGATTCCAGCGTTTGCTCGTACTCCTTGACTAACGAGCTCAACTGCTTGTTATCGTGCTGTAGCACTTGGTTCTCGGCCGATATAGCGGCGTTCATCCTTTCCAATTCCGCCTCATATTCCTCTGTTCAATCGTCAATGCCTGGCTCTCTCAGCTGTGGTATTGACTGAACCTTGAGTCTTATCCAAATTAAACCTATGTAACATAAATCGACATTCCTGTGAGACAACGTTCAGAGGTATCTACCTGCGAAGGACGAATCCAGTTTGACAATGAATGGCTTGCGCCTAACAGATCTTGGGTGAACAAATTTTCCTGCAACTACCTTCATCGTATCTACCTTGACATTCGTGGCTTGCGTGTACGAAGACACTGCCAGACTCCTGTTCTCATTCAAAGACTCTCCCAACTCTGCAATCAGCGCAAATAATTTCGACAAGTCATACTCCCCATTCTCTAGAATCATCTGCCCAAAAGAAAAAAGAAAAAAAACGATGCTAAAGGCTGACCGAATAACAGTGTATTATACAGTGAATCAGTTCAGGAGTGAGTGCTGTAAGTGCAAGTGTGTAACTGATACAAAGTCCAAGTGTCCTTTTGATCATCATCACATCAAATTTTATTTTTATCCTCCCCTAATAAACCGCAACCAATAATCTCCATCCAAATCTCCGCTATCCCTTCTTCCTCGCATCCGATCTGCATCCCATTTTCTCTCAGAATAAAATATTCCCGTGATGGTGTTTGCACTACCGCTAACGCCGGATGCAATGGACATTTCATCGAAGTATTGAAATGCACACTTTCAACGTGATGATGCCTGTACACACGGTAAATTGGCTTGTGTTAGAAAAAAAGACTGAGTACATAACAAGGAGAAAAACTCACGCGGGTACGAAAAGGTTGATCCTTGTCCCTTTGACCTTCTGATGAATTGGCATTTTTTGATTCGCAAGTCCGCTCAACTCCTGCTCCATCTCATTTGAAGTCATGTATCGCCCAGTCAAGCTGATCAGAGCACATCAAACAATCCAGTTTCGCGGGAAAAAAGTGAAGCATTACCTGTTCGCCATTGTGCACGCCATTACATATCTCCTCGCAACTGTCTGCTTCAACTGCCCGATTCCACCTTCCTCCTTCACCCGCTTCAACCAGACTTTGCTAATCCCATGATCATACTCTTCATGATTCGTCCACCGGACATGGTCCATAAGTCCTATCGTTTTCTCCGCGCCATGCTCAAGCACATGATTCTCTATATACTCGGACCAGTCTTCCCGCGACGGTAGACTTTGGTCAAGGCCAACAGGACTCCCGATGACTTCGCAAGTTGCTTCCAGGACGAAGAACTGGACCAATCTCCTGCTTCCGTTTCTTTTCTCTACCGTTATGCACCAAATTTCGCCCTTGACGACTTCCCGCACGTCAGTGATCGTCTCCTGTCTCACCTCCTCCAAATCACGATTCAAAGACACGCAGAAATAACATCTTGTCAACAAGAATCTGAGTTATTCACTCAGCTGTCCCATACAGCGAGGCTCAGCAAAAAAAAA
>Ga0153924_1000349_pt1 | contig 29865 bp, 26 predicted proteins | sample TSNJ008MetaG_FD_104709 | JGI IMG/M metagenome (GOLD analysis project Ga0153924, IMG submission 104709) | Attine ant fungus gardens microbial communities from New Jersey, USA - TSNJ008 MetaG | ecosystem: Host-associated > Fungi > Mycelium > Unclassified | place: USA: New Jersey, Wharton State...
AGCAGCAAAGGAGGCCGCGATCAGTATGTATGATTCCGGCGTGGATGTCATCTGGCATTCCGGAGACGGGATTGGCCTGGGTGTCGTGCAGGCCGCGGCTGAGAAGGATAAGTACTGTCTCGGTAACGTAGCAGACCAGCTGACACTGGCGCCGGACAACGTGCTGTCCGGCATTGTGTACCATTGGGAAACCGTCATTGAGAAGATCTTCAGCGACATTCAGCAGGGCACATTTTCCGGCCGGGCTGAGGATGAGCGTTTCTATTGGATTAATGCGGAGAACGGCGGGATGATCTATGCCGACATCAATGATCCTAAGGGATGGCTGACCGAAGAGGATAAGGCGCTGATTGCGGCGACCTTTGAAGAGCTGAAAGTCGGCACTGTAGAGATCGATATTGCGGAGACGAATGTCGCGCAATAAGGCGGTGATCCGACGGGGGCCTTTGGCTCCCGTCGGGTAGGTTACCCTGGCAGCAGCAAGCGTGGAGAAGGAGAGAATGCGGCGATGGAAAATATCGTGGTACATATGCAAGGCATTACGAAGATCTTTAATGGAATCCCGGCGAATGACCGGGTGGATTTCTATCTGCAGGCAGGCTCCATCCATGGTCTGCTGGGAGAGAACGGCGCGGGTAAAACCACACTGATGAATGTACTCTATGGCCTGTATCAGCAGGAGGAGGGCACCGTCTCGATTCGTGGGACGGAGGAAAAAATTTCATCACCAATAAAAGCAATTTCCTTAGGCATCGGCATGGTTCATCAGCATTTTATGCTGGCCAGGCCACTGTCGGTCGTAGAGAATGTGATGCTGGGAAGAAAGTCCCGCAGGGGCATCCTCCTGGACACAAAGGAGACGGCCGCAGAGCTGTCGGCCTTGTCCGACAAGTACAAAATGAACATTGACCCTTATGCGAAGATCTGGCAGTTATCCGTCGGTGAGCAACAGCGGGTGGAAATTCTGACCGCGATTTACCAGGGCGCGGAAATTCTGATTCTCGATGAGCCGACGGCCGTGCTGACACCACAGGAGGCGGAGGTGTTGTTCGGGATGCTGCGGGAAATGAAACAGGATGGGAAGTCGATTATTCTGATTACCCACAAATTAGAGGAGATTATTTCTATTGTTGATGAAGTAACCATTCTGCGGGATGGCCGCTTAATTGGCTCCCAGGCGGTTGGCCCGGAGATGACAAAGGAAGAACTGACCCGGATGATGGTTGGCCGGGACGTACTGTTTGATTTTCCGGCACCGCAGCAGGAAGCGGGAGAAGTCAAGGTGCGTGCGGAGATGCTGTGTGCGGTGAATGACAAAGGGCTGCCCGCTCTGACCGATTTATCTTTTACGATCCGGGAGAAGGAGATTCTCGGCCTGGCCGGTGTGGATGGTAACGGACAGCGGGAGCTCTGCGAGGTCATGACCGGTCTGCGTCCGCTGTGCGGCGGACGCTATGAGATAGGTGGAGAGGATCTGACGAACCAGACGCCGGCCGTCTATATCCGCAAGGGCATTGCCCACATTCCGGAGGACCGCCACACCACAGGATTGGCATTGGGCTGGAGCTTAAAAAAGAACCTGGTGCTTAAGAACTTTCAAAAACCGCCTTTTTCAAAGCATGGGCTGCTGAACCGGAAGGCGCTGGACGAATATTGGGAGAAGGCCCGGAGCGAATACCAGATCAAAGCCGGTTCTGGCGACGATCAAGCCAGGGCTCTGTCCGGCGGCAACCAGCAGAAGGTGATTCTCGCCAGAGAGCTTGATCAGAAGCCGACGGTGGTCATCGCGAACCAACCGACCAGAGGGCTGGACATCGGCGCGTCGGAGTATGTCCGCGGACGCCTGCTGGAGGCCCGGAATCAAGGCGCGGCCGTGCTGCTGGTATCGGCCGATCTGGAGGAGATCCGGCAGCTGTCCGACCGGATTGCCGTCCTCTATGATGGGCGGCTGATGGGCATCCTGCCGCGAGGTGCCGATCCTCATGAGATCGGTATGCTGATGATGGGTAAGGAAAAGGAGGAGCTCCCGAATGAAGCCGAATAAATTGAAGGAAGGTCTCCGTCAGGTGTTGACGGCGGCACTGACCATTGTGATTGCGCTGGCGATCGGGGCCATTCTGGTTCAGATCTCCGGCAATGATCCGCTGGAAGCCTATCAGGCGCTGTTTCAAGGTGCCTTTGGTTCTAAACAGCGAATCTCAGAAGTGTTTGTGAAAATGATTCCCCTGACGATTATGGCACTGGGAACCTCGATTGCCTTCCGGGCTCAGCTCTGGAACATCGGCGGTGACGGCCAGTTTATTATGGGAGCCATTGCCGGAATCATTCCCGGCCTGTATTTTAATCTGCCGTCGATCCTGCTTTTTCCGGTGTCGATCCTGTTTGCCATGGCGGGCGGCGCGCTTTGGTCTGGTCTGGCGGCCTGGCTGAAGGTACGGTTTAATGCCAATGAGGTAATTACTACGTTGATGTTAAACTACATTGCGACCTTTTTTCTGGCATTTCTGGTCTATGGCCCGATGATTGATCCTCTGGGCGGTGATTTCCCTCAGACGCCAAACATTGCGGAGGGTTACCGGCTGTTCTTGTTTTCCGATAAGCTCCGGATTCACGCGGGTCTCTTTGTCGGGATTGCCGTAGTGGCGGTGATGCTGTTCTTCTGGCGGACCTCGCTGGGCTTTCAGATTGGCCTGGTGGGTCAGGGGAAGAAGGTGGCCACGTATTCCGGCGTGAGTGTGAAGAAGACGATTCTGATCACAATGCTGCTCTCCGGCGCGCTGACGGGACTGGCGGGGTGGAATGAGGTCTACGGCGTTCAGTACCGGCTATTGGAGGGCGTGGCCAGCGGTTATGGCAATATTGCGGTGGTCATTGCGCTGCTGGGCAGCCTGAATCCGGTCGGAATCGTGATTTCCGCGTTCTTCTTCTCGGCGCTGCTGGTGGGCGGAGCGACCATGCAGCGGATGACCGAGGTACCGTACGCGATTGTGGATATTGTCCAGGGCTTGGTGATCGTCTTCATTATTGCGCGGACGGCGTTTCATTGGGGAGGTCTGAAGAGGATTTTGAAGAGGAGGGGACAAAATGCTTAGTCAAATTTTTACAACCGGTTTTTTCGTTAGTCTATTGGCCAGCACGATTCGTCTGGCGACGCCGATTCTGCTGCCGGCACTGGGTCAGCTTTACACACAGCGGGCGGGCATTTTGAACCTGGGCGTGGAAGGGACCATGACAATCGGAGCAGTGTCGGGTTTTGTGGCGGCTTATATGTCGGGGAATCTCTGGCTGGGGGTGCTGGGCGGCATGCTGGCGGGGGTACTTTGGAGCCTGATCATGGCCTGGCTAAGTGTTAATATGCGGGCTAACCAGGTGATCGCCGGTGTGGCGCTGAACATTCTGGGCGGCGGTGCGGCGGTGTACGCCTACCGGGTAATCTTTGGCATCCAGAGTCTTCCGCCTCAGGTGGAGCCGTTTGCGGCGCTGCATATTCCGCTGCTGGCGGATATCCCGGTAATTGGGCCGATCTTTTTCCAACACAATATTCTGGTGTACTTGAGCTTTATTCTGGTGGCCGTGACCTGGTTTGTCCTGGAGAAGACGACGTTTGGGCTGAAGGTGAAGGCGGTCGGCGAGAATCCCCGGGCGGCCGATTCGAAGGGCATCCGCGTGGGCAGGGTTCGCTATGCGGCGATTTTGGTCGGTGGCATGTATGCCGGTGCCGCCGGTGCCTTTATGACCACGGCGTATATGAATCTGTTTACGGAATCGATCATCAGTGGCCGGGGCTTTATCGCGGTGGCGGTGGTGGTGTTTGCCCGGTTCCTGCCGGTGCGGGCCATGTGGGGCGCCTTGCTGTTTGGTTTTGCCAGCGCTTTGCAGATGCGTCTGCAGGCGATGGGGATTAACGTGGCGAACCAGTTAATGCTGATGCTGCCGTATGGGTTGACCATTCTGGCATTAATAACGGCTTCGAAGAAGGCGGATTTCCCAGGTGCTTATGCACAGCCTTATTCGAGGATGGAACGATGACACGAAGGAAGCTCGTCCGGGGGAGAGTGCCGTTGCTGGCTTTGGTTCTCGGATTGCTGCTGGCCGGGTGTGGAAATCCGGAACGGAACCTGAAGGAAGAGCGGGCTGTCCGGCGGGTTCAGGATTTTGCCCAGGCGGTGAATTATGAGTATCAGACGCCGGAGAAGATCTATCCGTATCTGACAGAGGAATTCCGCTCGCAAATGTCTGTGGAGGAGTTCTGCGAGGCTTTTGTGAAGGAGCGCTCTTATCCATATTTGACGCCGTTGTTTATTAATTATGAGTCGATTGATATGGCGGCGGATCTTCGGAGCGGGACCGCGTATTTTTCACAGGCGGCGCGTCTGCCGGGAATGGTGTATGAGCTGCCGGTCGTGTTTGAGCAGGGGGATTATTATGTAGCGGCGTTTGAAGATTTTCCGGATGGAAGCTATTTGGAGAAGTTTGAAGGCTTGAGCTACTCTTTGGAAAGCTATTTTGATTGATGGGCGATAGGAAAAGGGAGTGATTCCGATGGCGAACGTGTATGTGCCGGAGAGTGTCCGGGAGGCCTGTGAGTGGTTAGAGAAGGATGACTGCAGGGCCGTGGCGGGCGCGACCAATCTGTATGTGGACAGGAAGAAGGGGAAGTGGACGGGCTGCGATCTGGTCAGCTTGCACCGGCTGGATTCTCTGCGGGAAATCCGGGAGGTGAACGGAGAGTGCCGGATTGGCAGTCTGGTGACTTTTGCCCAGCTAGAGCGCTGGCAGCCGAAGGCGGCTTGCTTTCAGGCGTTACAGGAAGCGGCGGCACAGGTGGGAGCGCCGCAGATTCGGAACCGGGGAACGATCGGCGGCAATATTCTGTCGGCTTCACCGGCGGCAGATGGAGTGCCGCCGCTGGCGGTACTTAATGCGCGGCTGCATCTGGTGTCGGTACGTGGAGAGCGGGAGATACCGCTGTTGGATTTTATGAAGGCGCCGGGGCAGACGGATCTGCAGCCGGGAGAGCTGTTGACGGAGATTCGGATACCGCATAAGTCCGGACGCGCGGTTTTTTATAAAGTGGGGAAGCGGAATGCGCTGGCAGTCTCTGTTTTGAATCAGGCAGTTTATCTTAATAGGCAAGACGGCAGGATTACCGATTTGGTGATTGTATACGGCTCCATGGGGCCGGTCGCTTTGCGGGCTCTGCGGACGGAAGCACTTCTGCGGGAGAGCAGGCCGGCGGCCCGGCTCCAGGAGGATTTGAAGATCGCGGTGCGGAATACGCTGGCGCAGGAGCTGTCTCCGATTGACGACATCCGGGCATCCAGGGAGTATCGGATGAATCTGGCTTACACAGTGCTGCTGGAGAACTGGCGGCGGCTTCTGGAGGAGGACACATGATGACGAAGATACGGTGGAATTGCCGGGTCAACGGCGCGTCCGTCGATGTGGAAATTCCGGCAGATGCGACGCTGCTTTATGTACTGCGGGAGATTTTATACCTGACCGGTACGAAGGAGGGATGCGGCGAAGGAGACTGCGGCGCCTGTACGGTGTTGGTGGATGGGCAGAGTGTCAATGCCTGTATTTTTCCGGCTTTTCAAGCAGAGGACCGGGAGATTCTTACCATTGAAGGGGTGGAACAAAACCCACAGCTGCAGCGGATTCAAAAGGCCTTTGTGGAATATGGTGCGGTGCAGTGCGGCTTTTGTTCACCGGGGATGATTCTGTCTGCCGGTGCGCTGCTGGCGGAGAACCCGCATCCGGGAGAAGCAGAGATCCGGCGGGGACTTTCGGGAAATCTCTGCCGGTGTACCGGGTATCAGGCAATGGTGGATGCCGTCCAATCTTTGTGTGAGGATTGATACATAAAATAAATGTAGCTACCTTTCCGCTCTACTGCCCTAAGTGCGGGCATGAGTAGATTGTAAGTATTGAAAATTATACATTGAAAGTATCAACAGAGCCAGACGCCCAGACGCAGAGCCGATAATTTGTGAAGCTGCTTTTCACGGATTATCGGTTTTTTTCAACACAAAGTTAGCCACAACTAATTAAGGAGGAACACATATGGAACAGGCAAAAAAGCAAACGCCTATCTCTCGCCTTTTGAGGTTCATGACACCCCATAAACAAGCTTACTTCATCCGTGTGTGACGGTTTATACCTTATCATGTATTCATCAAATTTCATTTGAAATAAGTTGTTCAAGTGTTTGCTTTGAACGAATCGCTTTTAGCTCACGCTTACAAGTGTAGAGAATTTCTGGAGCTTGTACGTGAGAATTATAATTCATAGGAGACATAGTTGAGCAATAAGCCCCAGCACCGCCAATTGCAATGAAGTCGGCAATTTGAGGTTCTGCCATTTTTCGCGGAGTATTTAGTCCGCCGGCATTTAAGCATTGTGAATCACCGCTCTCGCAGCATCTTCCAACGAGTACAGCTTGAAATCTATCATTGCTTTTTTTGTCAAATTCAGAAGAGAGCAAATCGCCATTTTTTGAAATAACGTAGAAAGGATGCTGAGAAGCGTATAGCAGCGGACGAGCGTTAAGTTCCATACCACCGTTTAAAATAAGGAAATTCAGACCATCATCCCCAGTTTTCTTTTTATCAATAATACTGGTTATCACATATCCGGCGTTTGCGACGACATAATTGCCGGGTTCAATCTCCATCCCCAATTTGCGGCTTGTCCGTTGATAGAATTGTTCGATTTTTTCTTTTGCGTAGACGCCCAACTTATATATGTCAGCCGGATTCTCATTCGGCATACGAGCTTCCTTTAAGCCACCGCCGAAGCTAACAGTTTGAGCATCAGGAAAATATTCTTCGATAATACTTATTTCTAAATCTATATTGTTCTGCCATATTTCAGGGGCAGCACCCGACCCGATATGAACATGCACATGGTCGAAAATGATGCCTTTAATTTTCGCATATTCAATAACCGGGACTATGTCGGACAGATGTATCCCGAAGCAAGAATATTTGTCGCCGGTATTGCGCGTCGCGGACTCTCCGGAACCCACGCCCGGATGAACCCGCACTGCTAAAGCTATTTTGTTGGTTGCCGCATAATCCCCAATATTATACAATTGCCGCAAGGAGCAAACATTATATTTCATACCTTGACTTATCATATCCTTCAAAGCTTGCATTTCTTGATTAAGCGGTACTTCTTGTGTAGTGAGGATAATATCTTTATAGCTTATTCCAGCTATATGCGCCCGTCGTGCTTCATTCAATGAACTGGCATCGATTTTTAAGCCTTGATTATAGATAATTTTCAATAATGCTTTTGTAGAATTTGCTTTCATGGCATACCTTACGGTAAGCCCATACGCATTTGGCATTTCTAATAAAGATTTACATTTATCAACAATTGCTTTTTCGTCATATAGGTAAAACGGTGTGCTGAATTGTTCCGCCGCTTTTTGGATAACTGTTGAATCAATATTACTAAATTTATTTAACTGTCCCATAATTACTTTATTTCCCCCAGTTCAATCAACCGTATTTCATTTTTCATGGATTCCTTAAACAATGAAACCAAAGTCCCGCTTGCGGAAAACAGGCACGAGCATGGGCAGTTTTCCGCGAAGTCGCCTGTCAGCACAAAAAGTGAATCCACGATCAACCTGACTTGGCCTTTTGTTCGTGTCATGTTGTATTTGATAGCTCCGTCCAGATCGAAGTCATAATCTGCCATCAATACCACCTTGCGCTTACGGTTAATAGCATCAGCCAATTCAAGAGAAAGCTCGTTAAGCGCCATCGTTTCCGCTGATATGTAAAGCCGTTCGGTACAGGCGATAATCATATTCTTCATCTTATCGAGAATAGCGGACGCGCCGGATATGGTAATATACGCCTCGGATGGCGCGGTGGGAGATGGCATATTTTCCGTTAGAAAAGCCGCCACCGTTTCAAATTTGCGCCGTTTGTCAGCGCAGAACTCTTTGATTGGAGCAGGCGAGTATTTTTGCGTCGCCCCATCTACAAGGTATGCCGCGCCGTTTTCACAAAGCCCCTTGGAAAGGAAAGGCGGTATAGCATTCTAAAATGCTATACCGCACATCCCAGCTTATAAAAACCTTACATTTTACTGGATTTCAGCCTTTTCGCCCCTTATACGGATAAGGAGGATATGTTATTATAAAACGTATCCAGGATTCCTGCTCCGGGATCCGTCTCCATGGTAATTTCTATAGAAAGAAAAGCATCACCGATTACAATTCCGGAATAGTACTCTACGTACGAATAATCTCCCCTCATGAATGAAAGTACAATATAGGAAACTTCTTTATCACCGATTTGTCTGGTCTGGATATCTGAAATCTGAATGTCCTGAAAATTATCGGGATCCTCTTTGATATAATCTGCCCAGGAAATCGCACTTTTTTTCATATCATCTAACGTATGGTATTCAGAATCATACAGGCAAAGAGATGCTTCTACATTACCGTCGTCCTGAGACAAGCTCAGCCAACCGTCGGGAGCTGCATAGTAACTGGTAAAGCCTTCCGGGAATACAACTTGAATTTTCGAAGTGACATTATTATTCGCCAGTACATATTTACCGGCTGCATTGGCACTATCTGAATCATCCGCTGCTTCATAGCCGGTTGTCTCTGCGCCACCGGCATTGCCGACGTCCTCGGATGCATATGCCAGTATGTCGGCAGGAATTTCCAGACTGTCTAATGTGTTATATTTCAGATTATCCATTACAATACGAAATACGGAAACTTCCGTTCCCTCCGCTTCCGTACCTTCAAATAGGTTAGTAAAAACGCTGCTCATATCGACTACCATCTTTGTGGGAAGCAAACTCTCCGGCTCTACATAAATTTCCACAGGAATTTCCATACCGCTAAAATCAACGCCCGTGTCTCCCAGGGAATCCAGCATTTGTTCGCCCAAATCCATGAGCTCTCCTATCTGATCTCCCTTAATGGTTGTTTTCAATACGTAGTTCTCTTTGTCATTGATTTTTACTTTCGCATTCTCCAGTGTCCAGGCCCCCTGCGTTTTAAAGATCGCTTCTCCCAGCTGAGCCATAGAAGCGGCACTTGAGGAATCACTGTCTTCTGAATACGTCCATACACCATCGGTAGACGAAAAGGTTTTTGTAAGATCGTTTTCCGTACTGGTGTATACTTCCATTTCCTGCGTTTGTTCCTGCCCCATGGCAGATATCTTCATATTTCCTTTTACATGTGCGATTGCGGGATCTCCCATATAGGATTCTATGAACATATCCATGCTCATGGTCATTTGAAGGCTCATTCCCTCAGCCGCTATCGTCATATCCATTTCCATGAGCATATCCCCGGTATTGGATTTTGCTGCCTGAACGTTATCATAAGCGGCTGTTACGATTTCATCGGCTGTCATATCGTTCTCTTTGCTGCATGCACTTAGCCCTAATATCATCATCAGAGCTAATACAGTGAAGAGTCCCCTTGCTTTTATCGCTTTCATTTTTTCTCTCCTTTTAGTTTTATTTCTGCTACATTGCGATTATCTTCGCTTTAGTATACAAAATTTATTGCTTTTCGTCAATGCAAAATACCTTTTGACCCCGACATCATAGTATATAATATCCCGTTTTCAACACTTGCGCGCAACCTCCAATCCATATTGTAATTGACATATATAATAGAATATGTTAAAATTATAACAAATAATAAATTATTTTGCGATGTTCATTATCATGATATAAAAAGTATGTAGTCACTCGCCGGAGTATGTGTGGCGGTTAGGATGGCAATGGGGAAATATTTAGCAAAACGCTTATTGATATGCTTTTTGGCAGTTATCTTATCTGTATTTATTAATTTTGTGTTGGTTCGCGTAGCACCGGGGGATCCCATTTCCATTATGGCCGGGATGGACAATCCAAACCCGGAGATGATCGAAGCCCTCACAGAAAAATACGGACTGGATCAGCCGATTCTGACGCAGTTCGGTATTTATTTGCATAATTTGCTTAAGGGCGATCTTGGGTATTCCTACCGGAGCAATTTACCGGTAATGTCAATCATCGGGGAACGGTTGGGGCCGACGCTGCTCATCAGTCTCACCTCCGCAATACTGGCAGCTGTGATTGGCGTGGCTCTGGGACTCCGGGCGGCGCGAAAAAGGGACTCCAAATTTGACAAGGTATTTTGCATCACATCCTATATACTGGACGCCATGCCTCCTTTTTGGCTGGCGCTGATGTTGATGCTGCTGTTTGCCACCGTTTTGGGCTGGCTGCCTACAGCGGGCATGGTGGATGCACGCGCCAACTACACCGGCTTTGCACGGACGCTGGATATCCTATACCATATGATCCTGCCGGTACTGTGCGTAACGCTGCTGCAAATCCCCACATTTTTTCGTATTATGCGCTCTTCGGTCTTGCAGGCACTGGGTGAGGAATACATCACGCTTTACCGCGCTGCCGGGATGCCGCAAAAGACAATATTCCGTAAATATGTCATGAAAAATGCATTATTGCCTACCGTGACGATGTTTGGAATGACATTGACCTATAGCTTGGCCGGCGTCGCGCTGGTGGAGATTGTTTTTGCGTGGCCCGGAATAGGCCGCCTGCTTCTGGATTCAATTAACGGGCGGGATTATTCCGTGCTCAGCGGCATCTACCTGATGCTATCCATAGCCATTGCGGTGATCACAACCCTGCTGGACGCCATATACGCCTGGCTGGATCCACGTATCTGGCTGAAATAGTGATTAAGCGGCAACGGTGAAAGGAGAATTACAGTTGCAGATAAAAAGGATCCGGCTAAAAAATGAATTGATATTAGGCCGCATATGGGCGATACCGTCGTTGCGTGTAGGCTTTATCATGCTTCTGGCTCTGCTGATTTTAGCGGTGCTCGCACCGGCGATAGTGCCCTATGACCCGACCGTGCTAAATGCCGACATACTCAGCCCCCCAAGCTCTCAATACCTCCTTGGAACCGATCAGTATGGCCGGGATATGCTCAGCCGCATCTTATACGGCGCCCGCACCTCGCTGGTCATCGGTTTTCTGGCGGCAGGACTATCCGGCGTTATCGGCATTGCAATCGGCGCAGCTTCCGGTTATTTTGGCGGTAAAGTAGACAAGGCGCTTACGTTTGTCATTAATATTTTTGATATGACGCCCGTGTTTTTCCTCATATTGATCGTCATCGCTTTATTTAGCAGCAGTATTACGAACGTCGCCATCGTTATTGGTTTAACTACCTGGACGGCAAATGCCCGTCTGATGCGCGCCGAGACCGTTTCACTAAAGAGCCGCATTTTTGTTCAGGCGGCGATTACGACCGGCGAAGGCAGATGGCGCATCCTGCTCAGGCATATCATTCCCAATGGCATCTATCCCGTCATCATCAATACGGCATCCAATATTTCCGCGGCGATCCTGACGGAAGCGGGGTTGTCATTTATCCATCTGGGCGATGCCAACGTTATCAGTTGGGGGCAAATCGTTGCCGACGGGCGCACCCAATTGGCGGGCGGCTGGTGGATCAGCACCTTCGGCGGACTGGCCATCGTGATCACAGCGCTGACGTTTTTTCTCATAGGCGACGGCCTCAACCGCTTTATGACGCCCAAGCTGCAGAAATAAACCACTAATAAAGTGCGAACGAAAAATAACGATTTAATAGAAAGGAGGACAAGCAGTATGCCTATTTTGGATATCCGCAACCTGAATATTCGCTATTTCACGAACGATCGGGAAGTCCTCGCTTGTGACGGCGTGGATCTGCAGGTGGACGAGCAGGATTCCATTGGTATTGTGGGTGAATCCGGCTCGGGTAAATCTACACTCGCGATGGGCGTTTTGGGCTTGCTCCCTGAGAACAGTACCCGGCTCGACGGTGATATTCTTTTCAAGGGGCGCAATATTGCAGAACTTTCCCAGTCTGAACTGGCTGCAATACGCTGGAAAGAGATGGCGGCAGTATTCCAAAAATCGATGAACAGTCTCTCTCCCGTACATAAGATCGGCAACCAAATTGCAGGCATTTACCGCATACACCGGCCCAAAGCGGACAAGAAAGAATGCCGCGAATTGGCCAAGGCGCTTTTTGATAAAGTGAATCTGTCCATGCGCGTTTACGATTTGTATCCGCATCAGCTATCCGGTGGTATGATGCAGCGCGTGACGATTGCCCTGAGCCTGATGTTTAATCCGTCGCTCGTCATATTGGACGAGGCGACTACGGCGTTGGATGTCGTATCGGAAGGCCAGATCTTGCGCGAAATTGTGCACCTACAAGAAACCGACCAGGTGACATACATACTCATCACGCACAATATGGGCGTGGTTGCCTCCAGCTGCAAGAAAGTCGCCGTCATGTACGCCGGGCGCATCATGGAATACGGCCTCGCAATAGACATCCTGCGCCATCCTGTTCACCCCTATACGCAAGGGCTGCTGCGTTCCTTCCCCTCTTTTACCGGTGAAAAGGGCAGCCTGCGCGGAATCCCCGGATCCTTACCCGATTTAAGCGAATCGATCGAAGGGTGCGCATTTGCCTCGCGCTGCCCAAGGGCGACTGAGCGGTGCGGAATGGAGCGTCCGCCGGTGGTCGAGGTAAAAGAAGGCTGGAGTGCGGCCTGTTTTTACGCGGAAGAAGGTGGTGAGTTATGAGCGGCGCGATTTTACAGGTGCAAAATGTTACCAAGCATTATATACAGAATATGCTGACGACCAACGAAGAACGAAAACTCCGTCGCCAAGTCGTAAAAGCGGTGGATGGCGTTAGCCTTGAGCTGCAAAAAGGGGAGATCTTAGGCGTCATAGGGGAATCCGGCTGCGGTAAGAGTACGCTGGGACGGCTGCTGGTCAACCTGGAGAGCCCTACCAGCGGGGACATTCTGATCAACGGGAAAAATACCAAATCCATTCGGGAGTACCGTAAGGCCGAACGACTGGCTTTCCGCCGCACCGTACAGATGATCTTCCAGAATCCATATGAAGTTTTTGATCCGCGACATACGATTGAGCAGGCTCTGACGATGCCCATGGTCTTGCACGGCATCGGTAAGACAGCCGAGGATATTCGCCAATTGTGCATACAAACGCTGGAATCGGCCGGCTTGCGTCCAGCGAAGGATTTTCTGCAGCGTTATCCGCATGAGCTTTCGGGAGGGCAGCTGCAGCGCATCTCTATCATGCGCTCCATGCTGATGAATCCTTCTTTTATGGTAGCGGACGAAGCGGTCTCCATGCTGGATGTTTCCATCCGGGCCGATATTCTGAGACTGCTGGAAAAACAGATCAAGGAAAAAGAAGCCTGTATAGTATTCATCAGTCACGACATTGCTACGACGCGCTATATTTCCGATAAGGTGGCGGTGATGTATTTGGGGCGTATTGTGGAATACGGCGTTACCGACGATGTGCTGCACAACCCCATCCACCCCTATACGCGGGCGCTCATTTCCAATTCCGCTTCGCTGGATCCCGGCGAAAAGCGCGCTTCCATCAGCATAGACGGCGAACCGCCGACGCCCATTGGTACGGGCCCAGGCTGCTACTTTGCGCCGCGCTGCTATATTTGTAAGGATAGGTGTTGGTCCGAATATCCCGAAATGATTGATGATAAAGGCCATTTATACAGCTGTTTTTCTCAAAATCTATGATCAAGGAAGGAAGGGACTCTCTATGAGTAGACAAACCATGTTGGAACGGATCCCGGATTATCAGGTTTTTCTGACCGTGGAGGAATTGAACGAAGCGCTCATACAGCTGGCGCAAGACTATCCGAAAAAGGTACAGGTGTTTGAAGCCGGGAAATCCCGCGCCGGGCATCCCGTCTTGTGCGCCAAAATCGGGAATGGCAGCCGCAATGCGCTGCTGTATGGCTGCCCCCACCCCAATGAGCCGATCGGGGCAATGATGAGTCACTACTTTGCCCGCGCCATTGCCGAGGATGACGAATACCGCGCTAAACTGGATTTTACGTTCTTTATTATTCCTGTGGCCGATGTGGACGGCGTCCGTCTGAATGAGGGATGGTTTAAAGGCCCGTTCACCCTATACCATTATGCGCGGAACTTCTTCCGTCCCGCCAGCGAAGAACAGGTGGAATGGACGTTTCCCATGGAATACAAAAACTATAGCTTTTCCAAGCCGATGCCGGAAACAAAGGCCCTGATGAAAATCATTGATGAGGCGGCTCCCGCGTTTATCTATTCGCTGCACAACGCCGGTTTTGGCGGCGCGTACTGGTATATAAGCCGTGCACAAGGGCAATCCGTTTATGACGCGCTGTACGCGGCGGCCGACGGCCGTGCGCCGCTGGATTTGGGCGAACCGGAGATGCCCTTTGCAGTCAAGTTTTCCCCAGCCATATATCAAATGCCGCGCGCCAGGGATATATATGACTATTTTGAACAGTATACGCAGGGCGATCCTGCGGATAAGATGTTCGGCGGGGAATGCAGCTTTGCCTATGCGGGCGAACAAACGCTGGAACTCGTTGCCGAACTGCCCTATTATTACGAACCGCGCGTACAAAGCGAAGCCCTGCTGAATTACACGAGAGCCCAAGCCATAGAAGAAAAGCTCTCTTTGCAGGAAAAGCATATTGCCGATCTGCGTGCGTATTATGATCGGGTACGGGATTTTTATAGTGAGGATAATCTGTTCGCCAAGATAATCAAGCAAACCATTGGCTATACGGCCTCAAGCATCGAGGGCGAACGCGCCTTTATACAAAAGAACCCCGATTTTCAAAACTTCTGCAAGGAATCGGAGGCATTTTCAAATGTGCAGATGACGAAGTTCTATCACCTGCTCAATTGGGGATTGATGATACGCAGCGCGGAATATGAACTGGCCAAGAGGGAGACCGGGAAAAACGAAACTCTGTTGGCGGTTCAAAATGAGGCCCAAGCGCGCCTGACGCGGGAGGCGGATGATTTGGAACGGGAACTGGCATACCGGGTCATTCCCATCCGGGATCTGGTGGCTGTTCAACTGGAAAGCGGTTTACAGATTATGGAGAATATGCAGCCAGGTCGGCCCCCTTTCAGGAGATCGTATAAATTTAGCAAGAAGAAAAAGGAGATAGATTAATGAAAAGAACAATATCGATTTTGCTGGCATGCCTGATGATTCTGGGTATGCTCGCTGCCTGCAGCCCGGTGGAAACCTCACCGAGCGTCAGCGAAACTTTCACCGAAGCTTCTGATGACGGAACCCCCAAACAGGGCGGCACTCTGATCGTCGGCCTTCCGGGGGACCCATCCTCTTATAACCCGAATCTTGCCCGGGATGAGGCTTCGGGGATAGTAGTCGAACAGATTTTTAACAGCCTTGTGTTGATGGATTCCGAGCAGCACATTGTGGCCGATCTGGCGGAAAGCTGGGAATACAACGAGGACGCCACCGAACTCACCTTTCACCTGCGCGAAGGCGTGAAGTGGCACGATGGGGAGCCCTGCACCTCAGCGGACGTCAAATGGACCTTTGATACCGTTGTCAGCAAATCCGGCACCCTTTCCGCGAACCTTTCCAATTTGACCGAAATCACTGCGCCGGACGATTATACCGTGGTGTTCAAGCTTTCCACATCGGATTTTACGTTGGTATCATCTCTTGCTTGGTATGGCGGATTTATCATGCCCAAGCATATTTATGAAGGCACCGACTGGACCACCAATCCAGCCAACCAAAGCCCCATCGGCACCGGGCCCTTCAAGTTCGTAAGCGCGCAGACCGGCGTTCAGGTGGAGCTGGAAGCCAATACCGATTATTTCAGTGAAGGACCTTATTTAGACCGGCTCGTTTTCCAGGTGGTTCCCGATGCTGAAACCGAGTATCAAATGTGGCAGAATGGTGAAATTGACGTCATGTACAATGCCCTTTCGGGCGCCGATTTCAACAAGTATGATAACGACCCGGATTATTCCGTTCGCTTTAACCTTCTGGCCAACCGCGTCTACTTTACTTTCAACTTTGCTAAAGAGGATAATCCGTTACAGGATGTGCGCCTGCGTGAGGCCTTTAACTATGCGCTCAATCGTGAGCAAATTCTGACCACGGGTCTGAAAGGCAATGGGGCGGTAGCCGAATACTATACGACCCCGGTGTTTGACTGGGCGCTGAATAAGGACGTCACACTTCCCGAGCAGAACATCGCAAAAGCCAAAGAGCTGTTGGAGGATGCCGGTTATACGGCGGATACTGACGGGATCTATCTGAGCGTAACCGTCGACACGTTTGAATTTTATGACACACTCGTTGTGGCGCAGGCCAACTTAAAAGAAGCCGGCATTGATCTGCAGATCAATACGATGGAACAAGTTGCCTGGATGGAAAAAGTATTCGGCGGCAACTTCGATTTGACAATTCTTGCCGGAGACCAGGGGCCGGATATTAGTTCTATCGGCAACCGCGTCGGCACGGGCGGCAGCATGAACGTTGGCCTCTATTCCAACGAACGTATTGACGAGCTGCTGGCATTGGGGGCGGCCACATCGGATCAGGATGGACGCGCTGGCTGCTACCAGGAAATACAGTCCATCATGGCGGAAGAATTGCCTATGATCATTTGCAATGAATATGGTATGAAAGTCGTAGTCCGCTCCGATGTCCACGGAATTCCACTGGTAGATGATGCGGCTCGCAGCAAGGTGCGCAATTTCTGCTTCGGTTTGGCTTGGCTAGAATAAGACTAACCAAGGGAAAATTAGTCTTGCATTTCTGGAATATATAGTATATAATATCATCCATACGAATTTTGCAAAAGCGATGATGGTGCACAGTAGATACCTGATTTCCGTCAGAGAGGGAGAATCACCGGCTGAAAGTTTTCCCAGGTTCAATCAGATTATCGAATTTCCCACCGGAGCTGCGTTTCTGAAGAGTATTGGTAGGAAATGCCGTTTTATACACGTTACGTATTTTGAGCGCCTGCGGATGTTCTGCAGGAATTAGGGTGGTACCGCGATAACCTCGTCCCTTACAGGGATGGGGTTTTTTTTTATTTCATAGGATAGTGCTCCTATGAAATGAAAAACCCTCCGGGGGGATGCGCACTCGCGCGCGATGAAATTTGTCGCAAGCGACCGCGCTCGGCGCGAGAATGCGCCAAAGCGCATTCTTTTCCGTTTCCAGGGAGCCTTCCATCCCATAATCCGATTGAATAAGACTGCATAGGAAAGTCGAAGGAGGAAGACATGAAAGAGAAATTGGAGAAAATCCGTCAGGAGGCATTGGAACAGATCGAAGCTGTGGCGGACATGGATCAGCTGAATGAGATCCGGGTGGCGATTCTTGGCAAGAAGGGTGTGCTGACAGAAGTATTAAAAGGCATGAAGGACGTGGCGCCGGAAGACCGCCCGCAGGTGGGACAGCTGGTGAATGACGCCAGAGCCGCCATTGAAGGCCAGCTGGAAGAGCGGAAGGCTGCTTTTGCTGCCAGGCTGCGGGAACTGCAGCTGAAGAACGAGGTCATTGATGTGACCTTGCCTGCTAAGAAGAACCGGGTAGGACACCGCCATCCCAATACCATTGCCCTGGAAGAGGTAGAGCGTATCTTTATCGGCATGGGGTATGAGGTCGTGGAAGGCCCTGAAGTAGAGTATGATTATTACAATTTTGAAGCCCTGAACATCCCGGCCAATCATCCGGCCAAGGATGAGCAGGACACCTTCTATATCAATAAAGACATCGTCCTGCGGACCCAGACCTCTCCGGTACAGGTGCGTGTCATGGAGCAGCAGAAGCCGCCGATCCGCATCATTGCGCCGGGCCGGGTATTCCGCTCCGATGAGGTGGATGCCACTCATTCGCCGGTGTTTCATCAGATTGAAGGACTGGTTATTGACAAGAACATCACTTTTGCCGATTTGAAGGGCACCCTGGCACAGTTTGCCATTGAACTGTTCGGACCGGAGACGAAGGTAAAATTCCGTCCCCATCACTTCCCTTTCACGGAACCCAGCGCGGAGGTGGACGTAACCTGCTTTAAATGTGGCGGCGAGGGCTGCCGGATGTGCAAGGGTACCGGCTGGATTGAAATCCTGGGCTGTGGCATGGTACACCCAAAGGTACTGCGCATGAGCGGCATTGACCCGGATATTTACTCCGGTTTTGCTTTTGGTGTAGGTCTGGAGCGTATTGCGCTGCTGAAGTATGAGATTGATGACATGAGACTGCTCTATGAGAACGACGATCGTTTCTTAAGGCAGTTCTAACGGAATTCTACAGATCAGAAAGGACAGTAAAATGAAGACAGCATTATCTTGGATTAAAGCATATGTTCCCGGCCTGGAAGTAACGCCGCAGGAATATACCGACGCCATGACGTTGACCGGAACGAAAGTGGAAGGCTGCGAGCGTCTGGATAAAAACCTTGAGAAAATTGTAATCGGACAGATTGATTCGATAGAAGGCCACCCCGATGCCGATAAGCTGATTGTCTGCCAGGTGAATATCGGCAGTGCGACCGTACAGATTGTCACCGGCGCTTCCAACGTAAAGGTGGGAGATAAGGTGCCGGTGGTATTAGACGGCGGCAAAGTAGCAGGCGGCCACGATGGAGCCCCCCTTCCGGAAGAGGGTATTAAGATCAAGAAGGGCAAGCTGCGCGGAGTGGAATCCTACGGCATGATTTGTTCCATCGAAGAACTGGGCTCTTCCCGTGAGATGTACCCGGAAGCGCCGGAGGAGGGGATCTATATCTTCCCGGAGGACGCTGTAATTGGCGCGGATGCACCGGAGGCGCTGGGTCTGCGGGATGTGGTATTTGAATACGAAGTTACCTCAAACCGCGTGGACTGCTACAGCGTGCTGGGAATTGCCAGAGAAGCGGCCGCAACTTTCAATAAGCCTTTTGTTCCTCCTGTTCCGGAAGCGCTTGGTAACGGTGAAAATGCGGCAGATTATATTCAGGTAGTAGTAAAGGACGGCATCCTCTGCCCTCGCTTCTGTGCCAGAGTAGTGAAAAATATTAAGATCGCTCCCTCGCCCCAGTGGATGCAGAGACGTCTGGCTGCCGGCGGCATTCGTCCGATCAATAACCTGGTGGACATTACAAATTATGTGATGGAAGAGTATGGCCAGCCTATGCATGCTTATGATCTCGATCAGGTGGCCGGCCATAAGATTGTCGTGAAACGTGCAGACGACGGCGAACAGTTCCAGACGTTGGATGGCCAGATGCGGACGCTGGATTCTAATATGCTGATGATTTGTGACGCGGAAAAGGCGGTTGGTATCGCCGGTATCATGGGCGGTGAGAATTCCAAAATCACCGATGATGTACAGACCGTACTGCTTGAGGCGGCCTGCTTCGATGGCACCAATGTGCGCCTTTCTTCTAAGCGGTTGGGCCTGCGTACAGACGCTTCCGGTATTTTTGAAAAAGGACTGGATCCCAATAATGCGGAGGCTGCGATTCACCGTGCCTGCCAGCTGATTGAAGAGCTGGGCTGCGGCGAAGTAGTCGGAGGCATGGTAGACGTCTATACGACAGCATTAGGCCCCAAGCAGATTTCCTTCCGCCCCGACTGGGCGAATAAGTTCCTGGGCACCGATATTTCCAAGGAAGAGATGCTGAAATACTTTGCGAGGATTGGACTGGAATACGATGAAGTAAATGAAGAGATGATTGCACCCTCCTTCCGGCAGGATCTGGAGTGTGAGGCGGATCTGGCGGAGGAGGTTGCCCGGCTCTACGGATATGATAACATTCCTACCACGCTGCCCAGAGGCGAGGCGACGACAGGAAAGCTTTCCTTCAAGCTGCGAATCGAGGCAGCCGCCAGCGATGTAGCCGAATCCTGCGGCTTCAGCCAAGCCATGACCTACTCCTTCGAGAGTCCCAAGGTATTTGACAAGCTGATGCTGCCGGCAGATTCTCCGTTACGCGCCACGGTAACGATTCAGAATCCCCTGGGCGAGGATTTTAGCATTATGAGAACCCTGCCGCTGAACGGCATGCTGACGTCTCTGGCCACCAATTATAACCGGCGGAATAAAAATGTGCGCCTGTACGAGCTGGCGAACATCTACCTGCCGAAGGCTCTGCCGCTGACCGAACTGCCGGAAGAGCGGATGCAGCTGGTGCTGGCTTGCTATGGAGACGGGGATTTCTTTACCATGAAGGGCGTGATAGAAGAGTTCTTTGAGAAGATTGGTATGCATCAGAGAGTCACTTACAATCCCGAAGGCGGTAAACCATTCCTGCACCCTGGCCGTCAGGCAGACTTGACCTACACGGGTGAGACCGTAGGTTATATGGGAGAACTTCATCCCCAGACGGCCGAGAATTATGGAATCGGTGAGAGAACCTATGTGGCCGTGCTGGATATGCCGGCAGTAATTCCTTTTGCTACCTTTGACCGGAAATATAACGGCATTGCGAAATTCCCGGCGGTAGCGCGTGACATCAGCATGGTCATGAAGAAGGATATCCGGGTAGGTGAGATTGAAGCACTTCTCGAGAAGCAAGGCGGTAAGCTGCTGGAGAGTTATACACTCTTCGATATTTACGAAGGCTCTCAGATCCAGGAGGGGTATAAGTCGGTGGCGTACAACGTTACTTTCCGGGCAAAGGACCGCACCCTGGAAGAGAAGGATGTCACGGAAGTGATGAATAAGATCCTGGATGCCCTGCGTGAGCTGGGCGCGGAGCTTCGGTCTTAAGCCGGCGCTCTTTCCCACTGCAGAAATCCTGCAGAAAATGCTTGTATTTCTAAGCTTTCTGTGATACACTATACTCTGCATGACCACTAGGAGGATGATACTATGGAAGCCTTGAAGATAATTGTTACGATTTTATTTGCAATTATGTGTGTTGTATTAACCGTGATTGTATTGATGCAGGAAGGGAAACAGGGAGGACTGTCCAGTACGATTACAGGCGGTTCTACGGAGACATATGTGGGCAAGAACCAGGGAAGAACACCGGAAGGAAGACTGAAACGCTACACGAAGATTTTAGTCGCACTGTTTTTACTGATGTCGATTGCCTTGAATATCTTGTACCAACACTAAGAATGAGTGCCGGAGGCTCCCGGCAGCGAATAAACGGCTCATGGTTTTGCGAAAGAAAAAACCGTGAGCCGTATTTTTTTTACGCGAAGCGATACGCCTCCGGTCAAACGCAAGCTAGAAAGAGGAAAATAACATGGATAAGAAAATGTTGGAAAATAGGAAGAAAACGGTACTGGAGCTGATCGCACATCCCCAGTATGTTCCTATGAAGATTAAAGAAATTGCGATTTTACTGGATATCTCTAAGGAGAAGCGGGATGAACTGAAGGAAGTGCTGGATTCCCTCTTGGAAGAAGGCAAAATCGGCCTGTCAAAGCGTGGCAAATACGGCAGGCCGGAAGAAACGGCGCAGACCGGTATTTTTAGCGGCACGACAAAAGGCTTTGGCTTCGTGACAGTAGAGGGAATATCAGGAGATATTTATGTGCATGAGTCCAATGTAAATGGGGCCCTGCACGGAGATAAAGTGCAGGTGGCCGTCGTGGATTCCGGGCATCATGGGAACCGGAAGGAAGGGAAGATCCTAAAGATTCTGGAGCGCAATACCGTAGAGGTAGTAGGTGTTTATCAGCGGAACCGGCACTATGGCTTTGTCATTCCGGACAATACCCGTATAACAAATGATATTTTCATTCCGGATGGCAAGGAAAAAGGCGCGGTAGACGGGCATAAGGTAGTGGCAAAGCTGGTCCGTTATGCCGATGATACTCATAATCCGGAAGGAGAAATCGTTGAGATTCTGGGACACCGCAACGATCCCGGTGTGGATATCACTTCCGTAGTACGCGCTTATGGAATTCCGGACGCATTTCCGGAGGACGTGATGGAGCAGGTGAAAGGCGTTGGAGATACGGTGGATGATTCGCTGTTCCCGAACCGCCTGGATCTAAGGGATTGGCAGACGGTAACGATCGACGGAGAGGATGCTAAGGATTTGGACGATGCCGTGACCATCTCTCCCACCGCGAATGGATACCGATTGGGTGTGCATATCGCGGATGTCAGCCAATATGTTCCGGAGGGATCTCCACTGGACTGTGAGGCATTGCGCCGTGGGACCAGTGTTTATCTGACAGACCGGGTAATTCCCATGCTGCCGCACCGGCTGTCCAATGGGATCTGTTCCTTGAATCAAGGGGAAGACCGCCTGGCCCTGAGCTGTGTGATAGAAATAGATAAGAAAGGAATGGTAACCGGCCACCAGCTCGCAGAGACGATGATCCGGGTGGACCGCAGAATGACTTATACGGCGGTAAATGCAGTCCTGGAGGAGGATCCGGAAGCGGTTTCGGAGTATGAGGAATATGTGGAAATGTTCCGGAATATGAAGGTACTGGCGGAGCTCCTGCGGAAAAAACGCCGGAAGAGAGGCTCGATTGACTTCGACCTGCCGGAGAGCAAAATTTCTCTGGACGAGCAGGGAAGGCCGATTGATATTCAGCCTTACGCGCGAAATCAGGCGACGGACATCATTGAAGACTTTATGCTGATTGCCAATGAAACCGTGGCAGAAGATTATTTCTGGCAGGATCTGCCCTTTTTATACCGGACCCATGATAAGCCGGATCCGGAGAAGATTCTGGGACTGGCGGCACTGATTCGGACTTTGGGGGCGAAGCTCCGCAGTGATAAAGGTGAGCTGCATCCTAAAGAATTGCAGAAGATGCTGGCCTCCATTGCGGACTCGCCGGAAGAGGCCTTTATCAGCCGTCTGGCGCTTCGTTCCATGAAGCAGGCCCGTTATAGTCCGGAATGCACCGGTCATTTTGGATTGGCTGCCAACTATTACTGCCATTTTACTTCGCCGATCCGGCGGTATCCGGACTTACAGATTCATCGAATTATCAAGGAAAATCTGGCAGGAAGACTTGACGAAAACCGGATCAGCCACTATCATAAGATATTACAGGAGGTGGCAAATACCTCCTCTATGACCGAGCGGCACGCGGTAGATGCGGAACGTACGGTGAATAAAATGAAGATGGCCCAGTATATGGAGACACGGATTGGCGAATCGTATATCGGCATGGTTTCCGGTGTGACCAAGTGGGGGATGTATGTGGAGCTTCCTAATACAGTGGAAGGTCTGGTGCATATCGCCAAAATGGATCAGGACTATTTCCGGCTGGACGAAGAACACTATGAGCTGGTGGGGGAACGCACCGGCATCGTATACCGGATGGGACAAAAAGTGCGGGTCCAAGTGTCAGGGGTAGACTTGACGGCAAACACCATAGATTTCTGTATTGACACAGAAGGGATGCAGGCAGGAGGATAAATTCGAAATGGGAAAGGACAGTATTAAGCTGATCGCAAATAATAAAAAAGCCCGGCATGACTACTTCATTGAAGATACTTATGAAGCAGGTATTTCATTAGCCGGTACGGAGGTTAAGTCCCTTCGCATGGGAAAATGCAGCCTGAAGGAAGCCTTCATTAAGGAGAGCAGGGGAGAGATGTTCATCTATGGCATGCACATTAGCCCCTATGAAAAGGGCAATATTTTTAATAAAGATCCGCTGCGGGCGCGAAAGCTTTTGCTTCACAAATATGAGATCCGCAAAATTCTGGCGAAGGCAGCCCAAAAGGGCTATACGATCGTGCCCCTCCAGGTGTATTTTAAGGGAAGCCTGGTAAAGGTACAGATTGGATTGGCAAAAGGTAAGAAGCTCTATGACAAGAGAGAGGACATGGCTATGAAGGATGTGAAGCGGGAAGCCGAACGGGAATTCAAGGTTCGGAATCTGGACTAACAGCCGCCCTATATGAATAATTAGAAAACACCTTGCGCACCATAGGATAGAGTTTACGAATAACAGGAAAACGAGGTGTTTTCTCTATGCAGGAACAACAATTATCTGGAATCATTAACAACGATTACCGTATACTGCACGAAACGCTGAAGACCGATATCAATTTTGATATTGGAGAGCGAAAACTGTGCATTGCGGGGAAAGAGGCCTACCTCTACACGATTAATGGATTTGCTGCCGATGATAAGATTCAGAGAATCATCCATTTTTTTCTAAAGGTACAGCCGGAAGAAATGCCTCAGGACGCGGATGCTTTTATTGAATCTTACACGCCCTTTACTTCAGTAAAGACGGAGAAGAAAGTAGAGCAGCTGGTGGTTTCTATTTTGTCAGGAATCGGCGTCGTAATTATTGACGGCTACGACAAAGCCATTGTCATGGAGACCCGGGATTATCCGGGCAGAGGAGTAGAGGAACCGGAGAAGGATAAGGTTCTCCGGGGAGCCAGAGATGGCTTTAGCGAGACCATTATTACCAATACGGCATTGATCCGCCGCCGGATCCGGGATCCCAAGCTCCGGATGGAGATTTTCAGGATAGGAGATGTCTCCAAGACGGATGTGGTGCTCACCTATCTGGAAGACAAGGTCGATCAGGATCTGTTATCGCGGATTAAGCTCCGGATCCAGAATCTGGAGGTACATGCTCTGACGATGAGCCAGGAAAGCCTGGCGGAATGCCTGTATGAGCACAAGTGGTATAATCCCTTTCCAAAATTCAAGTATACGGAGCGGCCGGATACGACGGTTGCCTGTATTTTAGAGGGCAATCTGGTCATTATGGTGGACAATTCCCCGGCGGCCATGGTGCTTCCGTCTTCTATTTTTGATATTGCCGAAGCGGCAGACGATTACTATTTTCCACCGATCACCGGTACTTATTTGCGGATTACCAGATTGATGATCTGCCTGGTGGCTCTGATGACCTTACCGGTGTATCTGCTGCTTATGCAGAATGCGGAGTGGATACCGCCCTGGCTGGATTTTATCAAGACGGCGGAGGCGGTTAATGTTCCGCTGATTTTGCAGATTTTGATATTGGAGCTGGCAGTGGACGGCCTTCGTCTGGCAGCGGTAAATACACCCAGTATGCTGTCTACGCCCCTTAGTATTATCGCCGGACTGGTTCTGGGGGATTTCTCTGTGCAGTCCGGTTGGTTCAATTCGGAAATTATGCTGTATATGGCTTTTGTTACGGTGGCGAATTATACGCAGACGAGCTATGAGCTCAGCTATGCCATTAAATTCCTCCGGCTGATAATCCTGATTTTGACGGCGGTCTTTAATGTGTGGGGATTTATTGCAGGAGTGCTGCTGAGCATTGGCGCGGTCGTGTTTAATAAGACCATTGCCGGCACCAGCTATATTTACCCGTTAATTCCATTCCGATGGAGTGAAGTGAAAAAGCGGTTTTTCCGCCCCCGGCTTTCTCACCGGAATAAACAAAAATAGACTATCTTTCTCTCTGCCTTTCCGGTATAATTAAGGATACCAGGGGTCAAAAAAACATGCATTTCATGCCGCATGAAATACATGTTTTGCCCCCCACATCATTAAATTGGTAAATGTACTTGTCTCAAAGAAGGCAGCAGGAGGACTTATGAAGAAAGAAGTATTGGCAATAGGGGTGGTGTTCGCGATGTGTCTGACGGCTTGCGGCAATCATACAGAGAGCAGTGAGGAGACGACAGAAACGACCGAAGCGACAGAAACGACCGTAGAAGTGTCGGAAGACCAGTCGGGGTATAAGGAGCAGCTGTTAGAGGGAACTTTGATCTTAGACCTTACCAGTACCGGCCAATTCAGCTGGGATCTGGATCAGGATGGAAGCGAGGAGATCATTCAGTTTGAGCCGGAAGGGGAAGCACCCTATGACAGTAACCGGTATACTCTTACAGTAGGAGATAATTCCGTAACAGAATGGGGAGACCTGCTGACAGGAAAGCTCTATCTGGCCAGCTTTGATCAGGCGACCCTGCAGCTGCTGGTAGCGCAGTATGGCTATACAGGCAGAGGGCTGATTACCGTATGGGCTTATCGGAACGGTGCTCTGCGGCAGGCAGGAGAGTTGGGCGGTGATGCCACCGACCTTAAGATTGAAAATGGAACCATTTATTGCACCGGTGAAAGCCAGGTATTCCAGACCTGGGCGGTTGCGATGCGCTATCAGTGGGAGAATGGCAGATTACAGGAGATCCCCCAGGAGCTTTACGAAATGGGAAATACGGTTACCGTACTGCGGGATATCGCTACTTATAGTGAGAAAGAAGGGGACGAGGATGGCATTATCTTACAGGCAGGATCCCAGATAATTGTGGTAGGAACGGATAATAAAGAGTGGGTTAAACTGCAGGATGAAGGCTCCGGGGAGATCGGATGGGTGAAGATTACCGAAGGCACTTATACCCAGATGGAAATCCAGGGCAAAGAAGTGGAGGCAACGGAGGTTTTTGAGGGCCTGATTTTAGCAGGTTAAGATAAAAGAGAGAAAAACTAACCCAGAAAGACAGGGAAGACTATGAAATTATCAGAGGGCAGGATGGGAGAGATCTATCTGGTGCAGGAGGTGTCCGTGGCTCCCAATATTACACGGCGTCTGGAGGCGCTGGGGGTTAACGAGACTACCCATATCCAGATTATGAACCGCAAAAAAAGCGGAACCGTTATTATTAAAGTAAGGGGAACCTGGCTGGCTCTGGGAGCGGGGATCGCATCCGGTATTACAATCGCGGAGGTGGCCTCATGAGTGAAACCGTTATTACCGTTGGGTTTGTAGGCAATCCAAATTGCGGAAAAACCACGTTGTTTAATGCCTTGACAGGGGCGAACCTAAAGGTGGCCAACTGGCCGGGTGTAACAGTAGAGCGGATGGAGGGCCGTGTCACCTATAAGGGTCAGAAGCTCCGGCTGATTGACCTGCCGGGAATCTACAGTCTGACTTCGTATTCCATCGAGGAACGGATTGCCAGAAAATGTATCATGGAGGAAGACATCGACGTTATTGTCAATGTGGTAGATGTCTCTTCTCTGGAGCGGAACCTTTACCTGACGATGCAGCTGTTAGAGTTCAAGAAGCCGGTGGTGCTGGCTCTGAATATGATGGACATTGTGCAGGAGCGGGGAATGGAAATTGATATCCATCGTCTGCCGGAAATGCTGGGCCAAATCCCGGTGGTGCCGGTTTCTGCCAGAAAGAAAACAGGGCTTGATATTCTGCTGCACGCAGTCATACATCATTATGAAGAAGGTCCCCATGATAAGGTGGTTACCTATAGTAAGGGAATAGAGGCAAAGCTTACGAAGCTGGAGACCGCCCTTTTGGAGCAGTATGGTGAAGTCGAGAATGTACGCTGGGTTGCCATTAAGCTGCTGGAGCAGGATACACAGATAATGGAACGCTATCCTTTGGGGCTGCCGGAGGTACTGGATCAAAGCTATGAAAACCGAATTACGAATGAAAAATACGATTACATAGAAGAGGTTGTAGAAGAGTGTCTGTTTAACAAAGAAGCCTCCCACGCCATTACAGAAAAGGCAGACCGCTATCTGACACATCGGATCTGGGGCCTTCCTGTTTTCCTGCTGATTTTGGCGCTGGTATTTTTTCTGACTTTTACGGTGGGGGATTTTTTAAAAGGATATTTTGAGATTGTTCTGGACTGGATCAATCTGCATACGACGGATTTGCTGGGCAGTCTGGGTGTAACGGACTGGTTGATTTCGTTGGTGGTGGACGGTATCCTTGCCGGTGTGGGAGGAATATTGACATTCCTGCCCAATATTGTCATCCTATTTCTGGCCTTGGCCTTCTTGGAGGACAGCGGTTATATGGCTCGTGTGGCCTATGTAATGAACGAGATTATGGGTTCGGTCGGTCTCTCCGGTAAAGCTTTTCTGCCCATGATTCTGGGTTTTGGCTGTACAGTGCCGGCCATTATGGCCAGCCGCGGCCTGGAGAATGAACAGGACCGGAAGAGAACCATGCTGGTAACGCCTTTCATGTCCTGCTCGGCACGATTGCCGATTTATGTGTTGTTTTCTTCCATGTTCTTCGGAGATAAGGCGATGTTGGCCGCGTATTCACTCTATGTAATTGGAATGCTGACCGCTATTTTGATTGCGAAAGTGGCGAATAAGCTTTATCCGCTGCCGGAAGAAAATGGCCTGTTGATTGAATTACCGGCTTATAAGACGCCCAATGCCCGCACGGTAGTGATCTATGTCTGGAAAAAGGTAAAGGATTATCTGACCAAGGCAGGTACTATTATCTTTCTTGTATCTGTGATCTTATGGTTTGTGCTGAATTATAGTTTCCACGGACCGGTCGAAGATGTCTCCCAGAGCTTTGGGGCAATGCTTGGCAGATGGATGGTGCCGCTATTGGTGCCGGCAGGGCTGGGAATGTGGCAGATCGGGGTAGCCCTTCTATGCGGCCTCTCTGCCAAGGAAGTGGTGGTATCCAGCTTCGCCGTATTGTTTGCCATTTCCAATATTAACTCGGCAGAGGGCATGGCGGCTCTCAGTACGGTATTGGGGCAGAGCGGTTTTGGCGCGGTCAATGCGTATGCGCTGATGGTATTCTGCCTGTTGTATTCTCCTTGCGCGGCCGCGGTAGGGACCATTAAAAGGGAAAGCCATTCCTGGGCTTTTACCGGTAAAGTAATGCTGTTTCAATTGCTTGTCGCCTGGTGCGGGGCAACCTTGGTCTTTCAGATTGGAAGCCGGATATTTGGATGAGGAGAAAACTATATCTAAGTTATAATCGAATGTCCTTGCGGACTTGTGAAAGTTGTGCTAAAATGTACTCACTTTTGCAGGCGCAAGGATTATTTTTATTTCAGGAAATTTCTTCAAGATTCTATTAGCCTCATTCTGAAAGTATCGGTTCGTAATCGGTTTTTTTCTTCCATTTAATTTGAAAGAATCCCTATCACGTGAAAATTTTGTGCATAACCTGGTTTCTTCACTGTATGCAGAATGACAGGTCAAATTTTCCGTACGTTTACTTTGCGCAGAATGACGGTTTTGGTGGATTCCGCTCATCTTTGCGGACCTATTACCCATAACAGGAGGAATACAACACATGAATAATAGGAAAGCGATCAGGGAAGTCCGAATGACCTTTCACAAACTGGATCAGTATACCGGCCGGTATGTGGCCGGTGCGTGGCTGCAGTTATGGACTGCTGCCGGGGAGATGGCAGCGGAGTGGATTACGGAAGATAGCTGTTTTATCCTGGATCATTTGCCGTCGGGGCAGTATCGGCTGACGGAGGTTCTTACGCCAAGGGAAGACGGATATGTGCGGTCGGAAGATGTCTTTTTTTTCGCGGGTCCGGAGGATGGTCACATTTATATGGCTACGGATTGTACAAAGGCAGTTTTTGCTCTGGCGGAGGCAGAGGGAGGCGGGCCGGCAGCCGGCGCTGAATTGGCTCTGTGGGATCTGGATCAGACGAAGATGGAGGAGTGGACCAGTGGAGAGACTGCCTTCTTCCTACGCTGCCTGCCGCCCGGTACATACCGGATTACCGCTCATATGAGGGACGCTTTTGAGGAATATTCACTGGTCATGCAAGAGACGTCGGTACTGCAGGTTTTTCAGATGAAATTAAGGAGGATCTGAGTATAATGAAAAGCAGAAGAAAAATCCAGGGAAAGTACTTGACAAAGAAGGCGGACTGCGTTTATAATCCCGCTTTCGACACTTGTGAAAAAATAAAGAGAAGAAACCAGGCTTAAATACTGACTTTTCTTCTCTTTTTGTATTATAAAAACGGCCGCCGCCAGATTTTTGACTGGATAAAATTTTCTGGTTCTATGGAAAATAAAAAAATTGGTAAAAAATAGCAAATTGTAATGTACAAAAATAAAAGCAGGCGCTATAATAAAACTAAAACTAAGTCAGTAAAAGAAAGTGAGCACTGAAACAAGGAAATTAGGAGAAGGGAAAAACGGATGAAAAAACAAAAAGAGAAACGAAGTGTATGTGTGAGACTGCTGACAGCAGCCTTGTGTCTGACCCTGCTGGGCGGGCT
>Ga0153924_1000351_pt1 | contig 29720 bp, 11 predicted proteins | sample TSNJ008MetaG_FD_104709 | JGI IMG/M metagenome (GOLD analysis project Ga0153924, IMG submission 104709) | Attine ant fungus gardens microbial communities from New Jersey, USA - TSNJ008 MetaG | ecosystem: Host-associated > Fungi > Mycelium > Unclassified | place: USA: New Jersey, Wharton State...
AGCACACAGAGCACTAATAACTTATATTTATACTTTTGTAAGATTTTTTATTATTAATTGATACAAGTAAATACTTTTATAATAAAAATAATTTTTAGTGGCAAAGGGGCCCTTTTTAAAAAAATTTTAATTACCTGCTGCTCCCTTCACTCTTCCTTATTTCTAATTTATTTCTTATTTAATTCTTAATTTTACTTTTAAATTCTGAGATGCGCAAAAAGTTATATGAATATATATATAAAATTTAATTTCAATTCTGAGATACGCAAATTCTATATAACTAAATTTATTTCTTATTTAATTTTTAAAAGTGATACGCGCAAAACTTCTAATATTAACTTTAATTAATTATTTTTAATATTCTAATTGTTATATTTATAATATTTAATACCTTAATGTATAGCGCAATTTTAACTCTTTGAGAGCTTTTAACTTAAATTTCAAAAGAAGAATAATGTCAACTTGTAAGCTTTTATTAACTAATTTAATAATGGAATAAGAGCAACTTTATCTTTTAAACTTATTTTTAGTTTTTAATTTTAATTAATTTATTTATTTAAATTTTATATTTAAAGCTATATGTGATGCGCAGCTTATTATTTTTTATTCTAATTTTTATTTCTAATTATATTTTACTTGGTGAGTATGGTAGTTGCGCAGCTTATACTTTTTATTTAAAATAAAGTTCTGTATAACTTGCTGGTTAGGGAAAGCGTAATACTAGTTTATCTTATTATTTTATTTATTAAAATCTAAATTTAATTTTATTTGGTGGTTATATCGGGTTAGTAAACTATCTATTAATTAATATTACTAGAATAAATAAATTATTATGTTGATTCAAGAATGAATATTTTTAAGTAGTCGAATAGAACGAATTTTATGCATTTGATTAAGAATTTTTTAAGTGATGTATAATTACCATAATATTTATGAAAAGATCGTGCTCATATTCGATATTCAAGTGCTTTAATTTCTTTTAATAGTTTTAAAGAAGTATTGTACTAAAAAATTAATACCATCCTAAGAAGTAATTACAACTGTATTATAAATATTTTTAACGGTAAGTTCCTATCAAATTAGCAATAGCCTCTAGTACAATTCCATCACCTTTTGAGTAATTGAAAAAGTATTAATCATTTGTTGCGGTTCAATTTAAAATAGATAAAACTACTTTTATTTCTGTAAAACCAATAATCCAAGATTTACTTATTACTTTTATAAAATTTTTACATACAATATTTGTCATATTATTAAAGCCAATTCAAGCAGGTGAAATATAATCAATAGGTATATTTATATTTTTAATAGCAAAGATCAATTTATATGACTCATCTTTAGCTAGTATCGGATTATTAGGAATAAGATTAGCTTCTTTAAACTTTAAATAAAAACAAATAATTACTAGTAAGTAGCGTAAATTCAACCAAAAATAGGAATAAGAAATTAAATAATATGTTTTATATTACTAATACGATATTCAGCTATATTATTATTATCTGGAAAAGTAGAAATAGTAATACAACCAGCACCAATAATATTTTTATATTGATATAGAAGACGTACATTATGCTCATTTTAACTTACTTTAAATTGGAATGTTCAATTTCCTTATTTCTTTTACTTTAAGCCTGCTTCGAGCAAACACTACAAAGTCATCTGCATACCGGATGTTATTAATTTTGGTAAATACCAGTCTTCTTTGGGTTAAAGCGTAACTGTCTCTTTATCGCACCGTTTTGTCACCTTTTTTAAATTTATTTAAGTATTCAACATATTTTTATCCGCTTTTTCTAATCCATCCATAACGTAATTACTTATCACCGGAGATCTTATAGCTCCTTGGAAAGTTTAAGTAAGGCTGGTCTCATAATCAATTAAGTATATAAATCCTGCTTTAAGCCATTTGTGTAGGTAGGATTTTTAGCTAAACTATGGGGTAATGTACATTGTTAATTACTCATTCGTGTAAAATATTATCGAATAATTTCAGGATGTCCGCGTTTAATACAAATTAGTCCACGTAATCTTCTCTTATAGCGTATTTTATCTCCGCAAGGGCATTATTGGTTGATCTATCTTTTCGGAAAACTCTTAGCGTCACTGGTAGTCTCCGTTACTGGTTCCAGTGTCAGTTTGAGCAGAGCTTGTAAGCATTTATCAAGTGTAGTGGGGATTCCTAGTGGCCTATTACCATCATTAGCTTTAGGAATAATTAAATAAAGACCCTCTTAACCGGAGAGGCTTTATATTCTTTTGGGTTATTTAAAATCTATGTTGAATAAACCGTTTAAAGTAATTCAAATTGATCCAAAGGTAGTATCTTAGTATAGAATTAACTATCATTAATTTAATAAAGTAAACATTTGGTCTTACATTAAAATATCTCACAATAAACATCAACACTAAAATTTAGTCAATTTAGAAGGAATAAAAAGCTAAATTAATAATTGGGTGTTAAGGTAAAATAACAAAATAATTATATCTACCTAAAACTAAATTAACGGAAGCTAAAGTTCTTATTTTTTTAACTAAATGTAATATATTTACAAAAGTTCTTATTTTCTGATAGTTGGTGCTCTGGCTATGATATTAGGCTCAAATAAACTAATTTTACCTTATATTTCTTTGATCTCTTATATTTTTATATTTAAACTAAAATAGACTAATAATACTCAATATATGTTGAATAATAAATATAATCGGACTTCGGGTACAACGCCTTAAAGACTATGAGTACGACTTTTATATTACTAAATAAAATCAAGCCGGACATGTTGTCAATTAAGGCTAGCCTTGAAGGTACGCTGTATAAATTTAAGAAAAAATAAGAATCAACTATCAACTATCAACTAAGCCATCCGACCTAGTTTGCAACAATAAAATTTTATTAAGACTTCTAGAATTAGTATTATGAGGAGTTCTTAAAAGAAACAGATCTTGAATATGAAGACTTCAAGGATTATTATTTTGTTTGTGCTCAGGTATTAGAAATGCTAAATCTAAATGCTCACCTGGGGTGATATATCTGCCTCTGCCATCTTACAAATTTTTACATCTTCATTAAGATCTTAATCCGTTACTTAAATTAATTTATTAATATAATCTGTTTCATACCAAGGTAGGAGTAATAAAACCAAATAAATTTTCCGACGAAAGGTTATTACTGAAAACATTTTTTTTATCTTTATTGATTAGAGTTAGACTTAAACAAGGAATACCTAAGTCATAATTAAGCATATCTTTTTTTTATTGATTTTTGAAAAATTCATTTTAGTTAAGAGGCTAAAAAGAGCAAGAGCTCTACCAGATTTGAAATGGTACCCTCCTAATTGACAATTAGATAATCTACCTATTAAGCTAAGAGCCCTTTAATTTAAAAAATATTTTAATCTTTTACTTAATAACAGGAGTCTTAAGTCTTAGTATGAGTTTTATAAATAGTTTTTGTTTTTATAGATTGGTATTATTTAATTAGGACCCGTTTAGCTTGGGCAATATTTAAGAAATAAGCCAAATTTTATTAAGAAAATTAGTTTGACTAGGCAAGGGGATCAAGATTAGATTAAAAATACGATTTATTTCGTTCTATATATTTTACTAATAGCTACAAAAATAAACCCATATGCTTTAAGAAGTTAGAAGTTTATGTATTAATAAAAATTAAAATTTAAGTTTATAATATCCTTGTTTCTTGCTCTAAATAAGCACCTGCTTGTTACATAGTACAATATTTTATTAGTATTTTTGTGTTTTGGAGACTGAGACTTGCACAAAGAAGCTAGGTTTAATAAATTAAAGACTTAAGTAACATTTTTTGTTTTTTTTCTTAATGCATAAATAGTCAAATAGTTTGAGTTTTCTAAAAAGAAGTATATTATTATTCCAAAAATACATTACCAATAATTGTTTTATTTGCTAAAAATTTAGCACTTTGAAAACCCGGAAGTTGGTATCAAATTAATATAATAAATATCTAAAACTTTGTTCTTGAAAAGGGTTATAATTATTTAGTATTTTGTCCAGAATAGATTTTATTAGTTCATTACTATAAGACAAAGACAATAGTTTAAAAATTAAATTTAGTTTTAGTGTTAGTGTTGTTTTGCACTAGAAGTTTAAGTCTCATAAAAAGATCATAATCCACTAAGAAGTCCCAAACTAGATTTTTTCTTTAAAGAATTAATTTTATCAAGTATAGATTTTTTTAGTATTTTGGATTGTTTCTAGTTTGTTGAATTTTTAATTTTATTATACAGTGTTTTGCAAGATTGTTTTATCGTATTTTTGTAGGCGATTTTAACTTTTTTTATGTTAATTTGTTAATGAGGTTAATTTGGGTGTTTTAACATTTAATATTTTATTATATTTTCTTTATGTGACATATTCCATAATTTTATTTATAGTTTATTTTTTTAGTCATTTTTTAATTTATTAAGTTTACTTGAAATTTAAACCATATTTTACAATTAAATTGATAATGGAATTTGAGATTGATTTTTATAATTTAGTGTTTTGGCAATTTTACAATTTGTTTAATCCCAAAAATACTCCTGAATTGATGTTAATATGAAACACATTTTTTAATTTATTTTTTTGGTTTCGCCAGTTTTATATTTTATTGAATTGAGATTTCATATTTATATTAGGATTATTTTAATAATTTTGTGGAATAGAATAAACTAAAATAGAATCTGATTAAAAATAGAATAGAATTGGAAATGGAATAGAAATAAGAATAAAATAGGAATAGTGTTTAGGACTGTGTTTAGAGCCAAACTCATAGTTATTTCTTTTAATTATTTAGCTTTGTATAAAGTTATCTTGATTATTTGTTAAATAAGTATTTGTATTTTAATAAACATTTTTATAGGACTATCACTCAAAATATTATTGTTCACTATTTCAATAGATTAAGTTATAAAATTATAATTAAAATTAAGATTCAATGAAGAATAAATTTAAAATAAAGTGTGTAACAACTCACATAAAATAGGTAGTAAATTACATTTTTAAAAATAAATAGAATTAAATAATAATTATCCAATTATAAGCAAGAAATTAATATATATAGTTAAGAAATATTAACTCAATTAAAGCCCAAATTTATCATTAAAATCAATTACCTAAATAATATTACTATAGATAAACAAAGTGTTCTATCTAACACAATAAATTATATCAAGTTATATAAACTATAATACTTTATTTACTAATTTTAGTCTTAATTTTATTAATTTTTATAATTTATTATAATTATTTAATTATTTATAATTTAGTTTAGTTTAATTTAATTAAGTAATTTGTTTAGAGTTAATTCTATATTAAGAGAGTAGCTTTTGTAATTTTTATAATAATTTTTATTTTATTTTAGTTATTCCTTATTTTATTTTACTAATGATTTTTAAGATTTATTTTAATTTGGTTAATTATTTTAAATAATATTTTTAGCAAGTAATTAATTTTAGTTTGCTTTAATAACTATTTTTATAACTTTATAATTTATTGAATTTATAACTTTTTTAACTTACAATTTGGTGCAAAGGTAACCTATTGATTTTAAGTAATGTTTAAAAGTAAACAATTTAAATAAAAGGTATTTATTACGGTTAGTTATTACTTAACTAATTTTTATTAAGTTTAGTTGACTTAGTTTATATATATTACGGTTATTTCAGAATTAATACAAATATTTACTTTGGGTTTATAATAAATTATTGTTACTATGATTAGTTTAGATATTTTTACTAAATTTATATTTTTATAATCCCAACAATTTAAATCCATTTAGTTTCCACTAAGCTTTAACAAGTAAACACAGTTTTATAAAGTATTGTTAACTATTGATTAGTTATTGTATTAGGAATTTTATTCCACTAATTTCTTAGTATTTACTTTGATTTTAAAACAACTTAATCAAGTTTTATTTGATACCCTTTGTACGAAATATTACTAATATCTAATAAGATAATTTTATCTACTTAAAGTTAATTAGCAAGAGAACAAGATTTGTGAGATTTATATTAATTATTTAATATTTATTATTACTTTCCTAATTAGATTTTAATAGAAACTTGAAATTAAAAATTAACTTGTTTAATATTATTCATATAATAAAAGACTAGCTTGTGTGATTTTTATCAATTAATTATTTTCATTGGAGTTAAGTTTTCCTGTAAGTTTAACAATTAAACATATTTGTAAAAATACAAGTTCTTGACAACTAATGGTTTACTATTTTTTAATTATTATTCAATAATTGTTTTTACTTTATTTTGGTTTAAAATTTAACTTTCAATTTTTCATAAAGTATATGATTTAATTAAGTAATTACAATTAGTATCTTATACTATTAATTATACTTCTTAAGTTTTTTATGTTAAATTTGGCGATTAGCTTATCATTAAATAAGTTCTATCTCTTGTTTCAATTAACTTATTTGAATTGACGGTTTTAAATCAGAGTAAAATAGTTTAAATCTTTAAACTTTACCAAAGCTATTTGCGTAATCTGTATATATTATTATATTTAATTTTATGTTAGCATTTAAAGAAGAAACAAGTAAATTGTTCGTGGTTTTACGATAATTAAAGATAAGACAAAGCATGCTGTCAGAACTCAAATAAGCCAGTGCGCCTCACAACGCAAACAGGTCAGCCCAACAAATCTTTAAAAAAATGTGTGTTTAGGCAAATAAGTAAAGCTGGAAATACTAAATAGACAGTAAAATTTACAAATGGGGCCACAAACGTAATGGGTGTTTTCTTTTTCATGTTAGTCAAAGCTAAGTTTTTTAATGCAAATTTATTAGCTCCCTTTTTAATCTGATTGACATGGTATATATATATGTATATTATTATACATTAAGTAGTTAAGATCTATCGGTTATGGTAACTGCATCATGATATACGGCCCTTTGCTTAATGAATAGCTGTTTTTAAGTGTGATATAGTTCAAGCCTGTGGGGCATTAAATTTAATTAGCTCAAGTTTACCAGGTCATCCTGGAAGGCGTGTATTATTATTAAATCGAGTTGAATAATGTTACTTGATAAATATAATATATATCTGCTTAAGTAGGATCCAGTAAATATACTATTTTAGTAGCTTCTTTTTATAATCTTCTTTCATTTTAAAAGATTCGCCTAAAAACTAAAAGTCTAATTAAAAAATTTAAATTTTCTTTCCCCTCTTCCTATCAGTTAATGTTAATTGTTTGAGAGTAATAGTCTATTGACTCACTGAGATTTGGAGTATTGTTCTTATTTAAGGAGTACATTATGGGTAAATTAGCCAGCATGGGATTTTTTTCAACCTTTTTCGCAATTTAAGTAAATAACTTTATTTAGCCCGGTTCAGTAACGCGAGCTGTTATCTAATTTAAAATAAAATGGCCAACCTCTGATGATATGTTTAAGTTTGGTTCTCATATCAACTGCCTCCAGGATTTTAAAAATGGAAAATTTATTTTATTTTTGCCGTGAAGTTTATAACTTTCTTTTGTTAAGATAAAGTGCAATTCCTCCTTTATACCCTTTTTGATATAAAATGTTTCTTTTGCAGCCATGTATTTTAAGGTCTATTCTAATAAATCCAAGTGACCCTTAAAGTAAACAATTTAGTTTTTGAGGAGCTTCTAAAAATTTGTCTACCGCCGGTCTAAAATACTTAGAATGGGTAAATTTAAGGTTGTTTTTAGCAAATACAAAAAATCATCGGTGTACCTTACTATTTAAAAAGTAAAGCTAATTCAACAGCTTTGATTACCCGTCCTTTAAAAACTAATCATCTAAGTTTATAAGTAGTTATTAGATGGATAGATTTGTACACAGCTTTTTCTAGGCCTTTAAAAGTAAAAATAGTGTGGGGGGCCCAGCATCTGACTTCAAGTGATAGGGTCAATTAAACTTTTCTAAAAAAATATCTTAGCTTTGAACCATTTTTCCAAAAAACTCTTTAATTGAGGGTGAATAAATAGATTAGTTAAAAGTCAATTATGACTTATGTTATCAAATAATCCTTTGATGTCAGCATCTAAGATCCACTTTTGTATCACTTCATTTAACTGAGTGTATGCACCTAGTCCTGCTTCTCAAAAATCTTTTTACCATATCTGTATATGGATTATCTAGGTCCAGGGTTTTAATAGCAATCCTGAGACAGTCATTTTAATTTTACAGTCTCGATTAGGTCTAAAACCATAGCTGTCGATATCACTAGTTGCTTCGAGTAAAGGCATAAGTACTAGGTTTACTAGTGTTTTGCAAAGCTCTATCTTTTATAGATTGTATTCTTAATGGTCTCTTTTCATATTTACCTTGTTTAGGAATTAACACTCGTTTGATATGACTAAGATGGTAAGCAATTTGATGATCTTTCATTTACCTTAGGTATTCAACTAGAGCTTCGTAAGATTTGTGAGTTCAGTCTTATCTAATATTTTCTTATCTATTCCAGTTTAAGCGGTTTAGATTTTAGCAAGTTTATCGCATGTAGTCTGAAAGCAAGTGATCTGACTAACAATAGTTGATATTTTTAACTTATGCGCTATTAAAGCCAAATACTTCTGCTAATTTAACCATGTTGTTTCAAACAACGTCCTCTTCAATTAGTGCCGGATTTTCTGTTCTCTAATAGATTTTTCTTTTAAAGATAATTAGTTTCTGTCCTATCTACTTTTTTAGAGTCTAGATAAAAATAATGAAATCTTGTTAAGGCATACTTAATTAAGCAAGGTAATACCACATGTTAGTCCCTGGCATTTTAAATTAAATGCGTTTCTAATTAAACCATTATTCTTAGCATTAGATTACTTAAGACGTTTGCTTTTTCAGCTTTTGTTGCCCCGTCTAATCTTTTAGAACTGCTTTGTTACGAAACAGGTAAAAACCTTTACTTCTTTTCTATGTGTGGTTGAGAGATAAGGTTTAGAGATATAAGAATATAACTTTAGCGAGGTTCCCACGTTTGTGGTTCGAATTGACTCTAAAAGTCTTTTTAGTTTGCATTGGAATGACAGTTAAAAGATTTTTGGATATGTTTTAAGTCATTTTCTTAGATACTATATCCTCTTATACTGATCAGATTTGTTACGGTTTCTAATAACAATGATCTAATTTTTTAGGATCCCGGTTTAGATAGATACTCACCCTTTGCTTATCCATTTTTTTGTTAAATTGCTTGCGCTTTACTTACACTTAGACAAGCAGCTATCAAATTTAGAAAATTGCTATCTTCACCGTTTTCCCATTTAACAATTCCTCGCCCCGCACCCTTGTTGGACTGTAGCACAATGCTTTGCTTAACCTTTGTATTTTAGCGTTCAGTTTATACTTGAATATTGTTAGCCCGTACAAAGAGTGTCCGTGTCGAAATAAACTATCAAATAATAGTTAAATATATTTCAAAAAGTATTGAGCAAATATAATTTTTTAAATTATAAGATTTAAAATCTTGGTTTACTATTTTCCTAATATAACTATAAATATCTCTTTATCTAAATTAACCTCAAAATACTAAGAAAATAAAACTAAATTAATTAATATCTAGGCAATATAGGGCTAAACAAATGTCTAAATTGCTGGAACAAGAGATTAAAAATCTGTCTTCAAAATCAACTAAGCAAGCTAACCAAATAAATTCCTTAATTTATCTAATAAATAAAATTATTAAAAGGTCAAAATTAATAACAGTTAAAAATTCCAATTCACTAAATTATAAAAATATTATAAATGATTTAAAGCATTAAAATAATACGGAAAACTTTAATACTTCTACTTTAAAATAAAAATTCAACAAAATAGAAACAATAAAATAGTACACATAAATAATGGTAAACTATTGCAATATAAAACTCTTTAACAATCTCTACAAACTTATACAATAATTAAAGCCTAACTTAACTATAAACACTCTCTAAAATTTAACATTAAAAATACAAACTAAAGTAAACAAATATTTAAAAATATACCAATTTCCACCCAAAAATATTACAAAACAACTTAAAATAAACAAATTTAAAGTGTGTAATAAGTTTACCAAATATAAAGTTAATGTAAATCTTAAATAAAAATTAAAAGGTCAAATTTAAACAAAGCTTCTCCGCAATATTTTACAAATAAAATAAAATCTTAAAAAATAAAATTTAGAGAGCTTTATAATTTTTAAAGGGTGAGGGGCAGTTTCTTCAAAAAATATTATAAAATAAATTTAAAGGCCATTAGCTGTAGCTAATAAAACTAAACTTTTTAGTATAAAACTATAGAAAGCTGTTAATCCTGCTGATATTGTAAAAAGTGTCCGCAAACATAGCACTAAAACTATATTGTCCATAGGTTAAATCTAAAATTCAAACTTTAGTATAAAATCCTTTTAAAGTAAAAATCCCAGGAGTCCTAAAATCTAAATCTGTATTTTAATCTAGATCCTTCTTTTTATAAGTACCAATATACTTGTTTAAATTGTATTGTACTAGCAGGATCTAATCCCAATATTTGCACATAACTTTGAAAGCTTCTAATGCGTTTTCGTGATATCTTACTTTTATATTAACCAATAAATCAACTGATACTACTTTAGATAGTTGTAAGCTCGTAAACTTCTTTTTAATTTTCAATAGCAGCTTGTGGAAAGTTTCATTTCTGTTTAGTTAAATTAAGGTCAAAGTCTTTTTCAAATTAATTAAAATCCAATATATAGTAAAAACTCCTAACCTTAAACGAAGAAGAATATCGATACTTCCGACAAGGAATAAGGAAAACCGCCTTAACAATAGTCTTTTATTAAAAAAGGACTCCCAACCAAATTCAATTCTTACAACGGAAATACAACTATAAATTCGACCTAGCAAAGTTCTTTTACAGCATAAATCTAGATTATCTAAATCATACGCTACGAGAAATGGGTTATCCTGAATCTCTTTTCGACGAAATAGACAAAATCAACCTAAGCATGCCATTAGATCCAGGGACAGGTAAACCAGTAAGAAAGAACGACTTAACATGCAGAAGCCCTCATTAAGAAATACGAGATCGTCTTTTTCATAAAACCGGCCGTTATTCCACGGGTCTCTATATTTAGCCTATCATCCGAGAAAATGAACCTAAGAACTTATTGGTATTACCACTTTGTTTGCCAAGGATTCCATCACTCAACCACTCTGAGCAACGTAATAATAAAAATATTAATGAGTCGAATAACGGGAGAGCTGGTTATCAACCAATAGCCGACGTTGGAATACTCTACAGGCAGCGACCATCCTTCGAGCCCTACAAAGTCCTAAATTTCCAACCCAGCACAGGCATAAAGATCCCTAAAACAAACAAAAAAAGTAGATAGATCAAATACAATAATGTCTGGAAAACCGTGCTAAAATTCCTAGTCCTAATATACAATCCCAAAATATTACACCCCTTAACAACGAAAAGGAACCGTACACAACGTTAGCCAAACCACTAAACCCTATGCATTTACCTTCTAAGGGTTAATATAGCGGAACATTTTAATAAAACGGGGTAATTAGTGGACAAAGCCAGTCCCGAGTGCGACAGCGTAAATTCTAACTTAATTTAAATTTTGCCGGAAAATATCAAGGCTTCGTAACTAGTCGACTATATCTAGGAGGTCTGAAGCAAGCCTCATAATTTAGAGGTGACTACGAGGAGTGTTCCAGGATAGTTTTAAGACGTCGTGCGACTGGAGTCGTGAAAAGCGACTAAACCCCTCGATCCTTACATCTAAACATCAATGGAGAAAATCTAGATACATATATTTGTAATAGTTCCAGCTTCGCCGCGCTAACTTTAAGTCTACTACTATATAACCTGCGTATCCGATATCATGAGCTACTGCTTAAACGAGTTGGACACTCCAAATGCAAGCTAAAAATAAAGAAAACATTAAAGTACGAAAAGTGAAAAAGCAACTTTACGCCGAACTCTAAAGCGCCATAACTCAATGGCTTCTAGTATTGATAGCCTATACCCATAACTAAAATAAAAAAAGTAAAGCTATGCAATAGTGGAAGTATCACGAATGCAACAAGAATAGACAAACTTTTTTAATTTAAATTTATAAGGATAAGATATATTTTATATAACCAGTATCGAGAATTATTGTCAATTGATTAATTATACTTTCATAAAATGAATAAATTTGATATACCTAAGTCTTTAAAATCAAAAAGGCTTTTATCGCTGACAATGTAAAGTACATTTTTCATATCTAAAGAATAATAACCTATTATTTCCTGAGCATTTTCAATTCTATTTTTATCTTATCTATAACTTTATTTTTATTTTCCAGTATAGTTCCAGTCCTATTATATAAACTTATTAAAATCTTTATATAAATTATATGTTATTTGATTGGGTTTAACATACTTTATTATTGATAATTTTAATAAAATGGTACTATAGCCAAATTTATACAAATTTATAAGTTTCATATCTGTTTGATATAAGTTTTAATACTGTTTTAATAAAAAAACAAGACTTGTAATTAAGATTACTACAATTTCTTAAAGAAAAATTTTAACTTGTTTGTAAGTATTGCTGCTGCTGTTGTTATTAATTCTATTTTTATTATTTTTATTAGTTTTATTCTTATTATTTTGATAATAAATATTTTTAGGTTTAATTGATTTTTTTGTACTATCTTCTAATAATTTTATTAATCTATCAATTTTTTTGATAAAACATTTTAATCAACAGTATTTTTTTTTTCATTTCTAATAACTTTATTGGTTGAATAACTACAATTACCGATTCTATATATACAAAGTGTTTCACCTAGATTAAAAAAATATTTCTAGTTCTTAATTTTATTAAATCATCAATTGAATTCATTGAATAAATCTTTAATTTCAACCTAATATTCCTATATAATTTTGTTATTTTAATTTTCATTTTTATATTTTAATTTTACGTTCTCGTATACAGTTTAAAAAGTTTTTCCTCGATTACACCACCCTCATTTTTATAATTCTATAATTGTTTTAATAATAATAATTAATTTTAATTAAATACTGTTATACTACTTTTATTTTTTTTATAAATTCTATGTGTAGTTTTTTATTATTTTAAATAATTGTACAAATTGATCTTACATTACTAGAAAATTTATTAAATGTTTTTAATAATAAATTAAATATTAATAATCATGAATTGAATCTATTGACACTATTAAGGCTAATATTGAGAACCAATGTAAATTATTTAGTAAGCAGGTATTATAATGTTGGAAGTAGAAACAAAAGTCCATTAATAAATAATGAGTAGATTAATTTAAGTACGAGATATTGTTTAATGAAGCATTTAAAGATGTATTAAAGATATAAATAATGTTTATATTAAGTGGGTTTCTAAAAACAAAAAAGATATTAAATTGAGTCTTTGATTAGTATTGGTAATATGGTTAAATACAAAATAAAAATACTTTAGTTGAATTAAATAAAATTTAGCTTAATTAGTATTCTCAACATTTAAATTAGATAATAATAAGATAATTAATAAAGGAAGTGTTTTATCTAGAATGTCTAAAATAGATTAAGATAATATAAATAAATTTAAACAAAACAGAGATATTTAAAATTATCCGGAACTGATTAAAACAAAAATTAAAAATTCTTAAAATTTACAACACAGTCTACACAAATTAAGTTCATTTAATACATTTTTAGTAAAGTTAAATATATATAATTTATATTCTAATTTATAAGATTAAGATCAGCAGTTAGCTTAAGATAATTGTTTTTGAATAAGAATTAGATTACTTTTATAATAAAATTGACAATTCATAGACAAGTAATAAAATTTTTAATCCTAGCTATAGGAATTTTAAGCAAAACTAATTAATTAGTACAGTATAAATAAATTTTTAAATAAAATGTTAGAAAATCTTGATAATTGAAACTGGAATATAGATAATAAAGATTATTATAATCTAATTGTTATTATAATTATTATATATTTAGGAATTGTTAAATGTTTGGTATTTCATACCAGCTTATATTAAATAGTTAATATAAAATCACAGTGATGATAATAAAAGAACTAATATTGTATAAGTTTAGGGTATAAAGTTATTAGATTATTTAAATATATTAAATTAGATGATAATCAGATATTAAATCGTACCTTTAAGTGATAGACATAGACTTATTATAAGATATGGATGATATTGTTATATTCCAATTAGGTGATACTTTATTACATTTAATTACAGATAACTGTTAAATAATCAAGGAATATGTTATTAACTTTAATAGTAAAGATACTCTTCTTGTAATAAGAATGAATGATAAATTTGATTGTAATTTAACTTTAGAAGGTATTATTTTAGTGTAATTACCTAAGCAAACTTAACCTAGATTGGTAGAAGAGAAAGAAATTTATTATCCTTACATAAATACAGATACAACTAAACTTCATTTATTTTGAAAAAAACAAAACTTTAGTAAGTCACACCTTATATGATAGTATTATTTAAATAGTATTAAATTAATAATCAATAAACATATGCTAAAATTTGTACTACAGGAATGGGGTTAATCTAATTTATTTAATGGTCATAACAAATATAAACCTATTTTAAATAAAAAATATAAACAGATTAAAGCTAATAAAATTTCAAGTAATTGTAATTATAATTAATATACTAATATTATTACAATGGATACTCTATATAAAGTATTATACTTAAAGTAAATAATTATCAAGCTGGTGAACTAGGTAGATCTTTACTATTTTTAGCTGATGGTGACAAATTAAGCCAGACAAAGACAGATAAATAATGTTTAAATATGAATTTAACTAATTTAGCCGATCAATGTAAAATACCAATTAAATATAGAATATAAACAGTTGATCTTATCATTAATGAATAGGTAGAAGCATCTATAATTTATTAAAAAAATTTTATGCTTAAGATAATTTATATATATAATCTAACCTATTAGCAGCCATTTTAAATTTTTATTTTGTTTGCTAGACTATCTAGCTTTAAAAATTCGATATATTATATATAATATCCTATATTATTCTATGCTAGTTGTAGTAAATTCAACACATTGGTGCATAAAATTTAGAGAAATAATTAGCAATTAATGTTAATGTGTATAGTAATAATTTGTACCCCCCTTAAGTGATGAGTTATTACCCTCAATATTTTTATGTTTATACTTAGGTAATTTTAATAAAATTAGATTCAAGATAGAATAATTAAGATACGTTAAGTTAAATAGAAAAATGATTAAGAAATCTTTAATGAAATTACCATACTATATTTAATTGACCGGTGTTGGTTAAAATCTAATAGAACATTTGAAGATATATTGATATAATCAGATTTTTTTAAAATAAAATAGGATAGTATAAGTTAGGTTAGATTCTAATATGATAGGGGTATTAAAGAAAATTTGGTTTTGATAAAATTATACGCAAATAATTAAACATATTCCTTTACGTACTTACATTTCACCTCATCATAATTTGGTCAATGAACTAAAATAGTATACTTTTTATTAATTAAAGAGTTACCTACATTAAGATTATTATCTGATTCTTTCAATAGTATGATAAATATTTCTATTAAATTAAAATTACACCTGCAGATTTACAAATTAGTTATACAAATATTAAGTTTGAATAAACTAAAGTAAAAAAACTATTGAAAACAAGTAAGGTTGCTACAATTAATATAGCAGTACCTACTGATTCTGTGGATAAAGTAACTATGAAAAGATAAATCATGCCAAATTTCATACATTTTTAGATGCAGCTAATGTTCACTTGGTGTTAGTAAGTATGTCTGATAGATCATTACCAGTTTATATAATACTTGATTGCTTTGCAAGTACAGCTAACAATATGAATAAAAATGTTAAACTAGTAAAAGCTGCTTTCATTGATATTTTACTTTTACGAAGAAGGTAATTTTCTAAAACTTCATCAACATTATGTTGCTGCTATCATAAGTGAAACTGATTATTACCAACCTATTGGTTTAACTTAGAATGGAAAAGTTTAATTCTATAATGATAATAAGGATACTATTAAAGATTTAGATGTAATTTCATTTACCAGTGTAAAAAGAATTATAGATAAAAATACCAAATAAGTGATTAATCTATCAACACTACCGTCAGGATATACTGTTGATTAGAAAAATACAAAATTAAATGATTTTATTAAAGGTTTATTCAATTCTAAATATTTTTTAGGATAATTTAAAGTTTTGTAAAATTACATGCCTGCAATCTTAAAGGACTCTATCTAAATCGTACAGAAGATTATATTGAAAGTTGAAACAAAGAAAAAAATTCAAGTCCAGAATGAATCAATTTTGCTTTAAACCATCATTGGTGTGAGTCACTGATTATGAATGAATTGAATACAAGAAATAACATAACCATCAAAATAATGGTGGGTTACTCTTTAATTGCTGTTACCTTATTTTTAATAATGAACAAAATCTATAATTAAAAATTTCCAGTTTACATTAAACACAGTTTTCTCAGTGATTATATTATTACCTGTGACTTATTGGATTTAATCTTTTTAAGATAATTTATTAAATTCGATTTCGCTACCTTTGTTTCTAATTTGAGTTGTATCGGCGTCTTCAAAGAAGTATAATTTTGGTTTAACGATTATACCCTTTTTTAAATTAGACCTTAACTACTATTTACCTATTTTCCTCCAATTCATGGTATGGTAAGGTTTTAAGAATATTAAATTCTCATTATTACATGTCAATGCTAGGTTACCGGCTATATTTTTGAAAGGATTCATTGTTGCTCTAGCATACGCTTAAAATTTTTTTAAGATATTTGAACAGCTGAGGGTATCCCTCTATCTTTAGATATTTTCTATTTTAATTTACCCTTCATCGGCTAATCTGTATTGTTCGTCATATAATCTTCTTAATTTTGTTTAATCTTGGAACAGTTCTAATTAAGAATAAATCATATGATAATTAAATTAAATCATTATAATGATAACTCTTAGTTATTCTTTAAACATTTTTTGTTTGTTTATTAAGTAATATAATTTATATTCTGGAGCTATTTATCTTTAACCAAATTTACCGTAAGTAGTTTTTAATTTTATTTTAGAAATATTTTAGATACAATATCTGTTGCTGTAGATTTTATTATATTTTTATTTTGATCCACAAGCCCAAGAAAAAGTTTAACCCCTTTTTAAAAATTTAAATACCTTATTTTAAATAAACACTTGAAAGGTATTAATAGAATTATTATCTAGGACAACTAAGTTAGAAAAACCCCTCATTTTTAATAAGAATATTCCTAAAATAGGTCACACTTATCTGCTGTTATCTTAGCAAACACGATTCCTAACTTATAATAATCTAAATCTGTATTATTGTTAAATAATGGATTAAAGTTTGGCATAGCTGTTTTAATACCTTTAGCTAAAATGGTAATTCTTATCGTAATGGTAGCCTTCAATCACAAATATCTCACTACTTGCAACACAAAATATACAGTTTTTTCCGAAATAAGCTTTTCTTATAAATATTTGACTAAATTTGAATCATTTTAATCTTATGTATATTGTCTTTGTTCCCTATACCAAACTAGCTAAAGCTAAACTAGTTAATGTGTTAAAATTAGTAATTTTAAAAGTTAAATTAACATAGTAGTATTAGCTAAATTGAACTATAGCTTATAACAGTCCCAGAACATCAGATTTGAAATATTATATAAAATCTTTGTATAAATGTACCAGGTAAATTATTGTATGTATTTAATATAGAATCAGTTATTTTTTAATAAAATCATCAAAGTAATATTTACTGTTTGGTTAAGGACAAATATTATTTAAGTTATCCTTACTTACAAATGTATGTGGGATTAAAACTTTATTAATAGTACAATTAAATGTTTTTAGCATTTTATATTATGCTGTAGAAACCATTTTTGGTTTATCCTTTAGAAGGACACTTAATTTTATCTTTTTATCTTTTTATTCTAATAGTTAGAATATCTTGATCTCCTCAGGTTGACTGCCTTTTTTTGCTAAAGTTTTAAATTTTAATATATAATCAAATTTACCTAGGTTATGTGCGGATAATTATATCCGTTTCTACTTTACTTGTCTTCACTAATATAATTGAATAAAACATGGAATAATTGACTCTAATTATATCATAACCATTATTTAAACCTTTAGAAGTATCAATAATATAATCATCATAATTACATGTATTTAAAATAAGATACACCTACAAAATATACACTTAATTATCATAATCCACCTAATTTAGTTTAATTACCATAAGTTTAGAAATCAATAGCACCCATTTTTTTGTTTAATTATATAATTGTTTTTCTGTATATCCCAAAATCATATCTGAAAATTGGTACTAATTTTGTTTTTTTCTGTTTATCCCATAATCATATCCGGTAAATAATACTATTTTATCAGTATTTAACATGACCTTTATCGTTATGATATTTATAATACCCTATTTCTCTTTAATTGCATTTTTAGTTATAATTTAATTAGTCCATTTCAGGTAGGGATATTTATGACTATTCCATTAAACTAATGTAGTTTTCCATGAGTTAATATGACCAATACAAATTAAGGTTTTATTAGCTGGAATATTTTCTATACAGAAGTATACTACATTATTATCAATAGAATTGTTTTTTTTTAATATTAACTTTAATATTAGGACATAAAATTTTAATAAAATAACACATGTCACTGTTAATATAGAAATCTAACTGAGTAATACTAAAAAGTATAGTAAATTCTTTAAGATAAGTAGTCTATTTAGATTGAATCATAAATTTCATAATTTTTCCTAATTTATCTTGACTGTTTTCCTTATCTTGCTCTCTAAGCACTTGCTTTACAATTTCTTTTTTTAGAAAAGGTTCAACCATTTTAGAAAAATCCAAATCAAATATCCAATCTTTTCAAATAACACTAACTCTACAATCCTTTCTCAAATTTCAATCAATTTTTAATTGTTAATATTGTTAATATTCATGTTATTATTAGATTTATTAATATTAGAGTTATTGAATTCTTTAATTTGTATAAATTAATTTCCTAGTTTAATTTTAGTAAAATTTCTATTAAGAAATGAATTATTAATATAGAAGTTTCTAATTATTTAATTATTGATTAAATTCATCTTAGATACACATTAATAGTGTAAACTGACATTTTGCTTGATTAAGGATCTCATTAATAACTTTCAAAACCACTCTCTATTTTAAAATAAAATTTATAAATTCAAAGTATAAAAATTATTAATTAATTAAGTAAGAAACAATATTACAATTAATATATAAAATATAGCTGAGATAACAAGCACTTCTACATACTTTTTAGTTTAATTTAATTTACTACTTTGTCTGCAAATTTGTATAGGATAAGTGGTAAAGCCTTACAAGTTTTGTTTCTAAAATAGGGAAAAAATTTTTAATTAAAACTAAATCAATTCTAATAGTAAATAGTTTCTTAACTGAGAATAAAAAAGTAAAAACTATCTTGTCATTAAATACTATAGCTGATTTTTATCAAAAAAAGTTTAAATCTGAAATAGTTTATATTACTATAATTTAAATCTAATAAAGTTTACAATATAAATTATATTACTATGGTTAATATTTTGCCTAAATTTTGGGGCTCTTAAAAATAAACATTTTGTGTGTAATTAAATTAATTTTTATAGTGCACTCCTTAGCTGCAATCAATAGATTTTTAGCTTAAAACGAGCCTGCGGGGTATCAAATTTTTATTTCTATAAAGCAGGTGGGAAAAGAAACTAGTCATCAGCAAATAAATTACAAATTTAGCTGACTATATTTAGTATTATAATAAAACTATCTTTAGTTCATTATTAAATATAAGATTTTTTTTCTGGGGCACAATTTTTAGTAATAAATTTAATTAAAAATATTTTTTATTTTGTGTTTATAAAAACAGGCACTGTGAGATTCGAACTCACGACTTCTTTGGGAAGTACTCGTTTTCAAGACGAGCGCCATAAACCAGACTCGACCAAGTACCCTTTATTTAAATATATATATTATTTAATATCCTGCTGATTGATAATTATTATTTTTATAATTTACCTTATGCTAGACTAATTTGATTTATTCAAAAAGCAGGCAACTACTACCTGTTTATTTTTGTATAATCACTTGCTATTCATATTCAATTGCTGATGAACCCCTATTTAAATAAGACCTAAGGGATTCGAACCCTTATAATATCCATTATGAGCGAACTGCATTAACCATTATGCTAAAGTCTTAAATTAATATTATATTTATTAAAATTAAACAGTTGTAATTTAGTAAACTAATAAAATGCTTTTTTGTTGCAGCTAGATAAAAATAAATTGAATAGGCTATAAAATATATCTATGCAACTAAGCAACTACTATTATTTGTTTATATAATATAAATTATATACTATTACTTTTATTAAAAATATATAAGATTAAAAAATTTAAGGAGTAGAGTAATCGAAACTCTGTCTGTAAAGTGTAAATTTACTGCTAAACCACTCAGCTAACCCCCTTAATAATTAAGAATAAATCTATTTATTGCCTGAGTTGAAATCTTATAACCTTAAATTGTAATATCAGCTTTTACTTTCTAATACAAAAAAATCATAAAAACAAAGCTCCGATATATCCAAGGCAAAACAACATCACAAAAAGTGTCCAAAAATAAAAACTATAAGATATATACAAAATAGTTATTGAGTACTATTACTAAAATAATTAGAATAATCAAAAAAGGGGGTATCCCCTATCTACTACAAAACACAAAACAGCAAAGCAAAGCACAGCACAGCAGCAAATTTTATCTTTTCTGTATCTGCAAAAGCAAACATAAGCAGTAAGCAATTACTGGAACCTAAGTTGACTTACTTAATTTTAAGATATTTTTTGTTTTACCTTCCCCTACAAACTAATCAGATATAAATCTATAAATATTTATAAATAATATCTTTTTTGCTGAAAGGGGGTTTATTTTGATCTATTCTCCAGCAGCACCTTCCAGTACGGCTACCCTGCTATGACTTTTGAGATGTTACTCAGAAGAGTTAACTGATACTAATTAGCTTAACAAACCCGACCTAATTGTCAAAACCAACAAACTATTTCAAGTAAATAAATACCATCAAAGATTATTAATTTTTATTTAAATAATTAAATAATAAAAATACATAAAGGGCTATAGCTCAATTAAATTTTTAAATGTTGCCAATTTAACAGCAACAACTTGGTAAATTGTGTTATTTTTTATACTAAGATACACATCTATTATCTTGCTGTTCTAGTTTTTACAAGACACATAGTTAGCAGACTTAGCAGTAATTTCCTTCTAAAAAGCTTAGAAAAACAAAACAATAAACAATACCAAATTGTCAAATAAAATGAGTAATAAGCAAAGATTTGTAGAAGTTGTAATTTTGCGACAGTTTCCCCCATCCCGAGCTTCGCCCCAGCGACAGACAGTTAGTTCATCCCGAATGCATTATTCACCGTTGCGTACTAATCAACGATTACTCGAAATTCCTTCTTCATGTTACCAAGTTTCAGGCAACAATCTGTTTATTAAACTATTTTAACTTTCTTTAATGATTAGCTCTTCTTTTTTAAATTATTTAAAGTTTTGCGTCACTTTGTAAAAGTTTTTTGTGGCACGTCTATCATGGAAAATCAAATTTAACATACAATTAAATGAAGTAAACTTTAAGTTTTACCTTCTAAAAAACCTAGATACTTTTTTCGCATTAAGTAACTGAGGACTGAAAATTATTTCTATCTAAGTTCATTTTTTCTACTATTTTGACAATTTTGCTAAAACCTGATTCAGTTAAATGCTCTTTAGTTTCCATTATTTCTGCTACTTTTTTAAAATCAGAAAAATCTAAGCTTTTAACTCCTAGTATAGGATACTTATTAAAAAATGGTATAATTTTATTTACAATATCAGAGTAATTTTTAATTTGAAGTAAAATACATTCTCTTTTTTCATAAATATATTTACCAATTAAGATATTATTATAATAATAATTTGCTATACCAATTAATAATGCTTTATCTCTAACATGAAGACAGGTTCCAAATATTAATCGCACTCTATAACCTATTTTATTATTACTTTTTTCTAAAGAAACACTAAATGTTGAGTCCCCTGAAACAAAACAAGAGATCCAAAAAGGATCAGGGATTCCATTAAATTTATATTGAGGTCTAGGTACAGGTACAATATTTGGGAAAGCTTCCATTAAAACTTGAGTAAGACCTTTATTAAGATTGCTTTTCAAAGCTACTATTTTTTCAAGGCCCTCTTGAGTTAAATGTTGTTTTTTCTTTATTAATTCATAACATTGTTTAAATAAAACAAAATCAGAAACTTTAGCTCCAATAAGTGAATATTTTTCAAAATGGTCAACGATAACTTGTAAATCTTGTAAATTATCAACTCTATATATAGCAGTATTAATACTATTTTGTCTAACTTTCCCTACACCTAAAGTATGTCTAATACTTTTTAATAATTCGATATCTTTAATATGAATATGTATTGAAAAATTAGGAGTTACTCTCCACTTCAATTTAGCGTTATCTGTCTTGTACATAGATACAATGAACGAACCTTCACCTTCAGAAAATCCGGTAATAAACCAAGGATTAATCTTAGACTGACAAGATTTTATGTTTGTAGAATAATTTCTGTTATTTAATTGATTAGTAGGGATTTTGACGGGATAATTTCTTTCGAAACCCATTAGAGTACACCTTAATTGCATTGTTTGTTTTTTAGCTATGCAATAATTACCGTCTACTCGTTGCTCTTTTACAGTTTCTGTTTGCGTAACAAATTCTGATTTAGATCCGCGATAGCCCATTTCTGTTTCCATCATCTTATGAATTATTACCATACATGAATAATTACTTCATCCACTTATAAATTTTCATTTATAGTTTGGTATCCTAAGCTTTAGGGTTTCCCCGGAGTTTGGTAATTTTTGCCAATTTAGTGTTAACCCAAAACACTTCTCAGCCCAGTTCGTTAGGGCCATAACGACTTGTCTTAGCCCCTTGTGATAACTTTTAGTAATCATTCAATGTTAAGTATAAATTAACAATAGGGATTGCGTCCGTTGGCGGAACTAACCTAACTTCTCAAGACACGGACTGACGACAGCCATGCAACACCTGTAATTTTCACCCAAGAGTGTTCTTTACTGCTAATTTTAATTATAATTTAATCATTAGTAGTAGTATCTCCCTGATTCTTTTAAAGAATTTAATTTTTAAAAAAAAAGGCTGCTGCAACCTAAGCTACAGAAACACAAATAAAGAGAAACTATTCATGAACTGGTAAGATTTTACGCGTACTGACGTATTAAACAACATGCTTCACTTCGTTTGCTTCAAGAGCGACTAATTTTTTTGGTTTCAGTTTTGCAACCGTACTCGCAAGGCGGAATGGTTATCGCGTTAACATTGCTACTAGCCTTTAATAAGACTAACAACTACCACTCATCGTTGACAGTGAGAGATATCTGGGTCTCAAATCCTATTTTCTATTCTCACCTTCGTTCCTCAGCGTCAATCATTATTGGATAAAAGTTTACACCTTAAGTATTCCATTTAGTATCTACGGATTGTATCCCTACTCTAAACATTATTTGGTTTATCCTCTTTTTGATTCTAGCTTTAATTCATTATTAAATTATTTATCAATTAAGACAAAGCATAATAACTAATAACTTTCAAAGCTGCCTACTTACCCTTTACGCCTGATTCATGGTCACCAGATTTATCTTGCTATATTTTTGTTTTTCTACCTGTGTTAATTCCTTCTTTTATTTTTCTAATTTCTGCTAAACCCTCATTGGTTAAATGAGCACCGGATTCGATTAAATTACCAATTCGACATCAATATAGATAATCTAGGTATTTAATACCGGAAATAGGATATTTATTAAAGAATGGTATAACTATTTGTTTTACCTCCGAAAATTTAGTTATTACTAAATATAAAGCAGGTTTTCTAGAATCTCTTTCTAATCTACCAGCTCCTAAGTATTTAATTATTAGCTCCATTAAGCTAGCATCACGGGCGTGTTGTGATATCCTAAATCTTAAATATACTTGATAACCAATAATATTTGTGGACTTTTTAATCCCAACATCTAAATTTCCCTCACCACTTACGAATCCTGAAACCCAATTTGGATCTGGGATAAAATTAGATTGAATATACCCTCTTTTTGCTGGATTAATTTTATTGCTAAATTCTGATTTTATAATCTCAGATAAACCGGTATTCATAGATGCTTTAATATTAATAATTTGTTTTAAACCATTAGCTGTAAGATGTGCACCTTTATTCATATGCTCAACTATTTGCTCAAATAATAAAAAATCTGCACCTTTTTGTGTTAGAAGAGGATACTTTTTAAATTGAGGAATTACAATAGAACTTAATTCATTAAGACTAGCTACTGAATATTTTAACACATTAGCTTTCTTATCTAAGCTTATTGTACCTATCCCACCAAAAAAGTCTTTTAGTTGATAGATTAAAGAACTATCTTGTTGATTTAATCCTATTTGATAAAAAGATCTTACAACCCATCCAGTTTTGTATGCTTTATTTTTATAAATTGTAGTGCAAAACTACCTTCAGCATCTGTGAAACCTGTAACAAACCAAGGATTTAGTTTAGATTTAAAATCCGAAGTAGAAAAAGTTCTAATACTTAATTGTTTAGAAAGGATTCTGGTTGGATAATTTCTTTCGAAATCCATTAGAGTACACCTTAAGTTTTTAATTAAAAACCAACTACCGTCTACTCGTTGCTCTTTTACAAAACTTCTATTTGGTATTGGGATATTTAGAATTTTTGATTTAGATCCGCGATAGCCTATTTCAGTTTCCTTCAGTTTAGAACTTGTTACCATACCCAGGTAATTACTCTGGCCACTTATAAATTTTCAATTATAGCTTGGTATTCTAACCTTTAAGGCGTCCCCGGAGTTTGGCAGTTTTTCCCATAATAATGTTTTCCTATAACATATAACAGGACGACTAACGTTTGCGTTCCTGGTCTTACCGAGTCTTCTGGCACCAGTTATTTGGACAACACTTATAGTAAGGTACAATCATTATTTTCCCTTACGTTATCTCAAGTACCACATACAAGTGATCTTAAGATTTCAGTTAGCTAGTTCACTCTTGCGAGCATTGACTAATATTCTTGACTGCAGGTAGATTACTCTACTTGGGGCATTTCATTCCCAATGTGGCCATTTGTTCTATCAAACGTGGCTATTGATCATCGGCTTGTTAGGCTTTTACCCTTCCAACTACCATTAAACAAAATAAATCAATTCTTATAGCGATACTTTTTTAATTTTATTGTATATAGTTTTATATTGATATCCTATATTATAATACATATAACTATTTATATATAAAATATCGTATCCTTTATCATAAATATGCTAATTTATGTTTAATTAATTCTAGCTGATAACTATTTTTATATAACTCATATCTAAATAATAAATTAATATTGTTTGATACTCCACTAGAGAAACGGATTGAGCAGTTTCACTATATGAAATAGTTTCATCTTAAACTATATACTATTTATATTTTTAAAATTAATTAAACTATCCCCTATTCGAGAGGTCTATAAGGTATCTTATTTATCATTACTCACCTTTACACCATGGTCTAACCACTAACAAGTTAATTTACTAAATATTAAGTTGCTATTATATATATTTTATATAAAAACATAATTAAATTTATTTTTCCTTATTAGTTTCGAGTTTCCATTGATTCGCATGTCTTAAAACTACTGAAAAACGTTCAATCAGAGCCAAAATTAAACTCATACAGAATAATTCGATCAAAATTAATTTTAATTAAAGAATTTACATAACTTTACCACTATTTATTTAAAAATGTTTTTAAAAATGGATTTTGCTAATTCAATTCTAATTAACTTTGTCTTATTTTATTTGCTTTTTGCAATTTATCTAATCAAATATTATATTATACTCTTTTAATTTATTTTTAATAATTTTTTGTCATTTAATAATTTTTATTAATTTTATAAATTTATTTAATTCAAAAACAAATGATTAATCATACGAATACTCAAATATGTGGAGGGCTAAGAACCCAAATGGACCATAAGGCGAAAGCTTTCGAATCTGGAGCAATTGGACTAAGAAATCTGAGCAGTATGAATGAAATGGAAAAAAACCAAATCAACAAATGGATGACACGAAATAGATTGGAAAAAGGCTGACTTAAGAGTGAAAGATATTCAAGAGAAAATAGTTATTGCTATAATGAAAAATGATTTGAAAGAAGTATATAAACAACAGTGATATATGATTAAGACCTTTGATCCCAAAGCGTTACCGATAAGAAGAGTAGTCACAAACAAAGGAGGAAAAACTGATGGAGTTGTTAAATTAATATGAAACAGTCCGAAAGATTAATGAGAAGCAATACAAAATTGCAAACAATCATAGAAAATAATAAAAACTACCATTCACATCCCAGAAGTTGATAAATTTTCCTAAACAAGGGAAACCCTTATAATTTCGACCCCTTGGTATACCATCCAAGATAGTTACTGCGGTTCAGGCCGTATATCATATAGGAATAGATCCAGCTGTTGAAGCTATATCCGATCCAAATTCAGTAGGTTTTGAAAGAAAAGATTTACACATGACGCTATAACAGCGATAAGAAGTTTATTGGACAAGAAAACTGGACCAACATGAGTGTTGGAAGCAGACATAGAAAAATGTTTTGATAAAATAGACCCTGTTAAAGCACACCCCAATTCGGCATAAACACGTATTAAAACAATGATTGGAAGAGATGAACTACATGAGTACCTTAGAGGGAACTTATCAAGGAGGAATAATATCCCCAACGTTATGTAACGTGGCATTAAATGGATTGGAAGAAGTAATAAAGAAAGCCAACCCTTTACGAAAGGGAATAAGCCCGGGAGTACATATAATCCGATACGCGGACGATATGATAATAACTGGAAAGAATAAAGAAATTATTATAAATAATTGAGAGATTATAGAAATTTTAGGGGAAAAGAGGAGTAAAACTTAATGAAAATAAGACACTGGTAACACATGTAAAAAAAGGATTTTACTTTCTAGGGTTCATTTTTAGACGTAATGAATGAAAAGCGAAATTAAATAAAGTAACTGATCAAGAAACAGTGTTAATATTCAAACATAAGAGAAAAAGCATTGAAAAACTAATGGAATCTATAAAAAAAATCATAACCATAAATAAACCAATACAGAAGATAATTCAAGAACCCAACCCGATTCTCCGAGGATGGGCTTAATACTTTAGAGTATCCTATCACTCACAAGAAACATTAATAGATATTGACCACTTAATATACACGAAGATGATGAAATGAATCCACTGACAAAAAGGTTAACAGAGAAGAATGGTACAAAAATTCCTAATTCAAACTCAAAACAGAAAATGAAATTGAGGAACCTCCCAAACTAACAGATTGAAAATTTAGGTAAAATCTCCATCATAACATTAAGACCTCTAAAATTGGTAAGGAATACATATCTAAAAAAAGACGTAGAATATTTCGAAAATTAAACTAATCGATGCTAAATTAAGAGCTGACATTTATAAGATTTATACTTCTACACCTACAACTAAATTAAAACTACTACTAAAAGACAACTTCTACTACAACTAATTTACAAAATAACTACTACTATAACTAGACAATCCGGAAGTATTAATATCAACTAATTTATAAAATACTAATTTTAGTAGTACTAAAAGGTCTTTTAAAGTTTTATGTTTAAAGGTTAATTTGAGTGGTGTTGAGTGGAATTGAGTTGAGTTTAGTTAAATATTAATCATGTACCTCTAAATACTCTGTATCCTACTTGATTTCCGATTATTACTTTTCCTATTGTTAGTAAAATAGTTTTATGAGGACTTACTTTAAAATTCTTAAAAACTTATAAAAAAACATGTTCCTATAGATGTAAATTTACTCTTATCTACCACTTTATTTATACTGTTTTCTATTAAGAAATTATAAATAAAATTTACAAAGATCAAATAAAATACTAATTTAATAGTTTAAATAATACAGAAAAAATTAATTTCAGATCAAACTTTTTAAAAGTTACTAAAGTTGATATTATAAACTTTTCCAAATTCAATAAAGCTATCTAAACTTATTTCAATAAAAGACTACTAAAGTTAAGTATAGATATTTAATTTAAGTTTTAGAAAAAATAGCAGATATCTGAATCTAAACAAATTGACTTGTAGTATTAAAACTAAGAGAAAATATATATAGTTAGTTTGTATCTTAAAAATTAATTAAAATAGAGTTAAATTTAGCTTTATTATAAGCATTTTATCTTATAGTTTAGTTACTAAAAATCTTTATAGAAATCTTAATAGAAATCTGTTTAAAAAGTTATCTGTTTGAAAGGTTATCTGTTTTTTTCTGTTTTTCTTTAAAAGATTAGAATAAATAATCCTTTCTAAATTTCTTTAATTCTTTATCCTTTTTTCTCTGGCGGGCATTAAAAACTCTTAAAAATTTAACTAACAGTATTTCAATCAATAAAAAAATAAACCAATAATAACAGTATTTTATAAAAAAAAATAAAGTACAAAAGTCACAAAAAATGTAAAGTTTGCATAGTTTTGAAAAGAATAAATGAGGCTAGCGAAGAAATGAAGCACAAGAAAATAAAAGAAATAAAAAGTAACAAAAATAAATAAAATTTAAATTAAAAATTAGTAAATATCGGCCCAATAATTCATTTATAAAATAACAAGTTATTAAACTAACTAATTAAAAGTTTATTAAATAAAAAGTTATTAAAGTATTTAATCATAGTAAATTAAGGCATCCAAAGGCATTAGAGAAATAAGTGGGTTTAGTTAAGTACAAATAAATAAAGCATTTTATACTCTTAATTTTATTAATATTTTATTACATATTTTAATATATTTTATACCAGTAAATCTAGATAATAATATTATTTTAAAAAATAATTAAAACTTGAAATTATATTATACTGACACTGTTTCTATTTAGAAACTTTTCAATCCTACCCAACTTAATGAAATAAATAATAATATCGTTGATAATAAAATCTTAGGAAAATTAAAATTGGAGAATGTTTCAACACGAGCAATCTTTATCTCGCCAAAAGTATACTATCTACAAACTATAGACGCTGAAGAAATCTATAAAGTTAAAGGTTTAAGCAAAAATAGCTTATTAACTCAATTAGATTTTGAAACACTATTAAATCATACAACAACTCTAGTAAGAACCCAAGATAAATGATACAAGGACCTATCAAAAGCTCACATTATTGTAAAAAATCAAATTTATACAATACAACAAACTGATAACAAAAGGGAGTTAATATACAATAAAAATAATCATTTAGTTGAAAATAAACCTTATACATTAAAACAACCTGATAAAAAAATTAGTTTAAAATTAAGTTTATACGATACCTAAATATAATTAACTAAACCCCTTTTAAAAAAATTGTAAAAAAAGTTTAAAAAAAAAGAAAAAAAAGTTAAAAAATTATAAAAAAGTGTGGAATATCTTAAAAGAATAAAAATAAAAAATATTAT
>Ga0153924_1000352_pt1 | contig 29679 bp, 24 predicted proteins | sample TSNJ008MetaG_FD_104709 | JGI IMG/M metagenome (GOLD analysis project Ga0153924, IMG submission 104709) | Attine ant fungus gardens microbial communities from New Jersey, USA - TSNJ008 MetaG | ecosystem: Host-associated > Fungi > Mycelium > Unclassified | place: USA: New Jersey, Wharton State...
AAAATTCCGGGCGATAGCTCTTAAAGAGCTTCACGCTTCCGTTCGAACGGATTTGCTCGTAGGCTTTATGCACGACGCTGCGCATCTCGCCCTTGTGATCTTCGTTTGGCCCAAATACATTGAAATACTTCAATCCTACGATGCGTTCGCTCATGCCGTTCTGCTGCGCGTACAGATCGAAAAGCTGTTTCGAATACGCGTACATGTTGAGCGGCCGCAACGTGCGCAGATCGCACTCGTCCGACAACCCGTTCTCGAGCGAGCCGTAGGTTGCAGCTGAAGACGCGTAGACCAAGCGTGCACCCAGATCGACGGCCCAATGCGCGAGTTTCTTTGTGTATTCGTAGTTGTTGCGAATCAGGTAGCCGGCGTCGGTTTCTGTGGTCGACGAGCACGCGCCCAAGTGGAATACCGTGCCGATTTCTCCGAAGTAATTGCGCCGCTGTGCGACTAACTGCGCGAAATCATCCGCATCTACATAGTCGGCGAAGCGCAGCGGGACCAAGTGCCTCCACTTTTCCGAGCAATCGAGGCGATCGACGGCGATCACGCGCTCGAGCCCGCGCCGGTTCAGTGCCCAAATGAGAGCACTACCGATGAGGCCAGCAGCCCCGGTTACGACGATGAGACGGTTCGAAAGATCGTGCATGGTAGCGAAGCCGCATATTCACCGTGCCAAAAGGCTGAGTCCTTTGCGGCGGTCAGTGCCGCTACCGCGCGCAGCCGGGGCACAAGCCAAAGAGCGTCACTGCGTGACTGTTGACGCGAAACTTTGGCGGGACGAGCTTGCGGAGATTGTCGACGCAGCCGCTGATGTCAAAGACGCGATCGCATCGTTCGCAGTGGAAGTGGTGATGGTGACCTTTATCCGAGCGTTCATAGCGGACGGGCTCTCCGGGGATCTCCACGGCCTCGATCCAGCCATCCTCCAGAAGCGCGTTGACTGCGCGATAGACGGTCGCAACTCCGAGGCCGGCAATTTTCGTTGAAGCGGCGTCGAGCAACTCGCCGATGCTCAATGGCCGTTCGGCGTGCTCCAGGACGTCGTGAACGGCGTCGCGCTGCTTTGTCTTTCGGCTATTTTGAATCACCGCGTTGTCCTCTCTGCAATCGGTCTTTCGCCCGCGCTCCGGGTCGCCGCCTGCGCTTTACGGCGTGAATCGCACGCCCATACTGAACTCGCGGGGCGGAGCATAGTGGTTGCCCTGCGCGTTCAGCAGCGTGACATAATAGCGATCGTTCAGAAGGTTCTGGATGTCGAACGTCAGCGCAGCTTTCGGCGAGATCGCCACGCCCTTTTCGACGTCGAACGTCGTGTGCGGCGTGCGCTTGCAATATCCGGGGGTGTCCACAGGGCACACGGCCGACGAGAGTCCGCTGCCATATTCGCCGTCGATTGAGAACCAGCCGCGGCGCAGGTCGCGGAGCAGGACGCCGCTGGCGATGCTGTAGCGCTGCTCGTGGTCGGCCGGTGTGAATCCCGTCGGCTGTCCGAAGCAGGGCGCGAGCAATTGCGTTTCGCAACCGCTGTTGAGCGAAATCACGTGCGCGAAAGAGAAGTAGGCCCGGCCACCTCGGGGCAGCGGCTGGGTGTAATTGACCGCCTCTTGCGATAACCTTCCGAGCACGTAGTTGATGTCCTGATGGAGCAGGGTGACACCCACCTGCGTGTCGTCGATGAGGTCGTTTGCGTTCTTTTGCCACACGCGAAAACCCAGATCGCCGGCGCCCAGCGGTATGTGACCGCCGAGTTCGAGCTGCGTGTCGCGTTCCGGCTTCAAGTCGAACTGTGCAACGGTTCGCTCTAATGGGAGATTGAGGAGCTGTGCCGCAACCGGGCTCACGTTCTCAAGCGAGAACGGTTCGAAGAATCGACCAATGTAGACGTAGACGCTTGCTCGCTTCCCGTAGAACCGGGTAAGCTTCAGCCTCGGGCTGAATGCGCCAAATCCTTGGTAAAACGACGTCGACCTAATGGTGAAGAAATCGTAGCGCAGACCATAGTCGGCTTCGTAGAGGTTGCTCATCCGCCAACTATCCTGAACGTACGACTGATAGGTATTGCCCAGATTCGGAGCGTCGTCGACGACGGTTGTCGGCGCGTCCGGCGCAGCCGGAGTCAGAATCGGCGCCAGGAAGTTGTTCGGCTGCAGCGTGACCGCGTAGTACTTGAGGACGCGCGAGAGATCGTAGGAGCCCCCGGCGGCAACCGTATGGCGCCCGAAGGTCTGCGTATAATCGCCCTGCATGATGTAGTCGATCGCGGTCCGGTGGTCGGCGAGCGAATAGGCGCACATCGTCGGGAACGCGGTCGGATTTTCCGGGCCGACAGTGAACGCATCGGCGCAATCGGTCGACGTACCGCCATTGCCATAAGGCGGCGGCGTCTCGTTGAGCGATTCTCCATAGATGAAGTCGTTATTGGGATCGCCGAAATCTTGGATTCTCGAAGACTTGAACGCGGGACCGAACGTAAACGCTCCCGTGTCGCCGATTGCGTGATGAAACTGCACCGAAATGAACGTGTCCTGCTGCGTTTCGTTGTCGTCGGTATCCGCCGGCTCGCCGAATTGAACGTCGTTGGGAATCTGAAAGGTGCTGTGGCTGTTGATCAAGGTGATGTTTGTGAAATTGTTGCCGCCGGCGGGAAGAGTGAAGCGAGCGAACTGATTGACGGAACTCGCGTCGTTATGCGGCGAATTGAAGTCGGGCGGATCGAGGCCGCGCGTGGTTTGCATGCCGCTGAACGCGACGTCGAATCCGCCGCCACCGGCAAGCGGCGCGTGATATCCGATCGTCGACTCGGTATCGCCGTACGAGCCGTATGAGAAATTTCCGTCAAAGCCGGCCGGTCCAGTCCCGGCTCGCGTGGCCATATTGAGCACCGATCCGAAGCGCATCCCGTATTGAGCAGGATATGCTCCTTCGATGAGATCGACGAAGGAGAGGTCGTTGAGATTGATCTCCCCGCCGATATCCCGGTTGAGTTCCTGCGGAAGCGCCACGCCGTCGATCATGTAGTTGATCACGCCATGATCGCCGTTCATGTGCACGACGCCGTTCGCTCCGCGAGCAGCGCCGGGCATCTGAATCTCCATCTCGGAAAAGCTATTGTTGTACGGCATTTGGGTCAAATCGGTGCTGTTGAGCACCACGTCGCTGCCGCTTCCGCGAAGCGTATTCGTCGCGGTTGCGACAACCGACCCAATCTCCTTGAGCGTCCCAAGTACGATGCTTACGGTTCCACCGCTGCTGCCGAGGTCGACACGAACGCTACCCTGTGTCGTCCCGCTTTTTGCCTCGACGACATACGTGCCGAGCGCGAGAGGAGGAAACTGAAAGTGGCCTTTGTTGTCGGTCGTGGTCCTGGCAGTGAGATTGTTCCCGGACGCCGTCACCGCAACGTGAGCGACCGGACGGCCATTTTCCATGACCGTCCCCGAAAGGAAGGCGCTGGCATTGACCGCGCGCGACGGCGCGGTAGATAGCAAAATCAGCAGCGCGGTAGTAAGCGCTGCGGCTATCCGGCGCCACGCAGTCTGGTTCACCAGCGTCTTCCTTGATGGTTTTTGCACTAAACGATAATAATGTATCATTATCAGATAGTCAAGCCGCACGTTCGGTCGCTTCTTACATGGCCGCGGACTTGGCGGCTACGCTGAAGGTCGTCGTGTTGCCGTTGGCCGTCACGGTGACCGTATAGGTTCCGTTGGTGAGATAGACGTTGTTCCCATAGTGGGTCGATTGCGGCCCTTTGCCGATGGCTTGCATTTCAACGATCGGCAGATCGCGCGCCGGGCCGGAAGCTGAAGCGTAGGTAATCGTTACCGTTGCTGTGGTGACCGCCTTCCCTGTCGCTTTATCGAACACGTGAACGATCAGGTGGTGATTGGGATGCGACGGAGCGTCGGGCGCGAGCGGCGTTGCTCCACCGACGACGAGCATGCCGTCTTTGGGATGTTCTTTTTCGTACTGCGCCTTAGTAAAAAACGGCTCGGCCGGAAGCAGCTGCAATTCAATACGATACGGTCCCGAGACTTTCGTCATCGTGACAGCATTGCTCATATTCATGGCGAACGCAGGCATGCTGAACACCGCGAGGAGTGTCAGGGCGAGCATCGGGGTGAGGGATGTTAGGAAGTGTTTCATCTATGGAGCCTTTCTTGTGTCGATGCGGTAAGCACGCGACGTAAGGTGGTGTCGAGGATCTGGAATGGAATCTCGCCGCTCGTCAAATAGCGTACGCGCCCCTGCGAGATGATCGCGATGGTTGGATATCCCCCTTGGAGATAACCACGCGCTACGCTGAGCGACGGGTCGAACGCAACGGGGTATCGTACGCGAAACGCTTGCGCGAAGGCGAGTACGTCCCGCGCCGTTTCCGGTGCTTGTCCGTCTGAACCGTACGGACTTGCGGTGACGGCGACGAAGGCAACGCGCGCCGAATACTTAGCGTAGAGACGATTCATCACAACGGTCTCTCGCTGGCAATGCGGGCACCACGTAGCAAAGAGTTCGAGGAGAACAGGCTGGTGCGCATCAACTAGCGTGAACGCGCCGCGATCGGTGTTTACGCTAAAATCAGGCGCTCGATCCCCCGTCGAGATGAAGCTTACGAGCGGGGCTTGAGATGAAGCGTTATCGACGCTACGCCGGCTGGTAGCGACGGCAAAGAGGACGAGACAGACGAGCAGCGCCGCGCTGCCCCAAATCAAGAATGAGCGCGGCGACGTGCGGCGCGCAGCGGCGCGCCTCGATCGAGCGGACATGAGCGATCCTCACTGAAGATTGTGTTATGAAATAATCGTCAGTGAGAACGGCGGACCGCGCTTCGTGTGAATACGCGACGATTCGCGGCGCGCAAGAATCAGAGAAGGAGTTGCGCGGTCTAAGGCTGCCCGCAGCGCGACGTTATCCTCGGATCGCGGTGGCCGAAGAAGGGTGAAGCACGCTCGCGCCAGGACGTCGTGCGTGCAACAGAGCCACGTGCAGAGGGCGCGCGCAATCGCGACGATCGCGTACGATGCTGCAACGACCAGCGCAATGGCCACACCCGGCGAATCCCCGAACGCGCTCCACCACCCGTCGAAGCGGTGTGCAACGAGTTGCTCGCCGAGCTCGAGACAAAAGAGCGTGCAAGCGGCGGCGATCCCAACGCAGATCACGGCTTTCCAGCCCAACTGCCTGCGCAGGAGCCGCGCAACGATCGGAAGCGATCGTGGGCCACTATCGGCAAGATGCAGCGCGTAGAGCAGGCCAAGGCCGATTGCGATTACGATAACGCCTAGCGCTGCAATCGCCGCGCAAGGATGTTCGTGCAAGCCGTAATCGCCGTCAAGCCAACCCCACGCCTGCGCCAATCCGAGTGCGGCATGGACGCCTATGGCCGCAGCGCAGGCGGAGAACGCGATCCCTAGGAGCGCGATCTTCCGCCGGACGCTTTGGATGTCGGTCATCTCCCTAGAACGGATCCGTCACGCGCACCAGGAAGTTCCGGCCGTTCGCGTATTGCGTCGTGTTGAAGCCGTTCGCCACCTTGATGACGTATTGGTGGTTGAGCAGGTTCAGCACGTCGAGCGTGACGCCAAGCCCTTGTGAATCCGGACCCCTTCCGGGCAGCACGATGCGACCGCCGCTGAAGTCCAACGTTGTGTGCGCCGGCAGCGTTCCCGAGAAGCTTGCGCCGTTGACGTTTTCGAACTGGACGGGGAAACCGCTGCCGTAGTCGCCCTGCAGCGTCGCGAACCACGCGCGATCGTTGCCGAAGCGCGCCGTGTAGCCGGCAGTCGAATCGACGTCTTGCGAGTGGTCTTCGATGCTAAGCTGGGCCGCTGAAGCAATCGGCAGACCGGCATTGACGTCGACCGGGAAGAGGAAGGTCGATCCCGAGATGCCGCCCGCATACGAAGAGGAGACCGTCGAAGTCAGGAACCAGTCGTTCCCATTTGATTGACGATCCTGTAGACGGAGTTCCACTCCCACGTTATGTCCGATCGAGTTGTTGTACACGGCAAAGAGCGGCGTGTTCAGCAACTCGGTCGTGTCCAGGACGTTGACCACGTTCTTTTCGAAGATGTTCGTCCAGCCGGTCAGATTGCCGCTGAACGTATGTTGCAGCCCAATTTCAAAGTAACTGTCCATCTCGGGCTTGAGATCGTACGGAGGTTTGGTCGTGGCACAGCCGGCATTACCGGTTCCGGATGCCGATTGGGCCGCAAAGATGACGCAGGCCTGACGCACGTCTTCGAGCAGCGGTGCAGCATAGTATCGCCCATAGAACACATGCGCGACGTTCTTTTTGCCGTCACCCACGTTGATGCCGATCCTCGGCTCGATCATGTAACCGCTGGTGTAGCCCTCGGAATGATCCCAGCGGACGCCGTAGTCGAAGGCCACGTTTGGCGACGGTTGCCACTTGTCTTGCGCGTACGCCCCAAACTGCGATCCGGCTTGCGCTTGCGCCGAAGAGGCAGCGTAGTACCCAAGTGGATAGCCGTTTGCGGCATCCGCGACAACCGGCGTAGTTTTGCCGCCCGGAACGTCGCAATCGATGTAGTAGCAGGCGTATGTCTGCGAGCCGGTCGCGTTCTCGCGGTTGACGTCGATGCCGACCTTCCACGTGTGTTTGTCGCTCGACCGCAGCAGCGAGGTGCGCACTCCAACGTAACTTGCGTACGAGGACTGCTCAAGACCGACGTTGTTGAGATAATTCGACGTGACGCCGTCAATATTGCAGTCTGGATAATTGTCGGGATTGCCGGCGGGAACGCAGCTGAAGTTCGGCTGATAGCCTTGCACGTCCGCTGCAAGATCGCCGTCGTAATCAACGCGCGTCGAGCGATACCACGGGATCAATTGAAATACGCCGTTACCGTCTTTCGACGTCTGCGTGAAGTTCAAATTCGCAAAACGGTCGTACTCGAGCTGAGCGTCGTCGGTGTTGGGAAGCGCCCAGATGGGATCGCTTGAATTGACGGTTGCGCAGCCTGTCACGCCGCCGCTCACGCTAGGAGAACACGGGTTGATCGGAATTTGGTATTGCGAGAACTGCGCTCCGTAATCGGCCGCGATCGTGGAGCGGTCGTTCAACTTCGATACCCAACGCAGAAACTCGTCGTTGGCCGAGCTGGCGTCATGAACCGCGACCAGGGTGGGAGCGTCGAGACCGCGATCCGTGCTCGAGTTATTGAGACTCAGAAAAAATTCGTTGTTGCCGAAGCGCGAGACCGTTGAAAATTGTCCAACCGCCTGACCTTGATTTCCCGCGCCGCCGGTTATCGTGCCGTACGTGCCTTCGGGAATGTCTTCAAAGCGATCGGTGATGATGTTCACCACCGCACCCATACGATCGCCGCCGAACTCTGCCGGGATCGCGCCGGTGATGACCTCGAGAGAATTGATGTCCCTCGGATCGAGGATTTCGGCGAAATTCGACGTCGTTGCAAGCGGCAGCGGCGCACCGTCGATTTCGTATGTTACACCGTGGAAACCGTTGATCACCGGCTCGTTGTACGAGAACTGAACGGCGCCCGGCACGGTCTCCACCAGGCGGTCGAGGCTATTGCGGACCGGTGAGGTCTCGATCTGCGAATTGTCGATCGTCGTTGCGGCGACCGGTGTCCCGCCGACGCCTGCGGTCGCCGTCGTCGACGTAATGGCTATGGTCTTGAGCAAGTCAACGTCAATCGTCGCTACGGAATCGGATGTGATGTCGACCTCAGCCGTTTTGTCTTCGGCTCCGCTTAGGTGAAACAGAAGATGGTAATGGCCGAACGGCACCGAGGCAAACGAGTATTGGCCGCGGTCGTTGGTAGTGGTGACGAAGCGCGAGCCTTCGCCGGTAAGCGTAACCGTCACGCCCTGGCGCGGCGTACCCGATTCGGTAATGACTCCGCGAACCAGCCCGGTCGAAGCCGCAAATGCGGGCGTCTCTGAAAAGACCAGAAAAACGGCAACGATTGCCGCGATCCATCGGGACATAAGGAGCTCCTCTGAAAAGAAAGTGATGCTAAACGGGGAGCATCACGCCCGGCGGCGGCCGGGCAAAGCGCCGGTAGACAAACGCTGCGCGGCGCGCAGAGGAGCGGTGTGCGAAACGACGGCGGTAGTGAACCGGACGCCGCGCAAATGAGCGGGCTGCGATCGCAAATACGATCTCCGCGATCGCGTGCATGAGCACGCGAGCGGCGAGTGCAACAAGCGCCGCGGCTGCGACCAAGGACAATGCAATCAGCAGGAGGGGAGCATGCCACGGATGCTCGGGCTCGAGACTTTCGATCGTGAAGAACCACGCCGCGCCGCTTCCCGCCATCGCCCAGAGCGGAGGCACCAGGGGGCGCAGGCGCCCCACCAGGACCGAACCGTCGGCCAGATGCCGGGCGCCGAGCCAAGCAAAGGCGCAAACCAGCACGACCAGGCCACCTACGCCGGCAAGGGCCAGGAGTTCGAGGGTCGTGTGGTAGGCGCCGCCGGCTACGTGGTCGCCTCCATAGCTCATGGTGTGAGCCAAGAGTGCGACAAGCAGCCCAAGCAAGGCCACGCCGGGAAACTGCCGGAGTCTCACGATTGTTACCATTCTACACGGGGCGCAGGGGTGGCCTGGAGCCCGCGTCGTATCAGGTGGGCCCGATCATGAATAGCCGTCTTCCCTTAGAAAACGCTGATACCGTCAGTCTGGTGTGCGCACTGCTGGTGCGCTTTCCGGAGCTGGCTTCGATCCGCTCGATGCCGGCAGACGGCAGCGTTCGTCTGACCTTTGCGCTGCGCGCGCGATTGAATAAGGGATCGCAGGCTGCTCTTCGCGATGCGATCGAGGACCATGTCACCGGCTATCTGCTTTTGGCGCGCGACGAACCAGGTACGGTCCGGATGGAGTGCGAGGGAGATCGCTCCACGACGTTCGTGCACGTAACCCGCGACACAACAAGCTTCTCCAAGGAAGAGCTGGAGATGCTCGTCGAGCTGTTCAACGAACGCTTCCACGATTCGCTGGTGCGCAATCCGCCGCCCGAGGATCATCTCGATGCGGACCCCGCCGCACAGGACGAGGCGGCGCTCTACGCGATCGAGGCTCTGCGCGATCCAACGCAATCCAAGAGTCTGGTCGGCTTTCGCGAAGAGGCACGCGTGCTGGTCTATTTCCTGAAGACGCAACGGAAAGCGAAGGCGTCGTCTCGCCGCTAGGATCGCTCAATCTGCTCTTGATCGGCGACGTGGTCGGTTCGCCTGGCCGCGATACCCTCAAGCGCTGCGTTCCGCTCGTGCGCGAACAGCACGACATCCATGCGTGCATCGCCAACGGCGAAAACGTCGCGGGTGGATTCGGCTTGACCGCGCAGACGGCCGAGGAGCTCTTCGCCACCGGCATCGACTTCATCACCAGCGGCAATCACATCTTCGACAAGCGCGATTTCAAAACGTATCTTGATGAGAGCGATCGCGTGATCCGGCCGGCCAACTATCCGCCGGGGCTTCCGGGGCGCGGCTACAGCACGTTCCCCGCCGACGGCACGGTGGTTGGCGTGCTCAACGTCATGGGGCGCACCTTCATGCCGGTGGTCGACGACCCGTTTCGCTGCGCGGACGCGCTGGTCGACGAGTTGCGGGCGAGGACCCCGGTCGTCGTCGTCGACGTCCACGCCGAGGCCACCAGTGAGAAAGTCGCGCTGGCGCGCTTTTTGGACGGGCGAGCCTCAGCAATCTTTGGAACGCATACGCACGTGCAGACGGCCGACGAGCAAATTCTTCCCGGCGGTACGGCGTACATCACCGATCTCGGGATGACCGGACCAACCGACGGCGTGATCGGTATGGAACAGGGACCCGTGCTCGACCGGTTTCTCACCGGCATGTCGGATCGCTTCAGCGTGCAAAAGAGCGGGACGAAGCAGTTCTGCGCGGCCGTCGTGCGCATCGATCGTTCGAGCGGAAAAGCGATCGAGATCAAGCGCATCTTCCTGCGAGGAATCGCATGAGTGAGCAAGGACATCCGTCGCCGCCGAGGACGCTGAAAGTCTCGGCCAAGAGCAATCCGAACGCTGTGGCCGGCGCCCTCGCCGCGGTGATGCGCGAGCGCAATTCCGCCGAAATCCAAGCGGTTGGAGCAGGCGCGATCAATCAAGCGATCAAAGCGGTTGCGATTGCTCGCAGCTACCTCAAGGACAGCGACATCGACGTCATCTGCGTCCCTTCGTTCATCACCTTGGCAATCAGCGAGAACGAACGCACCGGCATTTCGCTTTCGATCGAGCGGCGCAACGCGTGATCGTCGACTTCCACAGTCACACCTGCGAGAGCGACGGCACGCTCACGCCGCAGGCGCTTGCGGCGTTCATGGGCGAGCGCAACGTCGAAGTGTTCTCGATCAGCGACCACGACACGATGAGCGCGTACGGCAAGTTCGAACCGCCGCCCGGTTCGCGGGTGGTGACCGGCGTCGAGATCAACACGACGTATAAAGGGAACGAAGTCCATCTGCTGGGCTACGGCATGGAAGCCGACGCCCCCGATTTGGTGGAGATGATCGCGCGCAATCGCGACGCGCGCCGTCTTCGCGCCCTGCGCATGGTAGAGCAACTCCAGCGAGCCGGTTACAGCATTACGTTCGAAGAGGTGTTGCGCGAAGCGCCGGATGCTAAGTCGATCGGCCGTCCGCACGTCGCCAGGGCTCTGATCGCCAAAGGCATGGTGCCGGATATCGAGTACGCGTTTCGGAATTTGCTGCGCAGCGGAAAACCGGGTTACGTGCCGTCGCTGCATGTCACACCGCACCAAGCGATCGAGCACATCGGGGCAGCCGGCGGTGTCGCAGTCTTGGCACATCCCGGCCGATTGCGGGATCGGGCGATCATCGATGAGCTAGCGCCGCTGGGATTACATGGACTGGAAGTGTTTTATCCGCTCCACGACGCGCAGGACGTCGCCGACTTCCGGACCAGTGCGCAGCATTACGGCCTGGTCATGACGGCCGGCGCGGATTTTCACGACATTCGTTATCACGCGCGCGGGGTGGGCATGAGCGTCGATCGCAAGGAGATCGAGCCTTTTCTCGAATTGGTATCGTAGTAGAGGCACTACTAGGCGCATGTCAAAGCTGCGCCGTATGTGGAGAACGAAGAGTTTCGCATTAATGGCCGCATCTTTAGCGATTGCGGCGCTTCCGGCTGCTGCGCAAACGTCAACGCCGGCGGTGCAAACCATCTTACACGCGATGCACTGGCGCAGCCTTGGGCCCGGCATCGGAGGACGATGCGTAGCGGTGGACGGCGTCTCGGGATCGTCCGACACATTCTACTTCGGAGGCGTCGACGGCGGCCTCTGGCGCAGCACCGATTACGGCTTGATCTGGACGAACCTCACCGACGATAAACTCCATGCGTCGAACAGCATCGGCGCGGTCGCGGTCGCTCCTTCCAATTCGCGAATTATCTACATCGGCACGGGCGAGAGCGACATCCGCGGCGACGTGATCACCGGCGACGGCGTTTATAAATCGACCGACGGCGGTGACACATGGCGATACGCGGGCCTTCGCGACACGCACACGATCGGCAAGATTGTCGTGGATCCGCATAACCCCGACATCGTGTTCGCGGTCTCGATGGGGCACGTCTTCGCCGGCAATCCGGATCGGGGCGTCTTCAAGTCCACGGACGGCGGCGCGACCTGGCATAAAGTGCTCTATGTCGATCGAGACACCGGCGCGATCGATCTGGTGATGGATCCGCGAAATCCTCGCGTGCTCTATGCTGCGATGTGGCAGGCGTATCGCACGCCGTGGGCGTTGCAAGACGGCGGGCCCGGCAGCGGGCTCTACAAATCGACCGACGGCGGAGTGCACTGGTCGAACCTTACGCATACGCCGGGATTTCCCACCGGAACGCTTGGACGCATCGGCATCGCCGTCTCACCGAGCGATCCGAAGATCGTCTACTCGATCGTGCAAGCAAAAGAAGGTGGCATCTTTCGCTCCGCAGACGGCGGAGCGAGCTGGGCGCGCATGAACGACCATATGGAACTGCGTCAGCGAGCCTTCTATTATATGGCGATCTACGCCGACCCGGTCGACGTCAACACCATTTACGTGCCCCAGGTTGAGGCGCTCTGGGTTTCGCGCAACGCCGGAAAGAGTTTCACGCGCCTGCACACGCCGCACGGTGACAACCACATCGTCTGGGTCGATCCGCGCAATCCGAAGATTCTCCTGGAAGGAAACGACGGCGGCGCAACGGTTTCGACCGACGGCGGCAAGACCTGGAGCGGCGAGCACAACCAAGCAACGGGGCAGTTCTATCACATTGCGATCGACGATCGGTTTCCATTTCACGTTTACGGCGCGCAACAAGACGAGGGCTCGTTCGAAGGGCCGAGCTCTTCAGCTAATGGGATGATTCTCACCAGCGACTGGCAGCGTGCGGCCTACGGCGAGAGCACATACATTGCGCCACAGCCGGGCGATCCGAATGTCACGTACGGCAGCGGATATTTTAGTATCATGCTTCGCGACGACGCCGCGACCGATGAACTGCGCAGCGTCAGCCCTTGGCCGCTCTATCGTGAAGGCGCGTCGTCGGGCGAGCTGGAGTATCGCTTCGGTTGGACGCACCCAATCCTGTTTTCGCCGGCGAATCCCAAAGAGTTGTTCGTCGGATCGCAGTACGTGCTGCGCAGCGACGACCAGGGTCAGACTTGGCAGAAGATCAGCCCGGATCTTACGCGCAACGATCCCAAGACCGAGATGCCAAGCGGGGGCCCCATCGATCTCGATCAATCCAGTGCCGAGGTGTTTCCCGACGTCTCTGCGCTCGCAATCTCTGCGCTGGACGGCAACGTGATCTGGGCCGGATCGGCCGACGGACTCGTGCACGTGACGACCGACGGTGGAGCGAATTGGTCGACGGTAACGCCGCCCGCATTGCCGCAGTGGGCGGAGATCACGTCCATCGAAGCCTCGCATGCCGACAAAGGCACGGCGTATCTGACCGCATCACGGTACATGTGGGACGATTTCCATCCCTACGTCTATCAAACGGCGGATTACGGGAAGACCTGGAGCGCGATCACTACCGGAATTCCCGACGATCAGTATGTCTTCACCGTTCGTGCGGATCCAAACGATGCCAATCTGCTCTTCGCAACGACCAAGAGCACGGTGTACGTGAGCTTCGACGGCGCTGCACATTGGCAGCCGCTTTCGCTCAACCTGCCGAACGTGCAGGTGCGCGACATCGCGATCGACACGCGCGAAGGAGAGATCGTCGTCGCTACCCACGGACGCTCGTTCTGGGCACTCGATGATCTCGCGCTGCTGGAGCAATTGACGAAGCCGCCTGCACAAATGGCCCCTCCGGCTCAGCTCTGGGCACCGCAGACGGCGTGGCTCACGCATGCATATGGTACCAGCAGTTTCGGCGGGGGAACGGCAGCCGGCAACGGCGAGAATCACCCGTTTGGCGCGACCGTGTACTTCTATGTTCCGTCGAGCTACGACGGCCACACGCCGGTGTCACTGACGTTTCGCGACGCGAGCGGCAACGTGATTCGCAGTTTTGCATTGCATCGCAAGCCACCCGCGCACAAGCCGCCCGAACCGGACGAACGGTTCCAGCCGACGCAGCAGGCGGCGATGGCGTACGAACGGCTCACCGGCATCTCGCCGGGAATGAACAGCTTCCAATGGGATCTGCGCTATCCCGACGCGACGGAAGTCACGGGCTTCGAGCCGCCGGTGGCCGCGGGAGGGCTAGACGACAGCGTGTCGGGTCCACAAATCGTGCCGGGAACGTATTCGGTAACGCTCGACTACGGCGGGAAGACGGCGACGCAGAGTTTTGACGTTTCGCTCGATCCGCGCATCGACGCACCGGCCGGTGCGTTGGCGGCGAGGTTGGATCTCGGCCTGAAGATCCATACGCTGCTGGACGGCTTGAATCGCACGATCAACGGCGCAATTGCAACCCGCGAACGCGTGCGTGATGCCGTTGCAACGCACAAGGTCGAACCGGCGCGAGCCGATGCGGCGCTCGCCGCGCTCGACGGCGCAATCGATAGCGTGGTGCAACTCGGCGTACAATCGAGTGAAGGAACGCTCTTGCACGAAGCAAAGCTGCGCAGTTACATTGCGTATCTCGCCGCCGAGCTGGACCTCGCGTACGCAAAGCCGACCGCGGCACAATATGCCGTGTTCGATAAGCTTACCGGCGACGCCACCACCGGCGAGGCCCGGCTGCAATCGGCTATCGCGAAGGGGAAAGCGCTGCTGTAACCGCTTTTCGAACTGCGACGAGCAGCGCACCGGCTTCACGTTCGTAGCGTCCGAGCGCGTGCGCCTGCGCGGCGACCGCCGAGGTGTCGTGCATGAAGCGATGATTGATGCGCACGTTGTACGCGCACGCTGCAAGACCCGCATGCGCGAACTCCGCAGCGCACCCGATATCGCTAACGAGGTTGCGGTTGCGCAAATCGAGCGCGCTCTTCGCTAGGCGAAGCACGTCGAGCGCATGCGCGGCCACAACGAGTGGTTCGGCGGCGGCGTGAGCCAACGCGGTCTCGAGTGCGGCCCTGCGGGTTTGCTTCTCTGCCTCGCTCCCCTTGGGCATCGCGCTTGCTGCGACGACCCGGTCGAAGGCCGCCTCGTCGCGCTCGCGCGCCCGCAAAAACTCCTCCCGCAGCCCATCCGCATCGCGTACGAGTTCCAATGCGAGATCGTGTACGCTCGAATATTTCGGGTTGGCCGAACAGATGCGCGCCACCATGGCGACGAGGGCTGCACCGGCCGCTGCGACCATCGTCGCAGCACTCCCGCCGCCAGGGGTGGGCCATTCGCTGGCAAGCTGCGTTAAATACTCGGAGAGCGTTTCCACGCCGGGGGCTTTCCCCGCCGGGCTCGAAATGCTCCCCCTTAGCCATCCAAACATTCTTCGCCGTCTCTTCAAAATAGGAGTCTTGTCGTGCCCGTCACGGAAAAGCTTGCTGGTGACGTCAAAGACCGCAGCTTGGCAGAAGCCGGCCGCTCACGTATCGCGTGGGCCGCCGCCTATATGCCGGTGCTTGCGCAAGTTCGCGATCGTTTCGAGATCGACAAACCGCTCAAGGGCGTGCGTATCGGCGCGTGCCTGCACGTCACCACTGAAACAGCGAACCTCATGCTCGCGTTGCAGGCCGGCGGCGCCGAAATCGCACTGTGCGCGAGCAACCCGCTTTCGACGCAGGACGACGTTGCCGCAGCGCTTTGCGATTATGGTGTTCCGACCTATGCGATCAAAGGCGAAGACAATCCGACCTACTACTCGCACATCGAGTCGGTGATCGCGACAAAGCCGCACATGTCAATGGACGACGGCTGCGATTTGGTCACCACAATCTTCACCAAGCACAATCACTTGCTCAAAGACATGATCGGCGGCTGCGAAGAAACGACGACGGGCGTTATTCGTTTGCGTGCGATGGAGAAGGACGGCGTATTGCCGTATCCCGTCATCGCCGTCAACAACGCGCTGACCAAGCATATGTTCGACAACCGCTACGGAACGGGGCAATCGACGCTCGACGGCATTGTGCGCGCAACCAATGTGTTGCTGGCAGGGCATACGGTCGTGATCGCCGGTTACGGCTGGTGCGGACGCGGCGTTGCTTCGCGCGCCGCCGGAATGGGTGCGCACGTCGTTGTCACCGAGATCGATCCGCGCAAAGCGATCGAGGCGGTGATGGACGGCTATCGCGTGATGCCGATGACCGATGCGGCCAAGATCGGCGACGTGTTCGTCACCGTGACCGGCAACTACCATGTGATTCGCGAAGAGCACTTCCATTTGATGAAGGACGGCGCGATCGTTTGCAACTCGGGCCACTTCAACGACGAGCTCGATCTCGACGGCATCAAGCGCCTTGCCAAAGGCGTGAGCGTCCCTCGCACCTTTGTCGAGCAATACGAATTCCACGACGGCCGCAAGGTGTGTATCCTCGCCGACGGACGCCTCGTGAACTTGGCGGCCGGCGAAGGGCACCCCGCATCCGTGATGGACATGTCGTTCGCGAACCAGGCCATGGCCGCCGCGCACTTGGCAAAGAATCACCGTAAGCTCGAGAAGCACGTCTACGACGTGCCCGTCGAGATCGACGAGCAGGTTGCCAAACTCAAGCTCTCGTCGATGGGCGTTGAAATCGACGTGCTCACGCCCGAGCAAGTGAAGTACATGGCGTCGTGGTCGGAGGGCACGTAATGAGCGAGTACCGCAGACTCTTCACCTCGGAATCCGTGACAGAGGGACATCCCGACAAAGTCGCCGACCAGATTTCCGACGCCGTGCTCGACGCGCTGATCAAAGACGATCCATATTCGCGCGTTGCGGTTGAGACCTTCGCGATCACCGGCCAAATTCACATTGCCGGCGAAGTGACGACGAAAACCTACATCGACATCCCGCGCATCGTGCGCGAGACGATTGCGGACATCGGGTACACGAAGTCGGCGGTCGGCTTCGATGCCGAAACCTGCGGCGTGAGCGTCTCGATCGACGAGCAATCACCCGATATCGCAATGGGCGTCGACAAATCGCTGGAAGCGAAAGGCGGCAAGGACGACCAGTTCGAGCAAACGGGCGCCGGCGATCAAGGCATGATGTTCGGATATGCGTGCCGCGAAACCGCTGCGGAACTGATGCCGCTGCCGATCGTGCTGGCGCACGGTCTCACGCGTCACCTGGCCGCGGTTCGTAAGAACGGCGACATTCCGTATCTGCGTCCTGACGGTAAATCGCAAGTCACGGTAGAATACGACGGCGATCGTCCGGTGCGCGTCGAAGCGGTCGTGCTTTCGACCCAGCACGATCCCGATATTGCGCTCGAAGTGATTCGCAACGAAGTGACCGACAAGATCATCCGGCACGTGATTCCCGGCGCGATGTTCGATGCGAAAACGCGCATCTACGTCAACCCGACCGGACGGTTTGTGATCGGTGGACCGAAGGGCGACGCAGGGCTTACCGGGCGAAAGATCATCGCCGACACCTATGGCGGCATGGCGCGGCACGGCGGCGGTGCGTTCTCGGGCAAGGATCCAACCAAGGTCGATCGTTCGGCTGCCTACGCAGCGCGCTGGGCTGCCAAGAACGTGGTTGCGGCCGGTTTGGCCGATCGCTGCGAATTGCAGGTTGCCTATGCAATCGGCGTCGCCGAACCGGTCAGCGTGCTGGTCGAGACGTTCGGTACCGCGAAAATCGCTGAGGAGTTGATCGCAAAGGCCGTCACGCAAGTCTTCGACTTACGGCCTGCAGCGATCATTCACTATCTCAACTTGCGCCGCCCAATCTACCGCCAAACGGCGGCGTACGGGCATTTCGGCAGGCCTGAGCTCGATCTGCCGTGGGAACGGCTCGATAAAGTTGACGCACTGCGCAGCGCGACCGGCTTTACCGGCGAAGCGCTCCGCGTGCCGAACTTCGCGCAATGAATCTGCCTGCGATGCTGGCCGCAGTCATGGTCGCGATCACGACAACGCAGCACCCGACGATTATCAAGGCGAACACGCGCGTTGCGTGCGTGCTCGCCACGCCGGTCGACTCAGCCACCGCAAAGGCGGGCGATGAGTTCGTGCTGCGCGTCAATGATGATTCGCAGCCGTCGCTCTACGGCGCGGTAATTCGCGGGCATATCACGCGCGTCGTTCAGCCACACGGTTTGGACCGCGCAGAAATTGCCTTCCTCTTCGACAACATCACCTTCATCAATCATACGCGTGAGCCGATTCGAGCGTACGTGATATCGCCCAACGTCTCGCAGCGCACTGCTTCCACGCCGGCTCCCGTGAGTGCGTACGTGCCGCCGGGTGCGCCCAAACCCTCGACCATCGTCTGGCAAACGCAACTAGGACCCAAGAGCACAGCGAGTGCGCAAACGGGCGGATACGCTTACGCGAGTAAGAACGGGGCGCCGATCGTGGCCCCCGCCGGTGCAGCCGTGACGCTCGAACTAGCGAGCGACCTGCACACGCCATAGGAGGCTGGGGAACCGAGCCGCGAGGTTCTAGCGTTTGGGAGTATAAGAAGCGGGTAATCGGCGGAGAGTCGATTCTCCGCCATACCCCCGAGAGGAGAAGGAATGAACATTCGCAACGGTTTGATGGCGCTCGTGGCATTGGCCGCGTTCGTCGGAACGAGCTTCGTTGCGTCGGCTCAGGAGTCGTTGACACTCTATCAGGGCGCGCAAATCAACGCACGCATGCGTACGACGATCGATACGTCGAAAGCGCACGTGGGCGATCGCTTCGTGATGGATGTCGTGCCGCCGTATCCCAGCGGGAATCCAGCGTTCCAAGGCGCGATCGTCGCCGGCGAAGTCAGCAGCGTGACGCCCGCGGGTCAGGGACGCAAAGCATCGATCGGTTTGCAGTTCGACTTCCTGCGTTTGGCTGACGGGAGCACCGTCGACATCGCGGCAAGCATGACGTCGAACCAGCAGAAGAACAAAACGAACAGCGGGCTGAAGGCAGCGGCAGCGGCAGTCGGCGGCATGCTCGTCGGAAACGCGCTCTTCAAGACGCTCTTTCACATCGGCGGCGGCGGGGTCATAGGAGCAGCCGGTGGCTTGCTTTACGCGATAAATCAGAAAGCAAACTTCCAGATTCCGTCAGGTTCGAACGTCCAGATCACGCTCGACCAGACGGTCACGATCCGCCGGCAGTCTCCGAACTCTTCAAACTAGCGTGCTCCGAGACTCGCTGCTCGCCTGGGCGCATTTCATCACGATTTTCGCCCTGGTGAGCACCGTTGTCGCGGAGCTGGTTCTCTACCGCCGGCAAATGGATGTTGTGCGCTTGACGCAACTCCAGGGCATCGATCGCGCCTACGGCATCGCCGCGGGCCTGGTGATCGTCACCGGTGTCTCGCGCGTCATTTGGGGCCTCAAGGGCGCGGGTTTCTATTTGAGCGACCCGTTCTTTTGGACGAAGATGGCGCTCTTCGTGATTGTCGGGCTGCTTTCGATCCCACCGACGATCCACTATTTGCGGGTGAAGAACACGGCGGGGGCGGACGGCGCGGTTGCCGTGCCCGAGGCGGCGTTTCAAACGATGCGACGTCTGCTCGGTGCGGAACTCGTCCTGCTCGCGTGCATTCCGTTTCTCGCAGCGATGCTCGCTCACGGCTACCATTAGCGGATCCGGAGCGTGGATCGTAAGCGCTTTATCACCCTCCTGGCAGCGCCGTCACTCGTCGCTCGCGGGGTGCCCGCGATAGCTGCGCAGCGCAGCGTCACGATCGGCAACGGTCAATTCGTCGTAAACGGCGAGCCCGTGCAGATCATTTGCGGCGAAATGCACTACTCGCGTATTCCGCCCGAGTACTGGCGTCACAGGCTGCAGATGGCACGTGCGATGGGCCTGAACACCGTCGGCACGTACGTCTTCTGGAACATGCACGAACCCGAACCGGGCCGCTTCGATTTTTCCGGCGCACAAGACGTTGCCGCGTTCGTTCGGCTGGCGCAAGAAGAGGGCTTGTTCGTTATTTTACGGCCCGGCCCATACGCGTGTGCCGAGTGGGATTTCGGCGGCTTTCCGGCGTGGCTCGCGGCAGATACCAGCATCGTCCTGCGTTCTCGTGACGAGCGCTTCATGCAACCCGTGCGGCGTTTTCTTGCGCGGCTCGGACGAGAACTCGTGGCTCTGCAAAACGATCGCGGCGGTCCGATCATCATGGTGCAGATCGAGAACGAATACGGTTCTTACGGCAGCGATCGTGCGTACCTGCAAGAGATTCATCAAGCGCTGATCGATGCTGGTTTCACCGGCGCCCTGCCTCGCACCGAAGACGGCGTCGCGGAAGCGCCGAACGGCTCGCTGCCCGGAATCGAGATCGGCGGCAGCATGGGCGACGTGCGCAAGGATTTTGCGGCGCTCGAGAAATTGCGTCCCGGGTTTCCGTTACTGGCCGGAGAGTATTACGCCGGCTGGTTCGACCATTGGGGCGAAGAGCATCACGAAGTTCCCGGGCGCGACAGCGCAAGCGATATCGAATACATGCTGGGCGTTGGCGCGTCGATGAGCATGTACATGTTCCACGGCGGAACGAGCTTCGGATTCATGAACGGCGCGAACTACAGCAGCGACGCGCCCTATCAACCGACGACGACGAGTTACGATTACGATGCGCCGGTCTCCGAGGGCGGAGCACCCGCGCCGAAGTTTCATCTCTTCCGCGAGATCATCGTTAAACACACGGGACGCTCCGCGCCGCCGACTCCACCCCTGCCGCCGCGGATCGAGATCGCGGAATTTTCGCTGACGCAGACGGCGAACTGGCGTGACTTGCTCGGTGCACCGGTTCACGACGATCGGCCCCGCCATATGGAGGCCTACGGACAGGCGTACGGCTCGATTCTTTATCGCACGCATTTGGCGACGCAGGTCGACGGAGAGCTCGCGTTCGGCGACATCCGCGATTACGCGACCGTCTTCGTCGACGGCAAGAGCGTCGGGCAGCTCGACCGGCGTGCGAGCGAGCGCAGCATCGCGATCAAGACGAGCAGTGGCGCGGTACTCGAAGTTCTGGTTGAGAACACCGGGCGTATCAACTTTGGACACGAGTTCATTCACGACGTTAAGGGAATGATCGCGCCGGTCCGGATTGCGGGAGTCGAAGTGCTGGGATGGGACGTCTTCCCGATGCCGATGACGGATTTACGTAAGCTCGCTTTTGGCACCGGCGATGTGGACGGTCCGGCGTTTCACCGCGGAACGTTCACGCTCGAGCGCGTCGGCGACACATTTCTGGATACGCGCATGCTCGGGAAGGGTAACCTGTGGGTGAACGGACGCAACGCCGGCAGATTCTGGAGCATCGGTCCACAGTACGCGCTCTACGTTCCCGCTTCGTGGCTGCGGGTTGGTGAGAACGAAGCGATCGCGTTCGATCTCCACGATCGCGAGGTGCGCATGCTCAGCGGGCGCATTGCGCCACTTTTTGCGCCTATCTCGTCCTAGTTTCGACGACCTTCAACAGCAAGACGTCGTGCGGAGCGACGGTCGCCGCGAATCCTTCCGGGAATATACCGAGATCTTTGTGGGCCCAGAGATCGCGTACCGTTGCCGGGCCGCGGAAACCGAGATGCCAGTTCCAAGTCAGACCGATTTTTGCCGGCGCACCGCCGCGATTGAGAAACGCGACGGCATAGCTGCCCGGCGCGGCTAAGGGCCGCGTCCACACTTGCGTCGAGATCGACGGTTCGTCTGCGAGCGTTGCGGCGATCCCGAGTGGGTCTTGATCGATCGCGATGACTTCGCGATTTTCCAGAATCCTGCGGGTTCGATCGCTCATCGAGCGAATGTCGTTGCCGGCTAGGAGCGGGCTTGCCTCCATCGTCCACATGCTGAAATGCACGCGATCCTCGGATGCGCTCATCCCATTGCCGACTTCGAGCATGTCGAAGTCGTTCCAGAAGCCGGGCCGCGAGAACATCGCCAAATTCGATCCTTCATCGAGCACGCGCATGATCGACGCCCAGTTGGGCTCCACGTCATCGGCTACGCGCGCGGAATTCGCCAGTTCGGGGAGGTGCTCGCGCAGCGGGTATTGACCGAATTCGGGGTTGATGCTGTAGACGATGTGTCGTCCGGTGGCCCGCAGAGCGTCACGCATCCTGGCGAAGGACGCATAATCGCCCTCGCAATGATCGTACTTCAAGTAGTCGACGCCCCACGCGGCAAACGTCTTGGCGTCTTGCGCTTCGTGCCCGGCGCTGCCGACACCGAGCGTCTCCGGATAACCGCTCCAGATAACTGCGCACGTGACCTTGTTGGGCGTTTCGTAAATTCCGAAGAGCAAGCCGCGCGCGTGGAGATACTCGCCCATGGCCTTCATCCCGCTTGGAAAGCGCTTATGATTCGCTTGCAATTCTCCCGACGCGTTGCGTCCGCCCATCCAGCAATCGTCGAGGACGAGGTATTTGTAGCCCGCATCGCGCATGCCGGTGCTCACCATCGCGTCGGCGATTTGATGAATCAGCTTCTCGTTCACGTTGCATCCGAACGCGTTCCAAGCGTTCCAGCCCATCGGCGGCGTGCGCGCAAGTCCGTTGTCGAGCGCCCGAGCGCCGCTCCACGCGAGAAAAACGCACGCGACGAAGGCCGGCAGGCAGATGATGCGCTTGCGTGTCATGTCAAATGCCGAACGGCCACGCCCCGCTGCGGCCGTACCAGTCGTAGCTTCGTTTGACCTCGCCGAACTGCCAGCGGCCGGGTGTCGAAAGTTGCCAATCCAACGGACGAGCGTCGTCGCCGGCGGAGAGCAAGGTTCGGATGGCGCGGCGCAGCGCCGCACGCTGCTCTGAGCCGACGGCCGCGGGTTGCGGTGATACGAAGAGGACGGTGCCGCTGCGGGCGATCAAGTCGAGCCATTGGCGATTGAACGACCACGGCGTCATCGTGGTAATCGGAACACAATCGGCGTCCACGAGGAAGAATTTGCGGTGCTGCGGGAGCCGATACGCAAGCGCGTTCACGCCGTTTCGCCGGGTTCGCTCCCAGATTTGTCCGCTCGTGTCGTCGCCGATTCTCGCAGCTTCGAAGAAACCTGCGGCGAGATGGCCGATGGTGTTGCACCCAAGAATCACCGTCCGCTCGCCCGCGGTGCGGCGAATACTTGCATAGAATTCTCGGATGATTTCAGCGTTGGTCTTCCCTCGATCGTGGAAGCTCCAACCCGGCAGAGCGGGTTGTGCGTTCATCTGGAATCCCCATTGACCGAAAAGCTCGTACGTCGTGTAATCGTGCTTGATCAGCTCGTAACTCCAGCCAATAGCTGCTCTCACCGTGTCGAGAGCAGCTTCGAGCGCTTCGGGTAACGTGGGATCGAACGCCGGATCCGCCCACGACATCCGTTCCTTGGGCAACAGCAACGCCTCCGCCGTATCTGCAGGCGCTTGCAGTGGGCGAATCCACAAGCCGGGCCGTACGCCGCGCGTGCGAATCGCCTGCGCGAGCGCAGCCATGTCGGGGTACGCTGCTTTGTTTTTCCAGCCGTCGTCGATGACGGTGAACGGGCGCTCGGTATTCGATGGACTTACCGACGCAATCAGCTCCGCGTCGCCGATGATTCCTTGCGCCGTATTTTTTCCGTACGCGTAATACCAGTCGTTGGTTCCGTAAAGAAACCTCGGACCGGTCCGTGGTCCCTCGCACATCATGCCACAGAACGCGGCGGCTGCAACCGCTGGTTTCTCGCCCGGCTCGCCGCGGCGCGATACGATCGTGGCGGCGAGGAGCTCGCGCTCGCCCAGCTCGACGCCCGAACCGCCGTTGCTGACATTGAGCCAAAGTGAAACGCCGTCGGGATCGAGCTGCCAGAAACAGAGGCTGCCGGCGCCGGTCTTCACGCCGTATGCGTGGATCGAATACGTATCAGCCGTCATGAAATACCATGGCATGACGCGATCGGGAACAAGAAAGGTCCAGCGTAGATCGCCGTAGCTGCGCTCCCACGCGTCCGCGACGACCAAGAGACTCTCTGCCACAACCTCATTCCATCGCAGATGAACGTGCGTCGGCCGGCCGTACGGCGCAGACAGGTACACGGCAACATCGCGATTCTCGATGTGCGTTCGCACGCGAATGCCGGATGCATCCCATCCGAGTGCGCTGCGAGCGAGCACGCGTGGATGATCCAAGCCCTCATAGGCCGTCACGAAGGACGGCTCACGCGTGATATCGAGAAACGTCGTCTTCGGTGTGGTCCGGCTCGACGCTGCCGCTGCTGCCGAAGCGGCAAGGCCGGACGTTGCGAGACCGGCCATGAGCGTTCGACGCGTGATCGAGGGCACGATGTGTTATTCTTCGATCGCCTTCAGCGTCCGTGCCAGGTGCTCGATGGCGCGCGGATTCAATCGTCCGTCGGTGCGTGCTCCCGACCCAACGTGCACTTCACAAATTCCGGTTTCTCGCACGAGATCCGCGACGTTGTCGGTCGTAATGCCGCCGCCGGCCAAGATGCCTGGACCGCGGCGCTCGCGCAATGCTCGCAGCGTCGCCCGGCCGTCCCACGCAGACGGTGCCGCTCCCGACGTCAGCACGCGCGTCACACCGGGTGTCCGCGCCAAGGTGTCGTACGCGCCCAGCAAGTCTCGCGCGTCGTCAAACGCGCGGTGAAACGTGAGCGAGAGGCGAGCGGCTTCGTGCACCTGCGCGAGCAGCTCGACGTCGACGTCGCCGTTCTCGTCCAAGCCGCCGACGACGATCGCAGAGGCACCGAGGCAGGCCGCGCGCTGCGCGTCGCGCGCCATCGCGGCTCGCGATCGCGCGTCATAGCGAAAGCCGTCATCATGCGGTCGAACGATCACGTGCACCGGGATCGTCACGGCTCGCGTTACGCGCTCGATCATCTCCGGCGCCGGCGTGAGACCACCGCGATCGCGCTCGGCTACAAGCTCAAGACGCGTTGCCCCGGCGTGCGCAGCGGCCGCTGCTTCGTCCGCATCGGTCACGATGATCTCAAGGGTCATCCCGAATGACGTCTATACGATGTCGGCGCTTTTCACGCTAGTACGTCGCCGCATACGCCGGTGACATCGTAACATCAGCTTGCCCGTTCGATCCGGTGATCGTCGGCTTTTGTTGCAAGTTGCCGGGCGGTTCGGCTTCGAATTGAGGGTAGTCGAAGCTGGCTGCATACACGTAGTATGTGTCTCCGGATTTAATGGAGGGCACTGCCGTCGCCGGGTTGTTTTCGCAACCCGGCGGTCCGCCGCATTTCCCCAAATTATTCGCAAGCGTGAATGTCAGCGTGCCGCTGCCGCTGATCGACTTGGACGAGTAGTACGTTCCCTGCGAAGTGTCGACGACGTAGATGATCGTTTCAGTAATTGCAGATCCGGCCGGAATAGTTATCGACGCAGTGCCTCCGCCGGATCCGTTCTCGGTGAACGTCGGCTTTGGTATCGCCGGTAACGGAGCGGTGCTACTCAGCGTTGCCGATGCCTTGTATGTGGCGGTGGCGGCGTTGCTGGCTGCCACGATGACCGTCATGTTATAGGTTCCGGTAACCGGCGTTGCCTGGAACGCAGTAAATCCGGTTTGATATCCGGCGAATCCACTTGGATACGAACCGTCGTTGAAGAACGGCACCGCGGGCGGTCCGATCAAGAGCGGCTGCGTCGGAGTTCCGGTCGAATCGTATTCGGTCGCGTAAAACGGCTCTTCGAACGACGGAGAAAGCCCGGAAATCGCCGTCTTGCCCGGATAGTATGCGCTGTTGCCCTCTGTTTCATTGAAGGGCTCGAGCCCGGAAGCGAAGACGCCGCCGCCGACGCCAAACGTATCGGGCGGTGGAGACGGCGTCGCGAGCGACGCGGTTTGGCCGATCGATGTAATGCTGGACGTACCGGCGTCGCTGCCCGATCCGCCCAAGCCGCCTGCCGTCAACGTCGGCGTGGTCGGTACGATGAAACCGCTCGGCCCGGTAATCGACGGTGTGTCGACAAGGACCGCGGAGAGCCCGTTTGCTTGGCGGAACGTCGTTACGACGTTGAGGCCGACCGTTCCAGTAGCGAGCTTTGCGGTGCCGACAGCGAGCTGCAATTTGCCGATGTTTGAAAGATTTACGCTGGTCACCGGCGGCAGTTGTGAGTTCCCCGATGTTAAGCTGCCGCAACTAGCGAGAAGCAATGCAGCCGAAAGAAATGCGAAGCACTTGAACGGATTCATCGATCGGCGTCTCCTAGATGCGCGTGGTGTAGTAGACAAAGAAATTTAGTCCTTGGGCGTTCGGATAGTGAACGTATGGACCGTTCCCGATAACAGTGCAAGCTCCCGACACCAACAGACAAGATGCGTTCTTTCCCGTGAGAGGCCCGGAAACGCCCGTCGCAACGGGTTGATAGGCTGGATTCAACCCGAATGCTCCAAACGAATAGAGCGGGCTGCCGCTCGTGAGCGCATACGGTCCGGCGACGCCGAATGTTCCTTGCGCAAAAGTCGGTCCCGGGTAGGGATCGTTGAACAGATTGAAGACCTCGACGCCGATCTTCCCGAGTCCGATCGACTTTTCCAGCGTCACTTCTGCGGTGAGGTCGGGATGTGTGAGGACGCCGTCCGGATAGGTACCGTCCGGAGTTCCTAGATTTGCGGCGATGTTCGGGTTCTTCAACGAGCCGGGGTTCGAGGGATCGATAAACTGGCCCGTCGTACCGCCGGAACCCGTCGCGTTGGTATTTGGAATGATCTCGGGTATTCCGGCGACTTGATATGGAACGTACAGCCCGGGACCGTAGGGATAACCGCCGGTGTAGAACATCGTCGTCTGCAAGCGCCAACCGCTGTGCGTCGTGTACGCGACGGCGAGCGCGCTCGTGAACGGCGCCACGTACGGTACGCGATACGTCAGGGTTGGGAACGCCGACACGTCCGGCCCGATCAGACCGTGGAACTCATCGCTCGTGGTTGGATCGACGTTTTGCCGAACGCTGGTCAAATCGGCGGTAAACGAGCCCGAAAAGCCGTATCGTGATTCCTTTGTAAGCAGAAATTCTATGCCTTTCGCGATCTCAAGACCATTGTTGCTGATCGCTTCCGGGCCGATGAGTTCCGGTTGACCGGTCGACGGATTGATGATGGTACGTCCTTCGGCGTCCTCTGCGACGATCGGCAGCAATACGTCCAAGTCGTATGTCCGGCGAGCCCACGGCGTTACCCGAGTCGACCATCCGTGCGCAAACTGGTGCTCGTACGAAGCGTCCCAGTTGTTTGCGATCACCGGTTTGAGCGGAGTGATCGGGAATGCGAAGTCGTCGTTTATCTCCGACCAATAGAGCTGTTGCTCGTAGCTTGAACAGGGCACCGCTGCGCCGTAATAGATATATCCGCACTCAACCGGCACATCCTTGTACGTATTGGTTTGGTATCCCGCAGGCGCAAGGCAGTTTATTCCCGTCGAGCACAGCCCGAGTTTCTGCGCCCAAGCGTTGACCGCGGGATTGAGGTACGCCGGGACGTCGTTGAATTCCGAAGCGAAATCCGGCTCGGCGGTATAGTCCATCTCCTCACCGTGGATGAAGCGAACCGTCCGTCCGAACGATGCACGTATCGCGTCGTTAGCATCCATCTCGAAGGCGGCGGCAATGCGCGGCTGTACGATATGCGGGTTTGATTGCGCGCTTGTGATCGGTGCGAACAACATCTTCGGACAATTGCCCGGCCCTACCGGCATTCCGTTTATCAGACCCTGCGCGTTGGGCTGTTCCACGTACACCGGAAAATAGTCGGTCGTGCAATTCGGCAAAACGCCTTCCGGAGGCAGATTGTAGCTCATCGTGTCCATGCGCAAACCGGTGTCGACATGGAGCTTGCTGTTAGGCTGCCAGGAATCAGTCACGTAAGCCGCACCCCCTCGCGATGTCAACACGGCTGCCGAAGTGCCGGCGGGAAGCTTGATCAGCGACGAGCCGGGAAAATACGAATACAGATATCCGCAGGCAGATTTAGTTGTGCCGGGCTCATCGCCAAGCGGACAATATTGATTGGGCGGAATGAAATCGTAGATTTCCCAGGCATTGTCGCCATAGACCGTGAGATTCCACATCTCGTCGGTATTGAACAGACCCTCGTTGTGTGGGTTTAAGTTCGTGTAGGTGCCGCCGAACTTTAGCAGATTCTTATCGCTGAGCTGCGTATCCAGGCCGATGTTGCCGCCGTTGGTCCAGCCGCCTTGATTGCGCCAGATGGCGTTGCCGCCGGGATCTGGAGCGCAACATTCCTCGTCGGAGATGTCGACGCCGAGTGCATTGTAGTAGTTGATGAACGCGTAGGTGGAAGGGCTGATATGTTCGCTGAGTTGGAGCTTGGTGCCGGAACCGTTGTAGTATTCTTGGTAACCCGGCCGTCCGATCTGCTGGAAGTTTGATTCCAATTGGTTCGCGGTTTGACCAGGTTGCAAGGCGAGCAGTTCCTGATACTCGGCGCTGGTTATGCCGGTCTGAGCGTATCCGCCGTTCGGTGCCGCGCCGTAGCCGTTTCCGTCCATGCCCACCAAATAACCCCACGTTGAATTCTCACACGTGTCGGGCTGCCCGAGCGGAGGCGCGTACGTCGTGAAGCATTGGTCCGCCAGATCCTCGCCGTAAACGCCGTCGGCCCGATGGTACGAGGTGTCGACGAAGTATTGCAGACTGTACTTTTGGTTTCTCCCAAAATTGTAAATGAAATTGTTCGTGAACTCGCGGTCCGCCGTGTACGAAATGCCGCCGAGAATTCCGAGCTGGTTCGCCGGGAGATAGGCATAGGGACCGCCGTATTGCGGCGCGGCGTCCTGAGCGGTGTAACTGGCGTAGTCGGTCCACCGGTTGTTGGGCGCGCCGGCACCGTAGCCGAGGTTTAGTCCATGCAAGAAGCCCGGACCGCCGACGACCGCGCCGATGTCGGCACCGCCATGGTAGGATCCCTGGCGCGCGATAACGTTGACCGTGCCGTCCCCTGAATTTCCGAACGAGGCGTCCTCGCTGCCGGGTGACAGTTGAACCGACTGAAGTCCAAAGCCGGGGAAGGACAAGTCGTTGATATACTTGTTGAGATACGGATCGGTGTATGGTATGCCCTCGAACTCATAGTCGACCATGTCGGTGCGCCCGCCGCGAATCGTGGGAACGTCGCCTATGCTGTACGAAACGCCGGGCAGCGCGCGCAATAGATTCCCCTCGCTGAGGTTGAACGGGCTGCCGTTGATGTTGTTGATTTGATTGGCGTTGACCGTGAACGTGTCCGCCGTGTTGTTCGGTTGAAACGCTCCGGCGGCTCCACGCGCGCTCACCGTGGCGATCGTTTTCAGAGATTTGACCATGCTCGCGTTTGCCGTTGCGATCTGGTCGGCAAACGCCGCAACGCCGGTGACGGTCACCGGCTCGTATCCGTTCAACTTGAACGAAACGGTGTACTCGTCGGTCGGCACGCCGGTCATGGAATAAAAGCCATGGACATCGGTGGTTGCCGAAAGCCGCGCGCTTTGTGAAACTGCGGTTACAACGACACCCGCGATTGGCTTCCCGGTCGTCGAATCGGTAACGGTTCCGGAAATGGTCGAGACCGTGCTGGCTACGGCAGGCACACAAAGCTGCCCGATGATGAAGACAGCGGTGAGGGCGAACACGATCGCGCGCATCCGATGAATCTGCAACATGGTAACCCCTCGAGAAAGCAGCGACTATGAGATCTTCCGGGTTGGGTCCACGTGGATGACGAAACTTGGTCGGATGTTTGGTCCTTGCGAGGCGAACCTGGCCTGGCGCTCCCCTCCAAGGCCTTTCCTGAGAACGTCTTAAGACATCGGATGAATGATTCCTACTTTTGTCGATCCCTCCTCCCGGCGCTCGTAGAGTGCGCGTGCCGGAGCACTGGCTCGCCCAGATTGAAGGACCGTGACGACGCGAACGATCGTGGCTTGTCCGGGCTGGAGACTCAACGTGAACGGAGCGTTATACCGCAACGAGCTTTGCGTCGGGATCGTGCCGTCGGTCGTGTAATACATCGAGGCGTTCGGAACGGGGCTCCGTAGCGAGATCGTAACGCGATCGCCGTCGATCACGGTATCTGCCAAACCGATCGGCTCCGGAATGCGAAATTCCACGCCTTCTGCCTCGAAGCGCGCGTATTGATTGCTGGTGCGTGCCACGAAGCTGTCCCAATCCTTGTCACCGACGGGAGTC
>Ga0153924_1000353_pt1 | contig 29656 bp, 35 predicted proteins | sample TSNJ008MetaG_FD_104709 | JGI IMG/M metagenome (GOLD analysis project Ga0153924, IMG submission 104709) | Attine ant fungus gardens microbial communities from New Jersey, USA - TSNJ008 MetaG | ecosystem: Host-associated > Fungi > Mycelium > Unclassified | place: USA: New Jersey, Wharton State...
CAAATTTTGAAATTGAGATGGTCCAAAATTGAAGCCTGAGAGACCATTGTTTCCTACGTAGTAGAGATAATAGCTCCAAAGCTCTAAACGGGTTGTGGTAATGACAGGCTTGTCATGAGTTTGAGTGGGGTGCCCAGATCCCTCTTTTCTGTCTGTACTGGAAGACATGGTTCACGATAAGGACTGGGAAATCCGAGCCTGAAATAGATTCCAAATTTTCAGCACGTGGTCAAAGTTCTGTAACGCGCAAGCTGCTGCTCTTTGTCACTTAGGAGTATACATTGCATGTATCGCGTCTTGCTCGTCTCAAGGCAGACTGCGTCGTCTTCGAGTCGGAATGGCGTGAGAGTGGTGAGAAGGGTGAGTTTCAGCATATCAAACATATCTCTGTTGGCAAAGTAATGGAAAGATGTATTGATATTTCTTTCTAGTCCCTTGCCACCGAAGCAAGCTCTGCTCCCAAGAAGCGGAACACCATACGCAGCGCACTTTTGGCAGCTACTGTGGTCACTGCCTGCGGCACCTTTGTTACCCTTACCTACCAGAAACACTATGGAGTTCCATCCCAACATGTCCCTCTCGGTCAATCTGTGTCAGAGTTTGCTAAAGCTCACGGCTGGGATGATTTCATGGTCGACAGGGTCATCGAATTTGGCACGGATACTTTGGTTACCACATTTGGTTTTGTTTCGGATTCTGTTAAGAAAGTAACTGGCCAAGTCGATGAGGCAAAAGACCAGAATGAGGCAAAGGATCAGGTAGAGACAAAGGGTCAAGAGCTGAAGGTGACAAAAGCTATCGAAGAAACGCTGAAGCATGTAGAGACAATTGTACCTCCTCTTGCAAAGGTTGAAGTACCGCAACCTACGGCTCAATCAGTTAGTAAACCAGCAGAAATACCTGCTTCGACATCCAGCAAGGTCTCCGCAGATCTTGAAGATCTTGTAGCACGAGCAGAAGCTGCAATTGCTGGAACGCCCGATCTCGGCGACTCCGAGCACCAGTTAGCCGACGAGCCACGGATAACCCCTCAAGCTGCCACCCCAGACTCCCAAATATCTGTCATGGACCTCCGTGTTGACTTTGAGCCTCCTCCTGGTTTTCTGTCCCGACAATCTTTTAGGGAGGCTAAAGTCGAACTTGCAGAAGAGACCGAAAAGAAACAGGACACTGAACCTATCTCTCTTCCCCTTCTTACTCCGACAGTATCCTCCCTTGCTCAATCTGAACCTATAATTTCTCACCTCACCCACATCATCGACGACCTCATCCCCTACCTCCAATCGGACCCTGTCGTCGCCTCAAAGGCAGCTGATGTCTTAGACTCTGCCCAGAAGGATCTTAAACTCCTCGTTGATCAGTTTGAAAAGACTCGCGAGGACGAAAGGATTGCACTTGAGGCCAAGTTAGACGAGCAAAGTCATGAGTACTCCTTAAAGCTCCTTGAACTCGAATTAGAAACCCGAGACAGATTGGATAATCAGCAGGAAGACTTTAGAAAAGCTTTCGAAGAAGAAAGGGGCAAGATCATCCAAGCATATCGAGAAAAGCTGGAGAATGAACTCAAAACACAGACTGATCTTATTAACGAACGGTATGTATGTCTCATTCTATCGTTATATTTTTTTTCACGATACACTAGGCTCAAAGAAGAAGTTATTGCTCAAGGTATTGAACTTCAACGTCGCTGGATTCGTGATATCAAAATTCGTGTCGAACACGAACGAGGGGGCCGTCTGGCTAAGCTTGACGAGCTTTCTGCTGATCTCAAACGCTTGGGGTCTGTGATTCATGACAACACCAGTTATCTCGACGATAACATTCGTGTCCACGCTCTTTGGTCCGCTATCCGCGCTCTCGACTCCGCTACCCAGTCTTCCGTTCGCAAGCCTTTCCGTGAGGAATTACGCGTTCTTCGTCATATCACCGTTGCCCGCGAGGACCCTGTAGTGACTGCTGCCCTTGATTCGCTAGAGAAAACTGATGTTCCGGATGTCGGGGTCGAGCCCTTCGCGGACCTTTCTACCTGGTTTATCAACGAGGTTTCTCCCAAGGTCTCAGAAGTGGCACTTGTGCCTAATGAGAATGCTGGTGTGCTATCATACATTGCTAGTCGTATTTTTTCCAACTTGCGTTTCAAGCGCCACGGTTTAGTAGCCGGTGATGACGTACTAAGTGTGCTAGCTCGTGCCGAGTACTACCTCAACGAGCAGGACCTGGACAGTGCTGCTCGTGAGTTAAACCAGCTGAAGGGATCTGCCAAGGTCATGCTGCATGATTGGCTGGAAGCAGCACGAAGACGATTGGAAGTGCGCCAGGCTCTTGAGGTGAATCCTTCCCCTTGTTGGTCACGTCATGATCCACTGACCATGCCCAGGTCGTGGAAACTCAAGCCAAGCTCGCGTCCCTACTTATCGTGTAGTTGCTATGATTCATATAGATTGAGAACATGCAAACTACAAAACGTTTTTGAGTGTGAATCTAAATACCCTAGACTTGATCGCAGGTACGAGAACTATTAAGTTGGCACAATCTTAGCATCAATATATCTCTCTAGAGTCCACGGTAAATTTTAACCTCGATCTGATGCACTTGCACCTATTGCGACTGACTTCCACATCCTATTTTTGACCACCCTGTATCTTCAATACGATTTCTCTTATTTTAAGCATATTTTCGGAATGGGCTACGGTGTTTGACTCTAAACTTTCTGATACAACTATGACATCCCTTTCAGAGCGTTGAATCAGGAAATTGAACCAAGCTCTCTGGTGATATGTATGTCATTCTGCCGGAGATATCAGTATACGGTCCTTCCACTATCTGAATGCCTCCGAGAGGTATTCCTCATCATACATAAACTGACGTCATGCTGCAGTGCTTTCGTGAATCCACCAGTTTCACTATATAAAGCAGTCGACAGAATGTATCATGAGATAAAGGGGTATCATATTACAGAGCATGGGTCAAATACTGAGGTCTGAGCCAATTGAGGATGGATTGGATCCTCTTAAAAATTCCTTACATTGATAGTGTTTCAGCCATATTCGTCCATGGCATTGATCAGAAGGGTGTAACGACTGTCCCCCCGAGTGCACACTCGCAAACGACTTGAGCTCTCCTTACCACAGGCTGATATACAATGTCAACTTGATACCCCAAAGCATATTACTTATGACATACCTGCACACTCTCAGCCTGATCATCTAGTTGCTTGACTCCTTGAGATACTTTCACCAATCCTGGAAATATAGTGGCCCCAACTCGATCAAGCTCACCACGTTCAGTTTTTAAACACCTTTTTGTAAGTTCCATTTCCCTAGGAGATAGTGGACCACCCAGCTCGGGGACGAATGCACGGTAAAACACATCTCCTGAGTTTGAACCGGGGCCATGTAACATTCGAGAAAAGGCATAAGCAGAGTCAAGGATAGAAATTCCACCAAAGACAGGTGGTACACCCTGTAGCAATCTTGTGAGCTCTGGAATATGTTCACAGAGGATGCTTGTTGTCATCTCAGGAGTGCAGGATTCTACAGCCGCTGAAAAAGTCTGCCGACGCCATACACTAGCAACAGTTGGGTCACCTGGATGTATCGAAGTATCGCACAAAGAGGTTGAGCGTAGGCAGCATCGCATGCGGAGAAGGAAGAGAAGAAATGGTAAGTTACAAATTGAATCGCGAGCAAGTAAACTCACGAGCAAATATGTGTTCATGAATCCGTGTGAGCTGGATATTTGCTTCACTCGAGTTCGTCACGATGAGACAGTTGATTATTCCTTCTGATATGACTTCTGACAAGGCATGCCGAAGGTAAGCCTGGGTCTGCATGGGAGTACCTTCAATTTGATTGGCGTCTAAGCAAATGGCCGACGAAACATCATTCAAAATAGCGACACAAATATTGTGAAGAGGTGCAGGGGGGCTGCGGATCAGGTCGGCTGCCCATCTGTTGATAAGTTTATCAAGCTGCGAAGCGGCATTCTATAAGATGTGTCATTGTCTCTGGTGGCGTGGTCAATCCGAAGAGAGGTACAGACTTTGATAGAAAAGTCATCGACTGTGGTTCCTCCGGGTCCTTGTACACGTAGTCCATCTCCTCCTTCTAACAATGCGATACGTGCTCGGAGCTGAGCTACCTGTCTTTCTTGTTCCTCCAGTTGCACTCGCTGCTGCTCGACTTTCTCGTGGGCAATACGCTATTCATCACGATGAGTTCCAACAAGCGACAATTATAACGCATTGCATGGCCGGACGTACGAAGTTCTGCAAGGCGTATCTATATTGGTCGCCCGAGACTACGTCTCGAGCCTCCATGATTTGTGGTTGATGGACAGGGGTCTGACCCTGATACACTATACCATTCTGTTGCATAGGCTGCTGGTAGAGGGATTGCTGATAAATCGATCCTTGCCCGTAGGACATCCTTGGTTCTGGGTTAGATGAGGGTAAATGTGAATGGGTGTATACGGTCGTAACACAAGCGTGTTACGATGTGTCGAGAATAGGTTGTCACAATGGTCGTTATACAGAACGCTGTGACCGAGACCGGATTCCGCATCGAGATGGATTGACTGCTGACGCTTAAAGTGTTCTCAACATGTATCAATGATATATTTCATTGAAAGACACCGTACTCAGTTTCAAATACAGGGACGGAAGCCTCAAAATACAGTAAGGAAGCTCGGAGGCCTATTTGACTCTCAAACTTCCAAAACCGAAGTCATTAGGATTCTCCGCATATTGATCAACCTCATCGAATGGATCCCTTGCACTACCCGTCTTGGTGCGCCAGAGCTGGGTATAGACCAGTTTTATCTTCTGAAGTTCGGTCTCTAGAGCAGCTGTCTGACTTGCCAATGCGAGGAAAGTTCCATTTTGAGCCTGCAGAGTGGCGGCAATACCTAAGCGCGCATGGTCAGTGCTAAGAATACCGACAAATCCCAAGGCATATACTTTGCGGTGTTTGTACTTGACTAGTGGATGACGACAGCTTACGTCCGATTCTCTGCGATAGTGATTGGTAGTTACGCACGCAATCAAAGGATTACCGGGCTCACCTCGATAGTGGTCTTCAACCACGCTACCCGTTCAGTCACTTGCTCTGTGACACGTTGGAAATATCTACTTCATGATCAGAACATATTGAAGAACAAAAAAAACAATGTACTCCAGAGGGAAGCTAGCATTTTCCCTTAAATATATTGTTCCACTTTGAGGGTTGCGGAAAGCATCAAAGATACGACTCGCAACAACTAGGTCTTGCATCGCTCGATCGGCCTTGTTTTTAAGATCCTCTACCTGGCGCAAATCATTGCAAATAACATAAGATGTACTATTAAGCTCCTGAATGGTTGTTCAGTCGAAATATTGAGTTAAGGAAGGTGGTTAGAAACCTTCTGTAGCCCTTCTATCTGCTCCCGCTCCTCCATGAGTTCTTTGCCGAGTTTCCGCTGACGTAAATCTTTACTTGTCTGCATGCAGCTCCGAGTGTGAGTACTTGGTAAGGCTGAGCTCATGACACCAATTTTAGAAGAGGAATTGAGACACACTCGATGTTCTCCAACAATTGCTTGAGGTTGTCAGGGAGATCATTAAATTTTGTGAGCCTAGTAAAGAGGGTATGTCCAGACTGAGTCGCCTGCGAAGCACTAGTAAAGCTTTAATACTGAAATCATGAAAAAGGGGAAATGCATACGTAGTCCCTAGCTTAGAGCCGAACAATACACTAGTTCCTAACGTGCTATTTGGCTGAGCAGACTGCGTTTGCTGAAACGTGTTCCCAAGACCCGAGGTTCCATTACCTGTATTTCCAAAGAGGGACGCTGTACCTGTCTTGTTTGTGGCAGTGGCAGTATTTCCAAAGAGACTTCCACCTGCAGCAGGCTGCTGTTGCTGTTGTGTGGAACCAAAGGGACCCCCGCCTGCAGTGGGTTGCTGTTGTTGTGGTGTCGAACCAAAGAGATTTGCACCTGCGGCAGGCTGTTGTTGTGGTGTTGAGCCAAAAAGGTTTGCACCTGCGGCAGGTTGCTGTTGCTGTGGTGTCGAACCAAAGAGATTTGCACCTGCGGCAGGCTGTTGTTGTTGTGGCGTTGAACCAAAGAGGTTTGCACCTGCGGCAGGCTGCTGCTGCTGCTGTTGTGGCGTTGAGCCAAAGAGATTTGCACCTGCAGTAGGCTGTTGCTGCTGCTGTGGTGTTGAGCCAAAAAGGTTTGCACCTGCGGCAGGCTGTTGTTGTTGTGGCGTTGAACCAAAAAGATTTCCACCTGCCGCAGGTTGCTGTTGCTGCGGTGTCGAACCAAAGAGGTTTCCACCCGAAGTAGGTTGCTGCTGCGGTGTGGAACTTCCACCTGCAGCAGGCTGCTGCTGTTGGTTGGTGGCGTTTCCGAATAAAGCGTTTCCAGCCGCAGGTTGATTTGTCGACGTATTTCCAAGTAGACTACCACCAGTCGCAGGCTGTTGTTGGTTTGCTGTACTACCAAATAAGCTTGTCGCCGGCTGGGTACTGGAAGTGCTTGCAACGGCAGGCTGCTGCTGCTGACTCTGCTGACCAGAAGCACCTCCACTCGTCTGCTGGTTTAGTGAGATTGCGCTAAGCCAGGGATTAGGTTGTTTATGGGTGGTTGTACTGCCAGAATCTGCTGAGTTTCCCTTGGGATTCAGAGCTGACACCTGTCCGAACACCCTATCATTTTTAAAGTCAGGATCCGTATACTTGTCATTCCTGACAATGCTGTACTCACGACATAGTGATACACAGCGAGCTACTGAGGCAAGTACAAAAGATTCACTACAGTGATCATGATGAACGCGACTGAACACGTGATTCCGACTTATTTGGCTTGGACGTTGAGGGTCCACACTGAGAGAACTCAAGTCGATGTACTATCTAGCAGGAAGAAGGAAGAATAGGTATGAATTCTTTTTTTCGTGAAGGGGATGTGATCTGGGATTTAGCAGTTGTTTGCCGCCACAGGTCTGGACCATGAGGGCACGGGATATTCTCTAGTCTGCATGATCCAGTCAGATGCAGGCATCTCTAACGCTCTGAATAGAACCCAATGATGATATAAAGAAGACCTTGAAAACAATCAATAGAAAGACTGCACGTGTAGTATTTTCTTAAAAATCGACAATTTATAATTTGGTGCTCGAACGCATTCTGCGGTAGCATACTAGAGTACAAACAGATGACTCGCAACTGATCTGAATCACTATAAGGGGAGAAAATGAAGAGAGTCAGATATTGCTAGTAGACGTAACGCTTACTAAATTATGTGGTCCAAGCAAACACTGTAGGATCGCCGGACAGAAAAGAGACAGAATTCATCTTCAGGTTTATACATGAAACAGCTGCAGCTGTTCATGATGTGAGCTATAGTCAGCTAGGTATGAAGCTAGTCCGGTCGGTTGGCGATGCGACGAGGCAAAGTCGACTCTCTTCTCCACAGAACAATGGGAAAAACTAAATTGGTGGTTCGAGCGCCTGGCACGTGTAGCATTGATAAATGATTGATCGGCTCATTGTCAGCCATGCCTTAAATAACCCCTTTTCAATTCCAACCATCTCTTTGCATACCCAATGTCACCTGCCGTCAACCATCCGACTGGTGTCACTTTCGTGGATGACTTTAGTCCTCGCTCGGTCGACGTTGATCCTGCTACATATTACCGTGATGAGACACACTCTCGTTCTCGAACCTACAGCCATGTGGGTTTTGCATATCCAACTCCTTCATAGCATCCATTCATACGCCTCTTTTCTTCCAGTCTTACCTACATGGTTACAATCCCAGACGAGCACCTGCCTTCCAGGACGATATGCTTACTCGGTCTCGGCGTATGTCACACGACGAGAAGAGCAGTGTTCCGAGGCGTTTTCTCATTGACGTTGAGGAGACCATTCGCCTCGTTCTTGAACAAGAGGACACGGACGGGGACTTTCAGATTAGTGTCACTGATGCTGGTCCCAAGACAATGGCTCTCGGTACTGCAACCAGTAACGGTTTCAAAACCTTTGACATCCGTGTACGTAACTGATCAAGGCGCGCTATTGAATACTTACAGGTGTTTAACATCTACTTAGGGTACATACATGCTGTCGAACCTCCTCCAGGAACTTGCCCTCGCACGGGACCACAATAGGAAGCGTATCATCCTTGATGAAGCCCGTTTGACAGAAAACCCGGTTGATCGACTCTCTAGAATGATCAAACACTCTTTCTGGCATTCTTTAACTCGTCGTATTGACGGAGATGGCCTTGAAATTATCACAGCTGACCCCAAGAATAGGACTGGTCGTATCCAGCCCCGCATCTATGTCCCCCACGGTGAACCCGCAATGGCGGAGTATTACAGAAGGGTCGCCAAAGAGAAACCCCACATGAACCTTGATGTCCGGGTTCTTCCTCCGAAACCAGACGATCCTGCATTTGTCAAGAGTTTGAATGGCAAACCCGGCTTGCTGGCTTTAGCAATGAATGAAGTGGATGACGGACACGGAGGGAGAACTTTGAAGGGTATCCCATTCATCGTTCCTGGTGCTCGCTTCAACGAGGTAAATATGAATGGCATGGAGTTTTACTAATGCTCATTTGACTCATCGTAGCTCTACAATTGGGATTCCTACTTCATTACTCTGGGACTATTGGTTGACGGCCAGGTCAGCATGGCTAAGGGCATGGTGGATCATTTCATCTTTGAGATCAAGCATTATGGTAAAATTCTGAACGGAAGTCGAAGTTACTACCTCTGTCGTACTCAGCCTCCCTTCCTCACTGACATGGCACTCCAAATTTACAACCAGCTTGATCGATCCGATGAGACTGGAAACCGCGCCTGGCTCAAGCGTGCCATTCAAGCAGCCATAAAAGAGTATCACACTGTTTGGGCTGCGGAGCCCCGGATAGATCCCAAGACGGGTCTTTCAAGGTATCGCCCTGATGGCCTCGGCATCCCCCCTGAAACAGAAGCAACGCACTTCACTCACATCCTTGAGCCATTTGCTGAGAAACACAGTATATCAGTGCTAGAGTTTAGTGAAAAATACAATGATGGGATTATTCAAGAGCCTGAATTGGACGAATACTTCCTTCACGACCGGGCAGTCCGCGAGTCTGGCCATGACACCACCTATCGCTTTGAGAAGCGTTGTGCCAATCTTGCCACAATAGACTTACAATCACTCCTTTACAAGTACGAAATCGATATCGGAACTGCTATTCGTGAGGTCTTCGACGACGAGCTTGAGCTAGAAGAGGATTTCTCTCTCTCACCTTTTCCACCGACGCCGGAGGCTTATGCCAGTCCTTTGCGAGAAAGCTCTAAAAGCCGGCTCCAGACTGCTGATGAATGGTTTGACAGGGCAGAGTTCAGACGTCAACAAATTGACAGATATCTCTGGAACGAGAGCAAGGCGTTGTATTTTGACTACGATACTGTCAAAGAACAGCAGATCTTGTATGAATCTGTCACGTCATTTTGGCCGCTTTGGGCTGGTTGTGCCAGCGAGGAACAAGGCTGGCAGCTTGTGTGCGTATATGATATTGTGTTCGGCGACTCCCTGTGATTCATACTATCGTTTAGGACCCAATCACTCAAGAAATTTGAGGTCATTGGTGGGGTTGTTTCCGGAACTGAAGAATCCCGCGGAAAGATCTCTCTTGACAGACCGAATCGACAGTGGGACTACCCGTACGTATCTCTTCTTGTAACGTCTACAAAGATTGATGAATCTTTACTACAGATATGCATGGTACGATGTGATCTGATGTACTGCGGCTCTGTATTAATGATTAGGATAGGCCTCCTCACCAGATCATGACATGGGTTGGACTAGAGCGTTATGGATATCTCGAAGAGGCCCAGCGTCTGGCGTATCGATTTCTGTATATGATGACAACCGCCTTTGTTGATTTCAATGGTGTTGTTCCTGAGAAGGTGAGACCTACGAGTCAAGACAACCGTCTACTCAAATTCTGGACCAGTTTGATGCCGTCAAGCTCACCCACCTTGTTGATGCTGAGTATGGCAATCAGGGGATTGACTTCAAGATGGTTCCGCGCGAGGGTTTTGGTTGGATGAATTGTGAGTTCATTTTCATGTCATAACCTTTATTTCTCTGAGACTTGGTATGATTTTAGCCGCTTACCAGGTCGGTTTGACATTTCTGACCAGTCACATGCGCCGAGCCATAGCTGCCTGCACGAGTCCCGAAATCTTCTTCGGTGCCAATGTCAGTGGTTTGGCTGCTGGTTCTTCTGCTGCCGCAGACAATCTTGTCCCCAACGATCCTCTCAATTTGGCTATGGAGAATCTAGATATCACTGCTGCTGCCGTCTGAGGCTGTCGGCAAGAACAAAGAGTTGATTGTCCTAGATATATATACCAATTGACCATAATAGATATGACGTCAGAAACCTGTAGCATTTCTAACTCATGCTCCCATCAATGTTGACAAATTTTCTCGTCCCGCTGCTCGGACTAGGGGCTCCTCCGTCTTCAGCTCCAGAATCCCAGCCTCAGACCACTCCATTGCATTTTGAATTGCGCCAACTCCATGCAGTCACTTCAGACGCTCATGTCGTCTTCTCCGATGTTTCCGATGTTTCCGACTCACGGTTCTTTTCGCACAATGAAGGTTCCTATACAATATCACGGACTGTGCCTCTGACGGTTTACAAGCCTCCCTCATTTGACGCTCTGATCAATGCACGAAGATTCTCGTGGGACTATCCGTCCCAGAGTGTAGCACTAGACTGGAATGAAGATACAGTCGTTGGGCCGGACGTTGAAAGTAGAGAGACTCTACTTTTACTCGCAAAAATGACCAATAATGCCTATTTGACTCCTAAGGACGCTGGCTGGTATGACTTGGGAGGCAACTGGTCTGTGGTACGCGTTCTGTCAAGAAACCTCATCATTCGGATTCTCTTATGTGTCTTAGTCTCATCCGTTCGGTTGGCAACCACCCTATAAGGATGGGTTTCGAGGACATATATTTGCTACTCCAGATAATTCGACAGTTGTCGTGTCTATCAAAGGTACCTCTGCAGGTTTAATCGGTGGTGGCCCGACGAAGCAGAAGGACAAGCGGAACGATAATCTATTATTCTCCTGTTGTTGTGCACGAGTCGGATGGTCATGGACGACAGTGTGTGACTGTTATCGAGGATCGTCCAAATGTGATGAAGATTGTGTGGAAGAAGCTTTAACGGATGAAAGCCTGTTTTATCCTATCGGCACGGTAAGACTTAGCTCTGGTAACTTGTGACCGCTGGAATTGAGATTCGGTTTTTACTATGCAGAATCTATTTAATAACCTGACATATATCTAGTCAGTGGATGATTTCCCGACTCCAACGTACCGCCTTGACAACCTTTGCATTTAGTCCCAGTTCCAACATCTGGTTGATTGGACACTCGCTTGGTGGAGCCCTAGCGAGTCTTATCGGCATAACTTTTGGAGTTCCAGTGGTGACATTTGAATCTCCTGGGGAAAAGATGGCCGCACGAAGGCTGCACCTCCCTTCTCCTGTGTGTACCACTTGATTTCATTACCCTTCTCTATCGTAGTCCCTTTCCCGATGTTCCATCTCAAGTCAAAGCTAACAACTGCTCACCACCATGTCTTTTAGCCTTCATTGCAACATGTAACACATGTGTTCCATACTGCAGATCCAATTGCGATGGGAATCTGTAATGGAATACTATCTTCTTGTTCATTAGGTGGATATGCAATGGAATCAATGTGTGTCTTGCATAACTTCGCTGCCTGAACCACTGAAGACTGATTATTCTACTGCTCGTAGGTGTCACACGGGAAAAACAATTGTCTATGATACCGTATCAAATCTTTCTTGGTCGGTAGATATCCGAAACCATGGTATTGTGACCGTCATTGAGAAGGTTCTGGAAGAACCATGGCTTCCGAGTTTAGATATTGGAAGAGAAGTACCTGAGGCTGTCCCTCAGGACAACTGCATTGTACGTTTTCGTCTAGCTGTGTTCTTCTAGGTTGATTTCTGAATTTATCTACAGGAATGTTACGCATGGGAATTCGGGAAGTTTCACAAGAAAAGGTGACACTAGAATTTTGTTGTCTATTAGAAACTTCTTGTCGAACGGGGCTAGTCCTTTCTTTATTTATTGGGATTCAAACTTTGATCTACCTCGAGTCATGAAAGCCACAGGGGCATGTGAGTAAGCTATCAGATCGATCATCAAACACATGCGCAGAGGCCGTAGTCCTGATTGCCGGAAAGGCAATACAAGTGATCTAACCTTTATGCTAATCCCGATCGTCTTCAACTCATCCACATCGCCGAAGCTCCCCTCTGCTTTGGCAAAAATTTCAAATGACGAAGTTGTCCTAATTGAGCTTCAAGGTCTACTTGAAGTAGAAGTCGCACAACCGACGGACAGAAATGGCAAATTAGTGGGCAAATTGACTATCAATGAAGATGACTCGGTGAGTCATTTCAGTAAAATGGTTTGAAAGTTGGAATCAGCATGACAACGAGATATCGTTCATCTTTATCTTTCTCTCTGTGTAAGATCCGCGGGTCAGCCTTTGAGAGTGTTCTGACGACAATGCATACCATTTGAACAGGGAAAACCAATTTTATTAATTGGCCCTCATCTGCTTGAAGGCACAATCAATACGCTGAATAAACCCTTGGCCGTCCTTACCCGCGTTTTGGCATCTGCCAAGGTTACAACAAACACTACCGCTATTTCTGTTACAAATCCGGAGGGCCGAGGTAAAGACACGATGGAGATCGATGATGAGAACAATAAAGAAGACCGGCCGGTCACCTCACCGTTTACCCCATCGACACAATGGGAAGCAGTAGGGATTGTCAGAAGGAAAATTGTATTTGCCAGACGGCCCATGCCCATCGTCGGTCGTTCATGACACAAGAAGATATTGTAATACATTTTATTCGTTTCACTATGAAATACTTTGTGCAGAACGTGAGCTCAGCTAATTTACAGATCACACATGAAATAGGGGAAAAAACAAGCATAACACCATAATGATAATCCAGGCAGCGACCAAAAATACCTGAATTAGAAGCGTCATCGAAGAGATAACGTAAAGACAAACTCTCCCGCCTGTACTGCAGGCAATCTTGTCGAGTCAAAGAATGTCTTGATATAAAGACGAGAAGGTGAATTCAGCCTACCATGAAGAGGCAGAAGATAACAACAACAGAAGGCATCGAATGGACAGCGAGCATTGATATCGAAAAGAGGGTTAAAGAATACCTCGAAACGTAGGTTAAGGAATGACAAAAGCGAAGCCTATTAGAAGCCATCAAAATGGCCCTTGAGTATCCTTTCACCCATAGGTGATGGAGCACGGCGGGGACGTCCATTATCAACACTGATGGTTGCTGAGCGGACGGGCTTATTAACAAACGGAGTATTGGGTGGCGCTGTTTGAACTGCTGTATTTGGTGGTGGACTGGGAGGGGAGTCATGGGTCTGATGGCAATGAGTCAATATGGCGGCCATAACCGCGAAGACCATGATAAACTTACCTTGGCAAAAGGTGCATTACTTAGAGAAAGTCTCCGTAAAAAGCCTGCACCACGTTCTAAATGTGGTTCTGGCAACGCAGTGGTTTTGGGCTCTATGAAACGACTGGCTAATTGATTACTCGTACGCCGCATATGTGCAGTGACGGGAATCATTTTTTCGCTATTCTCATCTTCTGGACGCGTGTGTGAACAAGTGACCCAGGACAAAAGATAAATCAATGCCAACCTTCAAAGACAGGGGCAGTGCCGGGGAATCTACGTCTCAGAGGGAATGTAGAATTAACCTTGGGGGAGGACATAAAGTAGGATAATATGGGAGAGGTGGACGAGGGGACAGAGCTGCGGACGTTATTTGATCCGAACGAACCGGACGGGGTGGGCAAGTCGATTGAGGAACCAGAGGATGCTGAGGACAGAGAACGAGGTCTACCACGGACTGAGCCGATGGGGATTGGATCAGAGGAGCTGGTGTTGTCGACAGACTTTGGAGGAGCAGAGTCGGACATGAGAGACAGGGAAAGAGAGAAGATAAGAGAAAAGAAACGTCAGAGGGTTTATATGAGTCGTGGAGTTGAAATTCCGTCTCAATCAATGGGGCACGTGCCAAGCTAGAACACGGAGATTGGACAATCAAGATCCTGCTTATCACGAGTCAAGCCTGCCCAGGTCCTGCCTGAAATCCGAATCTGCGTTGCTGCAACCACTCAAGTCAGTATTTTCAAGGGTCCTCTTCCCAGGACGGCACCACTCGAGTCAGTATTTTCGACTTTATCCTCGCCGTCCCCATGATCTCACTTTGCTTGGGCTACCCCACAAGTCAGGGTCCCGAATCCAATTATAGCATTATCTCGCTAAGGAAGTTTCACTCCTGCCTCCTTCCTTATGGATATAATTGATCTAATCTTAATGCTAGGCCGAATCCATTGTCGCTCTCTTGATGGGAGTACGACCTCGAGCAAGGATATTCAACCATATTTTACTAGGTTATTACGTCCACAGAGGCACGGTCAAATTAAACTCCCTGCCGACTTCCCAAATCGAACAAGAAGATCAAATGTCACCTTGCCAGAGGAAAACTGTGTGAATGCTTCTTTTGAGAGAATCAGATTAGCAGACAGATGATGGGAACTCTGTACTAAATGCACCTCTCCTTTGCCTTTGCCAAGGCCTTCTATCACTTTCACCACATGAAATTTGCATTGATAAGTGCGGAGCTATTAACGAATTTTGGAAATTTTACCTACCAGCTAACAAGGCAGGGAGACGTTTTCATCAATTATCCTAGTAAGAGTATATATTTACCTGGGTATGCAACCATCAAGCTTCCGTGCTTTTCCCTCCAGACAGCAGCATAAGCCTTGAAGGTGGTTATTTTGACTCGGGCAAAGCCAGTTATCTATGAATAGATAAATACCTACCAAATTAATCTTGCCTTTCCCCCTCATAAAGCTTCAACCTAGAGAAGCCCTAATTGACACGCACCCCGATTTTCGTAACGATGAGCTCGAGATCGAGATCAGTCCTGAGAAAGGGAAGTAAAAATAACAATGACTCCACCAAAAGAGAGGATATTGTGAATACCAGAAAAGTCAACTATCTTCTCAATCGTCCTGATATACGATCAATCAGACACTGACATAGATTCATTGTTATTTCATCGACACCTTCACATATGATTTTCTTCATTATTACAAAACCATTGACGAGATTACGTCATCCTCTGAACTTGTGTCGCTTCTTTTGGTTCCTCTTGGCTCAGCAGGCAGAGCGAAGAATGGTTCAGCTTCACACGAAGGAAATCCCCGAAGAGCGTGGTGATCGAATGGCGTTTTCCGTGTGTTATATTCTCCAGGCATAAAATTGGAATACTGTATACCATACGCCCAGCGTATAGAAGCACATTCTCATGGTCAAACAACGGTAACTTTACCATAGAAGCAGTAGATTAACTACCTCTAGTTCGAGGGTTCAAAGGTTCTAGCAGATCTATGAAGACTAAGCACTCGTGATACTACGCCGCTTTCCAGTTGGTGGAAAGGTCCAAATCATTTCCCCACTCAATCAGATAACCTTTGGATTAGCGTAATCTAGTATGCGGATGAAGTCTGCCATACAGGCAAGATGATCAGTGTGCGCTCTGGTAGAGGCGGCGTATAGCCACTTGTAATTAAATTGTGGCACTGAGCTGGGAACTCACGGTAAGAGGGGCGATCGATGATATCAAGTCAGCGGATATCCACTGTCCAGAGAGCTTCAGAGGCAGAGTTTAGCCATAAGAGAGGAGAGAGAGTCCTGAATTTATATACCACAACAAGCAAACAGGTGCTGAAACGCAGCAAGCGGTACACAACTGACTACACCCAAGCTACAGGGGTAGTCTGGTGGGGACCATAAGAGAGGAGGAACAACTGAGGAACAACTTTGAGTCACCATAAGCGATCTACAAGAGTCTGGAGGGAAAGCTAAAACTCACCATCAGGCAGTTCTTCTCAAAACCCTGTCCCCACAGCCCTGAGCACACAAAAAAAATCTCAGTGGCAAACTCAAAAAAAATCGAGGGTAGAAAGGTGTTTTGGAAAGCCCTTGAGAACGGTGCGAAACCGAGGTTCAGAGAGAGGGCACTTCTGAAGCAAAAAAGACATGACACTGACATCGACAATCTAATCCGTAAAGGAAAAAAAATTTGACTCGGGAGACATTCACATCACCACGAGGTGCATAGGTCAAACACAGCCTGTTCCTTAGAGAAGCTAGAGCGTGATGCGTTGATGCGCATGATACGGGCATCACATCAGATAGAAAATCACTGAGTGTGATGATATCAGCCCAGTTGAGCCGATAGTCATGCTGAATGATATTCTTTTATTACTTGCGCAGCCATTTCTATGTATGTCAAATCAAGACACGCAGCTTCTCCACGAAAATAAGTTTTTTATGTCTATTATATACATATATAGACGTTTCAAACGTCCAATTAACGACAGCAGGAAGTCCATCCTTCCTCGGTTCCCATGTTCTTCTATCTAGTTCTTCCTTTTGATGTGTGAATGGGCACTTTTACACTCCTTTACTGCAGCAAAAGTAGTGCTCAGACGCATTGAAGAACTCATATAGACAGACCCCTCTCAAGCAAAATCTAGCTCAAGTTAAGGATGGAGCAGTCGGTCCGTCTACCGAGTAATCACCCACGGGTGTTAATGGCATATCCGTCGGCGGACGACCGGAGATGGTCGACAAAGGCTGGGACTTTCCTAAAACGTTCAATGTTCAGCGTCGCATTGTTCAAAAAGCAGCCCAAACTTTGTTTATATGTAAGATCCCCATAAAGGGACAAAACCTAGGATCGAAATGGCCATAAAGGATGAGAATCTTGGATACAGACAGCAGACATGCATAGCTACTGAAACTATTGAACAATGCAGATGGTATAGCTCCGGGTGGATACAGTATTGAAGTGTAAACGAGTGTGGATCAGAGGCACAAGGCAGTTAAAATTAGCAAATTAGGGAAAACAAAGAGGAAACGAGTTAAGAACAGAGAGAAGAGAACCCGTTTTCCTGGAAAGATGATAGCCATAAAAACGTGTCACAGCAGTGAAGAAGAGTCGCCCATCAGCCTCTCACCTCAACCCAAAAATGCAAGCTCAGTCACCCTTCTGACTTCATCATTCTCGATTGTCTTCATTTCGTGGATGATGCTTCCACGAGTGTGTAGTGTGGGTTGAAGCGGCTTCCGTACACTGAGGCCAGTTGAGGTAGTATCACTACTTGAGGTCTTGAAATGTTTCGACGGCTTAGGGGATGGCGGCAAATGCGGTGTATCAAATATCTTTATCTTCTCGCCGACTGGCACCATGAAGGGTGCATCATATGACGACCGAGTCTTTGTCCAATCGTCGACACCTCTCCTCAGGTTTCCCATCGATGAGGAAACGAACATTGGTCTGTAGTTCTCATCAGATAATGCTGTAGACTGTCCTGTTCGCTTGAAGGGATTAAAGGACTTTTGTTTCTCCCGTTTCCCTGCATCTTCGTATCCTCTTTCACGTCTAGTTAAAACCGGTTGATGCATTGGCATTTCGAGAGTCGGCAATGGCCACAATGGAGGTGATTCTGGCATATCAAACACCATCGCACCCTCCACTGGACTCTCTATGATCATAGGGACGGATCGAGGATATTCTGGGATCTTAAGACCAAGCAAATTATTCTTGCCTTTGTATCTACAACCGACACTCGAGGACTCAGTCGTATTGAGAGTGGATGATCTAGTCGTGTTGAGAGTGGACGATCTAGACGGATTCTCCAAAGATGGTGTCCTCAACGAAGATGACTCGGAAATGGAGGTCAATCGTGTTGGGGAATCCGGCCGACGTTGTAGAGAAGCTGCAGAGGAAGATATTGAAGACGATCGGCTGAAACTACTTGAATGACACGGAGGTGTCAACGAGATAACAGGGTTCGTGCAAGGTGGCGCTGATAATGATGAATGATGAGATCCCCCATGTTTGTGTCCATTAACATTGGGTGCATGATCGACACCGTCATGCTTCAAGGCCAAGGGGCGAGGTAGATTGTCGTTTGCCACAGGCATAGATTGTCGAGACGATGCCGAGGGCTGGTGCGAGAATCGTCGTACATCATTCATCGAATCTGGAGATATATCTCCGAGGACTGTGAAGCGTGGAGGTTCATTGACTTTTGCTACCGTTTCTGACGGCGGCGATCGAGAAAGATCTGGTGAGCTCGCAGATGCTGACAAGGAGGGTCCAAATCGGAAGTGCTTCATACGCTCGCGCTCACCAGCTTCTGCAGGCATGGTAGACGTAGATACCATGTTTCGATCCTCCCATTGCTGCCTGATGACTTGAGCAGCTGATGGTTCGGGTGAGTTGTTGAAGGAGCTACGATCAGGAGGGATGACTGGGTTACGACGATCTTGATCAGCTTCCTGTCGACTGAGGTCTCTTGGAGGCAATAGACCACGTTCGCGCAGCGCAGCCTCACGTCTCTGTTTCGCTCTCGGGCTCGAGCTTGGACTAGCAGGCGGGGGCGATGTGGAAGATGCGGGGAAGCGGGATCTAAAGGTAGAGCTGATCACTCGTAGTATGTTCTTGGATGTGGACCGCGAGTGCTTGTCAATAGGATTCTGTCTATAGTTGCAGTACATGAGGATAGGCAAGGGAGTTTAAGAAGAATTGGGGGACAACGTACTTTTTGGACTTTTTAACGTCGGCTTTTGCCTTCATTTGGTTATCTCTGGATCTAACCAGTTAATGTGAGACATGACTTGGAAACGTCGGTACGCACCCAAAACCTCTTGCAGCTGCGGTGGTCATAGTTTCTGTTGAATCTGGTTTCACCTTTAGTCCTGATGCGGCATGACGACGGGAGGGGATGATTAAGGTAAGAAATGATTTTCGGGATTTCATGGTGCTGGACACAAAAGATTGGAGGAGGAAAAAAACGATTCTCGTCTGATAAGTAGGAGGAAGGTGGCAGCTGAGAACCGATTGACGGGGGTCAGAATGAAAGGGACCGTGATGGAATGCAAATGAGCATGTGCACCGTTGGTAAGTCTGCAGTCTCACAAGTTCTGATCACTTAGTCCCTGATTGGGGTCTGTCAGCTGGACCCGGATCCAGCGGAATATTGAGGAGCGGAGGAACTCGTGTGCGAAAGGGTAAGACAAGCATGAGTTCGGCTGTACATGGTCGTTATTATAACAATTCTCTGGCAAGAGATCTGTCTTTGGGACGAAATCCACGTGAGAAATGTTTGCTACCCAGATTTGATGTGGGCAACGTAACTCTTCCATCTCAGATTCTTCTGCTCGCATAATTGTTGTTGAGACTCCCCACTAGAACCCATCAGCAACCCATTGCCGAGGGTTAGACGAGCGCCTGGTATCCTATTGAATCCGAAAGATGCATCATGGGCAACGTGCGAACATTTCTGTTAGTATCATGATATGGATATTACATGGACTCCGAAACAGATGGGGGAGTCCTTGTGGAACATGTTGATCAGTACTTGGAGTTCCGTGAAGCAAAGCTTCTATCTGGTCTGATCAGACTCAAGTAACCCCTTTCAGCTGAAACTCTGGCCTGTTTTGTTTTGTGTTCCAAAAGCGCCACTCAATTAACAAGCCCGGCTGGTTATTTCTTGTCTCTGTTATACGCCGCTGGCGGCAAAATTCAGGTTATAAGGCCATGTGTGAATATACTACCCAAACGGCGTTAAAGGCATATAACCGAGGGATTCCGGCTCGACCTCATGAGGTACTTAAAAGGATACTTCTACAGAGATTCCCCGATGGCCGCAAATAAGTGGATCCTGTGGAAAGTCTCATGTGGCGGCTTCGATTCACTCCTGTCAGAATCATCCCTAAAATAGAGGGATGCTTAATACCGACGGTGCGCTTGACTTTGTGAAAATGTAGGTTTGCAGAAAATACTTGTCCGATGTCGTTGGTGCGTCAATGAGACTCACATCACCTGCAACTTGATATCTAACTTGATATCACGACAAGAACAATGAAATTCCAATAGTGTGCTCCACCTCACTTCCATACAGAATGGCTCATTTTTACTTTTCAAAGATAGGCACCATTTGATCACAAGCTCAGCGCTATCTATTCTCAGCATTGAAGAAATTTAGAGCCAAAACTGGGCTCTTCACCCCCACTTGTGCTTCGCTAGCATTCAATTCATAGATGGCGTGTCATTTCGGGTGTAATAAAAGTTGCCCCACCCACCTTGCTCTGGGAGTAATTTACACTCCCCCCCACCACCTGATCGTACGATATGAAATGAAGGTACGTTATAGTGCAGTGCAACCTTTCAAGCTAGTACTGACACTTCAAGTTCGACCGAACAAGCAGAAATCTGTTTTACGATAGATCAATCTTGCACTAATCCTGTTTGAACGTCGTATGCTGCCTGAGTCACTTGTCTTTTGAAAAAATCAATGAGTTATTACACGGGGCTTGATACACACCAGAGTCACCGGCACTTTGACGGAAAAAAGGAAAAAAGAAAAGACAAAGTTGTAGTTGTTGTGTCCAAGTTCTGGATGATCTCATTGATCCCCGCCTCTCTCTCTCTCTCCTTCCTCCCTTCTCAGCGCACAAAAAAAGACCACAAGTCTCTCCACCAATGTCGATATATCCGACGAAATCATACCCTATTACCAAAGGTCTTTCCGAATTCGAGATCCTCAAAGCCTCACACAAGTACGTTACAAGCACTAACCACACACACACATATATGTATATGTATGGTTATAAAAAAAGGTTTCTTCGCGAGGACACGGACGAAAGTCAAACCAACGATAACGAGAACGGAGAAGACAAAGAAGAAGCAGAAGAAGACAAAGAAGAAGGGAGGATAAACACAAGTACCCAAAAGAAGAAGCACAAGGCAACCGCTTGGGAAGACCGATTAGCAGAAAACTATTATCACAGTCTCTATCGCGAATTCGCCGCGTGCGACTTGAAGCATTACAAGTCGGGTCATGTACGTCTTCGTTTTCAAAAGCGGGCTTTTTTTTTTTGCTCATCCTGAATGGATGATACATGATACAGTTTGCATTACGCTGGCGCACAGAAACCGAAGTCGTCTCAGGAGCAGGCGAATCTACCTGTGGCAATACGCGGTGTTATCGACATCACCACGACCACGATCACAACCCATTCAAACCAAAACCAAAACAGAAAAAACAACGACCCTTGTCCACACTGGAACTTCCATTTTCCTATATCGAGCACGGAGAATCTAAATATGCACTCGTCAAAGTCGTGCTCTGCACGAGATGTGTAAAGAAGCTGATGTGGAAAAGGAGGAAAGAGAAGGGACACGGAGTTGATGATGATGATGATGATGATCTTGTGTCTCCAGGTAGTGGTGTGAGTGAGGATGACAAAAGTGAAGAAGAAGAAGAAGAAGAAAGGGGAGAGGAGAGCAGGGTCATGGGCAAACGGATGGAAAGGACCAGGATGAGAGACGAACAGGATCCGCGGCGAATGCATCGTGCAACAGCCGAAATAAAGGCACGTAGTAGAGAGCAAATCCGTCGGTACGAACGTGATCACCATGTGGAACAGAATGGACAGTCCACGAGACCACATTCGAAAGAAAGAACAAGACAACGAAATTCTCGATCGCGTTCACCTCCAAGACGACATTCTGTCTCACATATCCAATCACACTCGTATCCGCCGTTATCGTCAAGAAATCATAGACATGGTTTTGATCGCAGGAATATAGAATGAATAAAGCATTTTTTTTTTTCAATTTTCACTCTCTATGGCGCCACCCATATGTACATAATCATCCACCCTTTCTTCCTCTCTGACTTCAAAAGGCCAAATGGGCGCAGTCGCCAATCCTTTGACTCGGCCTGCACTCGTCATTCCAAGTACTTTGTATTCTCCTCCCATACCTAGTTGATCCGTCAAGCGCTTTGCTGAATCTCGAATGGCAGTTCTTGTTGTTTCAGAGTTTGTCGACCGTGCGAGAGCGTCGACCCGGACAGAGATGCCCATTCGTTCGAGGAAAGAACGTTGAGTTAGTGGGCCGTGCGTCATGACTGAGTCGCACGCACAGAAATTCAATCTCGGAGAGAAAACTGAAAAGAGGACCACATACCGAGATCGTACATGGCTTCTTTGAGATAAGCAAAGTCGACGTTGGCTGTTAAATCACATTCGCCTGGTCGATGGAACACGTCCACGCTTTTATGTCGCTTGAAAGCCTAAAAGGATCACATCAGACTAACCATTCTCAAAAAATCCCTCGCTCGCTTACCCTGAACGAATTTCCATATACTTTATCTCCTCCATAATCAATGATCAGCCCGCAACCCCCGACGCTGTCTGATTCCAGTTTAACGTCCGTTGTCTCGCGTGCGGCAAAGGGTTCAGGTTTTTTGCGTCCCGAGATCAGTTGGCCTACTTGACGTGCGAGTTTGAATGCGACGGGTGATACTTCGATCGAGGCACCGATGGGGAGGTCGCGGAATCGTGGAGAGGAAAGACCGAGGAGGGTAGAAGCGGCTGTTGGTGTTGAGGAGAGAACGTGGCGGAGGTGGTGGTGAGAGTAGGTGTTGGTGGTGGGTGGGGGTGGTGAGGTGGATATGGATATTGAGGGTTGGATGGTGATGAGGAGTTCGTGCCAGCCTGTTTCTTTTTTCTATCATTTTCAAAAAAGATTAATACATGAGTAAGGGTACATGAATAACGAACGGACTTGCAAAATGTGAATGGGCAGTGCGTCGAAGAATTCGTGTGCGACGAGCATCGTGTATTGTGCTGGAGAGTGCGGGACGTCTGAGATGGAGTGATGGAATTGCAAGTCGATGTTTCGAGATGCGAGTGTTTGCGCTTGGATGGTGCGAAGGGCTTGACTTGTTTCGACCAGATGAACGTCGATGGGACCATGGGAAGGTAAGAATCGTGACAGGACCTAGATTAACGGACGTTGTTTTGTGTGTGTGATTCGTCATGAGAGATGGTTTACCCGTAAGATATCATCCATGAGGGTTCCTCTTCCGGGTCCGAGTTCGACGAGCCTTATATTCGGAGGACTGCCGGCATGTGCCCATTGCGACAAGAGCCATACTCCAATGAGCTAGATGAATGAGTATTGGCTTGTGCTGGAGGTGACAGCGCACCTCGCCAAAGACTTGACTCATTTCGGGACTTGTGATATAGTCCCCTTGATAGCCAAAGACGGGATTCGACGCGTTCATGTAGTATCCGTGTGTTGGATGTGAGAGACATAGTTTCACGTACGTCGCGACAGAGATTGGACCTGTTGACTTTTTCAATATTCGTGGGGAGTATTTGTGCTAGGGAATGAAGCTTACTTTGATGTTGTCAATGATGATTTTCTCGATGGGCGTTGACGAGCAGGAGGCTGTGGACTGACATCTTGCTAGTCGCGACAAGCGTGGCGTTGAAAGACAGCGAGAAAGGAGGCGTGTAAGAGTCATAGTTGGGAAAAAAGAATATAAGAGTCAGATGCCTTAGCTAAGCCATCTCTCTCTCTGCGTTATCTATCTTGATCTTTTGCGCCATGGCTACCCGTATGTATTGTCAGAGCTCCTGATCTTGCTCTGACTACAGAACTAAACAGGCATCCAGTTCGAGAACAGCAGCGACATTGGCGTGTTTTCAAAATTGACCAACAGTTACTGCCTCTGCGCTATCCAGGGCAGCACCAATTTCTATTCAGCTTTTGAGGCTGAGCTCGGTGATGTTGTCCCGATTGTTCATACGAGCATTGGGGGCACGCGTATAGTGGGACGTCTCACGGCGGGTAAGCGTCACTCTTTCTGAAACCGAGCATGTCTAGAGAGAGTAGGAAATCGTCACGGATTGCTTGTGCCATCGACGACGACGGATCAGGAGCTGCAACATATACGGAATTCCTTGCCTGACACTGTAGCGATCCAGCGTGTGGAAGAGCGGTTATCTGCGCTTGGAAATGTGATTGCATGCAATGATTATGTTGCTCTCGTGCATCCTGACGTTGATCGGGAGACGGAAGAGATTGTTGCGGATGTGTTGAAGGTGGAGGTGTTTCGACAGACGATCGCGGACAACGTGCTTGTGGGGAGTTACTGTGCGATTACGAACCAGGGAGGGCTGGTGCATCCCAAGACGAGCATGCAGGACCAGGACGAGCTGAGCAGCTTGCTGCAGGTGCCGTTGGTGGTATGTGGTGGAGCTGATTGAGGACGGTCGACTGACAGCACGACAGGCAGGGACGGTGAACCGGGGGTCCGACGTGATTGGAGCAGGGCTTGTGGTGAACGACTGGTGTGCTTTTACAGGGCTGGAGACGACGGCGACGGAGATGAGCGTGATTGAGGCGACGTTCAGTAAGTTGTTGGATGTCTGGCGAGGATGGCACTGACGTTGGACCAGAACTACAGGGGCAGAGTTCGAAGGCGATGATTGGGGAGATGCGGGACTCTATAATTGACAATTGGACATGATATTCCATAAAATGATATGATATTATTGCACGTGTGGTCAGCCTCATGTTATTCTGCTTGTTGTCCGCTGCTCCCATGTCCCATTCAAAGTCGGTCAGGCGCAAGCCTCCCCCAGGTCGTTCCTCTGTCCACCGCTCCTCCTCCACCCTCCTCAACGCCTCAAAGCTCAGTTTCTCAGAGAGATATCCTGACCCTGACCCCAAGGATCCCTTTGCTCCCCTTTGGGTCCTTCGCAGTCGCACTTCCAGTGTCCTGCCCGGCGACGGCCCACCCTTGGGGCTGAGACTCCCCGATCGCCGTCGTTCAATATCCTACCTTGAAACACCAAAAGAGACTTGCACAAATTTGCAGCGCACCCATAGCATCGATGCTCCAACTCACACCAGATCCCTTCCAGAGCCATCGTCCCCCACTCTCCCCGATTCGGCGCCCAGCACCATTCCCTCGTCGCCCACCGTCAGACGCTCCATTTCTCGACCCATCTCAAAGCTTTCATTGCCGCTTCCTGACTCGCCACTTTATTCCTTGACCACTGCCGCCTCGTTGCCCATCATTGCCGAATCAGGCGTCCGCATCACCTTTGGCTCCCTCTTTGCCCAGCAGAAAATCATCGTGCTCTTCATTCGCCACTTCTGGTGTCCTTTGTGTCAAGATTACATGTCGTCCGTGACTTCTCTCACCCGTCAGCTCGCACCCGGAGCCATCTCCAGTCCTGCCGATGAGAAGTTTGATTGTATCGAGGGCGGCAGCCCCGCCAAAGTGGTCGTCATTGGCAATGGATCATACACCATGATCGGCAAGTACAAACAGATCTTTGGCCAGGGTGCCATACCACTCGACGTGTATACCGATCCTTCGTTAGCTCTATACACTGCCTTGGGGATGAGGAAAATGACTTTCCATTCCAGGTCAAAGAGCAGCGGCCTGCCCAAATCGGCTGGCATCTCTTGTTTGGGGGGTGGCGTCGATCGAGAAAGGACGAGAACCAAGAGTGGATCATATATTCGACATGGATTGATGGGAGGTATCGCGATGGTTCTCATGAGAGCACTCAAGGTTGGTATGCCTGTGTGGGAGAAAGGTGGGGATTTGAGTCAGTTGGGTGGGGAGTTTGTTCTGGGACCGGGGTTTGTACCCATCGTTGATTGAAAAGTGTATGGCTAATACGAGTGCAACAGGCTGGAATGTACATATGCACACAGAATGCAGACTACTAAAGATCATGCACCATTCGAGGATGTTCTTCGTGCTGCTGGCGTCGCCGTCCCTGCCCCTCCTTCCACCAAGGAGAGCAAACGCTTGGAGAAATACAGGCCCTTGCGTAAATCTCGTCCATCCATTGGTAACCCAATTGCTCAAGTAACGCCGTCAGCAAAGGCTCACACGAGGGGACAAACGATCGACGTTGTATCTGCTGAGGTTCATCTGTCTTTTACGGTACCCACGTCGGTGTCTACGCCCCAGTTTCCGTTCAAATTTTCTCGCGTCAATGACTCTGAAAAGGGGCAATTACAAAGGGGAAACGGTGCTCAAGTGTCCACTGTCGGTATACTTTCTGATATCGGACCACTGATGGCGGCTGGATCCGTCGTACCGTCACGACTCACATCGACGGACAGCGCAGTCGGTCCCATGTTCTCTGTTCCCTTGCATCCCCCTGAGCCTGACACGCCGCCTATGGATACGGACTTGACGACGATGACGATGACGATGACGATGACGAAGAACAACAACAGCAACAACAACGAGATCCAGGTTGTGGAGACTCAAGACCACCGTCATCGCAGTCTTCAGAAAATCAAAGAAAGAAAAAGAAACGCGCCAAGGGGTACGACTACGACCCTGTTTGACGAGCGACACGGTTGCACGAGTTCCACGTCGCTGAGTTGCAAGCCAAGTCTGGATGGGAGAACCCGATTCCGTTCTTCGTCTGCTGCCATACCTCGCTCTTCTCATTCACGTTCTTTATCTCCTTCGTCACATTCGTTGCTGGGTTCTTCTGCGCTCGCACTTGGTCGTCCTGTTGAACCTGTTTCTCGGTCTTTGACGTTGTCTTCTCAGATTCGATGTCGTGGTGCGTCTATGGAGAGAACAACAAGGTCATCGCGAACTACGGGGAACAGGAGCAGCAGGAGCAGGAGCAGGAGCAGGGGCAGGAGGGAGAGGGGGAGTGCGGATGAGAGAGCTGTTCAGTCGGATTCGGGTATGACGATGATGAAGAGAGAGAGGAATGCGAAGAAACAAGGAGGAGGAGGAGGAGGAGGAGGAGGAGAAGACTTTTGTGAGGGTGTGGGGTATGATGATACCGTATTATCCGGGAGGGAGATGAGAAAAGTCAATTTGAGTCGAGATTATCTTGTGCGACGCGAATCTGGAAAGGTCCAGAATGGGAGGTGAAACAGTCTTGTTGGGTGCTAATGCGTCAGTACGAGTGTTCTTCTTCCCCCAACCTCTTTTTTGTTTTTTTTTGACCATCTATCATCTATCATGATATATGTATGTATCTATATACCTCCCCCACTTTTTTTCTTTCTTTTGACTCTTGGGCTGGTTCCTTCCGAGTTGCTTTACCATTTCTTGGTTCAGACGATTGAGCCAACATGAATGCTTGTAGTTACCATGTGTGTATTTCTAAAATGAACCATGACAGAGGTGCAGAAATGATATACCTAGTACATCTATAAAGCCATCACGCTGTTAAGACACAAGTGCGACGGATAAATCCAAGCGAGTATTCAGAAAAGGCCCAAAAAAATTAGCGCAAGTTTTATAGGGTAGGAGAGAAAACTTGTCATAGAAAAACAACATCCAAAAGCGTATCAAGAACAACCTCATCAACTGTTTCGCGCCCCTTGTTGAGCTTGAAAGCTTTCGAGAGACATGAACATGACTCAAAAGCCCATCTAAACGTCACAGTAAGTGATCTCAGGCGGTTCATTCGGCGCCAACATCAGCTGTTTTGAAAAAAAGGGGATGCCTCAATAACCTCGTCGACGCATCGAGTCACATAAACATACCTTGAGCGTTTGAACCGACGTATACACGCAACACACAATCCCAAAGACAATCATGGCATAATCAACTGCCTTCTGCTTTCTGTTTCTAGCACAGGCCCTGAGATGCACCATAGACGGATAAACATAACATAGCGGAATACTGCATCGTCAAACAGTGTCAAGTTTTTTATTCTCTTTAGAGATGTGAAAAATTACCAAGCAAAGCACCCAACAAACGCGACAAACTTGTCCAGATCCTTTGCACCAAACGAACTGATCACCGTAGTGAACAAGACCAACGCAAACCTGAAAAGGTTCTTCGCCCACTTGACTTGCATGTTGCCCTTTCCGCTCTTGGTGAACAAACCGTTCTCGATAATCCGGATCGCGGGGAAAAGTTGTAGTGGAATCGACAAGAGAATGGCAAGCGCGTATAAAAATTGTACCTTGAGGGCAAAAAAAATCAGTCAAACGCGGAAAAAAGTGTCGGGGAAGGACTCACTGTCAACACCATCTTACTCTTGGGGTCCAAGTTCACAAGCACGACGGTATGGACCTCCTTGCCAAATGTCAGATAAGCAAGAACTCCTGCGCCTCCATAAAGAACTACAAATGATATTTATTACTTATAGGTCCAAAAAAAACCAAACCACACTTGCCGGTTAAAAAGAACATCACACCCGTCAGGACTTGGGGAAGTTTGTGTGGTTCTTTCATGGCATCCGTAATCGGAATGATAAGCCCAATACCCTCGAAAGAGAATACAGCGGTCCTAAAAAGCGTTAGACTCGGACTGGAAAAAGGTGATCAAGATTTCAAGACTAACCCGATGAGCAGAGGGAAGTGAGTCGGGTTAAACATCTTGACTTCACTTATACCCCTTTCTACAACGAGGTGTATCTCGCTTCCAAATATGTAAACCAGCCCTGTGAAGATGAATACATCGGCAATGAGAGCAGCCGTACTCAATTTTGCGATATCGCGAATGAGGGCAAAAGGAAGGAAGATGATGAGTTGTAGATAGATGAATACTTTGACCTCGTAGATTCTCAAGCAGTCAGAGACAGCCATGGTAAACGCCTACATCAAGAATATCAGTCAAAAGGGCAATCGGAAGTCGAGACACCTAACCCTAAAGTTCTCAGCAACAAATATAGTGTAGGTCGCCACAAAGCCGAGTTGTGATATCGTAATGGAGGCGAGGATAGTATATCGGAACCAGGGGCCATAAAGAAATCCTCCAATATCTAAGCGAAGTTTTAGCACCAGAAATGATGTATTGATAGTTTCACATACCACCAAAACTGCCGGATACAGCGGACTTGACCTTTGCAAGCAAGAGGAAAGAGTACAAGGAAATTGCAGAAATGGTAACGAAAACCACTAGAGAGAATAGGAGGCCACCGTTATAGAAACTGAGAACCATTAAAACAGTGCGAAGGAAATTATAGCTGAACACCTACGCCTTGCCCAAGAACAAAACGCCGGTTCCAATAAATGATTTAAGAAACTAAAAAAACATGTGTTGAGTGGCAAAAAACCCTTTCACGAAAACTAGTAGACCTGCCATAAGTACAGCTTGTGTATTTGTTGCGCTTCCATGACCAGCCGAGCCCTTACGTTGCTTGGAACGCGATCTAGAACGGGAGAGGGCGGAGTGAAATGTACCCCTCGTACCCCTCAAAAGAGGGGTATTCTCTGTAGTGTCAGTAACTTCTCGACTAGGACCGACAAGCTGTTCCTCGTCTTCCAGCTTTTCTTCATCCTCATCCTCATCTAGATTCTCTCCAGCCTGTAACTTGGTAAGCCTAGCTGACGGATACAACAATGATCACAGCGTACGAAGTGCCCGAACAATAGCAAGAAATCTATGAAATTGTTGAGCATCTGGGGTTCTTCAGTACCTTGCTCATTTGCACGGAGCTTGACGTAGTTCCGTCGGAAACCACCCGGTTCGTGAATATGCTCAAATGCGGGGTCAGGCTGATGGGAAAGACCAGCGAATGAAATAGAACGGGTGCGGCCTGCTTGTCGACGCTGATCGGCGTGCCACTTATACACATCGTGGCTCGATGAGGAGGATTAGTCCTAGTTGGTGTAATTGGCCGATATTAG
>Ga0153924_1000355_pt1 | contig 29563 bp, 26 predicted proteins | sample TSNJ008MetaG_FD_104709 | JGI IMG/M metagenome (GOLD analysis project Ga0153924, IMG submission 104709) | Attine ant fungus gardens microbial communities from New Jersey, USA - TSNJ008 MetaG | ecosystem: Host-associated > Fungi > Mycelium > Unclassified | place: USA: New Jersey, Wharton State...
AACTTCCTGAACCGCCACAGGAGAATCGTTTCACTAGAGTACTGCAACAACACTTACCTCCGTCATGATCCACCAGTGCTGCCCTCGGGCATTCTTCCCCACCTTCAGAGGCTCCACGCCTCTTCGGAATATCTTGTTTGCTACTCTCCTCCTCTAGACTCGTTCCCAGAGTTAGCCACTGTCATCTTATCCGCAGATGACATGATTCGTGACTCCACAAGAGCGGTCATGGCGCTTCAGGCGCTTTTTCCCTGTGTCAATGACATTACGTTGTGCCTCGAATTTCCATATGTGCAATGTCTTGATAATTGGCTCCGCCAGAGTCTCCTTCGCTCTGCGAATGCAAGTCCGTTTGGAGAGACAGACCCGATCAAGAATCTCAGTTGTGTCAATTCGCTGAAATTGAATTCCAAGTTATTTCCATACGCATCGGATGGAGTCGCGTCGCTTTTGGTGAATTGGTTGTGCATGTTTCCCGCTTTGGCTCGGGTATTTATCACTCGCCCTTGTCTCCCTCCCAAGTTTACCAGGGATAGTTTTGAGGCGTTCGCCAAGTCCGTCCAAAGAGGGTCAGCCTCGATGAGGACTATCAGCGTTCAATCGGAAGATTTTAGTATCTGGACTTGGTGTTGCTAGGAGATTGTCATAGTGTCTCGAGAGTTTTTTTAGTGGTAATGGTATGACTATGCTTGAGACGCGTTGCATTGATTGTACTTTATTTCCGAATCACACTTTTGAAGTCATCTCTACTGGCTACACCGCCAAAAAACTATGATCCATCTATACAGAATTTCTCATTAGTCAAAAGATTATTGAAGCGATAGATCATGTCAAATTAAAAACCTAACAAGTGGCAATGCGATCACTAGATGCAGCAGGAAACCTGTGGTCAGCATCCACGCGTTCATCCTGATTTTGGTATCGGTTCTTTACTCCACCACTTGGAAAACTGTGGATATTCTTATGAGCTTCATGCTACTGGTATCACAGTATGAGAAACATCAGCCTAATTTTCGTGGAGCAGCCAATAATACTTCGGCTGTTTGATATTTTCTCCCTATACCTGATCTCATCAAACGATTCACTATGAGGTTTGGAAGCTTAATAGATTACTCAAGTGGATATAATAGCAATTCGGTTCATAGCATCCAGTTATCAGTGATGTGTACTACTTTCTTTCTTCCTAGAAGAACTCGGCAGCGGGGCGATCTAGAAGTCATTAGACGAGCGTGTGTCATTCAGCATAAGTTCACATAATCAGGTATGGATGATTCTCAAACCTGATCTTTACTCTTCATATGATGATATAAGACTTGGTCAGCGTGGATTTGGACATCAAACCTCTTCGCTCACGTTAGTGTGAGAGACTCACGTCAAGAGTGTTAGATCGTGGTCAGGTTAAGAAATTGTAACCCGCGGGTTCTCGTCAAGGATGTGAGACCTACCATCTTCTCTGTCGCCGAATCATGTTTGATGAATGTTTTGGACGGTACTCAATAGTATCGAAGCAGCTTATTTATGCGCTGGTATAATTTTTGTAATCTCAACACCTAGTCTGACATGGCGACAAATACATTATAATTGTACACACCGGGCCAAGCTTCAAAGCGATATCCAATAGGAGCACATTCTGCTGTGACAATCCCATTTCTTAACATGACCACTTTTATTCCTCCACCGACCATCAAGGGAGAAGACACTTTCGTCATTCCTTTCCCAACGTCAACCTGTCGTACACCTGTCTTCGAGTCTGATGTGTGAATTCTGATGGTGGCGGGGGCGGTAGTAAAAAGAACGATCCACATCAGGTCATCAGTCTGTCAGGACCCTAAACGAACGTTCGAAAACAAAGCTCGTGAACGCACAAGTTGCCAGTTGTCGGGTCGCGGGACTTGTTCATTAGCAATAGCATCTTTCGGGTGAGGCCGAGCCCAAACACAGATTACATCTCGAATGATTTGAGGGTATGTGCCATCTTTAAATGCACGAGCAAAAAAGCTATTCAGCCGAAGCCAGGCTTCATGGGGATAACCGTCGACCCAAGCTTGAGAATTGGGCTGCGTACCCTAGAGCCACCATGTGAATATGACTGCTATTTTCATTCAAAGACTTTCCTTAATTGGGCCGATATAATGTGATTCGCCATAGTCTGTGTGGTCCCAGATGAATTTCATCAGTTCAAGAAATTGAGAGCACAACAAAGTAGTCTGGATACCATTCCAAGAAATGACTTGGACAAAGTTAATAGAATTTTGCATTTCAATTAATTGTTCCCATCGCCGGACGAAGAGCCAGTCATCCGCCCGATATATCCACTAGAAAATTTCTCAATAGAGGAATGGTGGTGATGGCCTCTGTGCGCACATTTTTATTCCAAGTATCTGGACCGTAATGCTAGTGTCAAGTTAGAATCAATTCACTGTGGATCAGGAGACGGCTCAGCACTCACGGTAAAAAACCACGGTGAAACGGCAGCCATGAGATACTGACCAGTCTCCAAAAGACGTAAGTAACGGGAGTCGGTTTCAAGCTGTATTTCTCGGTGAGAATGTGATGGGGTGAGGTGTATAGGCCAACAGCCATTCCACTGGGGCCCAAGTCTCTCGTTAGGTATCGAGAATGATTATTCATCACAATACTGACATTGAAAACACCATCTATGGATTCAAGACAGTTACTTTGGGCAGGATCAGTGAAAAATGCTGGTACGAGATCAACCTGAGCGATAGCATGAGCAACAGGTACCGAAAGTTGCTGGAACGGTCTTACAGGAGAAACGACGGATAGTTCTTGTTTCAGATGAGACCATCCTTTATCCAAACAGTCTTTTCCGAAGTGACAGTTCTCTCCTGAAAAGGTGGATATAACGACTCTCCCGGAGCGTGGATGCCTGAATAATCGTGGGTGGCATGCAAGGGACGATAGATAGGAAACTAGATGGGTGGTGTCGGTTTCTGAGTGCCCTGGGATGGACCTAGGTGATAGCACTGAGAATGGGAAACATGTACAGAACATGGTAGGCCGAACATACGTCATATCAAAGCTCAGGAGGAGCTTGAATTCATTACTGTTCGACAAGCGTTCGGAAGCTTTGAAGCAGTCCAACACACGATCTTTTTGCCATTCCTCGACTCCTACATTCAGAACGAAACCATCTCTGGGAGTGACAAGCAGTTAACAGGCTCAGAAAAATACGTAAAAGTGACAACGCACAGCTCGTTTGCACTCGCAAGTTCTAGATCTTCAAGCCAGTCTTGTTCACTATATGGCTGTGCACATTCCTTTCTCAGATGAAATCCAGGATGTTCGAGGAGTATTCAACACACATATGTATTTCCAACTATGAAACTTGAAATTTCAGGTTCCGTTGCAATCTGGTTTCTGAAAGCCAATACATACTGAGCGAAAACAAACTTTTCTTGCGTTCTTATGCGACGTTTGTCCTGCTTTCCTACCCTAGATATAAAGAATCCCGATCCCATCGTAATGAAAGTCCGTAGGAAGCTTGTTAATGCGTCACTTTGTGAGAGAAGTCAGGAAGGACGTTGATTGAATATGCAAACAAAGATTAAATAAACAAAGACGAACATGATGCGACAGTAATTTCAGCAAACCACGGCTTGTGGCATCACAAAACAGGAGGCGAGGTGTCCGATTGAGTGCATTAATCAATCTTTCAGTGAGCATTCCCATGACATGGGTACACTTCTCTCTCAGAAATGACATAGTCCTGTTCTCAATCACATAATTACATGATATAGATAAGAGCACAAGGTAAGGAATGTAAAACCAAGTCAGAAGCAATCGACATTTAATTTATCGGGGTACCAATCGAGGTACATATTTATGAAGATCAGTTCTCTAAGATCTAAAAATGAGGGTTGACGAGCAGGAGGGTCAATCATGCTTAAGTCTTCTACGAGATTCATGAGACTCTGAAGCCATCAACATATAAGTGATTTTCCCAACGGTACGCACTCAGTACCACAACCAAGGAGCATTCCCTTCCCCATATCCAGGACATCTGCTAACCACCTTGCCAAATTCAAATTCACCATGATGCTCTGATCCCCCTTGGACCTTAATTTCCACTGTTCTTATCTCTCGAATAAGGATGGTATGATCCTGGATAAGGTTGACCTGATCGAGAATGCGCATGCGATTGGTCCGGTTCAGGTGCTCCCAGCGAGGTCGACAAGGAAAAAGGTCTTGAGGCCCCTGGTCGGGGAACGTGAGATGGCATCATAGAGCTGCCAGGAGGAAACGTCGGAGGATAGGCATATTGATAGCCAGGACCTATTGTTGGCGATTGATTATACCTTGTCGGTTGTCCAGAATGGATTGTCGGGTTCATCGCCTGTCTTGATCTCCAACGATTCTTCTTCCACCTGATCTCTCCTGCCGCATTCTGTAGTTGTACCACTGATTCGTTGTCCTTCATCCACTGATTTTCTTCCTTAAACCAAGTCTTAGAAGCCAGACTGTCGACGAATTCTTTGACATTCAATATTTTTGGTAGAGCATCCGCTGGCCACTGTAAGGTGTTTGGACCATGTTTTCGTTCTTCCCTCCCACTGACCCTCTGGAATTGGATAAGTAAAACAGTTTCGTTGAGGAAAGGTCTCTGGGATCTGCCTTTGCCAGACGTCACCATCTTGAACCCATATAAATGGATGGAACGATGTTAATATTTCAGAAACGCACCTGGACAGCCATCTTATTCTTCTCCTCGATGATATCATGTATCTTTACCTGTGTGGTAGGACAATCAGTCGATATCCAATCCTATTGTTGGAAAGATGCCTATAGGCCTTGAGACGAGTGACTTACATTCCAATCGACAAACATGTCCGTGATGCTATCCAAATACCGAAAATACTGGTCGTAATTCACAACGGGCCGCTGTAGGCTTGAGGGCAGAGTCGTATGCACAAGTTTGGGATCGAAAACTTCGGTGATCGCGTCAAAGTCCATAGCATTCATAGCAGATGTATATTTAAAAAGGGCAGTCAGGTACGGAGATTGTTCCCTAGGTGCGATATATCCCTCATTCTCTGGTTCAAAGCCGCGTTGGACACGGGGCCCGGGGTGCGATGGGTTCATGCAGATGAAGGAGGGAGAGGCGTAAGGGAGAGGAAGGAAGTGGAAAGGGCTAGACGCTTTTTAAAGGCTGTCATTGATAGGTCATTGTCACGATCTTTATCGATCGAGCCATGTGGGGATACGAGAACCAATGGCAGCACAGTCCAGTGATGATGTCATGGCACGTGGTTTGAATTTCAAATAACATACACTTTCTCTTCTTTTAGCTTATAGTCCTCCAGTTCTTTGAAATAGTCCCGAATAGCTTCTCGCCTGCTGTCCATCTACAGTTGATCAGCGGACACTACTATTTAATTTTGAGAGCACATACCTCTATTGCACTAGGTTTCTCACATTTGCTAGCTTTATGGGACTTACGCTGCCGTTTCTCCCGGCATGGTTCAGTTTCCCCGGGTACATGCCTCTTCCGGCGCTTTAGAAGCCGATCTAGTAGTTTTCGAGTCGGTTCTGCAGGATCGCTTGGTGTATTGCTCTTGTTTATCCTCCCTCTCTTGGCCCTGGCTTTTCTCTGGTGGGGGACTGGTCGCTGCGCTTTCGTTCTTGAACGAAGCACACGACGAGGGAGACTTTCGATAGCCCCAATATCTTTGTTTCCATCAGAGCAAATTCCCACATAGGAACTACTTCGGTTCTGAGAAATAGTTCGAGTCTCACGGGTTTTCAGAGGCGAGGGAGAGCTCGGCAAAGACTCGGTATGCGGACTGAGTAGTATATTCTCCTTCTCTTTACCTTTGCCCTTGTCGGCAGTTGATCTCTGCTTCCGCTTGTGAGGTGTTTTTGGGGTGGCACAGGGTGATACAAACTCTCTTTCTGAGTCATTCAGTATGGCCGTGATATCTGGTTGAAAAAAAACAAGGGATGAAGCGGGAACTAGAACCAACCCTCCCGCTTCTCTTATCTCGGTGTAAGAGTTCTGTCGAGAACTTTGATCGCGTTGTGCTTTTAGTTCTTTCTCAACTGCAAAGAACCCGAATGGATCTGAATTTCGCGCCGGCTCCGGATCATCCGAAGCCAAAGGTATCTCTTCTTGTTCCACAGGGGCAACATCCTCCCAGATTTCAGGGTCTTGACGTGCTTTTGACGTGGGAAGGTCAAAAGACGCTGGGGAAGGAGGCGACGAAGGAGGCAGGGATGAAGGGAAAGATATTCGTGTGATAGGATTATGGACGGGATTAGGGGAGACAAGATAAGTTGAAGCTATCATGCCCACCCTATGCCTACCCTTCACTCGTCGTTCATCTGCACCAGAGAGCCGGTCTGGGTGAGAGGCCATAAGATCGGTGATATCCTGCAGTGGCTGTAGCTTTCGCTTCTCCCCTGTCAGGATCCCCTCCTGAACATGTTTTTTCTTGCCTTTCTCTTGACTGTTTTCATCCATATTCTGTTCTCGATCATCGCCGGATTCCTGATCATATTCACGATTCTCCTTCAACGATGAACCAGTATTTGTATTAACGTCGCTAAGTGAAGAATGACTTGTCTTGAGTCGACTCCAGTGCAGGCCCAGAGCTCGTATTGCAGATGCGTTGACATCACCCGCAGATGATGTTGCTGCTTGCCATTGCTGCCGTGTGATGTTCCGTGTCCGAGGCATTGCCCAAGGGTTCGATAATACAAAAATCTGATGCTGGTGTACCAAGAATGGCTTCAGAGACTAGACTGTTGCTATGTTTTCCAAGACGATCTATCCAAAACCAAAAAAAATTACCACAAAAGATGGAGTTGCTGAGTAGGCCGACCCCGCGTGGAAACGATAGTCAATCAACGTGTTATGTCATGTGATGTCCAAGTGTCTAACAACAAGTATCTAACATGCTCGAAGCAATATGAGTTGAGTAGCTAACCGAGTACAATAATCCCTTGTGGTCTAGACCTATGGAACAGCGATATGTAGCAACATGAAAAAATTTTCTATCCAAATAGGAATGTGCTTTATAGCAAATTTTGAAGATCTGGTTAGTGCGCGTGAGTAATAAGTAGAACATTAAACGGTTCCGTCCACTCGCTCAGCAAGATGCACCGAAACTACGAATAACACCATTAAGTTTGACATTGGTCTCTTCCCACTCGGCCTCCGGATCAGAGAGAGCAGTGATGGCACCACCAGCACCAACATACCACTCTTCGTCACCGTTCCTCTTGGAGTCATGAAGAAAGACGCTGCGGATTGTAACAGACCAGTCACCACCTCCGCCAGCACACCAATAGCCGAAGACGCCAGAGTATGGTCCACGCTCAAAGCCCTCAATACATTGGAGGAGCTCGACAGAACGCTTCTTGGGAGCACCGGTCATGGAACCTGTGGGAAGTCAATCTGAGTCATTCGGATATGAGAATTGGGTCAAGACATACCAGGAGGCAAGCTGCGCCTCAAAACCTCCCATCCCAGACTGTCATTAACTTCAACAGGAGTATCCTCAGGAAGCGAACCCTCGATAACAGAAACAAGCTGCCAGACAGTCTTGTACTCTTCAACGCTACAAAACTTGGAGCATTCAACTCGCTCACCAACAGCGTTGTGCAAATCATGGCGGATCAAGTCAACAATCATCAAGTTCTCAGCAACTTCCTTTCTGCTTCCAGCTAGCATACTCTCGGCAACTTCACGAGTGATATGGGGCATCTTGCGGACGGTACCTTTGATGGGGCGAAGCTGGAAGACGGCACCAGGAGAACGAGAATAAGAGAGGAAACGTTCAGGAGAAGAAGACAGGAAAGTAGTAGGGTGGAGACGAAGGTAACCAGCATGGGGGGCAGGGTTGGCATTGCGGAGGATCTTGTAACGATTCCACGTGGAGACGACATTCTCTTTTGGAACAGTGATATGGGTAAGGCCAGTCAAACAAAGCTCATAAGAATTACCGGAGAAGAGGTAATCCTTGCAGCGGTCAATATCCTCGATGTACTTGGTGTGGCTCGGGAATTTGACGGTGGCAGAACCCTCGGGAGCAACAGGAGCCTCAATAGCACCCTTGGGAAGGGCAGCTACTTGTTTTGCAGTTTCATGTACCCAGGAGTTGTCACCAGGGAGGAGGGACTGGACCCAGACTTGGTTACTGTTAACATCAACAACGATAGAACGGTCTACCCACACGAGGGAGAAATCGGGGTGGTTAGTGGCATCGTGTCCCTCTTTCCTAGTCACACCAACATTGAGACTCTCAAAACCGGCCTCAAAGGTGAGATACCCGGCAAAGCCACCCCAGAAGGGAACAGTTTTGTCACCACCTTCTACTTTGCGAGATTCGCGGTACTCGTCGAGGTAGGTCCAGATAGTCTTTCCAGTGAGATCGTGACACTCTTTAAGAGCATCAGTGGTAACTTCAACGTAGTTATCATGAATGAAGTGGGTGAAATGGGAGGTGCTCTCATTTAAACAACCGAGCATGGAAAACCGACCAGGGCTTACGGCACTATCGAGGAAAATGAAACGTTTAGAGTCATCATTAGCACCGAGGAACTCAGCGAGAGTGAGAACGTTGAGATTAGGAATATTGATAGTGGTATAGGTGACCTTGCCAAGGGACTTATTGAAAGCGTGAGTGGAATAACGTTGAGAGATGCGTGGCCAGATGTCAGAGCCAAGGAGTTCCAGAGCAACCTCAGGCTTGAAAGCGGAGCGGTTGGCCGCATTCCAGTCCTGGGCAAGCTTCCAAAAGTTCTGTAAAACCCTGAGACCTCCCTCATCGGTCAAGACGGACTCAGGATGGTATTGGACGGCCCAGAAGGGTTTGGAAGTATGGCAGACACCCATGCAAATGTGACCGTTATCTTCATCTTCAGACCAAGCCAACTCTTCGATGTCTCCGCCCTCCTTGAGGGTAATGTAGAGAGAATGATAACAGACGGCCTTGATATCAGGAAGCCCGGCAAAAATCTCCTTGCCGTTATGATGGACAACAGAGACCTGACCGTGTTTCACAGTCTTCAGGCGGTGTATTTGACCACCGTATTCAACACTCAAGCTCTGTTGTCCTAAGCAGACGCCAAAGATGGGAACTGTGTCGCCCTTGGCAACTTTCCAGAGGTCGCGGACGACACCGATATCGGATGGGATAGTTGGAGAACCCGGACCAGGACCAACAACAATTGCAGAAAATCTTCTAATGACTGGAAGAATCTGTTCAATTGTGTGAGAGTCATTCTTGATTACATGAAGGATGGAGTCTGGGACGGCCTTCTTGATCAATGCCGCAAGGCTGAAGAGCTCGTCAGAATGTGTTGTTGAAAACTGGGAGGACGCGACTTACTTGAATGCAAATGAACAATAAGAGTCAATCAAGAGAATATTGTGCTTTGTCGCGGTCATTTTTACAATTAAGTGGACTGTGTATGAGTAAGATGAAATTTGAGAAGGGATGATGAAATTGGCTGAGAGTAATTCTCGTGCATATTATACGAAAATTGTCCACTGTTTCTTCAGAGAACAATAATCCGGCGACTTTGCATTCACGATACGGGTAGTGTCGTAAACGACAGAGAGCACAGTGCAACTAGATCAACAGGCGTTGAAGTTCCTTGTCTTATCCCAAATTACCATCTTCCCACGATCAAAATCTTGATAAGATCATATCTCCATTTATAGGCTGCTTCTTTCTGCAATAATGCTACGGAACAAATAGTCTCTTTCAATCCCTGAGAAAAATGCCTTCTTAGGCCCTTTTTAATTATTATAAACTTTCAGGAGCTGGGGACGCTGGGCTGATGCTTACCTCTGTCAATCGCTTGCTCCCATTACCTGAGCGCTTCTTCTTCTTCAGAGTCATATAGATTTATTTCCCTCTGACATGAGTAATCATGTCTTCTCTGTTGTAATCTACTCCTCCTGGCATAATGCTAGCCATAATACTATGAATGATCATAGAATGTGAAGATTACTTCCTTTCAGGTGTCGTTTCACCTACAAAAGTCTTGATGCATTCGTCGATCTTTCAACTTACATTCATAAGACAAATATTCCGGCCCTTATCAACTTGTTAGTCATAAGCCACTGCACTTAGACATTTTTGACTGTGAATTGCAACTGTTACACTAGAAATTAAGCACATAATTAATGGTAATGAGGGAGTATGCCTTCGCAAATCTTAATTCCAGATTCAATTTCTTGCACGGACTCTGCTACCAAAAGTCATTCACCTCAGCATCAAATTCTACCTACATCACTATTCCTCAAAGTAGCTGCGACGAAGAATATTTTGGGCTTTTCCTATTCCATTGCGTCCATTGCTGAGTGCATTCTCCGTCTCCATGTTCGACGTCATTTATTGTTTCTTTCTTTGTTCTGTTAAAATTTCTCCTTAGCGACGTATGCAGAGGTATCCGAGACATCTGCATTTCCTGGTAAATAGATACATGTTCTTCTCGTATTTAAGGTGCTTCTCTGTAAGCCTAACGCCAGTCGTTTTCTGCCTGGCCTTATTCCGGCTTTATATTTAGAACTTGAGGACTTACCTGTGCATCTTCGCTGTAAAGCTGCAGCTGCAGCTATGGTGGGATAGCGGGTGCCAGCTTATCACTGTAGCCTCAATCAGAGATTGCTGGTGCTTTTTAATACACACTTAACGTTGTTGATAAAGAAATAGTTAGGTGACTACGGGACTAAATCACGTAGAAAATAACGACCTCAAGCCACCAATGAAGGCGTCGTCATATTTGAACAGAAAACATCTGATCGTGTCGGATATTCTGTTTTCAACAATACCTGTAGCCAACATAGTTAGCCTGGGATAGAACATTTTTTTCACAGTAGATACTCTGTATCAGAGACTCTGAAGTTGAGTAGAGATGTGAGGGCCATGTATTTCGGATTGTGATCGCGCCTTTGAGCAGAAGACCTGTGAGAAGCAGTACAGACAAGGGATCGAAAATGGGACGCAGGTGCAGCACTAGAGCACAACAGACCAATTCCTCGATGAAAAAAGAAGGTAAGATTTAAGTCGTAAATCAAGGGGCTACAGAGATGTTCGCCTCTAGTTTTACAAGGCTCTTGCTGGACCTCCCATACAGTCATAGATTGATGTCCCAGAGGCAAGTTGAGGCACGAAGCTGCTCCCAACTTCGTTACCGAGAGGGGTACTACCATCACCGAGTTTCGCCTACATAGAGTATATCAAGCAAGTTTTCAACTACGCAATCATTCCCAGCCAATCGATGAAACGTCAGCACTCCGTCAGGGGTTTGGACAATTGCACAGACCGATGCACAAACGGTATGGAATGAAATTTATCTCTACCTCAGAGCATCCAACGAGCGCCTTAGTAAGGAGACATAGTAACATGAATACCTTAATTGAAAAGAGTTTGATAGCTTTTGATTGAAGGCCTTATTCATCATCGCACGTTTCTAAGGACATCGAGTGGGTAAGCTATCCGTAAGAGGGAAGAATTGTGACGGTGTGCTAAAGAGGAGCGCTCAGGAGCAAGGGACGGCGCTAAGGACGTTTTGAATCTATTTTTAATCCTTTGTTTTTATCTCTTCCCCCATGTTCTTTATTATTGGTCTAGGGCTGTTCGACGAAAAAGATGTCACTATACGGGGCCTAGAAGTAATCATCATACGGAACCATCAGCTATGAACGCTAATCATCCTCAAGGCGATAAAAAACTCAAGCAGGGTCTACCTGGAAGCTTACACGAGCATCCTCATGGTCAAGAAGGAACGTCTGGTTGGTTTGATCCTTACACCTTCTCATCAGTGTCATCCATGACGCTGTACCCAAGGAAGCTTTCTACGGAAGATCCATAATACTTGCCGATCGTGACATGGTTGAGACCCGAAGTGACGAGATCCTTCAAAATGCTGACAAGGAGGACGTAGCGTTACTTGTCGTTGGTGATCCCTTCGGGTAAGCTGATTTCTATCTATCTCAATACTCATATAAACCAATAATAATTGATCTTCTTCTCCGTGTAATCAACACACACATATACCCGTTTTTTGCTTGGGCATTCCCATATCATTCCTACGTCATCACACGATCTCATTCAATCACTCAAATCAGTGCGACTACACATACAGACATAATTCTACGCGCGCGTTCTCTTGATATTCCTGTCCGCGTCATTCATAATGCTTCGATCATGAATGCTGTTGGCGCATGTGGTTTGCAGTTGTACAATTTTGGCCAGACCGTTTCTCTCGTGTTCTTCACGGAAAATTGGAAACCCGACAGCTTCTACGATAGGATCAAAGAAAACGCGGACCTTGGAATGCACACTCTTGTTCTCTTGGACATCAAAGTCAAAGAGCAAAGCGAGGAAAATTTAGCGCGGTCAGTTCTTGCATTCATATTTAGATTGGGGAACTTAATTATCATGCAGTGGGCGTAAAATCTATGAGCCACCAAGATACATGTCCATTCCTCTCGCTGTCTCACAGCTCATCGAGGTCGAAAAGTCTCGGGATTTAGGGACTCTGTCACCAGACAATACACTTGCAATTGCAGTCTCTCAAATTGGAGGAGGAAACGGTCATGAGCGCATCGTCGCGGGAACTCTTACCGAACTCTCACAACAGCCATCTGAGAAATTCGGTGAACCACTTCATAGTCTTGTCATTGCCGGAAAACGTCTTCATCACCTAGAGGTTGAGTATGCCGAAGATTTTTCTGTTAACAAAGAGAACTGGAGGAAAGTAGCTAAGGATGTATATGGCTGTGCTCTAAATTAGTGATTTGTCTGTTAAAGTAGCCGATCCTGATTGATTTAGCTAAGACGACATCGGGGAGGTCACTTCTACTGGCCAGTCAGATCTTATTATGATATGCTTGAGTACTTTCAATTGGTGAAGCAATTCCGACCAGATTTCAGTGTCATTTCTTTCGCTCAAGTGGAGTCCAATATCGGACTCTACTAGGTTTCTGATGCTTCAACTAGTGTATACGAAAAAAAAGATTGCTCGTATCCGCAAAAAAGTCAAACTGCTGCAAACGTTTCCAAGGAGTAAAATTAAAATCAAGGTGCGGCATGTCCAGGCCACCTGGGAAATCAATTAGCTGTAACCCATGGAGGGTACCAGAAGTCATACCTGGGGTAGAGAGAACATTCACGAACAGTATACCTGTTGGCAAGCCAAGCCAGAAATCGCTGATTGGCGATAGATCAGCTACAATGCAATGAACCGTGAGAAAGGGCACCGACCTCAACTCCAAGTCCGTATCCGCCGTGTTCTGTAGTTCCATACTTGCGCTGATCCGTATACCAGTAATAAGGAGTTGGATCAATTCCTTCTTTCTTGTAGGCCTCCAGCAGTGTCTGTTCATCTGAGATCCTCATGGATCCACCAACAATCTCACCGACATTGGGCATTAATAGGTCGCAACTCTCAGTAAAAGTCAAAGTATCCCCATCCTTCTTTGGCATCCTCTGCATGTAGAATGCCTTCAACTCCGCAGGAAAACCATATAAGAACACCGGTTTGCCAATTATATCAGTCATTTGACGTTCAGCAGCCTCAGCGATGTCATCGCCAATTTTATGTTCAACCATCTTGACTTGACCAGATTCATCTTTGATGGGGTTGCCTGCAGCATCCTCTTCTGAGTGTCTTATGCCGTGATTGTTGAGCCAGTCGATTGCTTCGACGTAGCTCAGGCGCATGAAAGGGCGGGATGGGGCTTCAAAGGAAGGATTGAGAGACTTGATGAGTCCGGCGGAAGTGGGGTTAGCGAGAAGGATGTCGACGGTTTTGCAGATCTAGAGTTGGTTGAGTAGTGTGTTGGAAATCAGCCGATTCAGAAGAGACATACGATTTCTTCGATGTGCGACATAAGATCGTAGAAGTCGATGAACGCCAACTCTGCTTCAAGGTGGGTGTACTCGCTCAAATGACGTCGTGTATGACTATGAAATTCAGAACAATCTACTTGTTAAAGGAAGCATGATACAGACCTATTTTCAGCGCGAAAGCTCTCTTGTACACAGAATACGTCGCCTAAGCTAGGTAAACACGTCTCGAGGTATAGCTGGGAGCTCTGAGTGAGAAAAGCTGGTTGACCGTAGTAATCCAGTTTAAATAGCGTAGCACCGCCTTCGACTTGAGTCTGAACAAGACATGGTGTTGTCACTTCGAGGAGATTTTCCAAGGTAAAGGCCTCACGGAAGGCGGAGAGGAGGTGAGAGCGAAGGCGGAGGACACCAGATGCATTTTCTCCGCGAAGGACTAGATGACGAAGATCAGCTTGGATGGAAGGATCAGATTTCTGTGATGTAAGAGTTGAGTCATTGGTAGGGTATCAAGGAACAATGGCGACGGTACCTCATTCAAACGATTTGTAAATGCGTCCTCTGCTGCTGGAGCGGCTCCAAGAACTCTCCAGTAGTCGACGATAAGTTCATGGCCATCTGGAGCCGATTTTCCGTCTGGTACCTGTTGCAATTTGCCCACTAATTCAACTGTCGACTCGATCGTGAGAGTTAGAGCTTCAAATGTTTGCGCCTGATAAACGGAGTCAGTGATTGAGAGACTGAACAGGATGAATTTACGAACTACACGACCGGAGAGAACAGATTGCAGGTAACCCGTGCCATCGCGAAGTACAATGAAGATTATTCCCTTTTGGTCTCGAAGACGGTGTACCCATCCGAAAACGCGTACACGCTGGTCACGGCGCTCAGTCAGTTGAGATATTTTGGCCTGGTAACAATAAAGATATCAGCAGATATAGGCAAAAGTTACGAATCACTTACTCTTAAAGCTTTCGGAAGCGTTTGATCTTCTTCAAGTATAATCCTCTTACTTTCTTCTAACAATTTCTCTCTTTTCTCCTTGTCTTCCACCGATTTTTGAACCTCCTTAGTAGTGAGCTCCTCTGCCTTCTTCCTCTTCTTTTCTAACCCATCAGCAGTCTTCCGCGCCTTCTTCAAAGCAGACTGTGTCGGTTCTTGGTACTCATCAGTAGATCCTTTTCGAATAAGAACCGTAACGGTATTGGCAGGGTTAGCGAACAAGGCAAAACCCAGGGTCAGGAAGGGTGAGGTTTGAGAACCGTCACCGACAGTATCCGAACCTTGAGATTCGTCTACGTATATTGTCGACATTGAGTGGAGTGCTAGCAGATCGCAGGCACGATGAAATGAGTCGGACCGGATATTTACTATCTAGAGATGATCGTTCTAAACTTAGCTTCCTTAATATTTGATCGCTAAATATAAATATTATGTTATCTATTTTGATATACGGCAAGTGAATGGGCATTAATGGGGTAGTGGTAACCTGGGTCGTTGCCATTGTGGTGTTTCGACCCGCCGGGGGTTCGATTCCCCCTTAATGCAATACTTTTTCCACTCCTTTATCATCAACTAATTCAGTTATACAGCATTTTATAACGCACGGGCATTCGGAATAAGCGTAACCTATCAAAGTTTCTCTCAGCGCCGTTTTTACTACAGTCGCAAGGACTTTGTGATTATCAGCAATCACACAACTAAAAAAGCTTGTCCTTGCAAACTGAACAACAGTCATTGAATTTGCAGACAATCATGCAATTATGACATCTCAAGAGTTGGGGAAGTCCTCAATCAACTCCGAGCTAAAGGTTCAAGCAAGTTTATAGTGTTATTCACATCTAAGATAAATTATTGCTCTTCAATCATCTCCAAGATTCCACACTAGAAGCCTTCAGCTCAGATGAATCTCAACACCGCAGCCAAACACCAAGAACAGAATACCGTTTACAAAGGTCGAATTCGAAGGGGTTTTATTTCAAGCTGAATGATGAGTCGATTTCCCACAATATTGCGGAAGTCATATGGACAACTGTTCTCGGCAACTGCGGTCCGCAGCCTCATGTCGAACTGAACAATTACGGCTTCTCGTTCCTCAGGAAATGTCCACTGACCCTCTCCTGTACGACTACGGCGGAGTCAACCCTCCACCCCCTTACGGAACGACAAGCCAGCATTACTACGGTCATTCCAGACACTCCCGTGTCCACGTCTCTTACCTTCGTCCAAGGGTTATCCACCCCCAATATTCGAGCAGGACAATGGTGATCAGCCAGCGGCCTCATTGCCGCTTCTTCAAGGCCCTGACAGTTGCGATCTTGGTCTGGATTCTGTTTGGAAGTCTATTGAGGCACTTGTGGCACTCCCGATATAAGTATGGCTCAAGGCCTCATGTACGTTATATAGTTCTCAGTACTCTGCTCTCATCAGTAAATTTAGGTAATAGTGGAGTATTGAGCCTGGTGACCCAAATATGGACTATCCATTGCCACCTGGTGTAGATCTGCTGGCATGCGACGAGCCATTGATTGATGGTCCCGGACCGAGCATAACATCTTTTGAGATTGCCTTGCCCTCAGAAACGCTCCTTTTGCTGTCTGCGGGTGCATGGCTTTCTGGTTCTGTCAGAGTGACTACCTCCACCAGCACCGATTCCATCAGATTCTCCATCACGACAAAAGTGATAGGATGGCGTTGGACCAATACGGCGAATACAATTGTCTGTTCTCTGAAACGGAACGAGGGAGAATCTGGTGTCGGCATATTTGCAAGCGCTCTGTGTTGGATTTTCTCTTCTGGCTTGCTGATTTCTAGAGCCTAGAACCCAACGATACCTGAACCATCTCATCTTCAAGTCCAATACGATGTTCTTATTGAGCTTCCTGAAGACTCTCCTTTCATCAATCGATTTGAAACGCACGTGGTCAACACTCAACAATATTTCGACGATCTTCAAGGAAAAATATTCTTCGAGCATCTGAACCTGCACGGTTTCAATGGTGGTATCAGAGCCCAGGTAAGCATATGGCATTTTGTAGGATTATCAAGTGCTGAAACATTGTCTAGTCGCTTGGTGCATGCGTGGCGAATCTTCAAACTTCAAACAGTGTAATCGAGGGTAGCTTCAACGCGTCTGATGAGCTTGTCATCGCCACCTCCAATTCCCATGTCGACATCGACGTCGACTTCAACCAACTAAGGTCGTCCCAGGCAAAATTATCCATAATCACCGATAACGGGTCTGTCCTATCTTTCGTAATCTTTAAAATCTGCTTGACGGTAAACTCTAGCCTTCTCAGAGCCGACATCAAGCTTCACGATTTGAGAATAACGCAGCCATCTGAAACTAGTTCTAGTTTCTCTGTCTTGACTCATACATCGAACAGTCCTCTAGATGTTGCATTCAGAGATGCTCCCATAGATTCGCTCTTAGCCTATCGAGGCTCTACTTCGAATTCCCCGGCAAATGTCTTGCTGCACCCAACGTTCCAAGGGCATTTTACTTTGGCTACACACTCGGCATGGCTGAGCCCGATCATCCGTCAACATCAGGTTGATGATCCTGCTGGAAAGGGTAGAAATCGTTTCGTGAGCTACAGGAATCTTCATGGATACGTTATGGGTGATATTGTATGGGGAAACACAGATGGGGAGAAGGGAGAAGTTGATTTAGCCACATCGAATGCAAGGCTCACGCTTGATTTTTGAAATCTCGTTGTAATTATATGAAAACCTGTTTGACGATGTCATCGAATCATCATAACCAATCATGATTTTGATTAACTTATAGGGACACATAAAAATTAGTCAGCCCTGGACCCATTCTGCTTCCCATCACCTTGTAAAGTTCGCTGGACCCCTCCATAGTACTGGGTACTGGATAACAAAAGAAGACGACAGTGTTAGTATGAGAGGCTTACCAAGCACCCTCAACTCGAGTAGTCGAAGAGTCATAGATGGCCGAACTTGAACATGTACTTGTAAATTCCAAATTTTATAGCAATGCAAGTAAATAACAGAATACTAGACTCAAGATCATGGTGACGTCAACTTTACACGATATTTTCATTTCCCTTCGCGTCAAATGAGGACAATAGATCTACAATCGACACCAAGACTTACCATTGACATGGGAGCTGCTTTGGGAAGAAGCAGTACTTGATCCCAGAAGGCGTTGAATGACCTTTAAAACTGCGTCCCTCATCTTCAGAGGGAGAGGCTGCATCCTATCAGCCTCTGGGAGCATGAACCTTAATAACTCCTGTCGAGCCGCGCTGATTTTTAGTGAAGACTTGAGACCCAAAGCCTCACCCTCCTTCTCTGTAAGTGACTCGCGGCGTGTGAGTAATTTGTCGTAAAGAGGCTCGAGGTATGTTGTCTCGGCATTATACTTCTGGTAAAAAACGATTTGTTCCACTAGTGACATTGATGAGAGTCGTTCGGAAACATTAAGCTCCCTGAAAGCCAATGCTTTGACTTCTGGGAAAGACCACTGATTGGCGAGACGTAATATCGTCGTCCATGATTCGAGCGACTTGTTGAAGTTTGTAAACTTCCTGTCTGGACATTAGCCTCAAACAAAGACTAGTATTAGCTGCTGCGTACGGGTTGTCGAAGATCGAGCATAGTTCGGCAAAGTCGTCTGGGCTTACATTTTCGTGCGGTTCTATTACAATGGTGTGTTTAGCACTAACATCCGAATTAGCGCTGTCATGCTTGGTACGGTTCATGGCATCATTCTTTGCTGTGTCCCCTGCTAGGCGATCTCGGAACACTGGTGATTCTCTGGTGAAAAAATATGAGGGTTGACAAAAGCAAGTATCCGCCACCTTCAGGATTCAAATCAATACTCATGTCAATAATCAGAGTGAAATCTTACAATTATTGTGAGATCCATGCCAGTGTGATGATATAATGGGTGTTTTTTAACATTCGTGAGCATTCTATTCATCTGGGTGGTAGAAGCTGACATCGTGGTTGTAGTTTGGGGCAAGCCTTCAATACTAGAGACAATACACCTTCCTTAAGGGACTAACTGTCACTTGCACTTGTGTGGCAACAACGCAACGGTTAAATCCGAGCTTAACAGCACTTTTTTGTCACATGCAAATTAGGAAGTTATTCCATAGGCTGACATATTTACGAATATGCCGCGTGCCTCCCTCAATTGATTCACCATCAGAATTTGTTCAGAAATCTAGAAGATGCCGAGACACGGGTATTGCCCCATGACCTCCATAACAGAATACCATATTTCTGACTACGTGAGAAGTTCAAATTGTTATACCCCATTGGAGAGTAATAAGTATGGCAAGAAGGCCCAAAAAAACTACGAGAGTCTACATAGACTACGCCCAAGCACCAGGAAGTTGAAGGAAATTGTCAAGAAATGATTTGCTGACTAGTACGTACTCTAGTTCTAGACTTGATCTTATGCATTGACAGCGGCCTTCCCCTTGCAAGCCATGTGATTCTGATGGAGGGCTGAGGTCAATCTGAGTCATTATACATGGGACCGACAGCGAAGAACGGTGTTTACCTTGATTAGAAGAGCTTGCCTTGAGCTCATCGGACTTTCCTTCAAGTTGAGGACTATTCATGTGTCTTCCTCTCTTTTCAACCCTGGTCTGAACGCAGCGAGGATCGAACTGACAATTGATTGATCAAAACTTTATCTGTCGAAACTGAAAACAAATAACGACTGTACCTCATGGTGCAGCAGACAATGGCGCTTTTGTGTATCTATTATCGAAGATATGTCTTGCGTAAGATTCAATCTATCCCTGATCTGATCTCGAATCCACGTTTTTGGAACATCAGCAACTGCAGCGCTAAGAGTCACATCAGTCGCTTCAGTTTTACCTTCCCCTTTCAGTAAAGATTCCCGAACTTGCGAGATAGGAGCGACGAGATCAAATCCAAGGCGAACAGACTCTTCAAGAGATAGGGATGCCTCGCGAGTGCAGAGTTCAACATAGAGAGGCAGCAGATGCTCAAAGGAGACCGAACAGTTGGTGTAGAGAACGATTCTGTCCACAAGTGGTAGAGACAAATGGTTCAGGTTGTGGAGAGCGAGTGCGTGTATCCTTGGAAAATCCCATCTACCCGGGGAGGACATTGAGAGTACTGAACTCCAAATTGGTGATGTTGCATTGTACATATATGTCCTGCAGATAATGAGTCACTAGACCGTTCACAATATGCGTACATACGGATCATAAAATATCCACAGGAACTGCGAGAATTCTTCAACCGAGGTATTTTTCACAGGTATCGCTGTATGATCTGTCCTCCCGTCGTGAGAAGAAGTCCTTGCACATTCTATCCCTGCCATTTGCTCTCGGAACCGTGGCGATTCACGAGTAAAAAAGTAGCTATGTACACGGAAAATAGTTTGTTCAACCTGATGAAGAGATAAATGGCATTCTATTAAGGCGGCAGAGATAATCTGCACCTGAAAATGGAGGTCCCCGTTGGGTAGATAGTAGTCCGGATGGAGAGATAAGCCCTTCATTGAGTTCAGCATGGAGAATCTAGTTGCGGACACGATTTGGTGGGTTGGGATTCACAAGTAAGCGGTTGTCTTCATGAGTGTATTCATAGTGGCTATCTAAACAGCGCGTGTCGAGGAAGAAGTACAAGCAACGCTTCCTAAGCTACTAACTTCTGAGAATAGGTCTTCAGTTGCCGTTCAAGGATGTAGAATTTCCAGTAATTTCTAGAGAGCTGCGTTCGCTGAAAATCCATCTCCTTCTGTTCCAATTGTCAGGGATCCTCTCACACACAGACCAGACGATCATCCACCACCGGCAGCAACTGCATGTTGTTCTTGAAAACTCGTATCCATGGAGCATCAAGAATGAGGCCACATTGATCCCAAAAGGGAACAAAAAAAAGGACACCACGTAATCGTGTGGATTCAGAATTTATTAACCGCAACAGTCGTCTAAACAGGATAGAACAATGGTATAATTAGAAGTCAAGGTGATCGATGATTGTGTCAAGTTCTCCAGCTGGAGAAAATTAGAAGAGAGGACAGCAGTTGGCAGGGACAATAACAGAGAAGTACTCATCTGTGATAACGATTGTCATGACTCAAGTGTTGAATAAATCATGCTTTTGACACTCTGAATGAACATCATCAAATTCTCATCAAGATTTATGCATTCATGTTTTGCAACATATACTCATTTAATTAACAATTTGTGGTAATTAGGTAATTCATATAGGATTCACCGGTGCGGTGCAATTGATGAAGCGGTTACTCTTTTAGAAGAACAGTTGTTATCTTTAGTTCGCATCCATCTTCTCCGACTCAATGATCGGGCTGAACATTTCTTTGTAGGTGTTGTACTCTCACACCTGAAATCATGACTGATTTCCCCTTCTAAAAACCAATAAGTCAACAATGATGGATGTCCATTCAATCATGTACGTAAAGACTATAAAGGCTTATGATGACAATTTTTCCATTCTGCATCTCACCAAATGCTACCCTCAACAACACTTTCAGATGATCCATCATGTGTTGGGGTCGGACTGTCCAACCCACAAATGTCTCAAAGCGGACGTAAAATGCTTGACCTTGTGAACCGCCTTCACTCCACGGGGTAAAATGTCCGTTCATATTTTCGTACCAAACTACTGACTGTCTGTGTTGTACATTTGACAGTGTGCAAGTCGATATTGATCTACCCCAGATTGCGGTAATCGGGTCTCAGAGTGCTGGAAAATCCTCCCTCATTGAATCTATCTCCGGTATCACGCTGCCTCGGGCCGCAGGCACTTGTACTCGGTAGGTTCCAGAAGCCTGTTGCCACTGGACCACTGACTGAGGTATCTCCAGGTGTCCAACAGAGTGTCGCCTGGCGCACTCTGACACACAATGGAAGTGTACTGTGTCACTTCGTTTCTCAACCGATGCTGGTGGCGCACCCCTTGGTCAGACCCGCAATGAAAATTTCGGACCTCCAATCTACAAAAAGAGCGAGGTTGAAGATCGCATCCGCCGCGCTCAACGCGCTATTCTGAATCCATCTAAACCTGTCAAAAATTTCTTGAATGACGACGAGGACGTGTCCGTTGAAAAGACTGAGCTCAGCTTCTCTCATAACTGCGTATCGCTTCAAATCAGCGGCCCTGATGTCGCTGATCTGTCATTTTGTGACCTCCCAGGTACAGTACGCCTTGTTTTGCATTGACGGCTACAGCTCACCCCCAAGACATGAAGGTCTAATTGCAAGTGTTGGACTTGGCGGTAACGCAAATGACATCAAGTTAGTGGAGAGCCTCGTTACGTCCTACATTAAAAAGCCGAGCTGCATCATACTGCTCACTGTCGCCTGCGAAAGTGGGTTTGCTTTTCTTGAATGCTTATCGATAGCCATTTCCTGATTTTCTTATTATAGCTGATTTCGAAAATCAAGGCGCTCACCAAATAGCTAAGGCCTATGACCCACAGGGTAAGCGTACTATCGGTAAGTTTCATTTCCGTGCCAATTCTTGTCGTCTTCAATCATCTCTGTCAGGCGTTTTGACCAAGCCAGACCGCATTCCGCAAGGTGAAGAGGAAGAATGGTTGAGGTTCATCAAGAACTCCAAGGAGCCTCTTGACAATAATTGGTACTGTGTAAAGCAACCAAGTTCAAGCGACTTGAAACAAAACTGGACTTGGCAAGAGGCACGTCAGAAGGAGAGCGAATTTTTTTCTATGACTGCCCTATGGCATGAGCTCGAGCCCATGTACCAGAAGTACCTGCGTACTTCAAACCTCGTCGGACGTCTCAGTTCTATCCTTTCTGATCTAATAACAAAACGGTACTTCCACCAGTGCCAGTCCTATTTTATATTCTCACATTTGGATCGCTTCCTTCAGTCTTCCCGAGATTCAGGACGAGCTTGAAAAGTCAATTTATTCCACTCACGAAGCACTTCTGCGACTTCCACGGGAGCCATCTAAATATCCGGTGAACGAGGTCGCTAACCTACTCCACCAGTTTGTGGCAGACTTGGGACGACAGATTGCTGGTGTCCCCGATGAAAAGGGCCTTATTCAGTCCTTTCGACCTGCCCAGGAATGTTTTCGTAGAGAAATACGGTCGACGGCGCCCCTATTCAGGCCATATGAAAGGAAGTTTTCCCTTTCTTGGGAAATGCCACGAGCCACTTTTTTGGACCATGAAAGTGATATGTCTGAAAATGAAGATGATGTATACGAAAACGACAATGACAAACATGATATCAGGCAACAAAAAGGGCGCATTGTATTTGTTGATGAAGTTTTTGAACGGGCTCAATGGTGCGGAATCATGTGTTTGTACACAACTTACGGTTGATCCCCAATTTTTCAGCTTCCGTACTCGCGAGCTGCCCGGAACTTACCCATTCGTTGTTCAGCAATCCTACATAAATGAATGTGTTGGAAAGTGGCGGGAGCCTGCTCAGTTCCTTTGCAAAAGCATATACAACACACTCTCAGTTCACTTAAAACAGATAATTCACAAACATTTTGCGCACTTCGGTCATGGAATGCTAGAGCATCGAATTCGGTATATATTCTCCAGATGGATTCCCTCTGTTCTAATTGCAATTCATAGTGTTCTTATGCAGGATCACCTGAAGTTCTGCTTCGCTAGAACAAAGCAGAAGATCAACTGGTTAGTCGACCTAGAAGATACACCGTTTTCTCTCAACACCCACTACCTCTATGACTACAAATCAAAATTCCTAACATTTTACCGAGGCATACGTAATAAGGGCAATTATAAGGATATCATGGTCCAGATAGACGCCTACATACCTTCGTCTTCGTCACACAACAATCATAAGAATGCTTCAAGTTCCTATGGCATCTCAAAGGTGATGAGCGGTCTCGCCGAAATCGGCCTGATTGGTGTCCAGGCTAGGGACCTTGCGAAGCTTTTCAAGATTGATGATATGGAGCCAGCTCTAGAAATCATGGCTGATGTCCGCGCTTATTTTCAAGGTACATCCTCTAATTGTGACATTCCGTGAAATTCACTGACGCTCGTACTAGTTGCCTATAAGCGTTTTTCCGACAATATTCCCATGGCAATAGACCGGGAGCTTGTTTATGGTGTTGAGCGAGATACGCTTCCGCTTCTTCGAAATGGACTTGGTCTTAATTCCATCGATGCACACAACATTTGTAAGGAGTTTGCGCAGGAGAGTCCCTCTGTTGCTGGTAAGCGTGAGGAACTGGTCAAGAAATTACAGCGGCTAGAGGAAGCATCCCAGCAGTTGCTGCAGGTTGGTGGAGGTTGATCTTTCGAGAAACTCTGTACATGTTTCTATCTTATCGTCTTTTCTGCTTTCTGGTATCCTGCGTCACCTCGTATCCCAGAATTATGACTGTTCATTTTCATATCAGTATCCAATTACCGAACTTTCGAACTTTGACACCGAGACTATTGAACACATATATGAGTATTTATTAGTGATACAAAATTGTTGACTAAGTACCTGGGCTAAGTCGTTGAGCACTGTAATTCGACTCATGGAAGTGACTTTATGCTACAAGGAATTACGAATGTATGGGTGATGGATCGATGGATCAGGCAATGAGCCACTATTCTGGGTCCCAGTCGAGCACAGGAATCCGTCTGGACCTCAGGTGCATCTTCTCTTGTGTATATCTCTGATTACTTAATTTGGTCGTTTCCGTCTGGACCTCAGTCCGACATCTATTTTAGCATCCTGAGGACTTACCTGCGCATCTTGGCTGTGAAGGACGTCTAATTTCCTAGACCATTTCCTGTGCCTACAGCCGCCAAGTCTCTATTGAAGTGATTGCAATGAATTTTTTCTCCTTATCAGGTGTCCCTGTTAAGTTACGGCCTTAGTGCATGTGGGCAAGGGGGTCACAACCTGCTTTCGTAGATATACAGCCATGTAGTGAAGATGAGGTGCAACAGTTGAAGCCTCACATGAAGGTGAGGAAAAGTGCAAGGAAAAAGACAATGTCAGCTGAATGGTTCGATGGTTCGATTGCAAGCAGGAAGACGGAGTAACACCGATAAAACAATCCCTTACCTCAACTCTGAATACTTGGCAAAATCAAAACATGGTATTTCCAGACACAGGACACGCTGACTCCTTATCCCTCGTTATAAAGAAGTATGAAGAGAGAAGAGTATTCTATGTTCACCTCAGCAGATAATCTCGCACAATGATATGACCTTTACATGTGTTTAAGAAGTCTAATCTTCTCTTTGCATTGCATAACCAAGGAGAACGAACATATCCGACGGACGTTTTAGATTGTATTTCAACTACGTGTTTGACAAGGGACCGTGACAGCCTCTGTTAGACCACTCCAATTCGTGCAAGTGCTTGCACTGCCATCAAATATTTCAGATCCACCTACACGTCATGTTGCCTCATTCTTGCCTCTCAAGGAGCCCAAGAGGCAGCACAACCCTGGCCAATGCGGTTATTGGCGAGGAGAGGATGTGGGGATTGTATACATGCTTCGAGGTACTCTAGCGTCTGGTAACATGAAGTCCGTCTGAAAGATGGTGAATGGGCTACTGGAGCGTGAAGATCAAGCCACCACGGCAGCGGCACGCACTGGGAGGGGACAGATACAACTCTAAGTTGTCTTCTACAGGCGTCCAACAGGCATCTCGAAGCAGATGACATAGACTGGGACAGGGCCAAAAGGAAAGGAATAGGGATATCTCATGGACCGGTACAGAATCGTGAAGTAGTCCAGGACCATGAAGCATCAAACGAAAGCCTCGGATAAGGTCCCTTCGAGTAGGGTCAACTTGCCGCTGATTTGCAGTCTGTTTGATCAAAGCAGGATGAAAAGCGTTGATGAGGCAAACGGTAATTTATTAGATGAAGAATACCGTTGAAATCTTAGGGCTGGCTTCTAAGCGAGGCTGCCGAATCACCACGTACTTGACACCTTTTTGTTATGCCTCATTCACGACTTGAGTGTCCATATAGTTGAACCTTGTCCAGTCGTTGCCCAGTCGTTCAAAACAAACGAATTTTTTCACGCGGTCGCCCCAATACTGGTTATGTAACCGGTACATCAAAATTAGTGACTCAAGGTGGCTGACTATTTGTCACAGTCGTATTACTGAGTCATCGACACTTAGAGTCGAATGTGAGGTTGCAAAGAACAAGGATGCCTTCACGCAGTGATCAAGCATGCACAGCCCAGAGACATGAGATGTGGTAGAGCGTGGGACTCTATAATACTCTAGTCCAACTCAGACCCTTAATCCAGTCGGCCGTGGCGCACAGAACTCAACAATGGTGATCACACTCCCTGCCAAGGCAGATGATATCCTAGTTCTGCCGAGTGATGGATGCGGCTATAACTAGATTTGAGAAGACGCTGCCGCTGGAGATATTCCAGAAAGTCCTAGCCGCGAACAATAATCTATCGAGCAATGCGCTAAAGTTTGATGCTGGATATTTTTGGCCTTCATCAATGGTTCTCTGACAATTTAGCAGCTTCAAGAACTGTTATCCAGACATTTGTTTCCAGCGCAACGGGTCATACTCGATTCGGGTATTCAAATTTTGGAACACCTCATACAGGGGAACGATGAGGAGGCTCGGAAGACAATGTTCATACGGATGCGTGGGGTCGCCTTTCAAAGGAAACAAATCTAATAGTCTAATAGTGCTCTGTGGAACACCAGATGTAATGAGCAAAGATAGCTGACTGCACAAAGATAATGGCTACCCAGCCAGCCAAAGGAGAATGTCGAGGGGGAGCACTTGTTGCAGATCCTACGTTTACAGCTTCTCCGTGCTCCTGATATAACTAGACATGGTCAAATTCCCATACATTCAGTGAGGCAGTAGCAGCTGTTAATTTTCTTTGTGTCCACCATCGGCTGGGAATGTTGCTTCGTACTCACACTACCCATAATATCAATGGCAAACCCGGATGAAACTGCTAATATTACACCATCTATCCGGTGAGTGCTACTCTGTCTCATTGGCTCGATATATCAGTAGGCTTAAGTAGTTGCATTGAGAACACATACAGGAGTATCTACTGGGCTGCTGCTGGGCTGGTGATATTTAAAAGCTGGTAGTCTTATTACAGATGCATGCATGATCGATTGGAAATCAGCGATGATTTCGGACATTCCCGAGATAATCTCGTGACGTGGCGCGCCCCTCAATAGCTGAGTTCGAAATCTTTCACTACTTGCTCATGCAGCTCTCAATCTATAAAGCAAGGGTTACGGTGCCACTACATTCATGTCCTTCACATGTCCTACTCGTTCAGTCAGATTTGTACCCTTCCTCCTGTACCAGAGCTGTTGGATCCCAACTTTCTCTGGGTTCTTCTCCCTTCAGAGGATAGACAACATTCACTAGACCAGCTTACCTCCAAACCTTCAGAATACCTCGCTGCCTCGGTCAACAGCGATGCCACTGGCTTCAGATCATCTTGTTATGATGCGTTTCGGGGTCTCGACGCCAGATTGCCAAAATCATTCCATCGACTTGACACGTTGTTGCAGGCCTCCTGGTTAGAGAGCCCAGAAACAACATTGAAGATCATATGGCATATCAGGAGTATCCGTGATGGAAAAGGCCAGAAGGAGCTGTTCTATCGGTACGCCCTATTCATCAAGTTTGCTCAAAAGGCTCTTATCTGAAGTAACACAGAGCGTTTGGTTGGTTGTATGACCACCATCCTCGTACCGCGATATCAAACCTTTTTATGGTCGTTGCTCCTGTTTGTGTGGCTTCTAGGGATAAACCTGTGGCACATGGATATTGGAAAGACCTTCTCAACATCCTTGTGCTAGTGACTTGTGATGAACTTTGGGATTTCGATTCACGTCCCAGCAATGTTCTTCGCACTTATACGCCAAGAAATTCTTCCAAACCAGTGTTGAATGACAAGCTGATATCTAAAGAGCAAGTTGGAAACGTCAGGAAGGAGAAGCAGCGCCAAAATCATCGGAGACTATTAGAGAAACTCGTGAATGACAAGTACCGTGCTCTATATACTGCGATTGCTAGACTATTTGCTGAACACCTCCGAGAAGATATCAAACTCCTGGATCAAATAAACTCATTGAGCCCTCACTCCGAAGATCAAATCTTGGCTCTTTTTCGAGACATCTCTCTTGCCGGTAAATGGGCCCCTACTCCTGGAGGATCCCATGATCGAACGACGAACATAGTCACTGCGATATGTCAGCTTCTCTTTTCACTAGGGGAAAACACTGGTTCCAATGCAATTGGACCCTTACCGTCTGCCGCACCTCATCCCGTTTCCACTGATCCTGAAAACTGCGCCATCTATCGTGAATATTACCAGCACTGGATCCTCACACCTCTCCGTGAGGCTTTAGGATGCCCCGAGCCTCTGATGTCGGCAGGCAAGTGGACAGACATTCAATATATCTGTGTCCCTTCTGTCTGTATGAGGCGCAACAAAACTCATTTTATGCGTCATGATCCCGAGGGATATCAGCTGTATCTTGCCTACATCCAGAGCAAGAAGGACAGCTTGTTAGGCATCTCTTTGACGCCTGTCGAGCTCGTAGCGAAAACCATTGAAACCCACAAAGTCTGGAATTTAGCAGAAAAGGAGCAGTTTCCGAAGGTAGCTCGTTTTAAGCAAAATTTTGCGGAGAAGCAGTTACGAACCGTGGATGTCCGATGGAAGGCACTCATCTCCCGCCTTAGAGATTACGGTGGTTTTGAGGACACATTGGCTGTATATGGTATATCGGACTCGATGACATCGATACCAGAATACGACCAAAACAATGTGCATCCCATATACCCCAGTATTGCCCTCTCTCTCATATTAGCGTCTATCACTAAACCTCCTTTTGATGCTGGTTTCATCGCCTTCTTAGAACATCTGACGCTTGCTCGTCCTCAAGGATTGGAGGAGAAGGACCTGGTTGATCTGGTGAATGATCTATTGGCTATCGAGCCAGGTGGTAGCATCAATCTCCAAGATGTCCTCCTGAGTATCATACTCCCTCTCGCAAAGGAACATCAAGTTACAAATGATGATATGATCAAACGGATTCTTGTACTTTCGGATCGACGATTTGACGACTTGGCGGGGACTCTCATTGGTCCCTGGTGGTTGAACCAAACCTCAGAGATCGAGAAGGAGAATAGATGGCGTATCACTTACGATCGAATTGAGCGGGCTTTTCAAGATGCTGGTTACGATGTCCCTGAAATCATATTCTGGGAGCTTTCTGGCAACAATTCGGTGAGACAGACGGCGGAGGTGGAAATCGAGAGGAGAGGAGTGACTCTGATGACTGGGTACTCGTCGGAAATGGTAAGATCGCTTTTAGGGGATGTTATACAAGAGGATTGGCTAGACATGTCGGAAGATGAGGAAACAGAAGAGGACGAGGAGGAGACCTCGCCGTTAGATGTAATGAAAAAGGCACTAGACAAGAAGTCATACGATGGATTGGTGGTTCTGGACTGATGTTCGATCGCTTTTCCCCTCTGTTTTGTTTGTAAAGCTGACTATGTACAAATGTCGATGAGGTTAAATGTATTCGGAACGACTTTTCCAGAGAATTTTTTCTCATCTCTAATAAGACGTGCATAGAAAACCTAAATCATGATCCATGACAGCCATTCCATTGGTCATCCACGCCAGAGGCACGGACATTCTGATGTCAAGTGACCTGACAGTCTCAGAGTTATAGCTATGCAGATTGGGAGCTTTGAAGACAAGAATTCTAAGA
>Ga0153924_1000356_pt1 | contig 29561 bp, 31 predicted proteins | sample TSNJ008MetaG_FD_104709 | JGI IMG/M metagenome (GOLD analysis project Ga0153924, IMG submission 104709) | Attine ant fungus gardens microbial communities from New Jersey, USA - TSNJ008 MetaG | ecosystem: Host-associated > Fungi > Mycelium > Unclassified | place: USA: New Jersey, Wharton State...
CGACTACTCGAACGCCGACCAGCGGCAGAACGTCGTCGACGAGGTCGCCCCCACCCTGGTCAAGCAGCTCAAGAGCGGTGACTCGGCGGCGAACTCGTCCTCCAGCTCGTCGACGAGCGACACCTCGTTCCTGAACGGTGCGGACAAGCGACTCACCCGTCCGTTCCTCGTCGGGTTCAGCGACTCCGCCGTCGTCGTGTACTGGGTCGGCCTCGCGGTGATCCTGCTCGCGTTCGTCCTGACCTGGTTCTTCCGCGTGCCGCCCCTCCGCAAGGTCTCCGCACTGCAGGAGCAGGCGAACACCGACCGAGCGAACACCGAGAAGGCCGCATCCGACGAGGCCGACGCCGACCGGCTCACCGTCGACGCGCAGAACGCTGCCGCGGGCGCCGGGTCGCTCGTCTCGCCGGACACCGGATCGATGGCGATCGTCCCGACCTCGCCGGACGTCCCGTCGCAGCCCCGATCCGCCGGATCCGCGGTCGGGATGGGGCAGCCGGGCATCGACACGGTGTCGATCGAGGGCACTCGTGCGCCCCTGCCGGACGCGACCACACACGGCGCGCACTCCGCCGCCGCGCCGGTCGACGAGCCGCCGGTCACCACCGGCGCGATCCGGACCCGCGCCGCCCACGCCGCCGCGGCGCCCGTGGACGCGACCCCGGCACCGACCGCAGCGGACGCGGCGGACCCGAGCCGCGCCTCCAGGCCGGACGACCACGCGCACGGCCGTCACTCGGCCGAGTAGGCGACCACCTGACGGAACCGCCCGTCGTCCCCGCATCAGATCGCGGAGGCGGCGGGCGGTTCCACGACGTCGAAGGATGCCGTCGGCAGCCGACGGCGCATGACGTCGACGGCGACCGGGTTGTCGTCGACCAGGACGAACCGTCGTCCGAGGGCCTGCGCGACCGCGCCGGTGGTGCCGCTGCCGGCGAAGAAGTCGAGGACCCAGTCGCCCTCGCGCGAGGACGCCTGCACGATCCGCCGCAGCACCCCCTCGGGCTTCTGCGTCGGGTAGCCCGTCTTCTCCTTGCCGGTCGGCGAGACGATCGTGTGCCACCAGACGTCCGTCGGGAGCTTGCCGCGCTCGCGCTTCTCGGCCGTGACGAGACCGGGCGCCATGTAGGGCTCGCGGTCGACGGCCTCGGAGTCGAAGTGGTACCGCGCCGGGTCCTTCACGTAGACCAGGATCGTGTCGTGCTTCGTGGGCCAGCGCGAACGGGACTTCGCGCCGAAGTCGTACGCCCAGACGATCTCGTTGAGGAAGGCGTCACGGCCGAACAGCGCGTCGAGCAGGACCTTGGCGTAGTGCGACTCGCGGTAGTCGAGGTGCAGGTAGAGGGTGCCGTCCTCGGCGAGCAGTCGCCACGCCTCGAGCAGCCGGGGCTCGAGGAAGGACCAGTAGTCCTCGAACCGGTCGTCGAAGCGCATCAGGTCGCCGCGGACGCGCTCGTAGGTGCTGCCCCGGAAGCCGGTGACGGTCTCGCGACGACCTGCTGCCGAGGCGCTCGGGAGCTCGCGCACAGCAGCACTGGCGTGCCGACGCTGGTAGCGGCCGGTGTTGAACGGCGGGTCGAGGTAGACGAGCGTGAACGAACCGTCCGCCAGGGTCGGGAGCACGTCGAGGTTGTCGCCGAGGACCACCCGGTCCGGGCCGCGATCGTCTCCGCTGTGCACGCGACCATTCTGGTGCACGGAGCGCGGCCGACGGCGGTGCTTCCGGGCAACGGCGTAGCCGGGTCCGGTTCGGCCGGGCAGCCGGGGTCCGGGGTCCGGGTCAGCCGCAGGTCACCTGGGCGAGCGTCGCGTCGTCGTCCGACGACCAGGCCCCACCGGCCCAGACGTCGACCGGCTGACCGGCGTGCAGCGCGGTCGTCACCACGAGGTCGTGCGGGTCGGGCAGGTCCGCAGTTTCTTCGTCGACGGAGAACTGCACGGTCGCCGACGGGCAGTCCGCCGCAGGCGTGATCTCCCACCCGGCGCACCCCCAGTCGACGCAGCCGTCGGGCCAGGAGCCGTCGGCGTCCTCGTCGTCGGAGTCGAGCTCGGTGCGGGTCAGCGCGACCGGGCTCTTCGGGGCCGCGGAGCAGGTGATGTCCCGGATCCCACCCCAGTCCTCGGAACCCTGTTCGGTGAGGACGAGCGGCGTCCCCGAGGTGAGCAGGACCGTGCGGGTGTCCGTCCGCATGTCGTCGCCGTCCTCGGTGGCCGAGAAGCCGACGGAGACCAGGGCGGGGCCGTCGCACTCGCCCTCGATCTGGAACGCCCAGCACCCGTCCGCGAAGTCGGTCGCTCCGCAGGTCGCCTGCCAGGTGTCCTCGTCGGAGATGAACGACGCCGTGATGGTGCCGTCGACGGAGGTCCACGGAGCCTCGTCCGTGGCGGCGCCGTCACTGCCGGTGTCGCCGGGGGTCGTGGCGTCCGGAGCGGGGCCCGGGTCGTCCTGCTCGCCGCGGGCGAGGGTCGACCCCGCGCTGTGCTCCTGCACCGTGCGGACGACCGGGGCGAGGGCCGCGGTCGCGCCGAGGACCAGCGCGAACGCCGCGGCGCCGGCCGTGATGCCCATGATCGCACGGGTGCGGCGGCGCAGTGGCGTCGACGGGGCCGGCTGCGCCTGCGGGTGCGCGAGTGCGTATCCGGGCACGGGCGGGTGCGCCGGCGCGGACGCTGTCGCCGCTGCGAACGGCCGCGCGGCGTCCGTGCCCCATGCCGCCGCATCCCACGCCGCGACCGCCGCGTCGCCGTCCAGGTCCGGGTACGCCACCCGGGCGCGAGCAGGCAGTTCGGTGCGTCGCCACGCGGCGGCGTCGTCACGGATCGAGGCCGCCGTGCGCGACGCCAGGTCGGCCCGCCGCGACGACGAGACCACCAGCACTGCGAGGCCGGCCACGAGCGGTGCGAGCCCGAACACCGCGGGCCCGCCGACGGCACCCACGACGAGCACCACGGCGAGCGAGACCAGCGACACCGCCAGGCCGATCCACTGCGCGACGCGGAGGCGACGGGCGAGCGGCGGTAGGAACCCTCGGAACGACCGCGGTTCGGGACTCCAGAACCGCCACTCCGACGGAGCAGGCGGGATGCTCGGCGCTGGCGTCCACCCCGGTGCCGGCTCCGCGGCCTGGTGGAGTTCGACCCACTCGGACGAGGGTGTCGGCCACCCGGGCGGGGTCCGGAAGCGGAACGGCGGGGTCGTCTCGTGCTGCACGGTCAGACGATAGCGGGGCGCACAGCCGCCACACAGGCCCTTCTTCGGGAGGTGCGGCGTAGCGTCGTCGCCATGGCATCACCCGAGGTCCGCAACGACACCGACAAGCAGCAGTACTCCCTCATCGAGGACGGCGAGGTGATCGGCTTCGCGGCGTACGAGGTCGACGGCGACGAGATCCGCTTCGTCCACACCGAGGTGGACCCGGCGCACCGCGGCGGTGGGCACGCGTCGATCCTCGTCGAGCACGCCCTGGACGACGTGCGCTCCGGGTCACTCCGTGTCGTGCCGCAGTGCAGCTACGTCGCAGCGTGGATCGAGCGGCACCCGGACTACCAGGAGCTCACGACGCGCTGACGCGCTGACGCGCTGGCGCGCTGGCGGGGCTGCCCGTCAGTAGCTGCGGTCGTGCGTCCCGGCCCGCGCCTCGTGACGGCCGGCACCCCGCACCGCGGGGACCTTGATGAGCACGGAGCCGCTGAGCAGGTCGTGGTCGTCGTCCGCCGGTGTCGGTGCCTCCTTCGGGAGGCGCGACTGCCGTTCGTACTCCGCTTGCGTCTCGTGACGGGTCGGCGCGAACACCTCGTCCATCATCGAGATCACGCCGCCGGATCCGCCGCTGCGCGTGGCCTTGTTCGACAGGTCGATCCACCCCACGCGGTCGGCGATCCACATCACGACGGCCGCGGCGGCCACCGCCCCCAGGAGGATCAACCAGTTCACGCACACGACGCTACGTGGACGATCAGGATGGGACATCAGCCGCGCGGAGGATTCTCGTGATCCGCACACGTGGTTCTTCAGGACGATGTCCACACTGGTGGTGCGGCCGTCCGGGACCCCCTCCCCGGGCGGCCGACCACCGGAACCCCACAGTGCCCCCGACCGCACGGGCGGCCGACCACGTTGCGTCAAGGAACGACGTCAGGGCGCGGCGTCAGGGGACGCGCTCGAGCCACTCCCGCGTCGCGAACTTCGACGCCACGAGCTCCTGCGCGCGCTGCCGCTCCTCCGCGGTGACGTGCCCCTCGTGTGCCCCGTACAGCTTCGTGAACGTCGCGATGAGCCGGTCGATGATCTCGGCACGGGTGAGCCCGGTCTGCGAGCGCAGCGGATCGACCCGCTTGGCGGCCGAGGTGGTCCCCTTGTCGCTCATCTTCTCGCGGCCGATGCGCAGCACCTGCACCATCTTCTCGCCGTCCATGTCGTAGCTCATGGTGGCGTGGTGGAGCAGTGACCCGGTACCGAGGCGCTTCTGGGCGGCGCCACCGATCTTCCCCTTGGTCGAGGTGATGTCGTTGAGCGGCTGGTAGTACGCCTCGATGCCGAGGGACTTCAGCGCCTCGATCACCCACTCGTCGAGGTACGCGTAGGAGTCGGCGAACGTCATGCCCTGCACGAGGTCGGTCGGCACGTAGAGCGAGTACGAGATGATCGCGCCGGCGTCCATGAACATCGCGCCGCCGCCGGAGATCCGACGGACGACCTCGACGCCGTACTTCGCGGCGCCCTCGGGGTCGACCTCGTTCTTGAGGGACTGGAACGACCCGATGACGACGGCCGGCTGGTCCCACTCCCAGATGCGGAGGGTTGGCCCGCGGCGGCCCGCGCCCACTTCCTCCGTCAGGACCTGGTCGAGCGCGAGGTGCTCGTTCGGGCTGATCGGTCCCTCGTGGATGATCTCCCAGTCGTACTCCTGCCACGTCGACGCGCGGGAGAGCGCCCGGCGGACGGCGACCCCGACGGCCTCGGGCGTGAAGCCGAGCAGCACGGCGTCCTCGGGCAGGGCGGCACGGACGGCGGCGGCGATGCCCGCGGCGTCGGTCGTGGCCGGCAGACCGTTCACGGCTGCGTCGATCAAGGGCAGCGCGTCGTCCGGTTCGAGGAAGAAGTCCCCGGCGAGCCGGAAGTCCTGGACACCGCCGTCGACGACCTCGAGGTCGACGACGACCAGCTTGCCTCCCGGGACCTTGTACTCACCGTGCATGTCGCAACCCTATTCCGGTCGGGTGACCGCCCGGCAGTGGGCCGAGCCCAGTCCGTCGCTCGGTCGGCTCAGCGAGCCGTGACCCGGTCCAGCCACGTGACCAGGTCGGCGACGACCTCGTCCCGGTTGGTCTCGTTGTAGACCTCGTGCCGCGCCCCCTCGTACACCCGCACCGACACGTCGGAGAGCCCGCCGCGTCGTCGGTACGCCTGCGCGAGCCGCTCGATCGAACGCGGGCCACCGAGGGTGTCCTCGGACCCCACCTGCAACAGCATCGGGAGGTCGTGCGGGATGCCCCGACGCGGGACCCCGAGCAGCCGCAGCGCGTCCCGGACGCCGAACAGCCCGATGACGTCCGCCTCGACGGCGAACGGGTCTGCCTCGACGGCGGCGATGACCGCCCGGTCGCGGGTCAGCCACTCGAACTTCGTCGGGCCGGAGCCAGCGTGCCGGGCGTTGAGGTCGCCGCTGTTCATCCACCCGGGCAGCCGGTACGCGGTGGCGGAGAGGACCACCCCGTCGTACGACTCCGACGACGTGTTCACGATCCGCTGGGCCATCAGCGAGCCCCACGAGTGCCCGAGCAGGACGAGCGGGACGCCCGGGGTGTCCTCCTTCGCGACGGCCGTCATCTGCTCGACGGCGGCGATGGCGGCCCGGAGCCCGCCGGGGCCGAGGCGACCGAGCTTGGCGTGGTCGCCGTCCCACTGCGCGAGCCCGGTGCGACCGTGTCCGCGGTGGTCGTTGGCGTGCACGGTGTAGCCGGCACGGACGAGGTCCTGCGCGAGCGGCTCGTACCGGAGCCCGTGCTCCCCGACGCCGTGCGCGATCTGCACGATGCCCTTCGGCCGCGCCGCACGCCAGGTCGAGTAGACGATCTCGACGCCGTGCGCGTCGGTGAACGAGGCATCGCCTCGTGCTGCGGAGAAGGTGGGCACCTGTCGATCCTCCCAGATCAGGGACCGGTCCAGCCTGTTCACCCGGCGTTCACGCAGCCGGTGCGGGGCGGGCCTACCGTCTCGCTCATGGACGTCCTCGTCACCGTCGTGCTGGTGATCGTGGTGGCCCTCGTGTTCGACTTCACGAACGGGTTCCACGACACCGCGAACGCCATGGCCACCTCGGTCGCCACGGGTGCCCTCAAGCCCCGCACCGCCGTGCTCATCTCCGCCGTCCTCAACGTGGTCGGCGCCTTCCTGTCCACCGAGGTGGCGAAGACCGTCTCGCAGGGCATCATCCGCGAGGGCCAGGACGGCATCCACATCTCCCCCGTGATGATCTTCGCGGGCCTCGTCGGCGCCGTGCTCTGGAACCTCGCCACGTGGTACTTCGGCCTGCCGTCGTCGTCCACGCACGCCCTGTTCGGTGGCCTGATCGGCGCGTCGATCATCGGTGCCGGCCTGAACTCGGTCGACTGGGCGACGGTCGTCTCGAAGGTCGTGCTGCCGGCGCTGCTCTCGCCCGTGATCGCCGGGGTCATCGCGCTCGTGGCGACCTACCTGGCGTACACGATCACGAAGAACGCGACCACGCACGGTGCGGCGACGGGCTTCCGGCACGGGCAGACGATCTCCGCGTCGCTGGTGTCCCTGGCGCACGGCACGAACGACGCGCAGAAGACCATGGGTGTGATCACGCTGACCCTGATCGCCGCGAACTACCAGCCCGCCGGGAGCGGCCCGGCACTCTGGGTGATCCTCGCTTGCGGTCTGGCGATCGGCCTCGGGACGTACATGGGCGGCTGGCGGATCATGCAGACCGTCGGCAAGAAGATCTCCGACGTGCAGTCACCGCAGGGCTTCGCGGCCGAGACGAGCTCCGCCGCGACGATCCTCGTGTCGTCCCACCTCGGGTTCGCGCTCTCGACGACGCACGTCACGAGTGGCTCGGTCATCGGCTCCGGGCTCGGCAAGAAGCTCGCGGACGTGCACTGGTCGGTGGTCGGGCGGATCGTCGTCGCCTGGGTGATCACGCTGCCCGCGGCCGCGGTGGTCGGAGCGCTCGCGACCTGGGTGGCGTCGACGTCGGCGGTCGGGCTCGTCCTGGTGGCCGTGTTCGCGTTGGCCGCCGGACTCACCTTCTACGGGCTCGCCAAGCGCAAGCCGATCTCCCACGACGACGTCACCGCTGCCGACACCGCCGAGCGCGAGCCGGCCACCACCGGGAACTGAGGGGAACGCACATGGACATCGACTTCGGTGCGATCGGCACGGTCGCGGGCGTCGGCTTCGTGGCCGCCGTCGGCGTGGTGCTCGTCTACACGCTCGGATTGCGGCTGCTCGGGACCGGGCAGCCCGTCGACGCCGGTGGGGAGCGCACGCAGTACTCCGAGGAGACGCCGCGCTCCGGGCACACGCCGCCGCTCGCCCTCGCGGGGGCCGGGTTGTGCTTCGCGGTCTGCATCGCGGCGGTCCTCACGGGCATCTGGCTGACGATCCCCCAGTTCCACTGACGCGCACTGGAGGCGCGACCCACGCAAGCAGACCGGCTCACGCACCCCGCGCCTCCAGTCCGCATTCCCGCGTTCAGTGAGCAGAAGACGTCGAGTCCGCACCTCGGACCCGACGTCTTCTGCTCACTCGATGCGCCGCGCGCCCCGCGCCGCGCCCGCACCCGCGCTCAGTGCGCGCTGTAGCCGCCGTCGACCAGGTGGTAGCTTCCCGTGATGAACGAGGCCTTGTCGCTCAGCAGGAACAGCACGAGGGCCGCGACCTCCTTGTCGGTGCCGAGGCGCTTGGTGGCGTGCTCGTCCTCCAGGGCGGTGATCGCCTCCGGGGTCATCGAGTTGCGGAGCAGCGGGGTGTCGATGAAGCCCGGGCCGACCGCGTTCGTGCGGACGCCCTGCGCCGAGTACTCGAGCGCCGCGACCTTGGTCAGGCCGGCGAGTGCGTGCTTCGACGCGACGTAGGCGGCGTTCTGCGCGATGCCGACCGTGCCGAGCACCGATGCCATGTTCACGATCGAGCCTCCGCCGGCGGCCACCATCGCGGGGATCTCGTAGCGGAGTCCGTAGAACACGCCGTCCAGGTCCACCGCACGCACGCGGTCCCAGGCGGCGATGTCGTACTCGCCGATGGGCTGCGGTGCGGCGCCGATGCCGGCGTTGTTCACGGCGAGGTGGAGCGCGCCGTAGGTGTCCACGGCGAACTGGACCATGCGCTCGTTGTCGGCGGCGACCGCGGAGTTCGCCTCGAAGGCGCTGGCGGTGCCGCCGGCCTCCACGATCGAGGTCGCGACGCGCTGGGCGGCGTCGAGTTTGATGTCGGTGACGACGACCGTCGCGCCCGCGGCGGCGAGCTCCTTGGCGACGGACTCGCCGATGCCGCTGCCGCCACCGGTGACGATGGCGACCTTGCCCTCGAACTCGGACATGATTCCTTCTCTCTAGGCAACACCTGTTGCCCAAAAACAAGATACACCCGCAAACCAGTTCGTTCGCTGAACTAATTTGCTAGGCTAACGATCGTGACCGACGCCACCGACCTCCGCATCGCGGTGAACCGCCTCTCGCGCACCCTCCGCGCGCAGAAGGCGGACTCCACCGTCAGCGATGCCCAGTTCTCCGCACTCGCCCGGTTGCACCGCGACGGCCCGATGACGCTCGCCGAGCTCAGCCGCCAGGACGGCGTGACGCCCCCGTCGATGACGAAGACCGTCGCCGTGCTCATCGAGCGCGGACTGGTGTCGAAGGGCGGCCACGGGGACGACCGCCGCAAGGTGCTGCTCTGCGCGACCGACGCCGGAGCCGACTTCGTGCAGGAGACCCGTCGCCGTCGGGACGGCTGGCTCACCCCGCGTCTCGCCGACCTCACCGAAGCCGAGCGGCAGACCCTGGCCGACGCCACCGAGATCATGAGGAGGCTGGCCCAGCAGTGACCGCCATGTTCCGCTCCCTGTCCGGCCGCAACTACCGCATCTGGTTCGCGGGCGCCCTGGTGTCCAACGTCGGCACCTGGATGCAACGCACCGCCCAGGACTGGCTCGTCCTGACGAAGCTCTCCGACAACGACGCCATCGCGGTCGGCATCACCATGGCGCTGCAGTTCGGCCCGCAGCTCCTCCTCCTGCCCCTCACCGGGCTCGCGGCCGACCGGTTCGACCGGCGCAAGATGCTCATGCTCACGCAGGGCCTGATGGGCGCGTTGGGGCTCGGCCTCGGGATCATGGTGCTCACCGACACCGCGACGATCTGGTCGCTGTACGGCTTCGCCCTGGCACTCGGCATCGTCGCCGCGTTCGACACCCCGATCCGGCAGACCTTCGTGTCCGACGTCGTGCAGGGCGAGAACGTCGCCAACGCGGTTGCCCTCAACTCGGCGTCGTTCAACGCCGCACGACTGATCGGCCCCGCGGTCGCCGGTGTCCTCATCGCGGCGATCGGTTCCGGCTGGGTCTTCGTCATCAACGCCGCCTCGTTCCTGGCCGTCCTCGTCGCACTGCGGTTCGTGGACCCCGCACAGCTCGCCGACCGCGTCCGGGCCAAGCGCGGCAAGGGCCAGATCACGGCGGGCATCCACTACGTGCGGACGAGGCCGGACATCATCGTCGTGCTCTGCATGATCTTCGTCGTCGGCACCTTCGGCGTGAACTTCCCGATCTTCACGTCCACGATGGCCCGGGTCGAGTTCCACAAGGGCGCGGGCGAGTTCGGCCTGCTGAACTCCGTGATGGCGATCGGCTCGGTCGCCGGCGCGCTCCTGTCCGCCCGTCGCGACCGCCCGCGGATGCGGACGCTCGTGATCGCCTCAGCCGGGTTCGGCCTGGCGTGCACGGCCGCCGCGTTCGCCCCCACCTACTGGACCTTCGCGATCGTCCTGGTCTTCGTGGGCCTCGCGTCGCTGACCTTCATGACGACGGCGAACGCCCTGGTGCAGACCACCACGGCCCAGGCGATGCGTGGACGCGTGATGGCGCTCTACATGGCGATCTTCGCGGGAGGCACTCCCATCGGCGCCCCGATCGTCGGCGCGGTCGCTGACGCGTGGGGGCCCCGCTGGGCCATCGGCGTCGGCGCGGTCTCCGGCTTCGTCGCCCTCGCGATCGCGCTCTTCTGGCTCCTCCGGTACGAGCGGTTCCGAGTGCGGTACGACGCGGACACCCGGCTGCACCTGGCGATCACGCACGCGGTGCCGGTGGTCGGGACGCGCGCGTCCCGCGCCGCCCTCCGGCAGGACCTGGAACGCGACGAGGCGGTCGCCGACCGGTCCAGCGCGGTCTGACGCGCCCATCGACCGGACGGGAGGCACGGGTCGGCGCCGCACCGCGCCTCCCGTCCGCCTCCTGGTCACCACCACCGCGACGCAACCGTTCCGGACGGCGGCGCGCGTCAGTGCGTGGGAGCCGCTTCGGCGAACACGCGCTCGTCGAGCGCCGCGACGACGCGGTCGGCCGCGATCGCGAGCCGCTCCCCCGCGACGCGTGCCGCGAGGAGTGCCGTGTCCGCCGACACCGCCTCGAGGTCCGCCCGGGTCTCGGCGAAGGCCCGGGCCTCGTCCGCGACGCAGGACGGCGCCACGTCGGCCAGGCACTCGTCCGCCCGCCGCGCGAGGAACCGCAGCGACCGCGGACTGTGCTCGTCGAGGAGCAGGAACGCCGCGGCGTCCTCGGGGGTCGGCGTGTGGTGGTCACGGCCCCGCTGGAACGCCTCACCGGCGCCGCATGCCCGGAGCGCCGTCGACCACGACGCCCCCGACCCGGGGTCGAGCAGGCCGGACGCGAGCAACCGGGCGGAGGTCGCACAGCGCTGCAGCGAGCGGCCGAGGGTGAAGAACTCCCAGACCTCGTCGCGGCTGGCATCCGCCTCGACGACCCCGATCGCCAGGGCGCTCCGCTCGCGCACCCAGCCGAGGAACTCGTGGGCCCGGTCCGGCGCGACCTTCCGCGGCATCCGGGAGCGCGTGACGTTGAGGCAGTCCCAGAGCTCGGTGGAGACGACCTCGCGGGCGCGGCGGGCATGGTCTCGTGCGACCGCGACGGCGGAGGCGATCGAGGCCGCTTCGTGCCGGTCCAGTGCCAGGGAGTCGATCGTCGAGGCGCGGTCGGGGTCGTTCGCGGGACCCGCCGCGCCCACGACCGTCCGGAGCTCCGCAGCGACCACACGGTCCTGCTCGACACCGGCCGGCTCACCGCGCGCCACGTAGACGTCGAGCATCCGGGCGACCACGTCGGTGCGCTCGACGGCGTTCCCGACGTGGAACACGCTCCCCGCGAGTCGGCTCAGCACGTCGGCTCCTGCATGTCGTGAACCTACTGACCGCGGATTGCCGGGGTGTTTCGTCGCCGCGTCACGGGTGTTGCAGTCGTCCGGGGCCCGATCCGGGTCGGCCGGTCCGCGCACTCGCTAGACAATCTAACTAGAGCGTCTAGCATTGTCATCATGACTTCCGAGGTGATGACCGGCACCGCGGGATTCTGGTACGGCGATGCGTCCAGGGTCGATGCGGTGGACGTGCTGAACGCGCTCCGCCGGTACCGGAGTGCCGAGAGCGCCGCCCAGCGCCGTGCGCGCGAGGCCCTCGGCATCGGCGAGAACGCCCTGCTGGCACTGCGTGTGCTCCTCGACGCCGAATCGGCCGGCCGCACGGTCAACGCGAAGGACCTCGCCGAGGAGCTCGAGATCACGGCGGCGTCGACCTCGGCGCTCGTCGACCGACTCGTCCGCAGCGGGCACGTCGAGCGCCACCCGGACCCGAACGACCGCCGCGGCGTGATCCTCACCGCGTCCGGAGGCTCCATGCGCCAGGTGCTGCAGGTCATCGACCAGCTCGACTCCCGCGCGATCGAGGCCACCGAGCACCTGTCGGGCGACGACATGGCGGTGATCGTGTCGTTCCTCGACGAGATGGTCCGCGTGGTCAATGACGTGGACGCGGTCGGCAAGCGCTCCGCGTAGCCTGCTGCCACACGTCGCGCGTAGCCTGCTGCCATGGCAACCACGGCGAACCCGGCGCCGCACGACCCCGAGGACGACATGCCCCTCGCGGAGCTCGACGCCCGGGCACGGGCGGACGCAGCCCTCCGCCGCATCCGGGCCGGTTCGGACCCCGCACGTGAGGCGTTCGACCTCGCCAACACCATGAACGACGAGACCGTCGGACGACTGACGAACGCCGTCCGACGGTTGCTCCGCCGGGGCTAGCGGTTCTGCGGCTCCGTCAGAAGGCGGTGCCGACCGCGGCGATGTCGTCGCCGCCGTGGCCCGCCGCGCTCGCGTCGGCGTAGACCCGTCCGAGCGCGTCGAGCAGGACGGTCGAGACGCCGGTGTCCCTCGCCGCGTCCGTGATCAGGCCGATGTCCTTGCGCAGCCCGTCGAGGGCGAACTGCGCCGGGAACGAAGCGTCGATGATCGCCTTGCCCTTGGTGTGCGCGTACGCCGAGTCGCTGGCGCTGCCGTCGATCGCCTCGAGGAAGAGCGCCGGGTCCAGCCCGAGCGACTTCGCGACCGCGAGGGACTGCCCCGTCGCCGCCGTGATCGATGCGATCCAGGCGTTCGCCGCGAGCTTGAGCGCCGTCCCGGCCCCGACCTGTTCGCCGGCGCGGACGGTCTTCGCGCCGATCGCGTCGAGGACCGGGTCGATGCGGTCGAGCTCCGCCGACGGACCGGCGGCGAGCATCGTCAGCGTGCCCTGCTCGGCCGGGGCCTTCGTACCGAGCATCATCGCCTCGACGAGGGTGATGCCGTACTTCGCCGCGAGCTGCACGACGGTCTCGGTGCCGGCGACGCCGATCGTGGAGCACTGCACCCACACGGCGTCGGTCGGGGCCTCGCCCGCGGCGGACTCGAGCACGTCCACGACGGCGTCGGTGTCGAACAGGGTCAGCAGGACGACCTCGGCGTCGGCGACCGCGGAGCCGGGATCGGTGGCGACGGTCGCGCCCCGGTCACCGAGCGGAGCGGCCTTGTCGGCGCTCCGGTTCCACACCGTCACCTCGTGGCCCTCGCGGAGCAGCGATCCCGCCACTCCGGCACCCATCGTCCCGGTCCCCAGCACACTCACCCGCACGCGCGTCTCCGTCTCCGCAGCGACTCCCTGCCGCTGCGGCTCCGACGCTACGCGCCCGGGTTCAGAGCAGGCCGCGGTTCTGCAGCCAGGCGGCCGGATCGACGGGGGTGCCGCCGATGATGACCTCGAAGTGCAGGTGCGAACCGGTGGAGACGCCGGTGTTGCCGACGGCGCCGATCCGCTGGCCGGCGGTGACGGTCTGACCGACACGGACGCCGATCTGCGACAGGTGGCCGTACCGGGTCTGGGAGCCGTCGCCGTGCTGCAGGAGGACCTGGTTGCCGTACCCGCCGGACACCCCGGCGGAGACCACGCGCCCGGACATCGCCGCGACGACGGTCGTGCCGGTGGGGGCGGCGAAGTCGAGTCCCTGGTGGTTCGTCGAGCACGCACCACACCCCCGCACCCAGCGGGATCCGAAGCCACCCGCTGCCGGGATCGACCCGGCGACCGGGCGCACGGACGACGCCCCGGAGCCCTCCGACGGCGCTGCCGTACCGACCGCGGGCGCCGTACGGACGGGGACCTTCCCGATGGCGAACGCGTCCCGCTCGACCGTGATCGAGGTGCCGGCCGACACCGTGTACTGCTGCGGGTCGAGCGCGGGGAGCATGCCCTGCGGCGTCGACGCCATCGCGGTCTGCGGGGTCGCGACGGACACGAACAGGCACGCGACCACGGCCGTCGCCGTGATCGGCACGGCCTTCGCCGAGGCGACGGCGCTGCCGAGGGTGCGAAGCGGGAGTGTGATGGCCTGCGTGACGGCTCGGCCGAGGTCGCCGGGCCCGGGCGTCCGGGACTCGGGACGGAGCGCACGGCGTGAGGACGGTGCGGGGGCCGCTTGCGCAGGGGTGGAGACCGGGACGGCGGGAGTGCGCACCGCCGCCCCGGTGGCTTCGTGGGTGACCGCACCGGCCGTCACGGTGGGCGAGACGACAGGGACGACGGGCCGCTGGGGCTGCTCGGACTGCTCGGCGCGCTGAGCCGCGGCCGTGGTGGTCTCCGCCGCGGCTTCGGCCGCACGGCGGGCGCGCCGGGTGAGCGGGACCTCAGGCGCGTCGGTGCCGGGGGCAGCCGTGGTGTTCGCCGCGTGCCGGGCTGCGCCGCGTGGGCGCATCGGCAAGTGGTCCGTCGTCGTGGTCATCGGGTTCGTCGGTGTTCGATCAGGCGCGGACGACGCCGTCGCAGGCGATGCGCTCGAGCTCGGTCGCGACGGCGTCGACGACGGCTCGGGTGATCGCGTCGGCCACGGCCTCGACCAGGACGAGCTGCTCGGCGCTCACGCGGTGCTCGGTCTCCATCGCGGTGGCGACGCGGCCGGGGATCTCGTCGATCGCCGCGACGAGGGCAGCGGGGACGAGGAGGGATTCCTGCGCCGCGACCGGGGCCGACATCGGCGAGGTCGGGGCGGGTGTGAACGTCGCCCGGGCGACGGTCGGCGCCGGCGCGGACTGCACCGTGGTCCGTGCTGCGGATGCGGTCGCGGGCACGGCACGCTCGGTGCGGCGGGCGATGGAGTCGAAGAGCGGCGTGGAGGACATGCTGCTTGCCTTCCGATCAGGTGTCTGGACGATCCGTTTTCGGGCGGATCGCGGCGGGGTGTACCCGTAGGCACACCACTATTCAAACACTGATATTTCGAATGTGCAATAGCAAGTGGTCACGTACGCTGTGGTCAGCGCGTCAATCCGGTTCGACGGCCTCGGTCGGGTCGTCGCGCCGGAGGGCCTGCCGGACCCGCTCGACGATCGTCGCGGGCGGGTTGTTGTACGCGTTCGCGGGCTCCTGGCCGCTGAGTTCCTGGATCGCCGCCATCACGGCATCGGTGGCGTGTCGACGTGCACGCCCGGAGGATGCCTCGCCGTAACCGGAGAGGTCGAGCGGCTTCCCGAACTCGATCGTGACCTTCGCGAGCTTCGGGATCCGCGACCCGACGGGCTGGACGTCCTCGGTGCCGGAGAGGGCGACGGGCACCACGGGAGCGCCACTGGTCAGCGCGAGCCAGGCCACGCCCGTCCGGCCCTTGTACAGGCGGCCGTCGAGGGAGCGGGTGCCCTCCGGGTAGATCGCGAACGCCTCCCCTGCCTCGAGCCGTTCGAGTCCGAGGTCCAGGGCGTGCTGCGCCGCCGAACCCGCGCCGCGCTCGACCCCGATCGCGCCGATGCCGCCGAAGAACGCCCGCGACACGGCTCCGCGCAGGCCCGTGCCCGTGAAGTACTCCTGCTTCGCGAGGAAGGACACCTTCCGCGGCGCCATGAGCGTGATCGCCGGGGAGTCGATGAACGAGCGGTGGTTGCTCGCGAGGATCACCGGGCCGCGCTTCGGGACGTTCTTCCGGCCGATGATCCGCGGACGCCACAGCATGCGGGCGAGCGGCGTCACCACCGCGCGGCTCAGCGTGGTGGTGAACTTGGTCGAACCGGACACCCGGGCCTCCTCGTGACGGGAGGTTCCGAGTGTAGTGATCACACCCGCGGTCGCATGCCCGCTGCGGAATGTGTCGGTCAGCCCGCCGCGGCGACCACATCGAGGACGGCACGACCGTACCGCTCGAGCTTCGTGCCGCCGACGCCGGAGATCTCGGCGAGCTGGTCTTCGTCCGCCGGCTTCACGGCCGCGATCCCCCGCAGCGTGGCGTCGTTGAAGACCACGTAGGCGGGGACGCCCTGCTCGCGGGCCTGCGTCGCACGCCAGGCCCGCAGTGCCTCGAACAGGCCGAGGGCCTCCTGCGGCATGTCCGTGACGACGGTCCGGCGGGAGCGGCTGGCACGCGGGGCCTTCACCGGGTCACGGCGCATCCGGACGACGACCTTGCCGCCGAGGACGTCGGCGCTCGTCGGGCTGAGCACGATCGTGCCGAAGCCGTCACCCGAGACGGCGGCGTAGCCCTGCGCGAGCAGCTGCCGCGCGACCGCGCGCCACTCCGCTTCGCCGAGGTCGCTGCCGATGCCGAACGTCGCGAGGGACTCGTGCCGGAGTTCCTGCACGCGGGGCGACTGCTTGCCGACCAGGATGTCGACGAGGTGCGAGACGCCGTACCGCTGACCACGCTCGCGGTCGAGGCGCACCACCGTGGACAGCAGCTTCTGCGCCGGCACCGTGCCGTCCCAGGACTCGGGCGGGGCGATGCACGTGTCGCAGTTGCCGCAGGCGGTGCTGTCCTGCCCGAAGTACGCGAGCAAGCGCACCCGGCGGCACTCGATCGTCTCGCACAGGGCGAGCATGGCGTCGAGGTGGGCGCTGAGCTGCCGGCGGTGTGCGGCGTCGCCCTCGGACTGGTCGATCATCCGGCGCTGCTGCACGACGTCGTTCAGGCCGTACGCGAGCCACGCGGTCGAGGGCAGTCCGTCACGGCCGGCGCGACCGGTCTCCTGGTAGTAGCCCTCCACCGACTTCGGCAGGTCCAGGTGCGCCACGAACCGGACGTCCGGCTTGTCGATGCCCATGCCGAACGCGATGGTGGCGACCATGACGATGCCGTCCTCGCGCAGGAACGTGGACTGGTTGCGTTCCCGCACCTTGGCGTCGAGACCGGCGTGGTACGGCAGCGCCGGGATGCCCTGGTCGGCGAGGGCGGCCGCCGTGCGCTCGACCGAGTTGCGGGACAAGCAGTAGACGATGCCCGCGTCGCCGCTGTGCTCCGTCCGGATGAAGGTGAGCAGCTGCTGCAACGCGCCGGTCTTCGGCTCGATGCGGTACTGGATGTTCGGCCGGTCGAAGTCGGCCACGAAGTGCGCGGCGTCGTCGAGGCCGAGCCGGGCGGAGATCTCGCGGTGGGTCTGCGGCGTCGCCGTGGCGGTCAGGGCGATGCGCGGCACCGTCGGCCAGCGCTCGTGCAGGACGCTGAGCTCGAGGTAGTCCGGGCGGAAGTCGTGGCCCCACTGCGCCACGCAGTGTGCCTCGTCGATGGCGAACAGGGCGATCTGCGCACGGTCGAGGAGCGCGCGGGTGGACTCGAGCCGGAGCCGTTCCGGCGCGAGGTACAGCATGTCGACCTCGCCCGACACGACCGCACGCTCGACCCGCGCACGTTCGTCCGGCCCCTGCGTGGAGTTGAGGAACGCGGCCTTGACGCCGTTCGCCGCGAGGGCGTCGACCTGGTCCTGCATGAGCGCGATGAGCGGTGAGACGACCACGCCGACGCCGTCCCGCACGAGCGCGGGCACCTGGTAGCAGAGCGACTTGCCGCCACCGGTCGGCATGAGGACGAGCGCGTCCCCGCCGGAGACGACCTGGTCGATGATCGACGCCTGCTCGCCCCGGAAGTCGTCGTAGCCCCACACGCGGTGCAGCACGTCGAGCGCCGCGGCACGCGAAGCAGACACGGCAGCGGGCGCGGGCGTGGTGCTCATGCCACGAGCCTACGGGCGACCGGCGACACCCACGACGTTGTCCACAGGCTCCGCCGACGCGTTGCCGGACCCGGCCACGTCGTCGGGGCCGGCTGGTGCGTCCACCCAGCCCGTGCCTCCAGGCCGGAGCCACCGGGAGCCGCCTGCCCAGGCCGGGGCCACACCGCGGAACCGCGGCGCCTGGCGACCGGCGAAGCGCCGGTCCAGGTGCCGCCACTTGGCGAGCAGCTCGACCATGCCCCAGTACGCGAGCGAGGTCCCGAGGGTGATGAGCCAGCCGCCGACGGTGCCGTTGGCGTCCTGCGACGTGAGGTCGATCTTCGACCAGCCCGGCGCCTGCACCACGAAGATCATGATGTTGTTGAAGGCGTGCTGCAGGACGGTGGCCTCGAGGCCGCCGGTCCGCAGCACGATGATCGCGGCGATGAGGCCGAACGAGCCGACGTCGAGGATGCCCCACACGTTGTAGCCGTTCGGGATGTGCAGCAGCGCGAACACCACCGTCGAGACCGCGACGGCGATGACCGTGCCGAGGACCCGCACCAGGATCCACGAGCCGATGGTCTGCATGAGGAAGCCGCGGAAGATGTACTCCTCCGCCGCGCCCTGGAACGGGACGAGCAGCAGGACGAGCACGATCGTGACCGTCAGCGTGCCGACCGACACCGTCGACTGACCGATCGCGCCGTGGTCCCACCCGAAGCCGCCCTCGAAGGTGAACATGCCACCGGTCTGGACCAGGAACATGATCACGGAGATCACGAGCGTCGGGAGGAGGCACCACGCCGCCCACGCCCAGCGCACGCGGAAGCGCGTCGACGACAGGATGCCCGTCGGGCCGAGGCGCGCGATCCGCACCGCGAGCAGGACGCCGGGCAGCAGGATCACGAGCGACACGAGGCTCAGCGAGAGGGTCAGCGGGTCGGTCGGGTCGAGGGCACCGCTCTGCAGGTCGTCGAGCAGGCTCGTCAGCCCGGACTCGCCCTGGACCGCGGCGATCGGGATGAAGTAGGCGATCGTGATGAGGACCTGGGACGCGATGTACCAGCCCGCCAGGAACGCCAGCGCCACGAGCGGGCGCCACCACCTCCAGCGTGCGTCGACGCGGGGCAGGCGGTGGTAGGGAACGCTCACGCCGTGCAGGCTACCGGGCCGGGCAGGATGGGAGCCGTGCTCACCGTGATGCTCGGCCTGTCCGGCGCCCTCGTGTACGGGTTCGCCGACTTCCTGGGCGGCCTGGCCTCGCGCCGCCTCCGCGCAGTGACGGTCGCTGCGGTCGCCGCCGCAGTGGGGATCGCGCCGCTCCTGCTCGGACTCCTGCTGGTCGGCAGCCGGTCCACGTGGACCGGGACGCTCTGGGGTGCGGTCGCGGGGGTGTCCGGCGGGGTCGGGGTCCTGCTGCTCTACCGGGCGCTCGCGATCGGCCCGATGAGCGTGCTCTCACCCCTGACGGCGGTGTTCGCGGCCGTCGTGCCCGTGGTCGTGGCGGTGGTCCGCGGGACGGTGCTCTCCGGGCTCGCCGTCGGCGCGCTCGTGGTCGCGGTCGTCGCGGTCGTGCTCGTCGCGGCGGTGCGGGACACCTCCGGCGCGCGCGTGACCGCCGTGGGGCTGGTGACAGCGGCGGTCGCCGGGTGCGGCTTCGGCGGGATCGTCCTCGCGTACGACCAGACGCCGGCGGACTCCGGCATCGCACCACTGATCGTGTCGCGGGTGCTGCAGGCGGTGCTGCTGGGGACGGCGGCGGTCGTCTCGGGACTGGTGCGACGCTCTGGAGGCGCGGGAGACCCCGCCACGGGGGCCGACCTCGCGGGGTCTGCCGTGCCTCCAGGGCGTCCCGTCCGGTGGTCGGCGCGGTGGCCGGTCAGGCTGGTGGCGGAGGTGGTCGCCTGCGGCGTCCTCGACGCCCTGGCGAACGTGTTCATCCAGGCGGGGCTGCACTCGAGCGACGACCCGGCGACGCTGCCCGTCGTGAGCGTGCTCAACGCGCTGTACCCGATCGGGACCGTCGTGCTCGCCGGGATCGTGCTGCGGGAGCGGCTGACGGCGGTGCAGTGGAGCGGGATCGTGCTGGCGTTCGCGGCGTCGGTCGGACTGGCGCTGGCGTAGGCGGGCCCGGCCTGCGTGCCGAGTCTCGGACTGGGCGACACTTCTCGGGCGGGTGGACGCGAGAACTGTCGCCCAGCCCGAAACCCGCCCGGACGCCTGCGTCAGGCGTCCGGGATGAGCCGCTTGCCGAGGGAGACCGTGTGGTCGTCCGCGTAGCCGAGGGACTCGTAGAACCCGATGACCTGCTCGTTGCCGGCGCGCACCTGCAGGTTGAGCTTCGGGCAGCCGAGGTCCGTCAGCAGCCGCTCGAACTCGGACATGAACGCACGGCCGAGTCCGGAGCCCTGCAGATCCGGCCGCACGGCGAGGTAGTTCACCCAGCCCCGGTGTCCGTCGAACCCGGCCATCCCTGCGCCGACCACCGGGCGGGCCGGGTCGTCGGCGTCCTCGGCGACGAGGAACAGCTCGGGCTGCACCGAGAGCTTGCGGGCGATGTCGCGTCGGGGGTCGTTCCACGGACGCACGAGACCGCACGCCTCCCACAGGGCGACGACGGACTCGGTGTCGGCGGGCGTGAAGGCGCGGAGGACGTGCTGCATCTCCACACGGTAACGGTGCTGTGGAGAACCTCGTCACGGAGGCGCCGTCGTGATCTGATAGACCTGTCCGACCACCCCATCCGGATCAGGAGCCCCGTGACCGCACACGAGACACTCCCGTCGCGTCGATCAGGCCGCGACGGCGACGGTCGATCCGCGCGTCCGGCGCCGCGCCGTCGCCAGACCGTCGGTGGCGCGATCGTCTCGCTCATCGCCGAGCTGCTCATCATCGCGGGTGCCGGCACCGGGCTCTACGTGGTGTGGACGGCGTGGTGGACCGACGTCGTCGCGGTGAACGCGCAGACGAAGCTCGTCGACGGGCTCGGGCAGAAGGACACCTCCGGGACCGGTACCGAGCACCGCGGGCCGGCGCCCGTGCTCGCCGAGCCGCCGAACGTGACCGACGTCTTCGGCACGATGCAGATCCCCCGCTTCGGCAAGGACTACGACCGCCCGATCGGCGAGGGCACGGACCGCGAGAAGGTCCTCAACACGATCGGCCTCGGCCACTACCAGGACACCGCGATGCCGGGCGCCGAGGGCAACTTCGCCGTCGCCGGACACCGCGTCACCTACGGCAAGCCGCTCAACCAGATCGCGGAGCTCAAGACCGGGGACGACATCGTCGTGCGGGTCACCGACGCCAAGACGAAGTTCGACGTCTGGTACGTGTACAAGGTCACCGACTCGCAGATCGTCACGCCGGACCACGTCGAGACGATCGCTCCGGTGCCGAACAAGCCCGGCGTCGAACCGACGGCCAGTGACCGCTGGCTGACCCTCACCGCGTGCCACCCGATGTGGTCGGCGAAGGAGCGGTACGTCACCCACGCAAAGCTCGACTACTGGATGCCCGCGTCGGAGGGCACCCCGAAGGAACTCTCGGAGACGACGAAGTGATCTTCCCGTTCGTCTGGCGGATCCTGCCCGGACCCACCGCGCTCAAGGTGATCGAGCTGCTCGTGCTGCTCGCCGCGATCGTCTTCGTCCTCTTCACGTGGGTGTTCCCGTGGGTCGCGGCGGACATCCTGCCGCCGCCGGACGGCACGGTGGACGTCACCCCGTCCCCCTGACCCGCGAGGCGGATGCGGGGCCCGAGCGCTCCCGCAGTGCGCGTGCGTCAGACCGTGGTCGTCACGCGTGAGCCGCCGTCGGCCGTCCGGCGCACGGCGATCCGCTCCGGGATCCGCTGCTTCAGTTCCTCGACGTGACTGACGATCCCGACCTGACGCCCACCGGCCGTCAGCCGTGAGAGCTGACCGATGACGTCGTCGAGCGTCTCCGGGTCGAGCGTGCCGAACCCTTCGTCGACGAACAACGTGCCGAGGGAGACACCGCCGGCCTCGGCCTGCACGACATCGGCGAGCCCGAGCGCCAGGCACAGCGACACCGTGAACGTCTCACCGCCGGAAAGGCTGCGCGGGTCACGAACGGTGTCGGTCGTCTGGTCGTGCACGGCGAGCGCGAGTCCGGTGCGGCGTGCGCGTGAGCCCGACTCCCGCTCGTCGGAGGTCTCGAGGGTGAACCGGCCGGCGAGCATCGCCCGGAGCCGGTCGTTCGCCGCCGCCACGACGTCCTCGAAGCGCCGCATGAGCACGTAGGTACCGAGCGTGATGCCGCTCGGGTTCAGCGAGGGCGCCCCCGCCGCGATGTCCGCGAGCCGGACCACCGCACGGCTGCGCGCCGAGGTGTCGTCCCGCGCCCGGACGGCGGCGGCGAGGTCGGCGGCGCACTGCTCGGAAGCGGCAGCGCGGTCGCCGGCGGAGGTCGCGAGTCGGGTCGCGTCGTCCGCTGCGGCCGCGGTCTGCTCGCGCGCGGCACGGGCACCGTCGAGGTCGAGTCGTTCCCGGTCGTCGTCGGCAGCGGCGACCACGGTGGCGTCGGCGAGCCCCGCGTCGACGACCGCACGCTCGCGGTCCGCCTCGGCGACCTCGTCCCGGAGGCGCTCGGCGGACGCCCCGTCGAGCACGCCGGCACGGGCGTCCGCGACGTCGTCGAACTCCTGCTCGGCGAGGACCCGTTCGACGTCGGCCGTCCGGTCGTGCACGGCCTCGGCTGCGGTGGCGGCGCGGGCGTCCGCCTGTGCCACCGCGTCGAGCCGGGCGACGAGGGCGTCGAGCTGCTCGACACCCGTCTGCAGATCGTCGGGGGCGTCGTCGAGGTACGCGGCGACCCGTGCGACGCCCTGCTGCACCAGTGCGGTGTCTGCCGCCACGCGCTCTCCGTCGGCCACGACCGATCCGGCGAGGACCGCGCGCTCGGCATCGACCTCGTTGCGCTGCCGCTCGAGAGCCCGGGTCTGCTCGTCGTGCGCGGCCCGCTGCTGTTCCAGCGTGCGGACCAGCACGGCGGCGTCGTGCGCGGCGTGCACCCGTGCCGCCGCGGCGGCGGCCAACGCGTCGATCGTGACGGCGTCGGTGTCGCCGAGCGCCTGGACGAGGCGCTCCAGGGCCGCACGTTCGACCGCGAGCGTCGCGGCGGCGTCGGACAGGTGCTGCTCTGCACGACGTGCAACGGCACCCGCGGCCTCGATCGCCTCGGTCGTGGGGTGGTCGTCCTGCGGCGTCGCGACCACCGGGTGTTCGGTCGCGCCGCACACCGGGCACGGGTCCCCCGGGGTCAGCGCGGCGCCGAGCTCTCCGGCGAGCCCGGCGATCCGACGCTCGCGGAGCAGCTGCTCGGCACGGACCCGATCGAGCGCCGCGGCGCCGGCTTCGGTCTTCGCCTGCTCGGCTCGGCGGACCCGGCGATCGGCCTCGGCGCGCGCCGCGAGGTCGGCACGCAGCTGGTCGACGCGCTCGACCTCGACCCGAGCGGCTTCGGCTCCGGCGGCGAGTGCTGCGGCGGCGCGGGCGTCCTCGACGATCCGGGAGCGTTCGGCGGGGCGGGCCTCGAGCGCGGCGTCGAGTTCGGCGAGCCGCACGACGAGCTGCTCCCCCCGTCCCACCGCGTCGGCGATCGTCCGACGTCGGCCCGGGAGCGCACGTTCGACGGCGACGAGATGTCGGACCTCGGCGAGGGACTCCGCGGCGGCGGCACGCTCGCGGGCGAGATCCTCCGCTCCGCTCGTGACGGCGTGCCGAGCGCGGAGTGCCTCGGCGCCGGCCGTCGCCTGGGCCGACCGGGTGCGGGCCGCGTCGAGGCCGTCCGCGACGGCGACGACGCGGGCGGCCCGCTCGCCGAGCGCCAGACGGGTCCGGGCCGCGTCGACCCGCGGGGCGTGCTGCTCGAGCGCCGCCTGACGCCCGAGGAGCGCCGCCCGCCGGTCGAGGGCTGCCGCGCGTGCGGTGACGGCCTGCTCGTGGGCCGCGGCGGCGGTCGCCGCCGCCGAGGCCGCCGCGCGTGCTGCCTCGGCGGCGTCGGCGACCGAGCGGAGGGTGGCCACCGTCGTCGGGACCTCGGACTCCTCCGGGTCATCGGTGCCCGAGGCCTGGGCGAAGCGGTTCAGGGCGTCCCGCACGCGGGCGTCGGCGCCGTCGACCTCGGCCTGCACCGCTCGGCGCCGGGCGGCGAGCTCCTCGGCGGTCCGGTCGTAGACCTGCGTGCCGAACAGGGACTGCAGGAGCTTCCGGCGCTCTTCGCCCGGGGACCGCAGGAAACGTGCGAACTCTCCCTGCGGCAGCACCACGGTCTGCAGGAACTGGGCCTTGTCGAGCCCGACGATCCGAGCGATCTCGGCACCCACCTCGGGGATGCGGGACGACACCGGTTCGCCCGCGACGTCGGCCGGACCGGCGAGCCGGAACAGCTGCGCCGCTGCCTGCTGCTTGACCGTGCCGGTCCCCCGCTGCTTGGGGCGATCGTACTGCGGGGAGCGCCGGACCCGGTAGACGCCGGCACCGGTCTCGAAGACGAGCTCGACGTACGGCTCGACCGCGGGGTCGGCGTGCTGGCTGTGCAGCCGGTCGTTGCTGGCGTCGGCACCGGCGAGTCCGCCGTACAGGGCGAACACCACGGCATCGATGATCGTCGACTTGCCGGAGCCCGTCGGCCCCTCGAGCAGGAACACCCCCGATGCAGCGAGCGCGGCGAAGTCGATCGACACGAGCTCCGGGTAGGGCCCGATCGCACGGAGTTCGAGACGGTGCAGGTACATCAGCGGTCCCCCTCCCGCTGCAGGGCGAGTGCCGCGGCCTCGTACGCCTCGGTCAGGATCGCGCGGTCGTCGTCGTCCGGCGCCGCACCGGTGGCGAAGGAGACGAAGTCGGCCGCGACCTCGACCGGGTCGGACGTCGCGGTGACGGCACGTGCGGCGGCGCGTTCGCCGCGGTCGGCCGGCTCGTGGGTGATCGCGAGGGCGAACGGGAAGTGGTCCTTCACCCGCGCGTACATCCGCTCGGGGTGCACGGGGTCGGTCACGGCCACGCGGACCCAGGCGTCCGACGCCGACCGGAACGCACCGGACTCGACGTCGTCGATCGTGCCGCGGACGTCGACGAGCCGGCGGGGCACCGGAGCCGGCACGAGCTCGACCGTGACCGTTCCGGAGGCGTCGAGGTCGACGACCGTCACGGACTTCCGCTGGTTGCGCTCACCGAACGAGAACGCCAGGGGCGACCCGGCGTACCGGATCCGGTCGCCGTCGCCCACGCGCTGCGGGCCGTGCAGGTGCCCGAGCGCCACGTAGTCGACTCCGTCGAACACCGACTCGGCCACCCGGTCGACCCCGCCGACGCGGATGTCCTGTTCGCTGTCGCTCGGCTCGGTGCCGCCGACGAAGGCGTGCGCCACGACGACGCTGCGCGTGTCCGGACGCCCGGCGAGGTCGGTGCGGACGCGGTCCATCGCAGCACCGACGACGGCCTGGTGCGACCGGGCGAGCGGTTCGTCGGGCACGGCGGCGAGGGCGTACCGCGTGAGGTCGGGGTGGAGGTACGGGATGCCGTAGACGGCCACCGGACCATCGGCGTCGTCGACGAGCACGGGGGTGGCGATGCCGGCGGGTTCGGCGAGGATCCGGACGCGCGCGCCCATCACCCCGGCGCCGAACCCCAACCGCGCGGCGGAGTCGTGGTTGCCGGGCGCCAGGACCACCGTGGTGGTCTCGGCGAGCCGCTCGAGCGCGTGGGAGAGCATCCGGACGGCGTCCACCGGCGGGATCGCGCGGTCGTACACGTCCCCCGCGATGACGACGAGGTCGACCGCGCGCGCCCGCACCAGGTCGACGAGCCAGTCCAGGAACGCCGCCTGGTGCTCGAGCAGGTCGGCACCCAGCAGCGTGCGGCCGAGGTGCCAGTCGCCGGTGTGCAGGATGCGCATGCCGCCACGGTAGCGCCGGCCGCGGACATCCCCGGACGCCCCGCGGTCGCCTGTGGAGAACGCGCCGGCGTCAGCCGCAGCTGAGGTTCGTACCGATGAGCGCGGTCTGGATGCGTGCCGTCGCGGTGCTGGTCGACACCCAGTTCCCGAGGTAGTTGACCCGGAGCGTGACGGTGTACGCCTGCCCGAGCGGGAGCAGTCCGGAACCGACCACCCGCACCGGTGTCGTCGTGCCGGTCGCGAGCACGGTCGTGCCGTTCATCACCGAGAACGACGTCGCCGCCGGTCCCCCGTACGCGAACGCGATGTTCACGGAGCCGTCGCCGTTCGGCGAGCACACGAGCGTGGTCGCCTCCGGCACCGTCAGGGCACCGAAGGACAGCGCGGTGGTCGTCGACCTGGACCACGGCACTGCGACGGCCTGTGCGGGGAGGAGCACACCGGCACCACCGGCGACGACGAGCGCGGCGGCCGCCGCGCCGAGCCGGCGGACCCGCCGTGCGCGTCGCTCCCGTCGACGTGCGGCGCGGCGGCTGGCGGGTTCGGGGTCGTGGACGGTGGGAGCGACGGACGGGAGGCGCGTGGCGGCGCCGTCCCGCGCCTCCAGGCCGTCATCGGTACCGTCCTCACCCCCGTCACCGTCGCGACGGTCGTCACCGTCAGTGCCGTCGGCCGCGACGAGTCGCCGCAGCGACCCGTCGATCGTGCACAGGGCGAGCACCGCGAAGAGCCCGAGCGCGAGCATGCCGGTCTTGGCCCACTCGCCCTGCCGGATCCACAGGACCGGCGCCCCGACGAACGGCACGCGCAGGAACGCGACCCCGTGCACGGCGGACTGCTCGATCGGTGTCGAGTCCTGCTGGGGGTTGGCGTCGCCCTTCGTGATCAGGGTGCCGCGGGGGCCGTCCTCGACGTAGCGGTGCATGCGCAGGTGCCCGGGCTGGTCCGGGTCGTCGGCGAGCAGGATCTTGCCCGTCTTGACCTCGCCGGCCGACACCGGACGCGAGACGACCACGTCGCCCGGGGTGAGCCGCGGCTCCATCGACCCGGTCATCACCGTCGTCGGCTGCCAGCCGATGACGGCGGGCGCGGCGGCCCAGAGCGCGAGCCCGAGCAGGGTCGCGACGACCCCGCGGGCGAGCGTGGCGACGACGACGCGCCCCCAGTCGACGGCGTCGCGGAGCACGTCGTGCGGTGTGGGACCACCGTGCACTTCGATGCTGACCATGACTGCCTTCGACCGGGGGCGCGTTGACGGAGGGTGACGGACGGGACCGCGTCGGGCCCGGTCCCGGACGTCACCAGCGAGCGGGGACGGACCCCGGCTCAGCTGTTCTGGGCCTCCCAGGTGAGGCCGATCGACGCGGTGCCGCCCTGCACCGTGTTCGGCGCGGTGCTCGAGACCGTGTAGGTGAAGCGGTAGACGCGCGACTCGGACGCGGAGCCGGTCGGGGCCCACGTGCCGAGGCCGGTCGCGAAGTTGGTCGAGCCGGTGCCGAACGCGGCGAGCGTGCCGTTGTAGAGCGTGCCGCTGGTCGACGCCGGCGTGAATCCCGTGCACGAGCCGAAGCCGCCGCCGGTGCCCTGCTCGACCTGCAGGTTGATGTTGCCCGCGAGGTTGTTCGTGGTGGCGGGGTTCGTGCCGTACAGCTTCACCGTCGAGGCGAGCGACCCGGTCGAGGTGACGGTGATGCAGTTCGCGCCGGTCGAACCGGGCTTGAGGCCCGTCGCGGTGAACAGCGCCGTGTTGTTGTCGTCGTCGGTCAGGGCGACGCTGCCGGCCGTCCAGTTGCTCGTCGGGTTCACGGTGGTGGCCGAGAACGCCGAGTACGACGCGGTCGAGACGACGACACCCGAGGCCACGAGTGCGGCGGGGATGGCGATCCAGGCGGCGAGACGAGCGGCGCGAGGGGTGACACGGGACATGACGGAGCTCCTGATCCATGGTGCGCCGGGCCCGCGGTGGTTGGCCGCGCTTCGACGCTGTGGTTGGTACCGCGTCGTGGTTGTTCGACGCAGTGGTTGGTACGACGATCAAGTTACTTGGAGGCCGTGCGGCTCACAAGGGAAGCTACGCCCCCACTGCTGGGGGTAGTTCGACGAGTGAGATACTTGTTCAATGAGCAGCACGACGGCGCACCAGTGCCGTCCCCACGATCGCGCAGGCGATCACGCACCCGAGAGAGCCGCCCGATGACGGACACCGTCCCCGCACTCGCGCACCCGCTTGACACCGCACAGCTCCCCCCTGCGCCGGTGTCACCCATCGTGAGCGTGCCCGAGACCGCGCCGGACACCGACCTGGCGAAGCTCATGACCGCGTTCCGCATGCTCCAGATGCAGCACGCCCGAGTGCTCCACCACGAGAGCTCCAGCCGTGGCCTGAACGCCACCGATGCCCGGTTCGTGTTCTTCCTCGCGGCAGCGGACGGCGAGGGCGTCACCCCGAAGCAGGCCGGCGAGTACCTCGAGCTCACCACCGGGGCGATGACCTCGCTGATCGACCGGCTCGAGAAGCGCGCCCACCTCGAACGCCGCCCGAACCCGAACGACCGCCGCAGCATCCTCATCCACCTCACCCCGTCCGGGGCCGAGGTCGCGAAGCAGATCGGCGCCGTCTACACGTCGGCGTTCCGGGACGTGATCGCCCCCGGGGACCGCGACCGGCTCGCCGAGGCGTTCGACCGACTCGGGGTGGCGCTCGACCACCACTCGCGCACGGTCACCGCGCCGCGGGACGGGTCCGCGCCACTGGTCGGGTCCGCCTCGTGACCGCGGTGCTGCCGGACGACCCCGCCGCGCCCGGTGCCGCCGCCGTCCCCGCCGGGTCGTCGTCGCCCGTGTCACCCGTGTCCGGGGCGGCACCGGAGACCGACCTCGACCGCGTGCTCGAGGTCTACCGGCGCCTGCAGATCCACCACTCCCGGCTCGTGAACGTCGAGGCGTCGCGGCGCGGGCTCGGGCTCACCGACCTCCGCTTCCTGTTCTCGCTCGCCGCGCGCCCGGGCGGCAGCGTCCTGCCGAAGGAGGCCACCGCGTACCTCGGCCTCTCCACCGGTGCGATGACCTCGCTCATCGACCGGCTCGAGCAGCGCGACCTCGTCCGACGCATCCCCAACCCGAACGACCGTCGGAGCGTCGAGGTGGTCATCCTCGACGCGGGCACCCGCACCGTCGACGAGGTCAAGGACGTCTACCGCGAGGCCTTCACCACCGCGATCCCGGCGGACCGGATGGGCACGCTCGCGACCCTGCTCGAGGCGTTCGACGCCGAGCTCGCGGCACACGGTGCCCGCGCGTAGCGTGGCCCGCATGACCCCCTCAGAACTCCTCATCGAAGCGTTCTCGCGCATCCCGTCGACCGTCGAACGCGCCGTCGACGGGCTGTCGGAGGACCAGCTGGCCGCACGTCCGGCCGCCGGTGCGAACACGCTCGCCTGGCTCGCGTGGCACATCGCGCGCGGGCAGGACGCCCAGGTCGCGGACCTCGCGGGCAGCGAGCAGGTGTGGACCGCGGACGGCTGGGTGGAGCGGTTCGGGCTGCCGTTCCCCGCCGAGGCGCTCGGGTACGGCATGTCCCGTGACGACGTCGGGCGCGTGCGTGCCTCTGCCGATCTGCTGGTCGGGTACCTCCGTGCCGTGCACGAGCGGACCGTCGCCTACGTGCGGACGCTCGCGCCGGAGGACTTCGACCCCGTGGTCGACGACGCGTGGGACCCGCCCGTCACGCGGGGCGCGCGGCTCGTGAGCATCCTCGACGACTGCACGCAGCACGCGGGGCAGGCCGGGTACGTGCGCGGGTTGCTCTTCTTCAACCGCTGACGCGGTCCGGACGGACGGACGGGAGGCACGGTGCCAGCTGGCACCGTGCCTCCCGTCGTCCGTCTGCTCGCGACTACCGCGCGGCGAGCTCCGCGACGATCCCGTCACCGGGAGCGGCGTCGACGAGCTCCGCCTCGATCTCCGCGTGCTCGAGGATGCCCTCGATCTTGCGGCGACGGCTGCGCGGGACGATCGTCACGACCGTGCCCTCCTTGCCGGCACGACCCGTGCGGCCCGAGCGGTGCATGTACGCCTTGTAGTCGTCCGGGGCGTCGGCCTGCA
>Ga0153924_1000358_pt1 | contig 29491 bp, 30 predicted proteins | sample TSNJ008MetaG_FD_104709 | JGI IMG/M metagenome (GOLD analysis project Ga0153924, IMG submission 104709) | Attine ant fungus gardens microbial communities from New Jersey, USA - TSNJ008 MetaG | ecosystem: Host-associated > Fungi > Mycelium > Unclassified | place: USA: New Jersey, Wharton State...
TAAGGGCTTATTAACTGTGCTAGGTTGTTGTTCCCTGGAGGACCAGGTATATTATTTAGACTATTTTCACTGGATGCATCTCCAGTATTATACATAACTATATCTTTGTATGGGAAATTTTTGTTGATGATGGTTTGTGAGAGTGAGAGAGAACCAATTGCATGGCAGAGTAGCTAGTATATATAAGTAGCTAGCTTAATCAATAGAGAACTCTGCCAAGTTTATGTCTTCATCCCACTATCTAGAGAGTTAGAGCTCTCTCCAACAGTCAGCTTGACTTGATGGGTGTAGTTGCTGACACCATGAAGATTTGTATGCTATTTTCTAGGACAGGTTGAGCCTTTAGCCTGGGTTTTGTGTAAAGCAGTACTTTAGAGTCTGTCACAAAGGGAATTCTTGACATGGTGGGTGTGGAATTGACCTTGATCATTTCTTCCTGATTTTTTTGGAGTTACTTGCACTGTAAGTTGATTCCTGAAAGACAACATCCTTGATTTAATTAATCACATTCCACATCTGTTACAGTTTTCATAATATACAACCAATCCAAAATCCTGCTTCAAGTGTTCAAAGTCACAGGTTGTCAGAATTATCGTGGGAAAGGAGGACCTGATTGAGGATAAAGATGGCGAGTGGGAACAGTAGTAGGCGATGCCTCCGCGACGAGGCGATGGGGAGAAAAGACGGGGAGGACACATTCCTCGGCCTCCAAATGCTTTTATTCTGTTTCGTTCGTCATTTGTGCGCAGCAACCAGGTTCCAGGTCAAGTGGAAGGCAACCATTCGACGCTGTCCAAGATCGTTGGTCGGTCTGTTCCTTGCTGCGCTGATCCAACCTTACAACCCATATAGGTCTTTGCTGGAAGGCGCTCTCGCCTGTTGAGCGCAGGGTGTGGGAGGACAAGGCTCGCCAGGCCCAGGCAGAGCATCGCTCTCTCTATCCAGACTGGCGCTGGACCCCCGAAACCAATGCTCTCGCGAGAAAACGCACCTCCAAGAACGCTGACCCTGCCCGCAGGAAGGACAAATCCAAGGCCCGTGACCCAGAGCCAGACGACGATGCTCGCGTTGCAAAGATCGCCGACCTCGTCAAGCAGGGAATGTCCGGTGCTGATCTCGCCACCGCTCTCGAACAGTGGCAAGCTGCCCAACACCACTCTCCGCCCAACACCGACCCCGACCCCGACCACGAACCCATTACCGACGCCGAGTCCTCCCATGTGCCCTTATGCTCTCCTTCCGACACGTGGCCCAACGCCGTCCCCAGCTCCAGCTACCACCAGTGGTGGCCCACCGCATGTCCCACCGTTACCACAGACGGTTTGGGTTATGAACAAGATCCCGAAGTCCAATCACTGATAACCCCAGTTCAGATGCCAGATCATCACAGCTGTGACGATCTCCAATGGACTCGCAATCCCGGCAGAAACGGCATGTGCACGGTGATCACGGATCCTCTCACTGAATACCATCACTTTGCTCCACCCCCTCTTGTTGATACTCATCCCTATTTCCCACCGGATGACTCCATAGCCTCCAACTCAACTTTTATACCATCTACCTATTCATCCTTGACCGGCTGGGCCGGTGAATACAGCGACCATTACGCGGGCTCAGGTAGTGGCTGGCAAGGCCCTCAGCGGTCGTCCTCATCATGGGGCCAGCAACAAGTGGACACTCAGCATAAAATTCTCAATTATACCGATTCATCACCTACCATCCGCTTCGCCAACCCCTAGACTTCTTAGACCTCGGCTCATCGGTATTGACCTTTGCCTCTCTTTTGCTTTCTGTTGCTTGTTCTGTTGCCTACAGGTGTATTATAAACACTCGTTTCATTTCATTTCTTTCACTACATACTTGTACTCATATCACAGTCTCACCACAGGCTTTGGTTCCTTTGGTTCCTTTGGTAACTATCGTCGTTTTTGCTCCTGTATTATTATTAGCATTATTGTCATCGCTCTTGGGCCAGTGATTAATGTGCAAAGTAATTACCTAATCACTGATTTGCAATTATTTCACACTTTATATTTCTTCACTTACGTGGGAATGCAGCTCTTTCCTCACTCCTTTACTGGCCATTCTGCTGGAAACGAAGCTTGTTTCTCTCTATCTCCATCTTTCTGTGTTCATTCATTCACTGTCGTTTGCTTCAATACACAACTTGTGCTTATACCAATCCGCAAGACTTTTTATAGGTATCACAATTCTCATCGGGTCTGCTTGTTTTAGCACTCAACAATCCAACGAAGCTTTGGTTATACCTATGTCTTATCCATCAGTTGACCATGAATTGTGACTCATGAATTCCAGTCAATTGACCCATGGACATCACGGCTCCAAGACAGCTATTCGACACATAAAGGACAAGACCCTGAGAACTCTGATGTCCTTGCAGCTGTTTTAGTCTCCCTCTTCCCATCTGTACATGCTTGTTCGCGAGAGTACTCCTCATCTCCTCTTCTCGTTCCTCATCTATTCGCTTCAAAGATTTCTGTATCATGCTTTGCATAGTCCCGTGAGGTGGTCATCTGCGTGCCAGATGCTGCCGAGCTGTCGAGTTCAAGAACATCGTCATAATTCTCAGTGGATTTAAAAGGTGGACATGGAGCTCGAGAAACGCAGTCATGTTTCATCTCATTTTATTCCCACTTTTCATACTAGTGACCTTGGCGAGTTCGCAGCAGATCTGGGATATTGTTCGACATCCTCCTTCTTGAAGTTGAATGATCATTACTGACATGACAATTGCAACTAGTGGCAAACAACTTGGGATAAAACTATTCTTTTCAGCTCAGTGGGACCGAATAGTGCTGGCACGGATCCTATCAACTTTGTTTCTCCTGGTGCTATCGCAGATGCTGATATAGTTGTCAACGATAATTCCGTATTTCAACCTATGGCTGGTTTTGGTGGAACATTAAGTCCGTGTAAAATGCTTCCATTCAGCGTCTGTTGAAAAAAAAATGTCTCAGCCGATTCATCTGCGTTAACACTGAAAAGTTTAAAGGTATGAACATACCACACCGGTAAATGTCAAGTCAAAAATGGTCATTTTTAGAGCCGAAATCCCTCAAATTACCAAAATCTATTGAACGCCATGTTCAATCCAGTAGACGGGGCTACCGGTGCTGGTCTCAATTACATTCGAGTACCTATCGGTGCTACCGATTTTTCAGCCAGCCGTAAGTAGCTAAGTCTGTACTCAGAATCAATAATAATGTGCACAGTTTACAGCCTCGATGATTCAAGTGGTGACACCAATTTCAGCAACTTCAACATAAACCGTGCACCCTCTTATCTATTCAGCGTGCTGAAGGATATTATGGCAGTCAATGGCTATCTCAAGGTCCATATATTACCCTGGTCTCCTGTAAGAGTAATTGGTTGTGATTCTGAACTACATACAGCTGACTTTGCTCAGCCAGCTTGGATGAAAACGGCCGGAACAATGAACGGAGGTTCTTTGAGATCCGACCTGGTCAGCGTATGCAAGTCTCGATTTGCTGCTTTGAGTTTTACTCTTGAGGCTCATAGTATGTAGATCCGAATTACCTCTTGAAAGCAGTTCAGGGATTTCAGAAACAAGGAATCCCCGTCTATGCAATCAGTATCCAGGCATGTAACTTTTTTGGTACCCTGATGCTAGCCGGCGCTTATGGTGCATTAGAATGAACCTCAAAATAGTAATCCTACTTATCCAACCTGTTTGATGACTCCTCAAGTAGAGGCGCAGATAGGAGTTGCGCTCCGAGGGCTCCTGAATGGTAATGGCCTTTCTCATGTGAAGATTGTAGGCTACGAGGTAAGCTGTTCCCCCATCTCTTTCTGTCACACTGACTGCGTTTTACAGCACAACTGGGATACTGCTGGTCAGTATCCGGTCCAGCTGGTGAGCTGCTTCCTCTGCATCAAACTAGAATTTATTTTGTGCTTGTAGATGCAAGCTTCTGGAGATTCTTTTGCTGGTGTCGCATTCCATTGCTATGCCGGATCTGTCTCCAATCAGGACGCGTTCACGAGTGCATTCCCAGACAAGGTAATACTCGATCGGATGTATACGTGGACAAACCTGCTGAAGCCTTGCTCCAGGAAGTGTATTTCACAGAATGTAGTGGAACTTTTGGCTCTTCTTGGTGGGACGATATTAAAGTGATGCCACTATTCTCTCAATCTTTCCAAATCGCCTTACCTCATCTTTTTTAGTGGTATCTTGACAATCTGTAGTTCATTTTCTTTTGTGAATTCTTGGTTTCTTGGCTGAAAAAAAATCTAGATGGGTAGGTAGCGTCTCCCGTGGCGCTCGAAGTGTGAGTTGTGATGTTTCTCTTGCCGAGAACATGTACAGAAATGCGCGTTCAGGGCTTGATGTGGAATATTGCACTGGATGGGAATGGGAATCCTAAATTACCTGGCACAAATAGTTGCAGTCCAGTGGCATGTCGTCCTCTTGTCACCGTTAACTCTGATGGAAGCTTTGAATTGAACCAAGAATGTAGGTCTTGTGATTTCCTCGTTAGCACAATCTATGACTCCTGTATCTTACAGTTTACGCCATGGCCCAGGCTTCAAAGGCTATAATACCCAAAGACAGTGGTGGTCCTTTTGGTCAACGCATAGGGGTCAGTGTAGGCGGCTCGCTCTCCTGGGCTCTCAGGGTCTCTGCTTTTGTGACGGAAAGAGTTTCATCTAGTGATTGGGATCGGTTCTCCATTGTTGTTCTCAACTGTAGGTGAATCAGGCCAGATCGAGGTCGCTGTGTTTACTATCGTCCTATCTCTAGGGGATGACAATATCAATGGAAAATTGAATCCTACTCCTGTTAGGACCACTATCGAATTTCGTGGTAAGCAGGTACGTGTGTGTGTTCAGCTGTTCATTTACCCATTGAACGGTCCCGAATACAAGGCAACATATACTTTTCCGGTTGGCGTTACCACGTTGTGGTGGTTTGCACCTGCGATTAAATTTAAGGAACAACTTAATGTTACATTAGTTGGCAATGTATGAGCTATATATCCTATCTTCGTTCAGAAGATTGTTCAGTTGATGTATTTTGATCAAACAAAGGTAGCAGTTCTAATTACTCAACTGAAGAACACGAGGGGGTCATCACTAAGATGAATTCATATTGCAAGTGACCCTGCAAATTTGCATCAACTCCATGGCAGAACCTTTGTGTCTGACATAGGAAGTTTCTCGGTTTGAAACACGCTTCAGGTTTCGATGTTGTTTCTCGAAAGAGGAAAAACATTGGTAAACAAATGTACCTGCCTCCATCCATCAAAGCATGCTTGCCTCTTATCATTAGAACCCTACCTTTCTACGGTAACCCTTTACCTCATATGACTACAACGAAGCCTTCTTTTTGACTGGCTAGAGCATGGATCTTTCCATGCATACTGTGATTCGCCAGTTTGTTGCTGCTGGGCGTCCCCGTTTCATTCATTATCACACCGCAGTCCTAGTGACTCAACATCGCCTACAACATTGGTGATTAAAATCCTACATCGGATAAAGACATCACGAGAACTTTTTCTTTGTTGATTTCTCCCACTGTCATGAATGAAAATCTCGAGCTCTACATAAGCCTAAGGGTTTCCTAGTTTGTTTCTGACATCTAATGACGTCCTACCTGAAGAGCATCTTTTGGGGCCGCGACAATGCCAATCACACCAAGTCTAGTGCTCGCCGCATCGATACATCGAGTAGCAGAAGTAATGAGTCGCAATCACCTTCTTGTTCACCTACGAAATCCAAGCGCTTGAAATACATTTATGCCGAACCTGGAAATATACCTCCTGCACCAATCCAAACCATTACTTGTGAACGGAGCAATAGCTTGACACCCTCTAGAACGATTGCTCCGTCACCTTTGCGGTATACCCTGGACAACAACAACAGCCACGGAGCTCGGAGCGTATATCCTCACCATCTGAATCACCGTGCAACACATTCTCTTGATGGTGCAAACTCAAAAGTACCTTTGTACCGATCGTCGAGTCACAGAACTGAACAACGTATGTGTTATTACAACTACTTCCAAATTCTGAGTGCCTCACAAATTCGGACTATAGCAACCCTCATGCAGCGGCCAGCATTCAATCCCACAAATTCTTTTAGTAGTGTTCGATCTTCTACTCAATCTATGTGCTCAAACAATCCAGCTTCCTATCGTTATGCACCTTCACGAGCCTCAAGTTCCGGTAGCGTTGCCACTCAGTCCACAGGACATGAACCCAAGTCCGTCCTCAAACATAATCCGTCTGGTTCCGACAACTACAAATCTGGCCGACGTACGCTATCCGTCTTCTGTACTGGGACTTTAATGAGATATTTTGTCATCCCCATAGATGCACATGTCTCCTTCCAGAATCCGAACCGCTTGACGCCAGTTTACATGCACCCACTTCTAAGCTATGGGCGTATCCAACGAGCCCCTATTTCTTTTGACGTCATATATCCACCTTCTACTCGTACAGTCGTAGATCGTCACACCCACTCGCCGATTCCATCATTAACGCTGACTCAACCAGCTACAGAGCCTCCTACCTATGGTCGGTTTGTCCTCAAGTGCGAAAAACTGCCTTGGTACATTATAGCGACCACGGGCGGAGGAGTCTCAGAGATGGACACTGGTCGTTCTTCTGGAAAACGTTTTTACATTGGGTCTGCGACCTCGACTGGCTCAGGAAGATCTGGCTCTTCCAACAGCTCTCCTGACGCTATCACAAACCTCGATGTCCTTTATGCCATCCATGCCACCTTGTCAGTTCGTGTTACGCAGGCTGAGTGGGAATTGCTTGGAAATGGAAGTCGTGCTCAACGAAAAGCAACCCAAGCTTACGAAAAACGGTGTACTGATATGGGCGGAGGTTGGGGAGCAGGGGTTCGTAGAGTTGATTTTCTTGGAGGGAAGACCAAGTTGGTTGGTGTAGAAATTGTGAACGAGAAGGTAGCTGGTGATATTATCATCACAGGAAAACCCGTTTTTTGCCGGCCCTGAGAGGTTATCATTGTACAAGATGGAACATGTAATTCTATTGCTAGCATTACGAGACTTGTTTTTATTCGGGAATAGTTTCCGTAACTTGACGTCCGACATATGCTGCTCTACGTGTGTGTACAGTAGTTGTTGAACGAGTCTTGCATACACGTGCAGAAAGATCATCCACGTTGAACCATTGATCAAGGAGAACCACAGCTTCATATTCCTGCCTCAGCCTTTCAGAGTTGCTATATGAGCTCGTTTCTGGTAGATTTGGCCCTTTTTGGCCAGAGTGTCCCACCTGATTGCAGAACTCGTCACTGCATCAGACATATAAATATTTCTTCATATTTAATACTTATGATGAGGAGACCCCAGCAAATGTACTTGATACGAATGTCTGAAAACGCCAGTTCAGCCAGTTCATTGGGATCCAAGCGCTCCAGAAATGTATGAATTGGGCACATTGTCAGTTGCAGTGGGCAGCATTTGAGGAATCAGTATATAAGTACGGAATCCTTGGAGCCTCAGTGGTATCAACTGTTGCCCAGGACAGGGCAGAAACGATTGTCTTCAAGGGTTAATAGATACTGTGTGTGCATGATATATGGCGAGTCTGTTCAACGAGATTGAAAAGGGCAGTAGGGACATATCTGCCTGTCTAGTGAAGGATTACTGACACACATCATTAAGAAAACACTTCCTTATTAAGGTTAGATCGACACACACTTCTCATCGTGGGTAAGCTCGACTATCTGCTACTCGCTTCTATTAGAAGCGATTATCGCCCTGTCTCCAACTCTAGCTTAGGCTTTCATTTAGTGATGTCTGGACTACTCGGTAAGTCTGGTCTCGTCTATGAGATATGATTTGACCCCTAGAGGTGTTCTTGAGGCCGGTGACATGAATTGGGAGAGGGTCATGAATATCTGTTCCCCATACATGCTGCCACCATGGTGGCTTGATCTTCGCTATCTTCACGCTCTAGTAGCTCATTCCCCATGTTTCAGACAGGCTCTGCATTACCGGATGCTAATACACCTTCTCGGGAGCGTGTGTGCGACCCCCTCACATTGACCAAGGTTGTGTCGCTCCTTGGGAGGCAAGAGTGAGCTCTGCAGTGATGGACAGCCAGAGTCGTGGACATTATGCTGCTATCCATAAGGCAATCTGGATGAGCCCCCCGCTCCATTCGCGCTCCAACTATCACTTCTCCCCTCTCTCGAAATTCACCGTGGTTTTGAGTAGACCATTTCCCTGACCTACATCGTAGGGATCGGAGGCGCATAATGGTCATGGTGCTTCTCTGTCAAGCTCCAAGTCGCTACAGCCTGTTGCTTGAGCTTCAGGGCTATTGCTAAACCAACGGAGGTGACTAATACGTGCCGACTAAGACCTTCCTGTAACATCTTAACCTTCGCGACATCCCTCCCCATTCATTGACCACCTCATTTTCTCTTAACACTCTCAATGTCTCCCTGGTTCATTGATAAGTGCGTAGAAGTAACCAACCTAGGAGAACCGTCGAAGAGGCCAAGCTTCGAGTGTCGAATGCCGTACCCATCTCCCACCAGTCAAGGGCGGTTATACGTTCAATAGCGCACTCGACTCTCCTCAGGCATGCTGTGGCCCTATGAACCAAGGCATCTTAATATGTAATTTTTTCATTCTAATTACTTTCATGGGGGTTTGGCAGCTATAGGTACAGAGACTACTCCAGGAAACTAGGCGTTCTCAGACTCGGTGCAGCGAAAACATTTTTGAGAGAGACGAGCAAAAATTTGAGGAGGGCAACGAGCCCCGTGGACTCGTCTACTTTCCATTTCCATTCGAGCATCTCCAAATACTTTAGCTGACCCAGCGCTTACAATGGCACCTCAACTACAAGCTTGGAAAATAGATCCTCTTCCCCTTCTCTCTCTTTCTTGGCATCTTTCCTTGGGCCTTTCAAACCCCTCCATTCAAGTCTCATCATTGACTAAATGCCAGGTCGAATTATGATAAGACTAGTACATTCTACAATCAGTCATGATCATTATTACCTTGTCGCTTCCAGGATACTTTTTCTTGCACATTTCATGTTACTTATGTCACAACTTCCTCCTTCTCAATGTCGGAATCCTAAAAGAAATTGGACTGGAAAGTCCTGCGCAAGAGAGATCACAAAACTCGCATTCACAGAGCCATAGCTAGCTAGCTACTGCGTGCAACGTATGTATATGAATATACGCGTATAGTACCATTGCTGATAATTTTCTCTTAAAGACTTGAACTTTCACACCCCAACCTTCTTCTAGTTAGTGCGAACCCTGGGGTCAAATGATTTTTATGTATTGTGCATCATCCATATCCTTGTCACCAACAAATAAACAAAAGAGATCAAAATCAGCATCTCAAGAAGCGAGAGAAAACTCGCAATATCGTGCAGAGGGCCCAATTCTTATCTAACAAGAATAATGACAATGATGATGGCAAGTGAAGGACAGATGATCAATTGATATATGGGAATTGTCATCATTGCTGATTGTTCCATATCATCTAAACGGATTCGTGAGTCACCGGCCTTGATGTCGGCAGAATCTGATTGTTGTTGATTACATTGAAGCATGGAGGGATCAAGGCTAGAAGCGCGGCTTGGTGTTGATAAGGCAAAAAAACTGTCACTATCACCGTCAATGCTGATAACGTGGAAACGGCTCGGCTCCTCGTCGGGTTCGAGCTCCTGAAACGGTTGAGGTGCAGGTAAGGCCAATCATGTAAAATTGGTGGAGAGAATGTCACCGAAAGATCGCTTTATGTCGTGGTGGCTATGTTATCGTCCAATCGGAAGGTGATAGGAGCAGACCCTTCAAGAACGTGAGAGACAAAGTCTGCAAATCTCTTACTGGGATCTAAGAAAGGTGGTGGAGGGTTCACTGGATATTAAAGCTGTGATTGATTGGACATCTTGCTTCTCGAAAAGAACATTGACACGGAACCGAGATCCAGGATAGCATTTTCTGCAGCTGGAGACTTCGTGGAACCTCGCTTTTACCCTGGATTCAATCTGATTGAATAAATTGCAAAGCCTGGAGAATAATGTCAGCCACAGCCGAGTTCCATCGATTACCATAATTTTCCACCACTCATCATAAGAGTTGAGATGCGACAACAGCTCGTTTCAACTTGGATCAAAGCTCATCACAGTTACAATGTACTGATCTATTTCTAGCGAAACTGAATTGAAGAAGTCACAAGTTTGACCTCGATCAGATTCTTTGGTCTGCACGCAACCGAATAGAAGATCAACACTGGGTTTACTGCTTATATAAATTACCCTGAGCTTCGTACAAAATACCTCCCAGCTGCATACACCACCCAAATGGCCGGTAAATATGGAATACTGCCAGAAGAGTACATCTTGGACCTGTCAAATACATACAATGTAGGCTGTGCCTTATTCTGTTGTTCTCTAAGTAGCTGCTGAAGCCTTGTCGAGTCATTGTCACTACTTCGATGGTATACAATACCATCTATCTCATTCGTCAACAAGTGAGACTTTCCATTTGTAAACAATGATTCCACCTATTTCTTCTCTCTTAGGTTCAGTACCTTTACAGGCATGTCCACGACTCGCACATGAGATTTTGATCGAGTATTGCCACTGACATATGAAAATTCAGGAGGAAGTGGTCAAAACTTCATCTCATATTTTATTCTGTCCTAATAAATAACTGGATAGGCATGATGTAAGTGTGAGTGCCTGGATCAATTGAGTGAGACAACTGACCCAAATTTTCAGAATAAGTTCATATAGTACGAGGAAATTATCGTAAATCAAATCTCATAACAACTTCACCAACTGAAAATAAAGCCTGGGCACCGAGATCAGTGAGATATTGCTTTTAATTCTGATATCCTCGTTAACTAGGATGTTTTAGTGGTATAGGTTAAATGTATTTGCTGCTCTATCTGACCTGCCCCTTTGCTAGGCGTCTATTTGGGTTTTCATTAGCTTTGGAGTGAGTTTCATCATGACTCATAAGGAGTAGAGTAACTGATATCAATATATTCATCTCGGTGTCCACTTCATTGGGGGTGAAGATTTTGCTAGTCCTGCGCCTTCGAGCGATTTGGAACAAGGATATCGTTGGTGAGAGAGCTAGAAAACATATGACATTAATTATAATTTGGATTATAGTCACATTTATTCTATATTTCATCATGGCAGGTATGTTTGTAGAATTCGACTTTCAATAGAAATGACTGATGGTCAAAGTTAGCCGAAGTCTTGGTACGCCTTAAAGACAGTATAATACTTACCCATCAACTGGTCTTATTTTTCAGGCTGCGCTGTCTGTCATGAAAATAGATTCAATTGTAATGTCTATTGCTGGACTGCTCTCCCCTCTCCATGGCTGTTTCGTGACCCCAACACATCTGGTCTATGTACTAAACCGTCTTGGTGGTGCCTTTTAGTACGTGTTCAGCACATTAGACTCTGTTACATGTTTTTCCTCACATAAAAAAGCATCATCAGGGCAACAACAACAGCAATCGAAGTCCTCTTGACTTTCACCAGGTTCACCATGACAACAGTACACAGAAAGTTTTTGGTGATGGAATATTATTCATACCGTGAGTCCAAGTATATACTGTCGATTGAACTGATGACCCATGCAATTCAGTCTCTTGGGTAAGTCTAGACTAGAAGACAAGCGGGCTATCTTTCATTCTTTTGCAAGCCCTCTCAATCCTGAATGTTGTTGTTTGCGATATCGATATCGCATCCCCGACTATGGGGGATATCCTAGATTAGTACGTTATTATTTTTGCTGGTCTTCTTACTGCCTCTAATTATCAATTTCTCATATATCATTTATCCTTTAAATGTGAGCAAATTGTCCTTTGGACGAAAGTATAGATTCTAGGACAATGGAAACTTTAAGGTTCCATCATACAGAGTCCGATAGGGATACTGAAGCAGGTATTTCATGAGTTGATGGATAGGTCATTTGGTGTTGTTCATCCCAGTTGGATGCAGACGAAATACTAATAGTTGTTGTCCGTTCATTTTCCACCACGCGATCAACGAGTTTTGATGATTTGAGTCAGACAGTCGATGACAATAGATGCACGATATGATCCTGGTCCTCTTCAATGTCTGGTGATAGTGGCAGAGTGTGACTGTGTGACAAACTAAACGACTTGTTATCCCAACTCAGAAGCTATACTATACCATTTTTGAATTGCCATCACTGCATACCTCTGTTTCTCCATTTAATAGGCGAGGTACTTCGCATCCCCAACTTACTCAACAGTCTAAAGTCAAACGATTGGAATCTTGTGAAAGAGTTTAGTAATTGACCCACTCTTTCTGATTTGATGCGGTGTCACCAAAACTTTTAATATACTGCAGGCAATGCATCCACGACCCACTTTGTACCGAGACAAGCAAGATGTCTCTGGACCCCTCCACGGTTGTGTCCTCCTGGTTGCTTGCCTTCGCCCGTGCCCTCCAAACGAAAGATGCTCGTGCAGCTGCAGACTGCTTTCTTTCCGATGGTTGGCTCCGTGAAAGTCAGATATTTTGTTGGGACAAGAGGACTCTGTATGGCCGCAATAAAATACATCAACATTTTTCAGATCATCTTTCAACGAGGTCCTTTTCCAATTTCCGTCCCGATAACCGGATGTTTTTGTCTCCAGAATACGCTCACATTACTCCACAACATAAAGGGATTAAAGCTGGTTTCCTCTTCGAAACCGCAGTTCAATGGGGTCAGGGCTACGTACAGCTCTCACAGGATGAGGATGAGAACTGGAGAGCCCTCACGGTGTACATGAATTCTACCAATATCAAGGGACACGAGGAGTCTGGACGAGAACTAGGAATTTACGGTGGTCATACAATACCCTGGCCGGTCGTTATCACTGACAGACGGAAAAAGGTCGAAGAAAGTCCACATGTCCTCATCAGTGAGCTGATCTAGATTCTCTATTCAGTCATTACTCAAGTAAAGCAGTTGGTGCAGGACACGTTGGGCTGATGGTTGCAGCGAGGTTCAAACAAATGAATATACCGACGCTGGCAATTGACCAGCTGCCCCGTTTAGGTGATAAATGGCGGAATAGATATGAATCTCTGACCTTACATACTACACGAACGCATGATCAGTGTAGGTGTCTTTTGCACCCGCAATCGAAGTCTCTCACGTCATATTTTAAGTCCTTTACCAGTGTTATCCTCAAAATTGGCCACTTCATACCCCTAAAGATAAGCTTGCAAATTGGATGGAGCACTATGCTGACGCACAGGATTTAACTGTGTGGACCAGCTCAAGGCCTGCGCAAGATTGTCACCCCACCTACGATGGCATAACGAAACGATGGTCCATTATTATCGATCGGTCCGGTAATCGAATCACCCTTCACCCTGCTCACATTATCTGCTGCATGGGAACTATGGGGACCAAGATAATGCCTCAGGTAGCGAATTCTGAAAGGTTCAAAGGGACTGTCATCCATGGAGTAGACTTCAAGACACCAGAACCATATAGAAATCAGCGCGTTGTTGTAGTCGGTGCTGGCAATACCGCTGGCGACATTTGCATAGATTTGTCGACATGCGCTGAAAGTATCACCCTAGTCCAGCGTTCACAGTCAACTCTTATCCCAGCAGAAATTCTCAGAAACGCAGAGAACAGGTTGTGGCCTGATGATGGTTCAATGCCAGTCGAAATCGCCGACTTTTTGGCCGAAGTAACGCCTATCAACCTCAGAAGATTAAATAGCAAGTTTATTAAGGCTGGTGGAGGCGGAGAGTCTGGGAAATATGCGGCAATGTATCAAGGGCTTCGTGAGAAAGGCATGGTAGTTGATGATGGAGTGGATGGAGAAGGGACAGAATTCCAAGTTTTGGAGAGGTTCGGAGGTAAGTCACCCGTAAGGACATTCACCACAAATGAACTCATGTATCGACAGGCTTCAGTGAGTGAGGTCCAGGCTTTAATCTCTATTAATTGATCTAGTCATCCAGTGCTCGACGCGGGATGTGCGAAACTTATTCTCTGTGGCCGAGTAGGAGTCAAACACGGTGTAGAAGTGGCTGAAATGCGGGAAGAATCAGTCATTATGACAGACGGCTCAGAAATCCCCGCAGATGCAGTTATATTCGCGTATGCACCCTTCTTCAATTCCTTGTATGATTTTGAGCGTGATCCCTGCAGCACCGGATATCATTCGATACATGATAACCTAGTTCAGATGTTTGGTGAGGAGACGATGAAACGTGCCGGTCGATTCTGGGGCCTTGATGAAGAAGGGGAACTGAGACAAGTGTACAGACCAACTGGGCACCCAGCGGTATGTTCTACAACTCCCAGAGCAAGTGAATCTGATGAGCAATGTTCCAGCTATGGTACGGTGCTGGCGGCTTCTTAGTGGCTAGATATGGATCCAAACAACTGGTAAAGGATTTAAAGTAGCACCACCCTCCACAATCTCACTGTTTTCATTGATTGCAGGCTATGCTGATCAAAGCAAGAGATCTAGGGCTCATAGAGACATAGGAGAATGGCACCAACATCCTATGTAACATAAACTCAATATGTATAAAAAGTCATACATTGTGGGTAAGAATCTACTACCAGAATATATCAGCATTTCCTTGAAATTGCCTTAAAATTTTGTATTTCCATAATGCTTCAATATTGTTTGAGCACTACATATGCAGTATTGAATTATCGACATTATGACGTTATCCCCTCAAATAGTTTTTTTCCCTTAATGCTAAACGAGATGTCCAAGAATTTTCTCAATGCCTAAACGTCAAAGCTGGGTATTGATGTTTGATATTTCCTAGGCTCATACCCTGGACCAGAGAACTGGACCGAATTTCTACTTCCATCCGGATACCTCCAATCAAGTATGCTACGGAATCAGCTCGTTATACTATGAATCAGGCAATACGCATCTCAACTTTGACTTGAAACTAACGGTCCTCAATCATACTCAACAAGATCCTCTTCTCCCTTGAATTTTCCCATCCATTCTTTAATCCCCCCCGCCATAATGTAGGCCTTGGATGACGTATACCCAACAGAGTCGAGATGATCCTGGTACCTATATCACGTATCAACATATGGTTTGGCTTCTTCTATATAAGAGTAGCATCACCAGCCAGCACAGCGAGGTCCGCGTCCGTTCGAGCTCTGACAGTAGAAGATAATTTTTTTGCTATCTTTGAATCTCTCAAAATATCCAGGTAGATCATCGTAAAAGGACTGTGCTGGGCACTGTAAACTTTCTCGAACATGACCACCCTGCGTATCAGTGATCAACATCAACATTAATTCCACTGTTCTTGGTGAAGCATTTACCATATGATCATTCCGCCTGACATCAATGACTGTAAAATCTGTACTATCTTGATTCGGGTCACGGATCAGTGCAGCTACTTGTTCTGTCGTGAGAGCATCTGGCGTTGATTCAACCTCCGGATAAGCATACCACCAATACTTGAGAACCGTAGAGGAGATCGTTTCGCCCGAGTTGCAAGGCTTGGATGCTGAAATTCGATAAGAAGCTACCATTATTGTCAATGATCTGAAGATCTCCCGAGTTCCGTCAGAAGAAACATACTGACGAAGTCACTAGGCTTCTTCACAAGTGCTTCTTGACTAAGAGACCCTGATGAGTTATTCCGCTCAGATCCCGAGCCACACGCAGTAAGCTCCCCCTCTTGGATAAAGGAGATATCTGCAACCAAATAGTCAATCCATGCTAGCATTACCAGACAAGTTTCGCCCACTGATGAAACCTGCCGCTTGAAGAAGACCACGATATTCTTCTTCAGAGATAGCACCCGAAATGCAGTCTACAATGCTCTCCAAGTCATTCCTAAGATCTGCCGGAATATCATGAATGGCGATAACCTGAAAATAGATATAGAATTCAGTTACACCAAGGTTATAAGCTACCGAAACATTCACATCAGCGAGATTCATCCTACCACCTGGCTTCAGAACGCGAAATGCTTCCTTCAATACAACTGTTTTTCCTTCTCCAGGGAGTAAATTCAAGACGCAATTCGACACAACGCAGTCGACAGAAGCGGGTTCTACAGGTAGTTCTTCGGCCAACGAGGCTTTGGCAAAAGCGACATGAGGTGGCTTCAGCCCTTTTGAGGCTGCATTTCGACGTGCAAGTGCAACCATGTCCTAAAAAATCGATTATGGTGCCCTGGATTAGGAAGAGCCAATATACCTCAGAATCATCAAGTCCTATCACAACACCTGTTGGTCCGACCTGATTTGCAGCGAGGAACACATCGAGACCTCCTCCACTACCCAGATCAAGGACTACTTCACCCTACGTGCATCTTTCTCAAAGGTTCAGTAAAATTAAGAGAATACCATTGCATACTTGTTGAAGTCCTGAGGAGAGAATGGGACAGCCACAACTAAGGCCAAGATTTGCACCTTCCGGCAATATAGACAGTTGTTCAGCTGTGTAGCCCGCTCGGGACGCGACAGTGGTTGAATCTAGAATGAAAAATGAGTGGAAACTTCAGTCATGAATTTCGGTCTCACAATCTTTGTCTACCTCCGACCGTGCACGCTGACTATAAGCAGCATTGACAAACTTGGTGATAGCTTCAACAGTCGACATATGTGGAAAACAATAAAAGGGCTTGGGAAAGATTGGTCATCGAACCAGAGATAAAAAATACTAGATTTATAACGAGTATTGCAAAGACGCAATGCCAGTCTGATGGGCAAGGAAGAGTAGAGCTACATACAAAGATTCTCAAGTATGGGTGGATGTGCACAATAGGTTGGTGTGGTCAGGAATGGCAAATGGCAGGATGAGGGCGGGTGAAAGAGGAAACACAAGCAAGCTATGGAAACTCGGTAGACAGAAAGCTCTACAGCCCTGCAATTACTTGTCCCCCACGAGGTATCTCATCCTACGAGCTCAATTATCGGCACGTTCAGTAAGTTGCTATTGAAGCCTTGGAGTAAGGTCGGATATTGATGGTGAGAACTTAGAAAATGTATATGGTTTGGATTGCAGATCAGTTGGTAGAAACGACAGCAGGTAAGGCGCCAGAAGGCAGGCAGGCCATTTTTGGATACTGAACTAGCCGCAAAGCCAGTTTTGTCGGAAATGCCGTAAGTCGAAATACAAGAGTCTCTCCCACAGAACCGCGGGGGAAACTAAACCCCAAGTTCAGACTGCTCGAATGATCAGATTGCCCATATTGCCATGTAAAAGGAAATGATAGTCCACCGATTGGTTACACGGCGGGATTGAACATTGGCTTCTCACAGTAAAGTCATCAAACGTGGTGGGTGACATCCAAATCAGGCTGCGACCTAAAAAGGTAATATATTACATTCGCAGAGCAAAGTCAACACCTAATTCAAAGCCGATAAGAATCAAGTTTCCCTCCTTCCATCCCTTCCGCCCTCAATACTTATCCAAATGCAGTTTCAAGACTTTTGTTCCATCTCCTACTCTCGTCAATCTCTTAAACCAAACTTTCCCACAAGTATAATCAATCCTTCTCACACCATGGCTTCTCTCGATAGTTTCAGCGCTCCCTAAAGCAGTACATCTCGCAGTATATGCCTTCGTGACTGCTATTTGATCTTGAAGGTTCAGATTCGCCCAATCTTCATGCCTAATTCTCTGTGAAAAATGACTATAAATGTTTGATAGTACATCTCCTAGTGTTATCAGTGGGGTATGCGCTCCAGGAGGTGGTGATTGACCCCGAATATACTCTGGATGTATGTCGACTCTGATAGGCCATTCGGGTACTAAATCACATTCAATACGAAGATGATTCGATCCTGGCCGTGTTGCTGGTTCTTTTTTATATTTTTCTGATAGCCTTTCAAATGTATTTGAACCAAGGTATATCATAGGATCGAATTTGGGAGAAGAGAGATCAAAGATGAGGATATTATGGCCCGATTCGCCGCTCAGAAGATGATGGAGGGATAATTCAGAGGGTGCGGGTGGGTAATCCGAAGGGTGTAGCCAAGGCCATCTTACACCATTTGAAGAATCTCGTGGAGGATAAGGAGTAGCGATCCATGGAGGAATGAAACTGTTGAATGATGTAAAGCTATCAGTCCGGCGTTCCCAACCTCCTGGTCCGTAGCTATAATAGTTTTCGTAGGGTACGAAATTATACAGAGGGGTATTCGGGGCACCGGACGGGAGACTTGCATTAAGAGATGGATTAGTACCTCTATAAAGTGAGATAAAGGTTAAACCCTCACATGTTTGCAGGGGGAATGAACGGAGAAGGTTCAGGAGGAATGAAAGGAGGAGGTTGCCAATAAGGACTGCAGCCTTCAGGGGGATTGAATGGAGAAGATTGTTGATAAGGACTCAGGACAGGGTACCAGTAGAGATTGCGAGGTGAATACATTGCGATAAGTCAAGAGGTCACTCAGCGGTCCTATACATCAGTGAGTAATGAGTCGAAATGTTAGATTGGCTCCTGGGAAGAACTACCTGAGTCACGTCAAAGAACGATCAAGTAGATTGAACGTGAAGAACGAGAGCTGTAAACCATGACGAATGATAAGGCCCGTTGTGTGGGAAATTCCTTGACTTTGTTCTCAGAAGATAGATCTCGTGGCTGAGGGGCAAATATGACCAAGGATAACCTGTTTCCATGAAAAGTATCTACAAATACCGAGAAGAATTGTAATAGATCAAAAATCCACTTCAGAAATAGTCACAAAAGGAAGACTTTACCTGCAGTCCTTTATGGTAGACATTGACAGGAATTGCATTAGATAACTTAATCAACGTTTGAGGCACGTGATTTTAAGCTGTTAAGCATCCACGACTAATCGAAACTGATCGATCAGTTCGCTGGACCTGATAAATCAAAACATGTATTTTTATTTTTACATACGTCCTTCAGGATCAAAATATAACTTCATTGACAAGGCATCTTCACCATCACTATCTGATATATGTTCATAAAGATATATAAAAGATTCGAGCCAAAAATACTCACAATAGTTTTTCTCAATGCTTGCCACTTCAAATCCAAGCGTATCTTTATACAACGCAATAGCGGGTTTATTGGACATTCGCACATGAAGTGAGCAATGCGATGCTCCATAAATTTTTTCCATTGCTTCTTCTATTTGTTCAGCCATCATTTGGGCCCAAATGTGTCAAAGAAAAGAAAAGAAACGAACGGCTTAATAACATTAGCTTCTTAGCAATTCCCAATCTTCTATATTGCCTAATAACAGAAATAGAATTGACATGACCATGAGGTTGTTCTGGATTTTCATCTTTATTATCGGTATCGTCATCTGACTGTTCTTCTCTTGTCCGCACATTGATAAACAAATTCGGTGAGTCAAAGCGCGAGAGAACCTACATCTTCGATAAGACATATCCAACAATGTGACCTTTATGATCCTCTGCTACAAATGAGAGTTGAGGCCATGACATGAGATGATATATCCCTAAAAGCGAGCGAATGGGCTTGGATGTGCAATTGATGTAATATAGACCTACAGAACCGCATTGAGTAGTTTTCAGGTAGGTTCTGCAAGTTAGCAGCTTGCATGCCAGGAAGGTCATCAACCTAGCATGAATTGAGGAAAACTAGACAAGGATCAAAATATTCATTTGGAAAAGCATACAGTGGCTAATCGGATATTCATGGAATGGAAGAAAAGAAAAATACGTGGGAAAAAAAGTCTTGCTAGAAATTCACGAGGCACTCAGCCGAATTGAACAAATATATTGGATCCTATTTGTGCAGAGAAAGGAATGCAGCATACAACATTCTATCAAGCCCTCGCTCAAGCGATCAGAGTAGAAGCGGTAGCCGAATCATACTTGAACGTGGGCGGAATCTGCTGCTTAGTCTTGTAATACCGGGCAAGCCTATGAATCCGAGACTCGATCAGGATAAGACGGAACTTGGAATCCTTGTCTTTGCGGTTGATCTCCAAATGCTTGCGGACGGCGACCGCCTTTTTGATGAGGTGCCAAAGGTCCTCAGGGATGGATGGGCCAAGTCCTATCCCCAAACAAAAGGCATTTTATTGAAAAGAAAAGAAGAGCGGGTATATGAGTAAAGAGAATAAGAACATAGGACAACAGGTGTACCATGGCTCTTGAGGATGCGGAGAATCTTGTTGCCAGTGACAAAACGTACTTGGGGAATACCATGTGAATCTCGGAGGATAACACCGATCTGGGAGGGAGTATGACCCTTGCGGGCGAGCTTGATGATTTGTTCAACAACGTCCTCCGGTGCCGTTTTGAGCCATGAGGGAGGAGACCTGCGATAAGGCAGGGCAGAGGATGCTGTTGAAGAAAATTGGATTCAAAGCAAAGAGAACAAAAAGTCGGACTCACAGATACCCTTTCCGGGAGCGTGCATACGACCCATGGCGGCTCTGAATCAGAGTCAGTAATTGTAAAGCGTGCACAATTAGAAACTCACAATTAATGCAGTCTTGACCTTGGTTATGATGTGTGATGCAGATGCGCGCAAAGTAATATCGGAAGATGCCGATGTGGCTGATGCAGCTGTACAGCATAAACCTTGTTTCAGCCACGCAAGGGTGTGCCGTGTTCTCGCCGACTTTCCCCCTGACAGAATGAAGTTCAACATCGCCAGTAAGCATGGCCAGCAGCATTGTCGGAATACTGGTTGACTATTCTCAGATCCCGCAACCGGGAACCAAAAGCTTATCGATATCGATGATGAAAGGAAAACGTGCGTCCCACCGCTTTGTTTACCTTTATCCATCTCATTGTAGCCGTCAGCCGTATCTTCTATGACAAGAAAATATCTCAGGAGGTTTCTGGAGATACTCTTGGCGATGAATGGAAGGGATATATCTTTCGCATCACGGGTGGTAACGACAAACAAGGCTTTCCCATGAAGCAGGGCGTTCTTCTTCCTCACAGAGTCCGTCTCCTCCTCTCAGACGGCCATTCCTGCTACCGCACTCGTCGCACTGGTGAACGTCGCAGGAAGTCAGTTCGTGGGTGTATAGTTGGCCCAGATATTGCTGTCCTTTCCTTGGTTATCGTCAAACAGGGTGAGGGTGATATTCCCGGTTTGACAGACTCCGTATTGCCCAAGAGGTTGGGTCCCAAGAGAGCGACTAAAATCCGAAAGTTTTTCAATCTGAGCAAGGAGGATGATGTCCGCAAGTATGTGATCAGGCGGGAAGTCAAGAGTTTGAAGAAGGAAAATGCGAAGCCGTATACTAAAGCGTACGTCGTCTCATGCTCATCTCTGAATGTGTCTTCACATGACCTCAGGCCCAAAATTCAACGGTTGGTCACACCTCAACGCCTTCAGCGCCGCCGCCGTGTTCGTACTGCCAAGCGCCAGAATTTGGAGCGCCAGAAAGAAAACAAGGCTGAATACGAGTATGTCACCTCTCTCTCACCTCTATCAAAATTAATAGATCATGCAGTGCTCTCATTGCCAAGCGTGTTTCTGAGAAGAAGGCAAAAGCAGCTGCAGCAAAGGCAGCCCACAAGACCACCGCATAAATCTTCGTTACTTACCTACATGCCTCTTGTGTCCAACTTTTCTTTTATGATATGCTCACCCCCATATTTATGGAGTATGCTTCAACATGGCCATATATTGATCATGGATCCAGTTTCTCGTCATTCAGTTGTTGGTCCGTTACAGCCCTTGATGTGAGTTGTGAGTTGATCATTTCTGTCTTCAAGGATGTCAAGTGCATTCTGCCTATCTTGGATATGTCTTGAAACGGATGCTGGTATATAGCTGACTTTTGTAATAAGTTTCATTGTAACCATATTTCTAATGAATATTTATAAGGTCAACTATAACAATTATTATTCCATTTTACTATGTTCTCCGATATCTGTATTCAAATTGCTTTTGAACAGCTCAATCACCCAAGTTCCATCTGTCATTGTCTTATTGTGTTTCTGCGTTTGTCTGTCTGCCTGTTTCGATGTGAGGAGAATACTATTTTAATTCCAGGTTTCATCTTTTCTAGTGTCTCAATATTCAAGCAAATTTAAGATCTCACAGATATGATGAGTGAGGGGAGTGCTTTATTAAAATTTATATAAGATTTCTGAGTCCAAATATGTACTCAAGCTGAGAGATGGCATCAGTGACCTAAAAACATACACTATACCAGTAGATCAAGCACTTCGAAGTAAACTTTGGGTATTTGATTGATACAAAACTACCAACCAACTACAAATCTGCAGATAAGCATGGCTCAGTCCAAATCCACCCTGGTATAAGACAATCGATAGGCTCATAGCTACGTCCAATTCATCATCCTTGCCAGTGTACAACAGAGCCCTAAACGGATCTACGTGTGATGATAGATCACAAAATTACCAAATCCGAGATGACAGGGTAAAGCGAGATTGTTTGGTCGTGTTGATATTAATGCTCCAATCATAATCTCTGAATTGTTCGCACGAACAAAAATAAGATAGGAGATCTGACGAAACTTGGAAACAGATGTGGGGAATTGTGAGTCTTGGACCGACAGCGAATCAGTCCCGACCTTCACATTATCCATTTGATGGACCCGACAGGTTCATATGAGAGGATCCGCCAGCAATGTTGCGAATATAACTGATGGGCAAAGTTAGGCTAGGATCAGCGCCATACATCAAGCCACCAAGAATTGGAATCGTATAAACGTAGGCCTTTCCAAGTATTATGGCCTTGCAGGTAACGCAAAACCCATCGCCGCATCTGTCGTTCATCAATGTCAGGGACTTGTTGTAGGGCATGCGGTTGGAGTAGGAGGGACCGCGCAGGAGGTTGGTAATACTCTCGAGCTGCAGCTCTAATAGCGACATAAACATGCCGCAGCACATCGCCAATCGTCACAAACGGTTCCCCAATGATGACAATAGGCCGATCCCTCGTCGGCCTGACCATATCGTCAGGGACGAGATGCATGGAGACGTGGCTGGTCGATCTTGCCAGGCCTCACCGTACGGAAGGGCCATATTCGCCAAGGCCGTGGATGGATGTTCGCAGACTGACCAGATCATCATGGTTCTACTTCGGAGTTGCTGTAATATCGGATCCAAGATTGGTGGTTGTGCAGAAAGGCTCGGTAATGGAATGCATGCGAAACGAGGACGGGTACAATGAGTCTGAGGTCGGAAAGCCATTTCTGATGCAGTGTAGAGTATGGTTGGATTCTCCTATAAAACGATTGGCTGATGCCGAAATCTATTCAGTATGACTCAGTCCTGAGTCACGGCGGATCCGTAAGATGACTTGTATGACTTACTGTAATGATTGTAGTACGGGGGAGGACTGCGGTATCGACGACTGTGGAGCGCTCGCAGAATGGGATAAGGAATAGAATTCGAAAGTTGGCGTCACCCACTTCTGCATACATACTTCTGGAGCATCACTAGCCTTTATACACATAATGAGGATACTCCCAGCTGAGACTTGCACATTCGAATAAGATAGGCAGCAAGTGACCTCGGAATGAATGAACGACCGAAAAAAACTCTCCGAGGGCAAGAAGCATTCTGTCAGACTCAAGATACGAGGCTCATACTGATTAGATTAGTCATCTGTTAGCCTGAGAATGAAATATCATCATTTGCTTAATCAAACTTTACTAGGTCTATGGTCAGAATTTTTGAGGATAAATATGCCTGTGCCTCTCTCTCTAGTTACGCGTATATAGTACCCCTCTGTTGCAGTTAATATACAAATCGTCACCCGATCCTTATCTTGAGGTTTCATGATCTAAGTCATGAGATCGCCAAAAATACCAGCCGTTGCCCTTTAAAGCAACATCTGTAGAAGCAGAGAAGAAAATTGCTTCTTCATGTGTGTGTGGGGAGAAAGGGGGTCGGAACCTGGTCAACAAAAGTGCCATCCTCCACGGACGGATGTTGATCACCTGCTGATGAGTATACCAGATATGTCATTGAAAAAAGCCACCGTAAATCAGCAGGTAATCAAATTTGACCGAGACCCACCAGTCTAAGCAGAATCATCGTTAATTGAGAAAGTGGTATCTTGGTATTCATGGTAGACAGCTGTCAATGCCAGCTGTTGTATTACACCATGAGAAATAAAATCTACTGTTGTAAATACTGATTCTGGCTGCCCAGAATTGATGTTGATGATCTGGGTCCAGGGTTGAGTATTATTCTATAGAGGAGAGGAAGTGTGATCTCACTACTGTATTACGAGCATTTTCAGCTCGTCATCACCATTCTCCAGCATCCATTCGATTATTCATTTCATAGCTACTTCTGTAATCGTCTACATTTCCATATAATTAGTGCCACGTCGTTCGTACTAAAACTGAAGCTGAATCTCTGTGACCCACGACTGGAATCAACTCAGGTGGGTTGCAAAAATCCTCACAACCTGCTGCGCAGCCATTGCGAAAATCTGGGCTATGGGTAAAACAAGTTACATGCCAGCACCACGTCGGGTGATCTTCAGTTGTCTTGTCGATTGACAAGCTGTCTGTACAGACTTGGACCCCGTGATGATTGGAGGTCGTAGCTTGTATTTTCTTGAGTTTTTCTTGAATTCATGCAACTCCAGCAGGCATGACACCCAGAAAAGAAGACTCGCAGTCGTCTTGATGGAATGAACATTCCATAGGCTTGAATGTTTACATGAATACTTGATTGCTTTACGAGAAGTCGACCTAGTCCACAAACCCCTTCTACTGGAGTAAATAAGATGTCAGGCCATGTCTATCGGTCGAAGACAATTGTAATGATCCGCTACTTCGGGAATCTCTGAGTTCCAGACCTTCTCGAATCTCAGCCGGCCTTGTTGTGTCTGTTTCCCATGATCATCATTGTGTGAATTCAAATGTCTGGGGTTCACTGCATCTAGAATTCTTCGAGTCACATTACAGGCCATTAAAGCAGACTGAAATTCTCGCCGCTTTCCGTGGTTGACCCGCTAAAAAAGCCGAGTCATGGGATAAAATCTAAATTCATTCCGTGCGCAGCTTTCGAAGTTCTGATTCTATGCAATTGATGCTCGGTTCAGTGGATGCTCCGTGCATTCTGGTTCTACATTCAAATAGCCCTTCTAATGAGGACAGTCAGGGATATTAACAGGTTATTCCCTAAATCTATTCAGACTTCCCCGCAGTTACTTAAGCTCTCTCATTAATTATGCCCCAGATCATTACTAATCTATTCTCAGCACTCAAAGCTTATTCATCGACTCACTGTTTCTCACTGTTTCTCACTGTTTCCGGGTGAGTGTCTGACCAACCCCACCTCTGAGAAAATCACTAGGTCATTTCTCGAAATCACTTCCTGGAACTAGACGAGTCAGTTTGGGTTATCTAGCAGACTCGACGTGTTGATGTCATCATCAAAATTAGCCTCGCTGCGGATGGAACGTTTTGTAAGATCCACGATCATCACTGACAATAGGATAGACATTCGCCTGGAAGGTGCATGGAATATCGAATCCAACCTAAATCAATGACAGACAACCTGATGAAATCGAAAATTATATGGTAACCAGACCCAAAAGAGAAGGATTGCTAGTGACAACATGTCATGCCAGGCCTCATCACTAAAGAAGAAGAAAAGGAGGAGGAGGCGCATGAAAGAAGGAGCGAGTGGATCCTAGACTGCAGGTGATGGTTTTAGGCAATATGGACAATGTCGCACCCATGGAACGATGCCGTTTCAAATCCCCACACATTATAATTACCCAACAACAAACCCCTTCCAGGAGGTCGACCTTCAAGAGGAGGGCTTATAGAAGGTCTAACCCGAGCACTAACGCAAGGTCTTCTGTTAGCACTAGCTTCCGCGAGGCCCCCATAGAAGAACCTTGATCCCATTGTGTCACAATGAGCGAGATGAGGTGTCCTACCAGGACGTGAAATGCGTGCCTGAAATGCACCTCGAACTATATTTTGCATTACTGGGCGTAAACCGAGGAATAGGGATCGTGGCTCCAGCGGTACACTAGCAAGCGATCGCAAGAGTCCAATCACAACAGCTGCATTTAGGAGCTCGTGCATGCCACCGTCGATGTTGTCAGAAAGAATCATGCCAACGTGTGCTGTAGGCGTGTGGACATGTATTGGCAGACGTAGGTCGATGTTCTGTAATCCAATATACTGCTGGGGTGTGAGATTTGTTGAAATGAGGCTGATTGGGTATAATGAGTTGGATAATGGGTATTTTGGTGAGTCATGGGAGAAAGAAGTGGATAAAATAATTGATTTTTGATTGATGCATCGATAACTCCAATTTTCGGGCGGGAGATCTAGTGTCCTCGGTCGTGGCGTTTCTGGTACATCAAATGTCTAGACAAGCATTAGATGACTTGAAAAATAAGAATGGATTGTTCACGTACAGAAGGATAGTATTGCCTGCCCGGCGGACAAGGGTCAGACGAAAGTCGAGTCTAGTACGAGATATCAATTGGGCCGTGGCTATCTGAGTAGCAGGATCATACGCACGTATTCTGCTTTAAATACAGGCATTCTTGCGGTCAGTCTCTGAAGAGGTGTTCTAGAATATAAAGACGAATCCATGAGGTATCAGCGAGGTACATATAGCACAGCTGTGGTCTTGATTCATGGGCTTTTATATTTGGCGATGGGGAGGTCTTGTCCGTACGCCGGTTGAAACTCTGCTTACAATCCAGTTTTGATAGATTTATGATAGGCAACTTCTGCTCCTCAGAATGTCTTTGTTTACTTCATCACATCCAACATGATATTCTCGTTTCAAGACGGGTTGTCTATTCCTACAGGCCATTTTCTTGTCTCGTAAGACCACGAGTAATTTTTTGTCCAATAGGTAAAATCGATTCTAGCCTGTGACGACGAGATATCGTGAGTGACCGGTGATATCCGTCATTCCTCCAAAGTAAGTGGATGCTTTGCCCATACTCTCCAATGGGACAAGGGTCTAACTTGGTTATGGGAAGAAGAAGAAACAGTGGTCACATGTACTTACGTTTGAGTAAGGGGATGTGGGTAAACGTCGCTCAGATTTACATGGTGAAAGAGGCCCAGTGAAGGGGAACCAGTGACCGGCAAGATGAAAACTGAGAACGAATGATTGTCCGCCGTGTTATGATGTCAGGCCAGTGATGCTTCGGAGCAGGATATTGGCCTCGAATGCGGATATCTGATCCCTTGCTGGGATGATGATTTTTGTTGTATCATGTACTAGAGGATGCATGCAAGCAGCGTTTTGATGCAATAGCTGACATTTCGTCTCCGCCGCTGCAACGTTGTCTACAGTTTTGTACTGCAGTAGATGCGGCTAACCAAAAGGTCGTTAGTCTACTTGCTATTCGAGATAGATTTAGGTCTTGGATAGATAGTTCCGTCGACATCGGATGGCATTCAAACCGGGGATTGCATTGCCGAAGCACGTTCTCATATGTTACCGTTCTCATCCTTGAAACATTTATACCAAAGGACACGCTGATATCTGCAACATGAATGATAGGTTGACTTGTCTGTAAAGTCATACGCGTACCAGATCTAATCTTTTACCAACCACTAGGACCTGGCGTTCCTTCATTGGACAAATGGTAGTCCTGTCTTTGGTGAAGAACACGGCATCGCAAGTCAATGCAAGTGTCAACTTGTACAAGTTGCGACTCATGTCAAATAAACATCATCCTGGGGTTCATTTAGATCGATCTGCGATCACAAAGCTCTAGCACCAGTGGTACCGTAGTGGCAGTATCTAGCCAAGATTGGCCTTGGGTAGTAATCACAAGATCTTACCCCAAATCTTGATATATTTCTCCTCCGGCAGGCACCGTAAAATAATTGCTGCCCGAGGTAGGCGAGTCACATGCTATGTGAGCACGTGAGGGATGAGTCGATGAGCCGTCTGCTCCCGACTTGACTCTGTTCTGTCAGAGCTTGTTGGTCGCCGTCGTCGCAGATCGTAACTCCATTTGGAAATGCAATAAAACCCAGTTAAAACCAGCTAAAAACCAGCTTCTTCCACTTTTCCCACCTCTCATTCTTTCTATCATGACACAAAAACGCGTACACTTTGCATCCACTAATGTTGTGTTCTCATCGAGGACCCCGTCGCCAACGCTCTCAGAAATTTCCTCTCCATTTTCCGAAGATTCTTCTTCGGATTCGTCCCTAGTCTCTACTCCACCCCCAGACCATTATCACTACTCGCAGTCTCTCACTCACGACTCTATCTACAACTCCAATGACCTCCCCTTCGCTGGCCCAAAATCACCCCCTCAACGCATGAATATCCATCTCTTCCTTGCCTTTCATCCAGACATAGATCTTCCACTCCGTTATGATCTGTCGAATGGCTTCATTATGAATCATGTCACCAGTGACGACCTCGTAGCTGCAGCGACAGAACCTCCTCTTGCCTCGCTCCTCATTGTCTGTCCATATCTCGCATGGGAAATCCACGTCGCTCCGGCCCCTTTCCATGCTTCCTCACCCAACGGCGGAGTTTTTGGAGGACAAAGGGACTACGTCACCGTATACGACGTCTTACGTTGTCTTCATCGCTCTCTCCGCCAAGTCGTCACACCAGAGGAATACGATACCTTTGCTCCCATAGGCCCCTCACGCAACGCAGTTGGTTCCGCTTATTACTCTCGAATTGCCAAAACCGACGACCTAGTCAAGAGAACGAAAGATGAAAAATATGGCATTAGGAGAATCGATTTCTTACAAGGCTTGAATATGTTCAGAGGACTTTCTGGCACTTTGGTTGGACCGAATGTTTGGGAACTAAATGTTGCGCCCGTGATGATGGGAACTAGAATCGTTGCTCCAGTGATGACAATCGCTGCCAGCACAGCCAGTACTATCTGAATTCCTCCCTCACTCTCCTTCTGTTCTTGTCCTGTATCGGATTTGGTCTGTGGAGCTTTTCAAGGAACCTTTCCGCCACTGGCCCGGGCGACACTTGCTTTTCTCGGAAAACGACAAAGTGGTTATTAGGGAACGATTCGCCGTTCACCGTCGAGCGACCAAGAATATATATACACACCTCCCACCCCTTTTTTCTTTTTGAGTCATCGCTTCCCGGTCTTTGCCCTGCATGTGCTCATGTCGTCCTTCTCTTCGGCACTCACGTGCGGACATGCAAATACTCATTCACACACCCTCTGACCGACTCTTTGCTCTGTTTTACATCTGGTCGACTCGGCTTGTCTCTGCACAACTCAATATGCAGATATCCCATATCGTTATTCGTTCCTTTTAAGGTGTTTATTGTGTGAGTAGTTTTTTCTTGTACCATTTAGTAGATGCCATCGTTTTAGTACCAGCTCCGTCTTAGATATCGATAAGCTTTAACTCCCTCACAGACTCACATTCACCGATGAACCCCCGATTTTTTTATATGTATGCGCGTGTACGCATGACTCGGTTGGGTCGGTTTTTCCCCACATTCAAAGTATTCACATGCAATGTGGTTTTCTTATTGTGTTGTATTGTAAATTCGGTCCGGATATGA
>Ga0153924_1000360_pt1 | contig 29310 bp, 29 predicted proteins | sample TSNJ008MetaG_FD_104709 | JGI IMG/M metagenome (GOLD analysis project Ga0153924, IMG submission 104709) | Attine ant fungus gardens microbial communities from New Jersey, USA - TSNJ008 MetaG | ecosystem: Host-associated > Fungi > Mycelium > Unclassified | place: USA: New Jersey, Wharton State...
TCAAGCTCCTGCTCGCCTACGGCACGGTCGCGCAGCTCGGGTTCCTCGTGCTCGCCGCCGGGTGGGGAGCGCCGGCGGTCGCACTCGGCGGGGTCGCCCTCCTCGTGGCGCACGCGGCGTTCAAGTCGACCCTGTTCCTCGTCGTCGGGGCGATCGACCACGTCACCGGCACCCGCGACCTCGCGAAGCTGAGCGGCCTCGGCCGGAAGCTCCCGTGGCTCGCGGTGGTGGCGGTGCTCGCGCTGCTGTCCATGGCCGGTATCCCGCCGACGATCGGGTTCGTCGCGAAGGAGGCCGTCCTCACCGGGTTCATCGAGTCGCTGCACGGTCCCGATGCCGGCTGGGCCTGGTTCGCGCTCGTCGGCGTGACGATCGGCTCGGTGCTGACCGTGGCGTACTCGCTCCGGTTCCTCTGGGGCGCGTTCGCCCGGAAGCCCGGCGTCCCCGACACGGAGCCGCACGCGCTGCACGGGCTCGGTGTCGTCCCGTCGGTCCTCGCGCTCACCGGCCTCGCCCTGGGGATCGCGACCCCGTTCGTGGCGCACGGCCTCGAGCCCGCGGCGCGCGCCGCCGCACTCCCCGGCGAGGTTCCGCACCTCGCGCTCTGGCACGGTCTCGAGCCGGCGCTCGGCCTGTCCGCGATCACGCTCGTCGGCGGTCTCGCGCTGTTCGCCCTGCGCCGCCCGGTCGAGGCGATGCAGCACCGCCTGGCGGGGTTCCCGAGCGCGTCGAGCATCTACCGGCACGTCATGCGCGGACTCGACCGCGGGGCGACCGCCCTCACCGCCGGGGTCCAGCGCGGTTCGCTCCCCTACTACCTGACGGTGATCCTGTCGGTGTTCGTCGCCGGCGCCCTCGTCAACCTGGTGATCGGCGGCCCGTGGGCGTTCCACGTCCGGTTCGCTGACTCGTGGGGTCAGATCCCCGTGGTCATCGTGATGTCGGTCGCCGCGATCGCCGTGCTCACCGCGAAGACCCGGTTCGCGGCCGCGGTGCTCGTCGGGGTGACCGGGTACGGCATGTCCGTGCTGTTCGTCCTGCACGGCGCGGTCGACCTCGCCCTGACGCAGATGGTGGTCGAGACGGTGACGCTCATCGCGTTCGTTCTCGTCCTCCGCCGGCTCCCCCCGCGGATCGCGACGACGAACCCGTCCCGCTTCCGGATCGTCCGGGCACTGTTCGCCGCACTCGCGGGCGTGACGCTCGCGATCGTGGTGGTCGTCGCCGCGTCGGCCCGCACGGCCGAGCCGCTCTGGCCGGACCTGCCGGCGCTGACGAGCTCGTTCGGTCACGGCCTGAACGTGGTGAACGTGGCGCTCGTGGACCTCCGCGGCTGGGACACGCTCGGCGAGCTGACTGTCGTGGTCGCCGCGGCCACCGGCGTCGCGAGCCTGATCTTCGTGAACTCCCGGGAGGACACCCTCCCCCGGCTCCGCGACCTCCCGTCGACGGTGACGGCCGACAAGCACCGCCCCGACGGCGAACCCCGCGCCTGGCTGCCGACGAGCGCCGCGATCCCGACCGGACGCTCGGCCCTCCTCGACGTCGTCGTGCGCCTGCTGTTCCACGGCCTGATCGTGCTGTCGGTGTACCTGCTGTTCGCCGGGCACAACGCGGCGGGCGGCGGCTTCGCGGGCGGCCTCGTCGCGGGCATCGCGCTCGCGGCCCGGTACCTCGCCGGTGGTCCGGCCGAACTCGGCGCCGCGGCTCCGGTGCGCGCCGGCCGGCTGCTCGGGCTCGGTGTGGCCACGGCCGCGATCACCGCACTCGTGCCGATGTTCTTCGGGAAGGACGCCCTGTACTCGGAGTTCTTCGAGGCGACCGTCCCGGTGCTCGGGCACGTGGAGTTCGTCACCGCGACGTTCTTCGACATCGGCGTGTACCTCGTCGTCGTCGGCCTCGTGCTCGACGTCCTCCGCAGCCTCGGCGCCGAGGTCGACCGGCAGCGCCTGGCGGACGCCTCGACGCCCGTGCAGGACATGACCGAGATCCCCACCCCGGAAGGGAGCGCCACGTGACCGTCACCCTCGTGCTCGTCATCGCGATGGCGGTGCTGTTCTCCTGCGGGGTCTACCTGCTGCTCGAACGGTCGCTGACCCGGATGCTGCTCGGCTTCCTGCTGCTCGGCAACGCGCTCAACCTGCTGCTCCTCGTGATGTCCGGTGCCGCCGGGGACCCGCCGATCGGCAAGTCGTCCGAGGGCATCGCCGACCCGCTGCCGCAGGCCTTCGCCCTCACCGCGATCGTGATCACCTTCGCGGTCAGCGCGTTCCTGCTCGCCCTCATCCACCGCTCCTGGAAGCTGTCCCGCGCCGACGAGGTCGAGGTCGACGAGGCCGACGTCGCGATCGGCCGCGAGCGGGACGAACCGGCCGACGAGGACCCCGAGACCACCACCGACGCAGAACAGGAGGCGACCCGATGACCTGGCTCGTCCCGCTCCTCGTCCTCGTCCCGCTGCTCGGTGCCGCGGTCGCGCTCGGACTCCTCAACCACCAGAAGCTCCAGCGGGCGATCACCGTCGTGGTGCTCGTGGTCGCGCTGGCGGTCGCCGTGACGCTCATGGTGCTCGTGGACCAGCACGGCACGATCGTCGTGCAGGTCGGCGGGTGGGAGGCCCCGTACGGCATCTCGCTCGTGGTGGACCGCCTGAGCGCGCTGCTGCTCACCGTGAGCGCGAGCGTGCTCCTCGTCGTCCTGTTGTTCTCGATCGGGCAGGGGCTCGCCGCGGACGACGGCGAGGCACCGGTCACGATCTTCTACCCGACGTACCTCGTGCTGGCCGCGGGCGTGCTCGACTCCTTCATCGCCGGGGACCTGTTCAACCTGTACGTGGCGTTCGAGATGCTCCTGGTGGCGAGCTACGTGCTCATCACCTTGGGCGGCAGCGAGCAGCGTGTCCGGGCCGGGACGACGTACATCGTGACGAGCCTCATCGCGTCGGCGATCTTCCTCGCGGCGATCGGCCTCGTCTACGGCGCGACCGGCACCGTGAACATCGCGCAGATCAGCGAGCGGATGGCGGTCCTGCCCGAGCACGTGCAGCTGCTGATCCACACGATGCTGCTCATCGGCTTCGGCATCAAGGCGGCGGTGTTCCCACTGGCGTTCTGGCTGCCCGACTCGTACCCGACGGCTCCGGCCCCGGTGACGGCGGTCTTCGCGGGCCTGCTGACGAAGGTCGGCATCTACGCGATCATCCGGCTCGAGACGATCATCTTCCCGAGGCCACAGCTCAACACGGTGCTGCTGATCGTGGCGATCCTGACGATGGTGGTCGGCGTGCTCGGCGCGGTGTCGCAGACCGACGTGAAACGGCTGCTGTCCTTCACGCTCATCAGCCACATCGGGTTCATGGTGATGGGCATCGGCCTCGGCTCGGTCGTGGGCACGGCCGCGGCGGTGTTCTACACGGTGCACCACATCGTCGTGCAGACCACGCTCTTCCTGGTCTCGGGGTTGATGGAACGGGTCGGCGGGACCACCTCGACGCGGTCCCTCGGCGGGCTGCTCAAGGCCTCTCCGCTCCTGGCGGCGCTGTACCTCGTCCCCGCGTTCAACCTCGGCGGCATCCCGCCGTTCTCCGGGTTCATCGGGAAGCTCGGGCTGTTCCGCGCCGCGGCGATCGACGGCTCGCCCCTGGCGTACGCGACCATCGCCGCCGGCGTCGTGACGAGCCTCCTCACCCTCTACGCGCTCATGCGCGTCTGGGACGCCGCTTTCTGGCGGCCGCGGCCGGCGGCCGAGGCCGCGGCGCCGCACGCGAGCGTGGCCGAGCCGCACGTGCACCTGCGGTCCCCGGAGCCCGCCCCGCTGACCGTGTCCGAGGACACGGGCAAGGCGTTCCACCCTGGAGGCACGACAACCGTCACCGACGCACCGCACGCGAGTCGCGCCTCCAGTCCGGAGACCGCGCCGACGGCCACGCAGGACGGCGTCGGTGAGGCACCCGCCCGCGTGAAGCTGCCGCGCATGCTCGTCGGCGTGACCGCGGTCGCAGTCCTCGGGTCGGTCGCCCTGACGGTCGTCGCCGGCCCGCTCTACGGCTACGCGACCCGCGCGGCCGAGTCGCTCGAGTCGCCCGACCGGTACGTGCAGGCGGTCCTCGGAGTGAGCGATGAGTGACACCCGCCGCATCACCAACGCCCGCCGGATCGCCGTCGCCTGGCGCTACGACGTCCCGCTCGTCGCCGGGCTCACCGTCCTCTGGGCACTGCTCTGGGGCTCGTGGACACCACTGACGCTGCTGTGCGGCATCGTCGTGGCCCTGCTCGTGACGCAGGCGCTCCCGCTCCCACCCGTGCCGCTGTCACCCCGGTTCTCGATCGTGCACTTCCTGTGGTTCCTGGTGGTGTGGTCGGGGCTCGTCGTGCTCGCGTCGTTCCGGGTCGCCTGGGTGGCTCTCCGTCCGCGCGGCGTCCGGCGCAGCTCGATCACGCTGCTGCAGTTGCACACCACGTCCGAGATGACCTTCACGCTGGCGACGCTCGCCATCTCGCTCGTGCCGGGGTCGTACGTCGCCGACGTGGACCTGCGTCGTCGACGGCTGCTGCTGCACGTGCTCGACACCGAACGCATCGAACAGGTCGACGCGGCACGGCGCGAGGCCCTCGGGATCGAGGCCATGGTCATCCGCGCCCTCGGGTCGAAGCAGGACCTGTCCGAACTGTCCGAGCCACTGCCGGAGGTCACCCGATGAGCGCCGCCGTCGTCGTCATGGGGATCGGGATCGCCCTCGTCCTCGCGCTCCTCGGCGCCACCCTCGCGCTGGCGGTCTTCCGGATCGTGCGGGGCCCCACCATCCTCGACCGCATGATCGGGTCGGACATGGTCCTGACCACCGCGCTCATCGTCATCGGTGCCGCGATGGTCGTCCGGCGGGACCTCACCGGGGTGCCCGTCCTGGTGGTCATCGCCGCGACGAGTGTGTTCGCGACCATCGCCGTCGCCCGAGCCGTCACGCCCTCGTCTGACCCGTCCGACGAGGGGCTCACCGTCACCACACCGGAGCAGGCCACGGAAGGGGATCGCTCGTGATCGACGTCATCCAGGGCTTCATCGACGGCGCGGGGGTCCGCGCCTGGATCGCGATCGGCCTCCTCCTCGTCGGAGCACTGCTGTCCCTCGGCGCGGGCGTCGGGATCGTGCGCTTCCCCGATCCGCTCGTCCGGCTGCACGCCATGGCGAAGCCGCAGGTCCTCGGACTGGCGTTCGCGCTGGCTGCGATCGTGGTTGCTGTGTGGACGTGGACGGCGCTGTGGGTGGTCCTGCCGATCATGGTGTTCCAGCTGTTCCTCGTGCCGGTGTCGACGCACATGATCGCCCGGGCCGGCCTGCGGTCGAACGACTACCGGCACCAGGACCTGCTCGTCGACGACACGGAGTCGTAGACCGCACGCACGGACGGACTGGAGGCACGGTGCCGGCTGACACCGTGCCTCCAGTCCGTCAGCTGATCGCGCAGACCATCAGCTTGTCACGCCGCGACGCGGCAGCAGCAGGTTGACGACCGCTGCGAGCACCACGATCGCCGCCGAGGTGGCCGGCAGCAGCATCGCCGCCGCGGCGCCGTGCTGCTCCGCGACGTCGCCCGCGATCGCCGACGTGAGCGACTGCCCGACGATCACCGCGGACCCGAGGATCGTCATGGTGGTGGCGGAGCGCCCGACGGGCGAGCGGTCCGAGCCGAGGCTGTACTGCGCGACCAGGGTCGGGCCGATGCCGACGCCCATCACGGCGAGGACGATGCCGACGGCGAGCACGGACCCGGCCTGCGAGAACGCGATCGCCCCGCCGAGCAGGACGACACCGAACACCAGCCACCGCCAGCCGAGGGCGAACCGGCTCGGGAAGGCTGCCGAACCGAGCGCGAGTCCGGCCGACCCGATACCCATCAGACCGTAGAGGAGTCCAGCCTGCGACGGCTCGCCGTGGGTCTCCATGAAGGCCGTCAACGAGGTCAGCGTCGACCCGAAGAACATGCCGACGCCGAGGATCCCGATCACGACGACCACGAGTCGGGGGCGGAGGAGTTCGCGGGCGGGTGCCTGCACGAGTTCTTCGTGGTGGCCGAGCACGAGCTTGCCGGTCGGGTGCAGGGCGAACGCGGTGACGAACACGAACGTCAGCGCCGAGGCTCCGGCGATGGCGACCCACGGCGCGATCGCACTCGCCAGGAGCCCGACCAGGAACGGCCCGATGATGAAGACGGTCTCGTCGGCGGCCGACTCGTACGCCATCGTGCCGCTGAGGACCTTGTCGCGCCGACCAGGGGCCATGCGCTGCCCGATGATCGCGACGAGCCGCGTGCGGGACATCGGAGCGACCTGCGGTGCGGACGCGCCGATGCAGAACGCCATCGCGAGCACCGCGAGGTCGGGCGCGGTGCCGGTCACGACCAAGGGGAACACCCCGAGCAGCACGGCGTTCACCAGGCCGACGGGGACGAGCACGGTGCGCTGGCCGAACCGGTCGGCTGCTGCGCCGACCATCGGGCCGAACACGGCCGCGCCGATGCCGACGGAAGCAGAGTTGATGCCACCGAGGGCGACCGAGTCGCGAGCGGAGACGACGAGCGTCAGGACCCCGACGACCATCATGGCGAACGGGAGCCGGGCGATGAACGCGACCGGGAAGTACCACCGCCCGGCGTGGGCGATGAGCGATCGGTCGTCCGCCGTCGAGGCAGGCGGAGCAGAAGTGGTGTGGAGCATGGGGTGTGCCTTCTCGGCCCGTCCCGGTGCTGCGGGGGCGGACCCATCGGGTGCCGCCGTTGTCCGCCGGGGGTGCCGACGGCCGGTAGATACACACTGCGTGTAGGTGGAGCCCGCCCAGGGTACCAGCGGTAACGGTTCGTCACCCGGGGCCCGCGGGGCGAAGGGTCCTCATATCGTGGCGCGCATGGAACAGCGACGCATGGGGCGGACGGGGGCTCCCGTGAGCGCGCTGACCCTCGGGAGCAGGGCCCTGGTCCCCGTCGCGGAACGGGATGCCGACGACGCCGTGCGGTTGGTCCACGAGACGCTCGCCCGCGGTGTCACCTCGGTGGACGTGTCCGACGCGGACGGAGCCGGGCTCGCCGAGAGCGTCGTGGGAGCGGCACTCGGTGACCGGCGGGACGACGTCTTCCTGTCCGTCCGGTTCGGCGACCCGGTCGACCGGGATCCCTCGCACCACGGCAACGGCCGCCGCTGGATGTTCCGCGCGGTCGAACGCAGCCTGACCCGGCTCGGCACGGACGTGATCGACCTGTACCAACCCGCGCACCCGGACCCGGCGACGTCGCTCGACGAGACCCTCGACGCCCTGGCGGACCTGGTGTCGCAGGGCAAGATCCGTGCCTTCGGGATCCCGGGCTTCCCCGCCGAGGAGCTCGTCGAGGCGCAGTGGCTCCGGTCCGGCGGCAAGAGCGTCACCGCGACGCACGCCCCGTACTCGATCCTCACGCGGACGGCGGAGCGCACGACGTTCCCCATCGCCCGCCGGTTCGGCCTCGGTGTGCTCGCCGCGGCCCCGCTCGCCGGTGGGTGGCTCGCCGGCTCGTACCGGAACGGGACCGTTCAACCCCGGTCGCCTCGGGTGGTCGAGGAGCCGCACACCTACGACATCGGCGCGCCGACGAACCGCCGGAAGCTCGACGTCGCCGACCGGCTGGGGCGGCTCGCGGACGAGTCCGGGCTGACGCTGCTCGAACTCGCGGTCGGCTTCACGCTGACGCACCCGGACGTGTCCTCGGTGGTGATCGGTCCGCGCACGGTCTCGCACGTGGACGCCTACGCGCAGGCGTCCGAGGTCGCGCTCGACGACGGCCTCCTGGACGCGATCGACGTGATCGTGCCGCCCGGGACCCACGTGCTCGAGGGCGACACGGGCGTCGCGTTGCCCGGGCTCACTCGCGAGCGGTTGCGCGGACGCGTCCTCGCCCGCTGACCCCGCGACGTAGCACGCCGACCTAGGATCTCGACCATGGTGGAGATCTCGCAGCCGAAACCGACGGACCTGCTCACGATCGGCGAGGTCGTCGAACGGACCGGGGTCGCCGCGTCGGCGCTGCACTTCTACGAGCGCAAGGGCCTCATCCACCCCGAGCGCACGGCCGGCGGCACACGGCTGTACCCGCGGCACGTCGAGCGGCGCATCGCGATCATCCAGGTCGCCAAGCGGCTCGGCATCCCGTTGAGCGAGGTCGCCGAGCAGTTCGCGACGCTCCCCTCCGACCGCATGCCGTCCCTCCGCGACTGGAACCGGCTGAACGAGCGGTGGCGCGCGCGACTCCGCGCGCGGCAGCTCGAGCTCGAGCGCCTGCAGCAGGAGATGACGCAGTGCATCGGCTGCGGGTGCGTCTCGTTGAACGCGTGCCTGGTCATGAACCCCGGGGACCAGCTCGGCGCCGAGGGGCGCGGGGCCCGCCGGTTGCTGCCGATCGAGGACGAGGCGCCGGACGCGACCAGCTGACGGCCTGGAGGCGCGTGGCGGCGCCGCACCGCGCCTCCCGTCCGTCAGCGGGTTGCGTCGCGCAATCCGTCGTCGACCCGCGTCAGGAGCGCGAAGGTCGAAGCGACGTCCCGCTCGTCCCCGGCGAGCGCCGTGCGGAGCAGGATCGCCCAGTGCGCGTGCAGCCGTGCGATGCTCTGCGCGGCGAGCTCGGTCGAGAACAGCTGCACGGTCCGGGCGTCCTCGGGATCGGGTCGACGCTCGACCATCCCCTTCGCGACGAGGGACCCGAGCGCGACGCTGAGGTTGCTGCGCTTGAGCGCCGTCGCCTCGGCCACCGCGCTCGGCGTCGACCCCGGGTTCCGGTCGACCCAGCGCATCACGAGCGCCTCGGTGCCGGTGAGCGGCACGATGTCGAGTGACCGCGCACCGTGCGGGTCGATCTCGCGCGAGATGCGGAGGACGACGTCGGCGAGCTCGGCGAGGAGGTCGTCGGGCACCGCGGGTTCCATGCGGTCACTGTACCGGCGCGGACAATGAGTTATGATTTCATAATCATGACGACCGACACCGGCTCCATCCGCGCGCACACCGCGCCGCCCACGACCCGCCAGCAGGGCATCACCACGGGGCTCCTGCTCGTGCTCGGCCTGCTCAGCGCCGTCGCGCCCTTCGCGACCGACCTCTACCTCCCGGCGTTCCCGCAGATGACCGGTGAGCTGCAGGCCTCCGCGACGACCGTGCAGCTCACTCTCACCGCGTTCCTGGTCGGCGTCACCGCGGGGCAGCTCGTCTTCGGGCCGCTCTCCGACCGGTTCGGCCGGGTCCCGCCGCTCCTCGCCGGGGCAGCGCTCTGCGTGCTCGCGAGCGCCGCGGCCGTGCTCGCGCCGAACGTCGGCGTGCTCGTCGTCGCCCGTCTGCTGCAGGGCCTCGGCGGAGCGGCCGGCATGGTGATCGGCCGCGCGGTCATCTCCGACCTGGCGACCGGCAAGCCCGCGGCCCGCGCGTTCTCGCTCATGATGATCGTCGGCGGCGTCGCCCCCGTGGTCGCCCCGCTGCTCGGCGGACTCCTCACCGGGCCGATCGGCTGGCGCGGCCTGCTCACGATCGTGCTCGGGCTGTCCGTCCTCATGCTCGTGGCGGTGCTCGCGGTCGTGCGCGAGACCCACCTCCGCTCGCACCGCGACGCCCTTCGTGCCGAGCGGCAGGGCTCGGGGTCCCCGCTGCGCGCCCTGCGGTCCCGGACGTTCCTCGGCTACACCGCGGTGTTCGGCTTCGCGTTCGCGGTGATGATGGCGTACATCTCGGCGTCACCCTTCCTGTACCAGGACATGCTCGGGCTCGGCACGGTCGGCTACGGGCTGGCGTTCGGACTGAACGCCCTCGCGTTGATGGGGATCAGCATCCTGTCCGCGAAGCTCACCGCGACCCGTTCCGTCACCGGTGTGCTCACCGTCGGGATCGCCCTCGTGCTCGCGTCCACGGTCGCGTTCGCGGTGCTCGTCGTCACCGGCGCGCCGGTCTTCTGGCTGGCCGTCCCGCTGTTCACGGCGGTGGGGTCGCTCGGACTCGTACTCGGGAACGCGACCGCGCTGGCGCTCGGTGCGGTGCCGTCCGCTGCAGGGAGCGCCTCGGCCGTGCTCGGTGCACTGCAGTTCGGGCTCGCCGCGCTGGTGTCACCGCTCGTGAGCATCGGTGGCGAGGGCACGGCGGCGCCGCTCGCGATCGTGATGCTCGCGTCCGCCGTGGTCGCCGTGGTCGCCCTCGTGCTGGCCAGAGGCCGTGGCCGCGGCCCGGTCAGCGCGTCCGGGACTCCCGCGGCCGCAGGAACGGGACCTTCGGCATGAGCCAGTCCACCCACACGACCCGCACGCCCGGGGCCACGGCGAGCGCCCACACGATCGAGGCGAGGGCGTCCGTCGGGTAGTGCACGGCGTCGATCGACACCGAGAAGAACACGATGACGATCGCGACGATCCCGAGTGTCAGCGCCAGCCGGTGCCACCGGGTGTCACGGAGGAGCCAGATCAGTGCGATCGCGAACGCCGTGATGTAGACCGTGTGCCCGCTCGGGTAGCCGGGGTCCGGCTGCACCGGGAACGGGTGCGGCAGCACGGCGACGTCGGGGCGCGCACGGTGCACGATCTCCTTCACGACCGCCGACGGCACCCAGGTGATCGCGATCGTGCCGCCGAAGGCCAGCGCCGGACGGAGGTCCCTGGTGCGCCACCAGATCACCGCCACCACGACGACGGTGATGCCGATCGCCGGGCCGGGGCTGATCACGTGGTAGACCGCCGTGGTGAACGCGCCGATGAACCCGGTGTGCAGGCCGTTCAGCGCCTTCGACAGGCCGATGTCGACGGTGCCGAGGGTGAACCCGACGAGCGTGATGACGATGACCGCGGCGACGGCGATGGCGACCGACGCGAGCGGGTACGGGCTCCGGTCGAGGATCCCGTTCACGTCGGACACTCGTCGGCGGGGGCGGAGCGCTGCGTCGGACATCCGCCCATCGTCCCAGTACCAGCTGCGTCCGCGGCACCGGCGAGCCTCTGAAAGCACTCAGCGCAGCCTCCGCCGAGTAGACAGGAGGGCATGACAACCGTTGCCGAGAACATCGTCGCCACCCTTCGTCTGAACAACGTGGAACGGGTGTACGGCCTCCCCGGCGACTCCCTCAACGGCTTCACCGACGCCCTGCGCAAGGACGGCACGATCCGCTGGGAGCACGTCCGGCACGAGGAAGCGGCCGCGTTCGCCGCCTCCGCCGAGGCCGAGCTGACCGGCGAGCTCGCCGTCTGCGCGGGCAGCTGCGGCCCCGGCAACCTGCACCTGATCAACGGCCTGTACGACGCCAACCGCTCCCGCGTGCCCGTCCTGGCGATCGCGGCGCACATCCCCACGGCGGAGATCGGCTCCGGCTACTTCCAGGAGACCCACCCGCAGGAGCTCTTCCGGGAGTGCTCGGTCTACGTCGAGTACGTCGCCGATGCGTCGCAGATGCCCCGACTGCTCGAGATCGCGATGCGCGAGGCGATCGAGAAGCGCGGTGTCGCGGTCCTCGTGATCCCGGGCGACGTGCTGCTCGCCGACGCCGTCGCGCCCCGCACGACGCGCATCGAGCGGACCACCCCGCGCGTCATCCCCTCCGACGCCGAACTGCAGCGCACCGCCGAGCTCCTGAACGGCGCTGACCGGGTGACGATCCTCGCCGGGGCGGGGGTCGCCGGTGCCCACGACGAGGTCCTCGCGCTCGCCGAACGCCTGCAGGCCCCGATCGTGCACGCGCTCCGCGGCAAGGAGCACATCGAGTGGGACAACCCGTACGACGTCGGCATGACCGGGCTGCTCGGTTTCGCGTCGGGGTACCGCGCCATGGAGGACGCCGACGTCGTGCTCATGCTCGGCACCGACTTCCCGTACCAGCAGTTCTTCCCCGCGAAGGCGAAGCACGTGCAGATCGACGTCCGGGGTTCGCAGCTCGGGCGTCGGCACCCGGTCGACATCGGCCTGGTCGGCACCGTCAAGGACACCGCGCTCGCGCTCATCCCGCTGCTCACCGGTTCGCACCCGACGAAGCACCTCGAGGACGCCCGCAAGCACTACGCGAAGACCCGCGCGAAGCTCGACGACCTGGCCGTCCCCGCCGGCGGGCACAAGCCGCTGCACCCGCAGTACGTCACCCGCGTGCTCGACCGGCTCGCCGACCAGGACGCCGTCTTCATCCCGGACGTGGGCTCCCCGGTCGTGTGGGCGTCGCGGTACCTCACGATGAACGGCGACCGCCGACTGATCGGGTCGTTCGTGCACGGCACGATGGCGAACGCCGTCCCGCAGGCCATCGGCGCCCAGGCAGCGTTCCCCGACCGGCAGGTCATCGCGATGGCGGGAGACGGCGGGCTGACGATGCTCCTCGGCGAACTCATCACGATCGTGCAGAACAAGCTGCCCGTGAAGATCGTCGTGTTCGACAACTCGTCGCTGAACTTCGTGGAGCTCGAGATGAAGGCGGCCGGGTTCGTGAACTACGGCACCGAGCTGCAGAACCCGGACTTCGCCGCCGTTGCGGACGCGATCGGCATCAAGGGCTTCCGGGTCGACGAGTCCGCCGACCTCGAGGACGCCATGGCCGCCGCACTCGCGCACGACGGGCCCGCGCTCATCTCGGTGAAGGCGAACCGCCAGGAGCTGTCGATGCCACCGGCCGTGACCGCCGAGCAGGCGAAGGGCTTCACGCTCTACGCGATCCGCACCGTCCTGTCCGGACGCGGCGACGAACTGCTCGACCTCGCGTCGACGAACTTCCGCCAGTTCATCTGACGGTGTCCGGGGCGGCGCTCAGGACTCCGCGCCGCCCTGCTCGACGATGTCGCCCGACGGGTCGATCGACGCGCGCACCACGGCGTCGAGAGCGGTGACGATGTGCTCGAGTTCGAGCGACGGTCCGTCGCCGGCGATGTCCGGGGTCGCGGGGACGTGCACGAACCCGGCACGGAAGCCCTCACGCCCGGCGAAGGACATCAGCTCGTAGAACACCTGGTTGCACGTGAACGTCCCGGCGGTGTTCGACACCGACGCTGGGACGCCGGCTGCCCGGACGTCCCGCACGATCCGCTTGATCGGCAGCCCGGAGAACGCCGCCGGGGCACCACGGGGGTCGATCGGCTCGTCCACCGGTTGTGCGCCCGCGTTGTCCGGGATCCGGGCGTCCATCACGTTGATCGCGACGCGCTCCGGCGTGACGGCGGCCCGTCCGGCCGCGAGGCCCGTCGCGATGACGACGGTGGGCCGGTGCTTCGCGATCACGGCCGCCAGGCGCGCTCGTTCCTCGGCGAAGACCACGGGGAGCTGCTCGACGACCAGGGTCGCGGGCCCGTCCCACGTCTCGGCGAGGCGCTGCGCGGCGTCCCAGGAGGGGTTCCGGGCGTCACCGCCGAACGGCTCGAAGGCGGTGAGCAGGACGGTCGGTTCGGTCGCGGCAGCCACGTGACCAGGCTACGGCGGATCTCGGCGTACCTGATGGAATCGGGCGTACCTTCCCTCTTGGACCGACCAGGTACGCCCGATTCCGCTTGCTATCGCGCGCGCTCTGGGAAGGAACGTCACCACCCGAGCGGCGCACCGTCCTCCAGGAACACGCCCGTCGGGCCGTCCGGGCCGGCGGCGGCAGCCGCCGCGACCGTCGCGGCGCTGACCTCCACCGGGCGACCGTGCGGGTTCTCGACGCCCCCGAACTCCGTCGCCGTGTACCCGGGCTCGACCGCGACGACGTGCACCTCGGGCACCGCACGGGCGTACTGCACGGTCAGCATCGAGACCGCGGCCTTGCTCGCGCCGTACACGATCGCCTGGTACTGCGACGCCGGCTTCTCCGGGTCGTGGTTCGCGGCGAAGGAGCCGAGCGCGCTCGAGATGTTCACGACGACCGGGTTCGTGGAGCGGCGGAGCAGGGGCAGCGCGGCCTCGGTGGTGCGGACGATGCCGACGGCGTTCGTGTCGAAGACCTCGAGGGCCTCGGGGCCGTTCAGCGCGACCTTGCCGATCCCGGCGTTGTTCACCAGGACGTCGAGGCCGCCCTCGGCCTCGAGCTGCGCGAACGCCGCGGCCACCGAGGCGTCGTCGGTCACGTCGAGCTGCACGGCTCGGGCGCCGATCGACTCGGCGACGGCGCGGCCCGTGTCGAGGTCCCGGGCGCCGATCCAGACGGTGTGTCCGGCGGCGACGAGCTGGCGGGCGGTTTCCTTGCCGAGGCCTCGTGTGGCCCCGGTGACGAGTGTCGTTGTCATGACCCCAGCGTCGGACGCTCCGGCACGGTCGGGCAGCCGTCCGGTTGTCGTAGGACTGACGGACCCAGGACACCGGCCGCCAGGCGTCGCAGACTGGGGACGTGGAACACACCGAGTTCGGCCGGACCCTGCGCCGCCTGCGCGACCACGTCGCACCGGAGGCGGTCGGCGTCGTCGCGGGCAGTCGCCGCCGTGCCACCGGGCTGCGCCGCGAGGAGCTCGCCGCCCTCGCGGGTATCTCTGCCGACTACCTCACCCGTCTCGAGCAGGGGCGCGCCACGTCGCCGTCCGCCCAGGTGGTCGAGGCCCTCGCCCGGTCGCTGCGGGTCGCCGACGCCGAGCGGGGACTGCTCTTCCGGCTTGCCGGACACGCGGTCCCCGGGGCCGACGTGGTCCCGTCGCGGATCCCGCCGAGCGTGCAACGGCTGCTCGACCGCCTCGCCGACACCCCCGTCGCGGTGCTCGACGCCGCGGGGACGATCCTCGTCGCGAACGCTCCCTACGACGCACTCATGGGCCCGGTCGGGGCGCTCCGCGGTCACGAGCGCAACACCGCGTGGCGACACCTCGTCGGACCGGGCAGCCGCGCGGTGCACTCCGACGCCGAGCAGCGGGCGTTCGAGGCGTCGGTCGTCGCCGCACTGCGGATGACCGTCGCCCACTACCCGCTCGACCGCGCGCTGGGACAGCTCGTGCGGGACCTCCGCGCCGCGAGCCCCCGGTTCGTCGCGCTGTGGGAGTCCGGCGACGCTGCGCCCGCGCGGGAGTCCGGTCGGCGGAAGGTCGTCGAGCACCCGGCCGTCGGGCGCATCACGCTTGACTGCGACACGCTGCAGATCGCGACTGACGACCTCACCGTCCTCGCGTACACGGCCGAGCCGGGCACCGAGGATGCCGATCGTCTGGCGCTCGCCATCGTGCTCGGGACGCAGTCGCTCGTCGGGTGAGCCGGAGGGTCAGTCGTCGATGTCGAAGACCACGACGCGCGCGCTCGCACCCCGGATGAACGTCGCGACGGGCTGGTGCTCCTCGTGCGGCAGGTACCCCTCGAGCGCAGCCCGGTCCCGGAAGCGCACGACGAGCATCCAGTCGAACCCGCCCTCGAGTCCCTCGGTGCTCACGCTCTCCCCCGAGCGCACCGACTCCACCCCGTCGATGCGCGGCAGGTGCTCGCGGCAGAGCGCGTCCGCCTCCGCCGACGCTCCGGCGTCACTCCAGTCGACCAGGACCACGTGCGTCGTTCCTGCCACGGTTGCTCCTCACGCGGCCGGCTCGGTCGGACGGTTCCGCTCCGTCGAGCCTGGCACGTCGTGCGCGACCCGGCCACAGACGGACTGGAGGCGCGGGGCGGGCCCGCCACGCGCCTCCAGGCCGTCACCGGCCACGTCTAGAACGCGGGCGTCCCGCCCGCGATGGTGATCGTCGAACCGGACTGGTAGCTCGACTCCGGGCTGACGAGGTGCACGTAGGCGGCACCGAGCTCCGCGGGCTGCCCGGGGCGGCCGAACGGCGACTGCTCACCGAAGTGCGACACGGTCTCGGCGTCGTCGGAGCCGGGCTGGAGCGGCGTCCACACCGGCCCCGGCGCGACCGAGTTCACCCGGATGCCCTTCGGCGCGAGCTGCTGCGCGACGGCTTCGGTGAAGAGCTTGATCGCACCCTTCGACACGGCGTAGTCGATCTTGTCGGCCGACGGGGTGGAGGCCTGGATCGACCCGGTCGTGACGATCGTCGATCCGGGCTCCAGGTGCGGCACGGCGGCCTTGGTCAGCCAGAACAGCGAGTAGATGTTCGTCTTGAACGTCGAGTCGAACATCGAGGTGTCGAGCGTCAGGATGTCGTCGTTGCTGTCCATGCGGCCGGCGACCATCACGAGGGTGTCGAGCCCGCCGAACTCGTCGACAGCCTTCTGCACCAGGTCCCCGCAGTACTGCTCGTCGGAGATGTCACCAGGGAAGAGCACCGCACGGCGTCCCTCACTCTCGAGCAGGTCGCGGACCTGTTCGGCGTCCTCCTGCTCGTCGGGCAGGTACGACAGGACGAGGTCGGCGCCCTCGCGGGAGAGCGCGATCGCCGCGGCACGGCCGATCCCGGAGTCGGCGCCGGTGACGATGCCGCGGAAGCCCTTCAGGCGACCGAGGCCGACGTAGCTGTCCTCGCCGTGGTCGGGCTTCGGGTCCATCTTCCACGCGGCACCCGGCAGGGACTGCTCCTGCTTCGGGTACGGCGGGGCGGGGTAGAGGGTGTTCGGGTCGCGCTTGTCGTACTGGCTCATGGCCCCACTGTGCTCGGCCGGTCCACACCACACGTCCAGGTCGCGCCGCCGTCGCAGAGCAGCCGTCGCCGGGCGGCCGTCGCGGGCGTAGGTTCCAGGCATGACCGTCGAGGCCACCGCGTGAACCCGCAGCTCCTGTTCGGCATCGGCGGCGTGATCGTCGCGGTGCGGGGCGTCGTCATCACCGTCTGGACGCCGTGGGCGCAGCGGATCGGCGGAGGGCGACTCGCGAACGGGCGCCCGATCACACCCGCGTTCGTGCGGACCATCGGGGTGTTCCTGGCGGTCGTCGGGGCGCTCATCGCGGTCCTGGCGTTCACGGGCGTCCTCCCGGATCACTGACCAGACAGCGGCGGAGGGTCGACCTGCAAACCGCCCGTGCGACTGCTCCGAATGCACCGTGGGCGTCATGAGCGTCCAGGCCGCGCGCGGATGCGTCGGTCTTCTCCAGAAGAGAGGTCGCACCATGACCAGCAACGCAGCAGCAACCACCCGCGTCGGGTACGGATCGACGTGGACCCAGAAGGGCGCCTTCGTCTTCGGCGTCGTCTTCCTCCTGGTCGGCATCGCCGGCTTCATCCCCGGCCTGACGATGGACATGGGCACCATGTCCGTGGCGGGTCACGGCTCGATGGCGATGCTCGTGGGCCTGTTCCAGGTGTCGGTACTGCACAACATCGTGCACCTGCTCTTCGGTGTCGTCGGACTCCTCGCGGCCCGCGGTGCCCGCGGCGCCCGGCTCTACCTCGTCGTCGGCGGCATCGTCTACGCGGTCCTGTTCGTCTACGGCCTCTTCACCGCGGGGATGGCCGACCCGGCGAACTTCGTGCCGTTGAACAGCGCCGACAACGTGCTGCACCTGGTGCTCGCCGTCGCGATGATCGTGCTCGGCCTGATCCTGCCGCGCATCGGAGCCCGCCGGGCCTAGCGTCCGCAGCACCACAGGGCACCCAGCCCACGAGCCGAGCCGGCCCGAACCACGAGATCAGGTGGTTCGGACCGGCTCTCGTCGTGTGCTCACAGAACGGGCACGGTACTCATCGTCGTAGGTGAACGTGGTGTTGCCCGCGGCGCTCATCTCGAAGGTGCCGACCAGCGCGCCGTCGAGGAAGGCTCGCAGCTCACTCATCGGGCTCATCTCGCACTTCGAGCACCACGCCGAGGACGGTCAGCGCATCGAACGCGAGCCGGAGCTGCGCCGAGCCCTTGCCGCTCTCGAACTCGTTGACCCACCGCCGGCTCACGCCCATCCTTTGCGCCAAGTCCCCTTGGGACCAACCGCGAGCCGTCCGGCGCTCATGGACCAGATCTCCGAGCACCAGCGCACTGTCGACGACCATCGGCACCCCCTTCTGTAAGCGAACGGTTACAGCGCTGTAACCGATCGGTTACAACGGTTGCATGTAACCGATCGATTACAGCCGCCGGATGTTACCGATCGCTTACAACCACGCCGCCGCGCACGAGGTCCCGCACCTGCGCCGCCGCCCCGAGCGCGACCGCGTCGGCGCCGAGCGCACTCTGTGCCAGCCGGATGGCCGCACCGCTCACCGGGGGTTCCGCCGCGATGGCCGCGCTGACGGCCGGTTCGAGCAGGTCCCACGATCGTGCGACGCCACCACCGATGACGACCGTCGTCACGTCGAGGATCCCGGCGGTGAGCAGGGCTGCACGGGCGATCCCCCACCCGGTGGTCGCGAACACCTCGGCCGCGTCGAGGTCCCCGGCACGAGCTGCGTCGGCGACTGCACGGGCGGACACCCGTCGTCCCGACCGCTCGGCGTACCGGTCGGCGATCCCCCGTGCGCCGGCGATGGTCTCCAGGTGGCCCACCTGCCCGCAGGTGCAGCGGACGTCGCTGAACCCAGGGACGTGTCCGATCTCTCCCGCAGCACCGCGCGGCCCGGCGAACAGGGTGCCGCCGAGCACGAGGGCGCCCCCGACGCCGGTGCCGAGCGTCATGCCGAGCGCGTCGGCCTCACCGGCGACGGCTCCGGCGGCGAGCTCGCCGAGCAGGAACGCGTTCACGTCGTTGTCGAGCGTCGCGGGGACGCCGAGCGCCGCCGAGACCGCGGCGGTGACGCCGTACCCGGCCCATCCGGTGAACGAGTTCGCGGTGACGAGGACCGTGCCCGTGGTCGCGTCGACGACACCGGCCGCGCCCACCCCGACACCCGCCAGGGAGGCCCGGTGCCGGTCGAGCAGGACGCGTACCGCCTCGACGGCGGCGGTCACGATCGCGTCCCCGCCGGCGTGCGCCGGCGTCGGCAGGTCGATGCGGTCGATCACCTCGAGGTCGGGGGTGGCGAGCAGCACCTTCGTGTTGGTGCCGCCGACGTCGATCCCCGCGAAGACCGTGCTCACGCGTCCACCGCCGCGAGGGTGGCGAGCCGCTCCGCGCGACGCTGCCGTTGCAGCACGGGGTCGGGGACGGGCACCGCCGCGAGCAGTCGGCGTGTGTAGTCCGTCGTCGGGTGCAGCAGCGTGGTGTCCGTGGTGCCCTGTTCCTCGATGACGCCCTGGCGCATCACGACGACCCGTTCGGCGAACTGCTGCACCACGGCGAGGTCGTGCGAGACGAACAGGCACGCGAAGCCGAGGTCGTCCTGCAGTTCGCGCAGGACCTCGAGCACGGTCTCCTGCACGCTGACGTCGAGGGCGCTCGTCGGCTCGTCGGCCACGAGCAGTCGCGGCGAGAGCACCAGAGCCCGGGCCAGCGACACGCGCTGCCGCTGGCCGCCGGAGAGCTCCCGGGGTGCGCGGGACGCGAGGGTCCGGGGCAGCCGGACGGCGTCGAGCACCTCGTCGATGCGCTTCCGGCGGTCGGCGGAGGACAGCCCGCGGCGGTGCACGGCGAGTGGCTCGGCGATGCACTCCGCGACGGACATCCGGGCGTCCAACGACGCGACCGGGTCCTGCAACACGACGCCGATGCCGGACCGGAGCGCCCGTCGGTCCCGGCCCCGCGCGGTGCGGAGGTCGGACCCGAACAGGTGCACGCTGCCGGAGGTCGGCTTGACGAGCCCGAGCGCCACCCGGGCCGCCGTGGACTTGCCGGAGCCGGACTCACCGACCAGGCCGACGGTCTCGCCGGCGTGCACGGCGATGTCGATGCCCTGCAGGGCGTGCACCGCGCGCGCCCCGCGCCCGAACGCCACCGAGACGTCCCGCAGGTCGACCACCGGGGCCGCACCGTGCCTCCCGTCCGGAACGACGACGGAGGCGACCGAACCGACCGACGCACCCGGCGGGACGGGCCCGGCCGGTGCACCGACGCCCGCCGGTGCGACCGCCAGCCGCGGCACCGCCGCGAGCAGGCGCTTCGTGTAGTCATGCTGCGGCCGGAGCAGGACGTCCTCGACGCCACCGGTCTCCACGATCTCGCCCTGCAGCATCACCGCGACCCGGTCCGCGAAGTCCGCGACGACACCCATGTTGTGGGTGACGAGCAGGACACCCGTGCCGGTGTCCGCGGCCAGGCGACGGAGCAGTTCGAGGATCTCCGCCTGCACGGTGACGTCCAGCGCGGTCGTCGGTTCGTCGGCGATGAGGAGCTTCGGCGAGTTCGCGATCGCCATCGCGATGACGACGCGCTGCCGCTGCCCGCCGGACAACTGGAACGGGAACGCCTTCGCGCGCGCAGCCGGCGAGGGGATGCCGACGCGGTCGAGCAGGTCGACGGCCCGTGCGGCGGCGCCCGACGCGGAGACGTCCCCGTGGTTCCGGATGACCTCGGCGATCTGTGCTCCCACGCGGGTCAGGGGATCGAGGGCGGTCGCGGGTTCCTGGAAGACCATCGAGACGGTGCTCCCGCGCAGACGGCGGAGGGCGGTCTCCGGGGCCCCCACGACCTCGTGACCGTCGACGACGGCGCTGCCACGCGCGGTCGCGTTCCCGGACAGCAGGCCCATCGCGGCGAGGGCGACGGTGGACTTGCCGGACCCGGACTCCCCGACGAGCGCCAGGGTCTCCCCCGGTTCGACGTGCAGGGACACCCCTCGGACGGCGTCGACGGTGCCGGACTCGGTGCTGAACGCGACCCCGAGGTCGGTGGTGGTCAGGATGGACATCAGCGGCCCCTCACGTCGAAGGCGTCCCGGAGCCCGTCGCCCACGGCGTTGAACGCGCAGACGACGAGGATCACGGCGAGACCCGGCGGCACGATGAGCCACCACCGTCCCGAGTAGGCGGCGGTGAGACCCGCCGAGAGCATGCCGCCCCAGTCCGTCGCCGGAGCCTGGACACCCAGCCCGAGGTACGAGACGTAGGCGACGAGGAGGATCGCGTCGGCGACCTGGAACGTGGCGGCCACGACGATCGTCGACACCGAGTTCGGCAGGAGGTGCTTCCCGATGGCCCGCGCGTGCGAACCGCCGATCGCGCGGAGCGTCAGGACGTAGTCGCGGTTCTTCAGCGTCAGCGTCTCCGCGCGGATGAGTCGGGAGGGCACGAGCCACGACACGAACCCGAGGATGACGATGAGGCCCCCGACACCGGGGGTCGTGATCGCCGAGATGACCAGCAGGATGAAGAGCGCCGGGATCGCGATTCCCGCGTCGACCACGCGCATCATGACCGCGTCCACCCAACCGCCCACGTACCCGGCCACCGAGCCCCACAGGGTGCCGACGACGGTGGCGAGGATGCCCGCCGCGATGCCGACCATGAGCGAGACCTTGCCGCCGTACATCAGGCGACCGAGGACGTCGTGCCCGACGGCGTCGGTGCCGAGCCAGTGCGCCGCACTCGGGCCGAGGTTGGCCTGGGACAGCTGCGTGTGGGTCTGGTCGGTCGGGTAGAGGAACGGGCCGACGAAGCAGAACAGCACGATGACGACGATGACGACGAGGCCGATCACCGCGAGGGTGTTGTGCCGGAAACGACGGACGGCGAGCCGCCAGCCGGTCGACGCGACGACGACTGGGGTCCCCGGCGCTTCCGGGGCGATCTGGACGGCGCTCATGCGCGGCCTGCCTTCACTCGGGGATCGATGAGGGACTGCGCGACGTCGGCGAGCAGCGTGCCCACGACGGTCGCGATCGAGATGACGAGGACGCAGCCGAGCAGCGTCGGGTAGTCGGACGTCTGCGCGGCGTTCCAGAAGAGCAGGCCCATGCCGGGGTAGTTGAACAGCTGCTCGGTCACGAGCGCGCCGCCGAACAGCACGGGCAGGTAGTACCCGAGCATCGCGACGACCGGCGTGAGCGAGTTCCGGAACACGTGCCGCCGCAGGATCGTGGCCGTGGACGCGCCACCGGCACGGGCGGTGCGCACGTAGTCCTCCTGCAGGTTCTCGAGCGTCGAGGCCCGCATGTACCGGCTGAAGACGGCGATCATGGCGAGCGCTCCGGTCACGACCGGGAGGACGAGCCCGGCCGGGTCCTGGAAGACCTCGGCGAGGGTGTTCCCGCTCGGCGCCTGCGACGGCAACCACGGCAGCTGCTGGCTGAAGACGATGATCAGGACGAGGCCGAGGAAGAACGCCGGCGTCGAGTAGAAGACGAACGCCAGGGCGGTGGCCGCGTAGTCGACCGCGCCGTTCCGTCGTGCGGCCTGCCACATGCCGACGGGGATCGCGATGACGAGGCCGAGGACGGCGGAGATGCCGGTGAGCACGAGGGTCTTCGGCAGGCGCTCGGCGATGAGCTGCGCGACCGGTTCGTTGAGCGTGTACGAGGTGCCGAGGTCGCCGGTGAGCAGCCGTCCGAGGAACCGGAGGTACTGCACGGGCAGCGCCTGGTCGAGCCCCTGCGCCTGGTTGAACGCGGTGATCTGCGCGGGCGTCGCCGAGACGCCGAGGACGCCGCGGGCGGGTCCGCCCGGCAGGGCGTGCAACAGGCAGAACACGACGATCGTGACGATGAGGACCACGGCGAGTGCTTGCAGCACGCGCCGGAGCAGGTACAGGGCTGTGGTCATGCGGCTTCCGTCGATTCGGTGTGGACGTTGGTGCGGACTGGAGGCGCGGTGTGCGTCGGACGCACACCGCGCCTCCAGGCCGTGGTCGCTTCAGCGACCTACTTCGACCACTTCCACTGGGCCGGGTGGAAGTTGGCGAGCGAGTCCTGGTCGAACCCGGTCAGCCCCTTCTTGACGACCGAGATCTGGTAGTCCGGGCTCGGCAGCCAGATCACCGGCAGGTCCTTCGCGACCGCGGCGCTGTAGTCCTGCACGGCGGTGGCGTCGGGCGATGTGGTGGTCGCGTCGATGAGGGCGTCCACCTGCTTGTTGGAGTAGCTGCCGAAGTTCGCCGAACCACCGGTCGAGAAGAGCGACTCACCGGTCGGGTACGCCGGGAAGTACCAGCTGCCCGCGGTGCCGAAGAAGGACAGGTCCCACTTGCAGCTCGCCTCGTCGGACGTGCAGGTCGGGGTCTGCGACAGGACGCTCGACACCGGCGCGGTCTTGATGGTGAAGCCGATGCCGGTCTTCGCGAGCGAGGACTGGATGGCGCTCATCATGTTGTCGGTCACGGTCGAGCCGGACTGCGACAGCACCTGCATGGTGAACTTCGTGCCCTTCGCGACGCCCTCGCCGCACTGGCTGTCGGACGTGCCGGGGTCGGTGCAGACCATCGTGCCGCCCTGCTCCGACCAGCCGTGGCTGGTCAGCAGGTCCTTGGCCTTCGACGTGCTGAAGGGGTAGGGGTTGTCCTTCTGGACGCTCGACACGTAGTCGGACTCCTGCGCCTGCGGGATCGGCCCGTAGGTCGACGTCGCGGTGCCGTTGAAGACGACCTTCGACAGCGACTTCTGGTCGATCGACATCTGCACGGCCTGGCGGGCGTACAGCTGCTTGAAGACGGCGCCCATCGTCGGGTTGTTGAAGTTGTACGGCATGTACGTGATCGCCCAACCGGTCCACGGTTCGACGGAGTAGCCCTTCGCCGTGAAGGACGACTTCTGGTCCATGTCGGTGGCGTTGATGTAGCCGTAGTCGACCTCGCCGGAGCGGACCGCGTTCACCTCGGCGTCGCTCGTGGTGAACGGCAGGAGGTTGACCGTCTTGATGGAGGGCTTCTCGCCGCCGTCGTACTTCGTGTTGGCGGTCAGGGTGACCTTGCCGGCCGTGGTGAAGGCCTTGACCCCGTACGGACCGGAGATCGTCTTCCACAGGTCGTCGCTGGCGTAGTCGGAGATCTTGCCGGCCGCGGTGTTCAAGTACTTCCACACCGCCTTCGCCCCGGCGGTGGTCTCGTCCGCGTTCCCGACCGAACCGTTCGCGCTCGTCCTGTCCCAGGCGTGCTGGGGCAGCGGGATGATGTGGCTCAGCTGGTTGGCGAGCATCCAGTCGGAGTTGTACGCCTTGTCGAACGTGATCGTGAAGTGCGTGTCGTCGACCGTCTTGAAGGAGGTCCAGTTGTCCGGGGCCTTGCCCTCGGAGTACGAGCCCCACTGGTCCTTGTTCGCCTTGATCAGGTTGAACCAGAACGCGACGTCGCGGCTCGTGATCGGCTTGCCGTCGGACCAGTGCCGGTCGCCGAGGGTGACCGTGGCGCTCTTCGAGTCGGACGCGAACGCGACGTCGGTGGCGACGGAGCCGGCCTTGTTCCACGCGATCTTGCCCGTGGAGCCGTCGTACGCGATGAGCGGCTCGTACAGCGACTGTGCGATCGAGCCGTTGTTCGTGTTGAGGTGCGCCGCCGTGCCGATCGGGAGGATCCAGTTCGGGGTGAAGTTGGCGGGCAGCGCGTAGTTGATCGCGTCGGAGTCCGAACCGGAGGAGGCGTTGCCGCCCCCGGAACATCCGGCGAGCAGGGCGCTCACAGCGATCGCAGCTCCGGTGAGGAGCGCCCAGCGACGGGGCTTGGACATGCGGTGTCTCCTTGTGCGAGGGACTTCGGGGAGGTTGGTGCACGGGTGCCGATCGGCACGCGGACAGTCAATGGCCAAACGCATTGGAAAAACAAACATCTCGATGTAAAAACTGCGTTACTGCGGAACGGGCGAAAGGGTCGACCGCGCATTCCGCCCCCTAGGCTCGGCTTCGATCGGGGTTCCGATCGTGTTCCGCCCGGATTGGAGAAAGTCGTGCCGGACCTCAGCGCCCGTGTCCTCGAGCTCATCGCCTCCGGACAGGCCTCCAGTCGCACCGAGATCGCCGACCTGCTCGGTGCCGCTCCCTCGACCGTCTCGCACGTGGTGTCGCAGCTGCTGTCGCACGGGCTCCTGGCGGAGGAGGGCACCGACACCTCGACCGGCGGACGGCCCCGGAAGGTGCTCCGCATCGGCGGCGTCGACGAGTACGCGGTCGCCGCGGACGTCGGCGGCGGTCACGCGCGCATCGGCGTGGTGCTGCCGGGAGGCGCGCTCGAGTCGGTCGCGAACGTCCCGTTCGCGCTCTCCGAGGGGCCGACCGCCGGGCTGCAACGTCTGGCCGGCTTGCTCGAGCGGCTCGCCGACGAGCGTGGTCGGGAGGGCCTCCGCGGCGTCGGCCTGAGCCTGCCCGGGCCCGTCGACGTCGAGGCCGGCGTGGTGGACCTGCCGAGCCGGATGCCGGGGTGGAACGGGTTCCCGGTGGCGTCCTGGCTCTCCGGGCGCTTCGGCCTGCCCGCGATCGTGGACAACGACGCGAACTGCATGGCCGCGGGCGAGCAGACCGTGCACGACCCGGCGCGACGCCAGACGATCACCATCAAGGCGGGGTCGGCGATCGGCGCCGGGATCGTCATCGACGGCCGGCTCTACCGCGGGTCGACGGGTGCGGCGGGGGACATCACGCACGTGCGGATCGATGCAGCGGGCGACACCCCCTGCTCGTGCGGCAACACCGGGTGCCTGGAGACCGTGGCGTCCGGGGCCGCCCTCGTCCGGATCCTGTCGTCCGCCGGGGTCGACGTCACCTCGACCGCCGACGTGGTCCGGCTCGCGTCCGACGCGCACCCCGAGGCCACCCGTGCCGTGCGCCTGGCCGGCCGCTACCTGGGCGAGGTCCTCGCCGCCAACGTGAACTTCTTCAACCCGGACGCCGTCTACCTCGGCGGCATCCTGTCCACCCTCGACCCGTTCATCGCCGCCGTGCGGAGCCAGCTCTACGAGAGCTGCCACCCGCTCATGACGCAGCACCTCGCCATCGAGCCGGTGTCGCTCGGCGCCGACGCGGGCCTCGTCGGCGCCGGACAGTTCGCCCTGCAGCGCGGCCTCGCGGCGTCGCTCGAGCAGCTGTCCGCCCCGATCCCGCAGTCCACCACCAGGAACAGGAGCGTCCGTGTCTGACCACGTCCCCGCAGCCCCCGCCACCCGCCGTCCGGTCATCGCCATCGCGGGCCTCGCCATCGAGACCTCGACGTTCACCCCGACCAGGACCCTCGCCCCGGCGTTCCACCCGGACCGCGGGGACGAGGTCGTGGCGCGGTACCCGTTCCTGGCATCGATGGCCGCCGACTTCCGCGGGGCGCTCATCGGCCACTCCCTGCCCGGCGGGATCGTGGCGCGGGAGGCCTATGAGGAGCTCGCCGACGAGATCGTGACCCGACTGCAGGCGATCGTCGACGCCGAGCACGTGGACGGCCTCTGGTACGACATCCACGGCGCGATGGTCGTCGAGGGCCTGGACGACGCCGAGACCGACCTGCTCGCCCGCATCCGCGCGGTGATCGGCCCCGACGTCATCGTGTCGGCGTCGATGGACCTGCACGGGAACGTCACGCGTGAGCTCGCCCACCAGGTCGACCTCGTCACCTGCTACCGGATGGCGCCGCACGAGGACGCCCTCGAGACGAAGGAGCGCGCCGTCCGGAACCTGGTCGACGTGCTCACCACCCGTCCGGTCTGGGCGCAGCGTCCCGTGAAGGCGTGGATCCCGATCCCCGTGCTCCTGCCCGGCGAGCAGACCTCCACCCGCATCGAGCCGGCGGCGTCGCTGTACGCCCAGGTGCCGCAGGTCGAAGCCACCGAGGGCGTCCTCGACGCCGCGATCTGGGTCGGGTACGCCTGGGCGGACCAGCCCCGCGACCGTGCGGTCACGGTCGTCACCGGATGGGACGAGGCCGCCGTGGCTGCCGGCGCGGAGCGGCTCGCGCGGGCGTTCTGGGACGTCCGCGAGGACTTCGTGTTCGTGGCACCGACGGGCTCCTTCGACGAGTGCCTCGCCGCCGCGCTCGCACCGGGCGCCGCGCGGCCGTACTTCGTCTCCGACTCGGGCGACAACCCGACCGCCGGCGGCTCCGGCGACATGACGTGGGGGCTGACCCAGGTGCTGGCCGACCCGCGGTTCGCCGGAGCGGACGGCCCGACCGTGATCTACGCCAGCGTGCCCGGTGCCGAAGCGGTGGCCGCAGCCGTCGAGGCCGGCATCGGCGCGACGGTCACCGTGACCGCCGGTGCGTCGGTCGACGCCGTCCACGCCGGACCGATCACGATGACGGGGCGCGTGCACGCGATCAAGCACGGTGACCGGGACGCCGAGACCGAGGTCGTGCTGCAGGTCGGCAGCGTGTTCGCGATCCTGACGAAGCTCCGGAAGCCGTACCACCACGAGCACGACTTCACCGACCTCGACCTCGCCCCGCGCGAGGCCGACGTCGTCATCGTGAAGATCGGGTACCTCGAGCCGGAGCTGTTCGACATGGCCGCCGACTGGATGCTCGCGCTCACCCCGGGTGGCGTGGACCAGGACCTCGAGCGGCTCGGGCACCACAGGATCGAACGCCCCCTGTTCCCCTACGATCGAGTGTTCCCCGAGGCACCGGACCTGACCGCCAGGATCATCCCGGCCTCGGACCAGCCACTCGGAGACCCTGCATGAGCACGACCGCCGCACTCGAGATCGCCGTCACCTCCCCTGCGGGCGCGATCGTCGCACGTGACGGCGGTGCCGACCGGGTCGAGCTCTGCGTCGGCCTCGAGCTCGGCGGCCTCACCCCGTCGCAGGCCCTCGTCGAGGCCACCCACGAGACCGGCATCCCCGCGCACGTCCTGGTCCGCAGCCGCCCCGGTGGCTTCGTCTACGACGACGACGAGATCGCCCTCATGGTGCGCGAGGCCCGCGCGGTCCTCCGCTCGGGCGCGGCCGGTGTCGTCGTCGGAGCCCTCCGCCCGGACGGTTCGCTCGACGTCGACGTGCTCGCCCGGTTCGTGGACGCGGCACGGTCCGTCAGCGCCGCCGCCGAGGTCACCCTGCACCGCGCGATCGACCACGCGGCGGACCCCGTCGCCGCCGTCGCGACGCTCGAGGGGCTCGGGTTCACCCGGGTCCTGACCTCCGGCGCAGCCCCCACCGCGGTCGCCGGTGCGGCCACGATCACGCGCATGGTCGCCGCGGCCGGTGCCGTGCAGGTGATGGCCGGTGCCGGCGTCACCCCCGCGGACGTCCCCGCGCTCGTCGCGACCGGGGCCGCCGCCGTGCACCTGTCGGCGAAGCGTCCGGCGCCGGGCAGCGCACACGCCGGCGTCCCGATGGGCGGAGCCGACGACGGCTCCGCGCACTTCCTGACCGACCTCGACGTCGTGCGCGCAGCACGCGCGGCGCTCGACGTCTGACGCGACCACACGGACGACTGGAGGCGCGGTGCCAGCTGGCACCGCGCCTCCGGTCGTCACACGGTCGCGTCAGGCGACCGCAGCCGACTCAGTCAGCCGCGTCCAGGACGGCCTGCGCCTTCTTCTCGGCGTTGGCGAGCGCGTCCTCCGGGCTCTCCTTCAGGAGCATCGCCTTCTCGAGCTCCTTCGACAGCGCCTCGCTGACCTCGCCGTAGGCGACGATCGACGGCCGCGACTTCGCGTAGGCGAGCTCGTCCGCGAACGCCTTGATCCGCGGGTTGTCGGCGAGGTGCTTCTTCCAGGTGGCGTCGTCGTTCGTCGCCGTGTTCGCGGGCAGCAGCCCGGTCGCGATGTCCCACTTGGCCTCGACCTCGGGGCTCAGCCACCACTGCATGAAGTCCCACGACGCGTCCTTCTCGGCCTTCGAGCCGTCGAGCAGGTACGAGTTGTTCGTGCCGAGGTTCGCCGCGTTCTGCTCGATGCCGGGCAGCGCGAAGACGCCGACGTTCTCCTTGCCGAGCGCCTCGTCGAGGGTGCCGAGGTCGTACGCACCGGTGATCGCCATCGCCGCCTTCTTCGCGGTGAGGGCAGGCGTGCCACCGTTCGAGGTCGACGTCATGAGCGACTGCGGGTAGGCGCTGCCGTCCTCGAGCATGTCGGTCCAGGACTTCAGGGCCTTCACGCCGGCGTCGCTGTTGAACTCGACCTTGGTGTTGTCCTCGTTCATGAACTCCCCGCCGGCGCTCCAGAGCATCGACTGGTAGGTGAACACGGGCCACTCACCGGTCCCGATCGGCAGGTACATGCCGTACTGCGTGGTGCCCTTGGTGAGTTTCTTCGCGTCCGCCTGCAGTTCCGCCCAGGTGGTCGGGGTGTCGGTGATCCCGGCTTCCTTGAACATCTGCTTGTTGTAGACGACGGCGTAGTCGCCGATGTCGGTGGGGAGCGTGTACGTCTTGCCCTCGAACTTGCCGGTGGCGAGCATGCCCTCGGTGAAGCTCTTCGTGGTGATCGACGAGTCGGAGTCGGACAGGTAGTCGTCGAGCGGGACGACCTTGCCGGTCTCGACGACCTGGCCGATCTTCTGCGGCGTGCTGTCCCCGAGCACCATGTTCGGGCCGGTGTCGTTCTTCAGCGCGTTGATGAGCTTCGCGTCGAACTGGTCGCTCTGGGCCGCGTACTGGGCGGTGACCTCGATCTTGTCCTGGGAGTCGTTGTACTCCTGGATGAGCTTCTTGGCCTCGGTGGCCTGGTCGCCCGTGTAGTTGTGCCAGACGGTGATCTGGGTCTTGCCGCCGGAGTCACCGCTGTTCCCGGTGACCGAACCGCCGGA
>Ga0153924_1000361_pt1 | contig 29135 bp, 32 predicted proteins | sample TSNJ008MetaG_FD_104709 | JGI IMG/M metagenome (GOLD analysis project Ga0153924, IMG submission 104709) | Attine ant fungus gardens microbial communities from New Jersey, USA - TSNJ008 MetaG | ecosystem: Host-associated > Fungi > Mycelium > Unclassified | place: USA: New Jersey, Wharton State...
GCAAATGATTCGTCCGCGTAATCTCCCCACTACGCAACCAATCCAAAGCAACCCGCTGAAACCGCTCACAAGCCCGCCGATCCACCTCAATCACAAGACCCACTCACTTTCCAATGCTATTGGTATATGCGCCCTTCGACAAGCTCAGGGTGACACGTTCGTGCGGCCCTTCGACAAGCTCCTGAGCTTGTCGATTCGTGTCATCCTAAGCCTGTCGAAGGATCCATGGATGGGAAAACGCGGGCGTCCCCGAGGAGCCAACGCATACGTCACAGCCCCCGCCTCAATCATACGAGCCCCGCACATACCAACGCTCTCCTTGCCGGTAAATTCTACAGATCTCCCCATCGTCGAGCATGACGTCGTATTCGTCGCGCATCACGTGCGGTGCGGTGAACCATCCGTCTTCGATGCGCCATGGCCCCGCGCAACTGCGCACGGCGCGGTCGCCGACGGCGGCCGGCTCGCCTCGGCGTAAGCGCACGTCGACCTCGGTCACGGCCAGCAGACGCAGTTGCGGTACCAGACGCACCGGCGCTGCCGGCGCGCCGGCCGGATCGCGCTTTGGCAACGCAAACGGTTCGTAAGCAAAGCGTTCTTCGAGCGGATGCGCATCGCGTGTCTTGGCGCGTCGCACCGGTTCGCCAAGCAGCGCTTCGAGACGCGCGAGCGCGACTGCTACGCTTGCGCGATCGATCTCGTCGCCGCAGAGCAACGGCACCGGTTCACCGCCTTCTTCTAATCCGAGTGCCCGCACACGCAGGCCGACGAGAGGCGCGGCAAAGGTGCGCTCTTCGAGTTTGGCCCGCAGCACGTCAAGCATTGCGCGTTCCTGTGACGTTGCGGCAGCTAACTGCACGTCGAAACGCGCGGTCTCGGCATTATCGAGCTCAACCTCGACCTGCAGTGCGCTCGCGCGCTTGCCGCAGCGCTCGAGATCGGCGCAAATGCGAGCAATCAACACCCGCAACGCAAAGACGACCGCCGCTTCACTCTCCGCCGAGCCTTCGCCGTACATCGAGGCTTCGATTGCTATCGCGTGTCCGCGCGGTATGAACGGCGCGCGATCGATGCCGCGCGCTGCATCGTGCCAGCGAGCAGCCTCGCGCCCGAAGCGCCGCACGAATGGCCCGTGCGGCAACGCAGCGAGCGCGCCCAGCGTCATGATGCCCAACAGATGCAAACGCTCGATGATATCGGGATCGAGTTCGAGCACGTCGAGTTCGAGGCAGGAGAGCTGCGCTGCTTGCGTTCCTGGCTCGATGCACGCACCGTCATCGATCCACGTTGCTGCTAACGCACAAAAACGATTCGGACCCGCGGCGATGATCGCACGCAGCGCGAACGGCGCAAGGAGCGCACGGATCTGCGTGCTCCACGTTTTCAAATCGCCGGCCACGCCGTGCATCTCGAGAAAGGCCAAGCCCGGACGCGCGTCTTCGATCAACGGGGTAACGGCATCGAGTGCATCGAGAATCTCCGGCCAGAGCGCATGGCTCGGAATCGTATCGTCGGAAATCCGCACGCATGCGATCATCGCTCGTTACCCGTGAACGCTGGAAAGCACCGATACGCACGCCCCGCCCGCGGCGCGTTTGTGTTTGCGCAGTTCAGCGCGCAACTCGAAGCCGGAAAAAACGGCCCAGATACCTCGTGTTCCATGAACGACCGGCCGTTCGAGACAGCAGGCGAGACGTACGGTTGCGACCGCGCTCAACTCCGCGGCAGCCCGTGAAACCAGCACAACGAGCAGCGCACCCGCCTTGTGAGCGAGATTGGCCAGCCGGACCCAGACCGCGGAACGCAGCATGGCCGCTGCCATCACCACCACCCGTGCCGTGCGCGATCGCAAGAGCACGTCAACGGCTCGGGCCGCCCCGGACGGCGTATGGGCGGGAACGATGAGGAGCCGGTCGAGGCGCACGCCGGCGGCCTCGAGCGCCGGCGGATAGAGCTCCCCGCTATCGATGACCGCACCGAGTCCGCGTCGCGTCGCCTGAGCCAACAACGCAGCGGCGATGCTCCGGCAGCCGGCACTCCCGTGCCCCTCGAGCGTGACCAGCGAGCCGCAAGGGAGCCCGCCTCCGAGCAGCACATCGATGGGGCCGATGGCGGTGGGAAAGAGCGCCTCGCGTCCGGCGCGCGGGGCCGCGGCGACCGCATGGAAGCGGGTCTTGAGCTCCTGAAAACGTGCCGTCGCGAGAAGCATGGGTCCCCATCCTAATCGAACATATGTTCGTAGTCAAGACCCCAGCGCGGCGGGCGGATCGGCCGAAGCCGGAGGCCGAACGCTACAGATTCGGCGAAGCCGAATCCATGCCCGACGATCGCATTGTCGAATGGGCCCGTGGGCTTGCCAAGCACGACGCCCGTGCTTTCAGGCGGGCGCGGCGTCGCTTTCTACGCCAGCCCAGCATCAAGCGTCTGCACGATCTGCGCACGAGCGCGCGGCGTTTGCGTTCGCTGTACGAAGATCTGCGCGAAGCGGTTCCAGCGCCCGCAAACAAACGTCTCCACCGCTTGATCGATCTGACCGGAGAGGCACGCGATGCGGAAGTCCAGCGCGCTATGCTGCACGCGGCGCTCGACTCGCACGAACGTCACGCTGCACGCGAGCTGCTGCGCGAGCTGCGCAAGCGCGAGCGCGTCGCGCTCAAACGCATTCGCCGCGAGGTCAAGCGCGTGAACCTTTTGCCGTTATGAAAGCCCGGCGCATCGATCTTTCCGATGCGTGCGGCATTGACGACGCCATGCGCCGCATCGCGATCGTTCGCTTTGCCGAAGTGCTCGCGCTCGTGCCGGCGCTTCGGCGCGGGCGCGCAAGCGAACTGCACGACTTGCGTATCGCGTGCAAGCGTTTGCGCTATGCGCTCGAACGTTTTACGCCGCGCGAGCCGGCGCTTCTCGATGCATCGAGCCGGCTTGCCCAGTTACAAGACGCGCTCGGCGATTTCCACGATTGCGAGCTGCTATTGCTTGCGATACCGCGCACGCTGCATTCGACCGTGCAGCGCGTTCGCGTGCAGCGTGACGATGCGCTTTCACGCGCGCGTGCGCTGTGGCGCGACGCGTTTGCAGCCTACGGCCCGTTCGAGGGCTTGATGCGCTTTACAGGGCTGGGTTACGGAGTCGGCGAGGGCGCCGGGGGCACCTGAGCTCCGCACAAACGCGTGGTCTCGATTACGGTTTGCGCAAGTGGCGCCTCGGTTTTCTTGCTTTGATCCTGCGTCCACGCGACGCCGTCTTTGAGCCGGCTGATAGGATTGTATCCCGAAGCAAGGCCTGGAATTCGGGTCGGATCGATCTCGTACGAATTCGGAGCCAAGCCCGCGTTCAGCGCCAGATTGTCGAACATTTCTGGTTTAGTCGGATCTGGCGTTGCGCCGACGAGCTGCGTGAGCGCCGGATCGCCTTGGCCTGACGGCCCGGTCGTGATCGAAGAAAGATAGCCGAATCCCTCGTGTTGCATTTGACCGAGCTGCTGTGTGTCGACGAAACCGTTGATGATGTCGATCGCGGCCTCTTGCGCGGCGAGCGCTTTGAGCATCTTGTTCTTGATGTCGAGCAGACGCTTGTCGTCGTCGGTTTGCGGGACGCGTGGAAACGTCGAAGGATCTTCGAGCAATTTTTGAAGCGCGAGCGTATTGTCGACCAGCGGCGATACAAGATTTTCGAGTCGCAGGACGGCGATGTTCTGCCGCTCCTCGCTCTGCTCTTGGGCCCCTTTGATGTACTCCTGGAAATAGGCCGGGCTCTTCGCGATCTCCTGATCGTTTTGAATCATCATACCGAGCGCGGGCCGGATCTTTGTTTCGAGCGTGCTGCACAACGGCCGCACGAGCGTGTGATAAATCTCCGGTAAGTGTGGCGTCGGCGTCGCGGTCGGCAGAGCAGCCGGTTGCGCCCAAGCAATGCCTCCCCCAAGGAGGACGCCGAGCAGCATCGCTGAGAGCGCAATACGCATACGGACCATTCTACGACAGAAACGCAAGAGGGGGCCTGCCGTGACGACGGCGGCCTACGTGACTACGGCCTGGTCACCGATTTGGTCGAGCGCCTGCTTTTCCTCGCTCGAGATCACCATGGTCAGGTCGAGCATGATAATCAAGCGCTCGTTGATCTTGCCCACGCCTTGGATGTATTCGGTTCCCACGCCGGCGATCATCTCCGGCGCGCCCTCGACGTTTTCGATCGGAATGTTCAGCACTTCGCTGACCGAGTCGACGACGATCCCCACGCGCTTGCTGCCGATCTCCGTGACCACGATGCGAGTGCTCTTGGTCGCATCGATGCGGGGCATGCCGAACCGCGTGCGCAGATCGATGATTGGAATCAGCTGGCCGCGTAGGTTGATCACGCCTTCCATGAACTTCGGTGCGCGCGGCACGTGTGTGATTTCCACGAGGCGAATGATTTCTTGCACCTGGGAGATGTCGACGCCGTACTCTTCCCTGCCCAGGCGAAAAGAAACGACTTGAATGACCTCTCCGGAGAGCTGCTGCTTCTTCTCTTCTCTAACATCTGCCATGACGATCGATTCCTAAACTCCCGAGAATTCCGCCCGGGCCGATTTTCCGCTCCCGTAGGCTTCGCTGACCAGTGAATGCACGTCGATGATGAGCGAGATCGATCCGTTGCCCAGGATCGTGGCGCCTGAGATGCCGGCAATGCGTCCGACGACGTCGGACAGCGGCTTGATCACGATCTCCTGTTCGCCCTCGAACGAATCGACCACGAGGCCAACCTGACGCCCTTGCAAACCGACGATGACGATCATGACCTTGTCCGGATCGCGCTCTCCGTCGAGTTCGAAGAATTCCGCAACGCGCACCAGCGGCACGACCGCTCCGCGCAGCGTGATCACTTCATTGCCCTGTACGGTACGAACGTCTTCCATCTCGACGCGCTGCGATTCAATGACCGAGTCGAGCGGAATTGCGTAGAGCTCGTCGACGACGCGCACCAGCAGCGCTTGGATGATGGCCAGCGTCAACGGCAGCTTGATCGTAAAGCGCGTGCCTTGGCCGGGAACGGTATCGATGTCGAAAACGCCTTTGAGCCGGGTGATATTCCGCTTGACCACGTCCATGCCCACACCGCGCCCGCTGACATCCGAAACGACGTCCGCGGTCGAAAAACCCGGCGCGAATATCAGTTCGACGATCTCGCGATCGCTCAACCGGTCGTCGCCCGAGATAAGGCCCTGCTTGATCCCGCGGGCGCGCACTTTATCCATATTGATGCCGGCTCCATCGTCGGAAACCTCGACGATGATTTGGTTGCCCTCGTGATAGGCGTTGAGCGAGATCGTACCGACGCGGGGCTTTCCAAGCTTCTCGCGCTCGTCGGGCAGCTCGATGCCATGATCGACGTTGTTGCGAAGCAGATGCATGAGCGGCTCGCCGACTTCGTCGACGATCGTCTTGTCCAGATCGGTCTCCGCTCCGGAGATCACGAGCTGAACCTCTTTCCCGCGCGCTTTTGCAACGTCGCGAACCAGGCGCGGGAATCGGTCGAAGACCTGCCCGATCGGCACCATGCGGACTTTCATGATCGACTCTTGGATCTCGTTGGTCGTGCGCGCCAGCAGAGCCGCAGAGTCTGCAAGATCCTTCGCCAGCGGCGCAACGATCGACGCATTCTCGGTCTTTGCTCCCGCCGTCTTGTCGCCCATCAACCGTTCGAGCGTACCGGCGATATCCGAAATGCGCGTCCGGTTGATGACCAGCTCACCGACCAAGTTGAGCAGCGAATCCAACCGTTCGATATCGACGCGAATCGTCTGATGAATCGACGAACGCTTTGTCTCGGCATTCGCCGAACCGGGCTTCGCCTTCTCGACCGCAACTGGACGCACCGTAGGCGCTGCCGGCTCATCGGCATGCAATTCCTCAAACGTCGGCACGTCGAGACCAAGCGCTTTCTTAGTTGCCTGGGCTTGCGCCAGCAACCGCTCGACCTCAGCCTCGAATGCGGCGACGTCCGCGTCGCTGATCCTTTGCTGCACCGTCGCGACCTCTTCGAACGACTGCTGCTGCCCGGTTCGTCCCTCGATTACGTGAGCCGTCTCTTCGTAGATCGAGGTGTAGCTGTCGACTTTTTGGATGTATTCGTCGACGCCGCCCGGCGGTTCGACCCTGCCGATCGCCGCCTCGATCAATTCCGTCAGCAGATCGCGCCCCGAAAAGAGAATATCAACCCCGCTCTCCGAAAGCGGCATGCGATCCTTACGCAACAGATCGCACAAGTTCTCAAGCTTGTGCGCCAAATTCGCAACATCGCCAAACCCGAGCATCCCGGCACTGCCCTTAACGGTATGCAACGCCCGAAACAGCGAATTCACGATCTCGGGATCGCTCCCACCCGAAGAAACAAACTCCTCAAGCTTTAAAAGATCTGCGTCAATCTGCTGAAGCAGCTCTTCCGCTTCATCGCGAAAGTACGAAACGAACTCTTCGCGATTAAACAGCTCGTCAGACATGCCTAACGCCTACCAACGAGGACCGCTGCTCGAAGGCCGGTCGAAACGAAGATGGTTTTGGCAGGTGCGGGCGCGCGTTGGATGCGGGGCGTCTGAGAATCGACCGGAGCCCTGGAGGGGCGGGAGGTCGATTTCAGCGAGTAGCGTTTTCGCAAGGATGCGAAAACGCGGGCGTCCCCGCATCCAATGCGCGCACGCACCCGCCAAAACCATCGGCGCTACTCCACCCCAAAAACCGAGAGCAACGGTCCGAGCGAGCCCGTTTCAGGAATGAGGATGAATTGCCCCGCGACTTCTTTTTCTTTATCGAGGAAGCTCGATTCGATCAGAAATACGTCTTGATCCGGCAGGATAGACATCAGCGTGCGGAACGCGGCCTGTACCGTGCCGTATGAAAGGGTCGGAACGGAGGGAAGCAGGTTCGACCCGGTAAGTTGAATGATCGCTGTCAGATACGAGCCGGCGATGATGTTGCCGAGTTCCTTGAGCGTCGAATCGGCGATCGAGTCGAAGATTTGGATGTCGCCGATGACGCGGTGGAGGAACTGGCTGACGAAATCGAGTGCCTGTTCACGATCGAAGAGAACGACCATTTGACCCGGAGCTTCGCCGCGAACGTACATGTGAAGGGCGGCGACGGTGCGGTTCTCATGACCCACTCGCGAGGCGAGATCTCGAAACTTGATGACGTCGATGCGCGGCTCGCTGAGATTGATCTTGGTGTTGAGCAGCTGCGAGAGCGCGGTTGCGGCGTGACCCGCGCCGATGTTGCCGACCTCCTTGAGCGCGTCTTTTTGAAGATCGTTGAGCTGCATGCCGCCGCTGCTCATGAGAGCACCTTCTGAATCGTCTCCAGGATCTTGGGCGGTTGGAAGGGTTTGGTGATGAACGATTTTGCGCCGGCTTGAATAGCCTCGACAACGAGCGCCTGCTGTCCCATCGAAGTGCACATGATGATCTTCGCGTTGGGATCCGTCGCAACGATTTGCTTGACTGCGGTGATGCCGTCCATCTCCGGCATGACCATGTCCATCGTCACGAGGTCGGGCTGAAGCTGCTTGTATTTCTCGACCGCTTCGACGCCGTTTTGAGCCTCCCCGACGACCTCAAAGCCGTTCTTGGAGAGGATCCCCTTGATCATCATCCGCATGACGACGGCATCGTCGACGATGAGGACTCTCTTGTTCATCCACTGCTCCCGAGATGAAGTGCGAAAAGGCGTCTCGACCGACCAAAGCAGACCGCTTTGTTCGCTCGATCCCATCCTTTGACACAATCGGCCAAAGGCGGGGTCTACTTTATATCGGGCTCTAAGCCAGGCCCCGGCTTCGCAGATCGGACTGCCGCCGATTGATGAACTCGACGATCGCCTGGTCCTCCTCCGAACGTAGGCCTTGGAAGCGCAGCCCATGGCAGTGCTTTCCCGACTTGGGAATCTGTTCGTGGCGCATCACTTCGCCCAGGAGGGTCAGCGGCGACCCCTCGGGCCGAAGCTTCACGCGAACCTCGACCGTGTGGTGCGGCCGCAGTTCCCGATCGGTGATGAGCGAGCAACCTCCGCGGCTGATGTCGCGGATGGTCGCCCTCGCGAATTCGCCGACCCCGACCCCGTTTGGAGCCAGCCGCCAATCACCGGCTACGATGGCGTCGAGCCGCACGCTGTGGCGCTTTTGCTCTCTAGCGGCAGCGCCGATCAACGTGACCTTGTGCGGGAGTTCGAATTCCGTGCTGGTCGCCGTCACGCCCGTAATCTTGGTCTCTGCGCGGAACCGTCCGGCCGCCGCATTGTACACCATGATCGCGCCCTCGCCGACGCGTCCGAGCGCATCGCGGGTCACGATCGACTTTGCGGTGATCGACTCAATGGTTACCGACTGCACGTGGCGCCCGACGACCATCACATCGACGAACGAAAGAAGCTGCGGAAGTTTATTCGGTGGGACGATTTCGGCGCGAGCCCCGAAGAGCGACTTGAACATCAGCTCTTCGCTCCTGCGGTCTCCTCGGTCGCAGTGACTTGACCGATCGATTCGACTTTGAGACCGGGCGCGATTTCCGAATACGACAGCACGACCAATTGCGGCGCCGCGCGCTCGGTCAAACGCTTGAGCGCCAGACGCACGGACGGCGAGCATAGCACGATCGGCTGTAGGCCTGCGTTCTGCGCAACGGAAATTTGCCGAGTGAGCGAGGTATAGATGCGCGAGACGGTATTCGGATCGAGCAGCGCAAAGGCGTCCTCGCCACGCCGAACCGCTTCGGCAAGCAGCGACTCCAGGCGCGGATCGACCGTGATGACCGAGAGCAATCCGTTTTCGGCGTATTCGGCCGAGATGTGACGTGCCAGCGCAGCCCGCACCTTCTCGGTGAGAAAGTCGATGTCTTTGCTTACGCGCGCGGCATCGGCGAGCGTTTCCAAGATCATCACCAGGTTGCGAATCGGAATGCGTTCGCGAAGCAGATTCTGCAGCACGCGCTGGACTTCACCAACGGTCAGCAGACCCGGAACGAGCTCGTCGACGACGACCGGATAATGCGACTTGATGTTGTCCAGGAGCGCCGAGGTCTCTTGGCGTCCCAACAGATCCGGCGAATGCGCCTTAATCAGCTCGGTCAGATGCGTTGCGACCACGCTGGTCGGGTCGATGACCGTGTATCCGGCCATTTCGGCCTCGCTGCGAGCGTTTTCGCTAATCCATAGCGCGGGCAAACCAAAGGCGGGCTCCGTGGTCGGTATGCCGTCGATCGGTGCAGTCGCCGTACCCGGATTCATTGCGAGCAAACGGCTGACCATCACCTCGGCCTGTGCAACTTCGAGTCCGTAAATTTTCACCAAGTAGCTATTGGGCCGCAGCTGCAGGTTGTCGCGGACGCGAATCGGCGGAACCGCAATTCCCAAATCGCGCGCAGCGTGACGGCGAATCAGCGTGATGCGTTCGAGCAGATCGCCGCCTTGGTTGACGTCGACCAGTGGGATGAGTCCGAAGCCGATTTCGAGCTCCATCGGATCGTATGAAAGCAGCGGCACAACGCTCTCTGCGCCCTTTCCGGCCGGCGCTCCGCTCGGGCCCGAGGGGCCCTTGGCGCCCGGTGCCTTCGCGGGCGCGACCGTTTGCGAAACCGCGGAACGCCGCGCGAAATAGAAGCCGAATAGTGTAGCCGAGATGAGCAGCAACAGCCAGCGGTCGAGTCCGGCGATGCCGAAGATGCCGGTCATGATCGCCGCAATCAACAACGCCCGCGGTTGAGCCGTTAGCTGGCGTGTGATATCGCTGCCGAAATCCGATTCGGCGGCGGCACGCGTGACGATGATGCCGGTTGCGGTCGATATCAACAGCGCGGGGACCTGCGTGACGATCCCCTCGCCGACCGTCAGGAGCGTAAACTTCTGCAACGATTCGAGAATCGTGAGATGCTGCTGCGCGACGCCGACGATGAAGCCGCCGATCGTGTTGATCGCGACGATGATGACCGCGGCGATCGCATCGCCGCGCACGAACTTGCTGGCGCCGTCCATAGCGCCGTAAAAGTCCGCCGAACGCTGTATGTCCTTGCGCCGCTGACGGGCTTCCGCTTCGGTGATCAGGCCGGCGTTGAGATCGGCGTCGATGGCGAGCTGTTTGCCCGGCATAGCGTCCAACGTGAAGCGCGCCGCAACTTCGGCCACGCGCCCGGCGCCGTTGGTAATGACGACGAACTGGATAATGATCAAGATTAGGAAGATCACAAAGCCGACGGCGTAGTTGCCGCCGACGACGATCTGACCGAAGAAGTTGATGACCTCGCCCGCATAGCCGTGCAGCAAGATCGCACGCGTCGCCGTAATGTTGAGCGAAAGACGGAACAGCGTGATGATCAGCAGCAGCGTCGGGAACGACGAAAACGCGAGCGCGTTCTCCGTGTAAAGCACGGTAGAGATGATGACGAGCGCGATCGCGATGTTGAGCGCAAGCAATATATCGAGCAACTGAGGCGGGATCGGCACGATCATCAAGGCGACGAGCATGACCGAAGCGCCGGCGATTAAGATCGGCGTAACGCTCGCCAAGCGCTGGAACATCGTCTGCGGGCCCGCTGGCGCTTGCACTGCCATCAGGCGATGCTCTTCCTCTTGAGCTTGTAGACGAACGCGATCACCTGCGCAACCGCGGCGTACAGATTCGGCGGAATCGGGCGATCGAGGTCCACGCGATCGTACAGCGTCCGCGCCAGCGGCGCGTTCTCCATGATTGGGATGCCGTGTTCCCTCGCGATGTCGCGAATCCGCTTCGCCAGTAGGTCGGCGCCCTTCGCAACTACGACCGGTGCGTCCATCTCCAGCTCGTCCCATTCCAGAGCAACTGCGAAGTGAGTCGGGTTCGTGACGACGACCGTGGCACGCGGAACGGCGTTCATCATGCGGCGGCGCGCGAACTCACGCTGGCGCCTCTTGAGCGCGGCCTTTGCTTCGGGATTCCCTTCGGATTGCCGCCACTCGTCTTTGACCTCTTGTTTGGTCATCTTGAGATTTTCTTCGAGCTGCCAGCGCTCGTACGCGTAATCCAAGAGACCGACGACGACCAGCAAAAGTCCGAACTTCCACGCGATGCCGAAGATCACGTCGAACGTCAGGTCGATCACGCCGGCGGGCGTGGTCTGACCGACCTGGGCAAACATGCCGAGGTTTCCCGCAATCGTCGAGTAGACGATAACGGCTACCGCGCCGAGTTTGAGAATTTGCTTGCCCAAGTTCACGGCGATGCGCTTGGAGAAAATATTCTTGAAGCCGTTGACCGGATTGAGCCTGGGGAAGTTCCATTTAAAAGGAACCGCAGTGACTACGAAACCGAATTGCAGCACATTGGCCGCGATTCCGGCCACGAGGGCAACCGCGAAGACGATCAGCACCACAAATCCGACGCCGGACGATGCACGGATAAACAGTTGCGAGACGGATCCAAACGTGAGGTCGCCGTTTTGGGCGACCCCGGAGAAATACGCGGCGGACGAGCTCTGCAAACCGTCCAGCATCGGTGCAAAGAACGCGTGCAACAACAGCACTACCGATAGGAAGATGACGGCTCCGGCCAGGTCGGCACTTCTGGGAACCTGACCGCGCTCGCGGGCTTCCTGGCGGCGCTTCGGTGTGGCTCTTTCGGTTTGTTCCGGTTTAGCCATCGATTTCGCTCGCGACCATTCTCAATAACTGTTTTCGGCTTGCGTCGCCCCTTTCTGAGACGGTTCGGTCGGCCTATGGCCGATCGCGCATCGTGCGCTCCGAACCTTCACCCACATCCTGTGGGCTCAGATTCCCTTTAGCGTAGCGGGAAGGGACGCGCGGCCTGCCAATAAGGGAGGCTGACCTGAAAACGACCACCCTTTAGGAGAGCACCTTGAATCGAACGCTGGTCTTCGCCGGCGCTGTCGCTGCCGCGCTCGTGCTGGGGGGCTGCGGCCACACCGCCCCGATCACGAGCGGCACGGCAACACCCCCGCCGCCGTATAAACCCAACGTGAGCGCCGAGTATCCCGTCCCGACCGCGAACTCGAAGCCCGCAGGCATCGCGACGACCACGACGGCTCTCTGGTTCACCGAAGAAGCCGGCAACAAGATCGGTACCCTCAGTCAGACTGCGACGATCACCGAGTATCCCGTGCCGACGGCGCACGCGCAGCCTCTCAACATCGTCCTCGGAACCGACGGAAATCTTTGGTTCACGGAATATGGCGCCGCGCAGATCGGCAAAGTTTCGACCAGCGGCGCGGCGTTCGTCGAGTGCGTGCTTCCCTCACAGAACGGCCAAGCACCGACGCCGTACGGCATTGCAGCGGGCCCCGACGGCGCACTCTACGCGACCGACCCAGCCAGCAACGGCGTGTGGCGCGTAACGACGGGATGCACCGCGACGTTCTACTCGCTGGCGACTGCGGATGCAGGACCCCAGTCGATTGCGGTCGGCCCGAACGGCGCGCTGTGGTTTGTCGAGACCAATGTCGACAAGATTGGCGAGCTGTTTCCGGGTGCCGCCGCGGGAACGGTCCCGACGGAGTTTCCGGTGACCCATGGCGCGGGTCTGGGCGTTATCGTGTCGGGTGCGGATAACGCGCTGTGGTTCACTGAAACGAAAAGCGATAAGCTCGGACGCATGCTCACAACCGGAGTCCTTGCCTCCGAGACGCCGCTCACCGGCGTGAAGTCCCCTTACGGCCTGGTGCTTGCTCCCGACGGCAACTTCTATATCGGCGACCAGACCGCGAGTACCATCGTGCAATATCTCGCCTCGACCGGCGCTGTCAGCAGCTACGCGACGAAGACGGCTGACGCGGGCCCGTTCTGGCTCACGATCGGGCCCGACAACGAAGTCTACTTCACCGAACAGACCGCAAACAAGGTCGGCCAGTTCCTGTATTTCAATCCGTAGAGCTTAGGGCGCGGGGCGCAAGCCGCGCATGACGGCGTCCATCTGCACCGCCACGCTTTGGAATATCTCGGGGCCGACGGTGGCTAGGAGCGGTATCGAAATCGCCATCATCGTCAGACCCACCCCCACTTGAATCGGTAAGCCGACGACGAACACGTTCATCTGCGGAGCAACGCGCGCCATGAATGCCAACGCCACGTTGGTGAGAAACAGCGCCACGACGACGGGCGCGGCGATCTTGAATACGATCAAGAACGATTGAGCAAAGAAAAGCGCTAGGTTTCCTGCCACGCTGGGATCGAGGTTGATGTACGGCAGCGGCAAGAGCTGGAACGAACCGGCGATCCCCTGGATGAAGAAATAGTGCGAATCGGTTGCGATGAAGATCAACGTCGCCAGCGCCAGTTGGAGCTCGCCGATGATCGTGATGTTTTGCTGCGTCTGCGGATTGATGACGTTTGCGATCGCGAACCCGACCTGAAGATCGATCAATTCGCCCGCGAACTGGATCCCCGTGAAAACCAGTGACGCGACGAACCCAACGATAACGCCGAGCAACACTTGCGCTCCGGCTCCCACAATGAGCTCGAAAGCACCGCCGGTCAAGTGCGGGGGCGCCACCGTCCGATAAATGACGAACGAAAGCAACGCTGCAAGACCCAGGCGCAATTGATGCGGAATCTGCGGAGCGGAGAAAACCGGAAACAGAAACAGCATCGAGCTGATCCTCAGGAAGATCAGCAGGAAGATTTCGAACTGCTCGGTGGTAAGCCCGAAGAGATGCACGGCGCTACTTAGCGAAGTTCGCTAGGTTCGCGAAGATGCGCGCCGTGAAGTCCGTGAGCAGTGCGAGGATGAACGGCGCAAAGAAGAGCAACGCGAGCGCCGACACGACGATTTTTGGGATGAAGGCGAGCGTCGGCTCTTGGATCTGCGTGACTGCCTGGAAAAGCGAGACCGTTAGCCCGACCACCATGCTCAGCAGCAGAACCGGCGCCGCAGCGATTAACGCCACGAAGATCGCCTGCTGCCCGATCGAGATGACGTCGCCGAAGCTCATGTGTGGAAACTCTGGAACAGCGCGCTCACGACCAGATCCCATCCGTCCACTAAGATGAAGATCAGCACCTTAAAAGGCAGCGAGATGATCACCGGCGGGATCATCATCATGCCCATCGAGAGCAGGATGCTCGCCGTCACCATGTCGATGATGATAAACGGAATGTAGATCGCAAAGCCGATCTCGAATGCCGTCTTCAGCTCGGAAAGCACGAACGCCGGAACGAGCAAGTAGGTCGGGACGTCTCTCTGAGCGGCCGGGCGCGGCTCTTTCGAGATCGAATAGAACAGCTGGATATCTTTTACGCGAGTCTGCTTGAACATGAACGCGCGCAGCGGCTGCGCCGCTCGATCGAGCGCAATCGACTGGCTGATCTTCTTCTGCACGTATGGTTGCACGGCGTTTGTGTTGATTTGCTTGATGACCGGATTCATTACGAAGAACGTAAGCAGCAGAGCGAGCCCCACCAGCACTTGGTTCGGCGGTGTCTGCTGTGTGCCCATGGCGGTGCGCACGAACGAAAGGACGACGATGATACGCGTGAACGACGTCACCATGACGAGCAGCGTCGGGGCGAGCGTGAGCACCGTGAGCAGCATCAGGATCTGGAGCGCGCCGACGACCTGCTGCGGATTGTTCGTCTGACCCAAACCAATGTTGATGTTGGGCACCGGAACCGTCGGGGCCGTCGGGGCGGTTTGTCCGAGCGCAAAAGCCGGGAGAACCCACAGCAGCGTAAACGCTAGCGCCGATGAAATAAGAAACGGCGCGTGCCGCGTCCACAGACCGCGCAAGACGCGCGTCACGCGGTCACGATTTTCCACGCAGCGATTTGACCATTTCCGCCAGAGACTTGCGTGTATCCGTGAAGATCGCACGCTGCGTTCCCAGCCAGTTCTCGACTTCCTCCGGCGGCAGCTCTACCAACGACGTCACGTGACCTTGACCGCCGCCGATCAAGTAATATTTCGTTCCGACCTTCACCACGTGGAGGGCCGCGTGTTGCGAGAGCATCGTCGATTCCAGCACGGTAACGAGACGGCGATCCGCCGAAGCCAAAATGCGCCCGCGCGCGAGGCCACGCACAACAGCGTAAAGGCCGCCGAGCAGCAGCGCGACGACCACTAGTGCCAGAACGTAGTTGAGCCAAAAGCCCGAGGACATCGAGAGCGGTTACAAACTCGTCTGCGGATTGAGTTCGCTGATCTTCACGGCATACTTGTCGTCGACCACCACGACCTCGCCGCGCGCAATCAAGATGTTATTCACGTAGAGATCGATCGGTTCGGCGGCCAGCTTATCGAGTTCGAAGACCGTCCCTGACTGCAACGAGACGACCTCTCGAAGCGGCATCACGGTCTTGCCAAGCACTGCGCTGATTTGCAGCGGCACGTCGTGAACCAAATCGAGATTGGCTTGCCCCGGCTGCGCCGTTCGCACCGGCGTGGGAGACATCGCGGTGTAGGCGACGTTTTGTGCGCTGGCTGCGGCAACGCTCGCGCTCTTCGCGGGAGCTGCGGCAGCGGGCTCGGCGCCGCGTCCTTTTTGAGACGGCGCTTCACCGGCGCCGGCACTGCTCAGGCCTAACTTCGAAAGCGTGATCGCGGCAAAGTCAATGCTAACGCGAGTGCGCAGCTCGTTGCCGACCTCGACGGTCCCGCTGTATGAAACGAATGGCGGCGGCGGGAGCAACGTTGCATCGCTGCATAGCGACGCATGAGAGCCTTCGGGGGACGTCCCAACTTGTTTGGCGAGATCCTCGACCATTGCCGTGGCAATTTGCGAAACCGTCTCGGATGCGATCGAGAGCTGCATCGGCCCCATTCCGGTGCCCTCGTCGCCTCCACCGAGCATCATTCCGACGATCTGCTGCATATCTGCCGTTGGAAAGCGTACGACCAGTTGTGCTCCGAGCGATGGCATCGTCGCGAGCGAAACCAATTCATCGCCGTCTGTGTGAATCGAACCGTCGTGGTCCTTTCGAACCGCCGGTCCAGCGGTCGCGGGCTGTTCCACCAGCCGGCCGAGCACCGTGCCGGCTGCTGCCAGCATCGACGCGGCGAGCTGCTCTGTATCGGGCATACGTTATTCGTCCTCGCTTGAAAGAACGTGTGAAACTTGGACGGTCAGTTGATCTTTGTTAACGCCCGGAAACACACGGAACTTCTCTTTTGCATTAACCATCGCCGAGAGCGGTTCGCTCGTGAACTTATCGAAGACGACGACGTCCCCTTCCTGCAACGCCACGAGATCGCGCAGCGAAACCATCGTTTGACCGAGCTCGATCTCAACTTGAACCGGTGCGCGCTCAACGTTTCGAGTCAGTTGCGCGACGTCTTCTTCGGTTAGGCCGCGACCGGCAATGATCGAAGGCGACCACTGAAACTCGGTGAGTTGTTGACCGATCGACTGCAGCACCAAGTACGGAAGGCAAAAGTTCATCACGCCGGCCATGTCTCCGATCTTCAGCTCCATCGAAACGTATGCTACGATCTGATCGAGCGGAATGATGCGCGGAATGAACTGCGGGTTGGAGTCGAGCGCTTCGATCTTCAGCGAGAGCGTCAGCAGATAGTTCCACGATTCGCGATAGCTGTTGAGCATGCGCGCCATGAAGCGTTGCATCAGCGTGCGCTCGATATCGGTGAGGTCGCGCAGCTTGTTCGGGAACCAACCCGGGCCGCCGAGCAAGCGGTCGATGATCGAGAAGACGAGATTGAGATCGACTTGGACGATGCCGCTTCCGGGCAGCGGATCCATCGAGAAAATCCCCAAGATCGACGGAATGCCGATCGACGCGATGAAATCGCCGTAGCTGATCTGCTCGATCGACACGATCGTGGCCTCGACACGCGTCCGCAAATACACCGAAAGCGAGTTGTTCAGCAGCCGCGTGAAGTTCTCGTGCAGCGTGCGCAGCGTCTGAAGCTGGTTGTTGGTGAATTTATCTAGGCGTTTGTTGAACCGGAAATCAAACGATTTGATTCTGCGGCCGTCGATCGCCTCGCGTGCGGCCGGCGCTGCGCCCTCTCCGGAAAGCTGATTGATGAGGGCATCAATCTCTTCTTGTGAAAGACTCGACATGCTTGCGCGTTATTGACCTTTCGCTGCGTTGGACGCGGAGCCACTAAGCAAGACAATGTCGACGCGGCGGTTGGCTTGTCGTTCCGCTGACGTGTTGTTGTGGTTTCGAGGGCGGTATTCGCCATAGCCTGCGGCGCTCACCCGCGATCCGGGGATTCCGTCGTGCTCCACCAGATACCGGGCGATGCCCACTGCGCGTGCGGCCGAGAGCTCCCAGTTGGTCGGATACTGCGCGGTCGAAATCGGCACGTTATCGGTGAAGCCCTCGACCGCGATCTGGTTGCCGTTCCGCTTGAGATAGGGCGCGATCTGATCGAGAATCCGTAGCGTCTGGGGACGCATTTGCGCGCTCCCGCTATCGTAATAGGACTTGTCGGATAGCAGTGAAACGACCAAGCCGCGCGCCTCGGCGTGCACCCGCACCTGCTGCTCGAGGCGGTTCTCCTTGACGTACTTCTCGAGCTCTTTCTGGATTGCGGGGATGCTGGAGCTGGACTCGAACGACTGCTCGCCGTTCGCGCCGCCGTTGGGCGGTTGATTGACCGACCACGGATTGTTGAATCCGGCCGAAAGGGACCTCGCGAACTCCTGGACCTTTACGCGGCTGATAGTCGACATCGCAAACAGAATGATGAACAGCGCCAACATGAGAGTAATCATGTCGGCGTAGGTCAGCAGCCAGCGCATCATGCCTGCGGTCTCGAGCCTTTCCTCGGATCGTTTTTGCCGCAGACTCGACTCGGCGGCGCGGGCGGCGCTCTTGATCGGTTGTGCCATGGAGAGTTACGTTTGGGCTTTCGTCATGCCGAAGATGCGGAATACCCCGGCTCGCCGGCAATCGCTCCGCCTTCTTCGATCTCGCTTTCGCGCTCGACGGGATCGATGAACGCCAGCAGCTTCTCTTCCAGTAGGCGCGGATTGTCGCCGGCCTGGATCGCCAGAATGCCTTCGATCATGATCTCGCGCATCAAGAGCAGCTGGCCGTTGCGCTCTTTGATTTTGGTGGCGATGGGCAGCCAGAGCAGATTGGCAAACATGATGCCGAAGAACGTCGCGACGAAGGCTTGCGCCGTAGCAATCCCGATCGTGCCCGTAATGTTCGTGCTATTGCCCATATCGGCAAGGCCTTTGAGCATGCCGATCAGGCCGAGCACCGTACCGATGATGCCGAGCGTCGGCGAGTAGCCGCCCAAGTTCATGAAAACCTGTTCCGATTTGGCGCCATGCTCCTGCGCGCTGCTGACTTCAGTCTCGAGCACCTTGCGGATGATCTCCGTATCGCGCCCGTCGATGACGAGCTGAATTCCTTTACGCATGAAATCATCATCGAGCGCTGCAGCCTCGTTTTCGAGCGCGAGCAGTCCTTCGCGGCGTGCTTTCTCGGCGAACGACACGAGCGTGGAGATCACATCGCGCTCGTGATAATCGACCTCGGAGAACGCCGTGCGAAAGCCGCCGAAGAACCCGCGCAAGAACGTGCGCAGCGGGAAGGAGGTTAGTGTTGCGCCGAGCGTGCCCCCCAAAATAAGGAAGATGGCCTCCCAGCGGCCGAAAATGATGTGCGGATCCGTACCGCCGATCCATCCGGCGATAAAAATCGCGCCGAACCCAAGTAAAAGGCCAACAATCGTTGCAACGTCCAAGGTTTCGCTCTCCGAAAAGGGTAGCTGCACGCCTTTACCGGGTATCGGCCGGGCTTATCCCAATATCAAGCCCATCGAAAAGCTTGCTTGCTCAGCCGGGTCCCGGTCCGTAAATCCTCCTCTTGAAGTCGACGATTTTTTGCTGAATTTCCGTCATCCGATCGCGCACGATGAGGCGATTGCCCGAGGTGAGCGTCACCACCGTGTCGGGCGTCTCCTCGATTTGCTCGATCAGGTCGCTGTTGACCATCACGGGATGGCCGTTGAGACGGGTCAATGCAATCACGCCGCTAGAGGTTCTCCGGGGGCGGCGAGCCTACCGGCTCGCCGCCCGGAACCCGTCCCACATCCATGTATGGACGGAAATGTCAGACGTTAATTCTGCGAGGCCTGTAGTCCGATGACCGTTTGCAGATTAGCGTCCGCGGTTTCGATTCCGCGCGAGTTCGCCTGGAAGGCGCGCTGCGCGATGATCAAGTTCGTGAACTCGGTGGCTAAGTTGACGTTGGACTCCTCCAAGTCACCAGCCTGAATCGAGCCGAACCGGCCGCTGTCGGCGGTACCGAGCTGCGCAAGCCCGGATGCCGCGGTTGCTGCGAACTGGTTGTCGCCGATTTGCTGGAGACCATCCTCGTTTTGGAACGTGGCGAGGGCAACTTGAGCCAGCGTCTTGGTTTGACCGTTGGTGAACGATCCGGTGATCGTTCCATCCTGTCCAACCGTGATGTTCGAGAGCGTACCGGCTGAGTAGCCGTCTTGACTGACGACCGTCGCACCCGAGGAGCCTTCGAGACTGCTGGTATCGTAATAGCCCATGGCGATCGCGCCGGGACTTGCCGTGTTGGTAGGAGCCTGCGCGGCGTTTCCGACACTGGGACCCCACTGCGTGATGTTGAGTTGATTGCCTTGCGCGATGCTGGCGGTCTGCCCCGCAGTGTGAAGATATGCTGCGTCGCCCGCGCCGATCGATTCGCCCGGGGCGACCGCGTCGATCGACGAGCTGTTGATGTACTGGCCGTTTTGATCGAAGTACACGTATCCGATCACGCCCGAAGAACCCGTGCCCGTCAATGCAGGCGTGACCGTTCCGTTCGCGGCGATGGTGGCGCCGTTGGCGATGGTTTCGAATTGCGTTCCATCCGTAAATGAAACGCTCACCGCCCATTCGGTCGCGGGCTTGACCGCAACGCCGGCGGAGTTCTCGACCGTGCTGGGCAGACCGTTCTCTGCCGACGTGACCGTGATCGTGTCGGTCGTCCCGGTTGCCGTCGTCGCCAGCGTGAACGTCGCTCCGCCGAGCGTAAGCGTTTGTCCCGCGGTTGCGATCTGCGTCGTGTTCGAAACCGAATCCGCAACCTCGTACGTGTTTGCCGACAGCGCGGTTATCGTGATCGTGTCGTTGTTGCTGGTGCCGGCCGCAACCGTCGGTTCTGCGCCGCTGGTAACCGCTGTGTTCGTCGACGCAGTTGTTGCCGCGATCGCACTCGGCGCCACCGGCGTGTACGTGATCGTTGCCTCGTGCGCATTACCGAGTGAGTCGTAGAGCGTGGTGGAGACGGTGACCGCCGCGCCGGGATTGGCCGATGCGCCGACCGCGTTCTGAAATGCCTGCGACCAGTTGGTTTGATCGAGATTGCCGCCGAGCGCAACGTCGAAGACGTCGTCGTTGTTCGACGGTCCGACCTTCACGCCCGATCCGGTCGCAGTCGCCTGCTCTTGCAGACCGATCGGGATCGTGATAGCACCGGGCGTACCGGTGTTTTGCACTTGACCGGCGCTGTTGGCCATGTAGCCCATGACTGCGAGGCCGGTGTCGGTGCTGTAGAATAGCCCGTTCGAGTTGAGTGAGAACGCACCGTCGCGCGTGTAGGTCGGCGAAGCCGTTCCGCTCGGATTGTTGAGGATGAAGAATCCGTCGCCGTTGAGCGCGAGATCGGTGTTGATCCCGGTTGTCTCCATGCCGCCTTGAGCGAACTCGGTGTCGATCGAGCCGACTTGAACGCCCAGGCCCATGTCCTCGGGGTTAACGCCTCCGCTGGTGGTCGTGGGCCCTGAGGGCGAGCCGATCTGTTGGTAGAACTGGTCGGCGAACGTCATGCGCTGGGCTTTGAAGCCCACGGTTCCGGTATTCGCGATGTTGTTGGAGATCATGTCGATCCAGCTTTGATAAGCGTCCAGACCGGAGATCCCCGTGTAGAGTGAATCGAAAGCCATTGTTGACCTCATTTGGAATCCGCGACGCTTCTGTCCATCCACGTCGCGGCCGAGGCTCCGCATGCGGTCCGCCTCGGTGGAGTGCCGTTAAATAATTGCCGCCGAATCGATGTTGGTAAAGACGTTTTCTCTCATCGAGTCGGAGTCGACCGCGGTGATGACGGTCCGGTTCTTGATGCTCACCACCATCGCCACGTCGCGCACGATGAAGAGCGAGTTTTTCGCCCCTTTCGCCGCGGCTTTGTCGGCCATCGCGTTCATCTTGTTTACGTCGTCCGACGTGAGGCTGATGTTGCGCGACTGCAGACGCTGCATGGCGTGCGCCGAGAATCGGAGCGGTTCGCTCGACGTCGCGCTCGCGGCCTGCGCCGAAGCCGCGACGTTTTCGAGTACCGAACGAAAGCTCGGCGACGAAGTCGGTGGAATCTCGACGGGTTGGCCGACCGGACGTGCCGCGGGTCCCGGTATGATTCCCGGTTGTTGTATGCGGCTGATCTCGTTCGAATCCACGTCGTTACGTCCCCGAGCCCGTTACGGACGAGGCGTTGCCGATGCCCACGATTTGACTCGTGGAGAAAAGCAGCGGATTGCCGCTGCCATCCGTGATCGTCTGTCCGGACGAATTCGTCATCGTGAAGTACGGCGTGCCATTTTGCACGTCGATCGATTGGATGACGCCGGTCACGGTCGAAGAGCTCGAGGAGCTCGAGCTGGTTCCGGTGTTGACCGTTGCCGCCTTACCGATCAGTGAAGCGGCTTGCAACACGCCGAAGTTGCTTTGGAACGCCTGGAACGCCGAGGTCAATTGCTGCTGGTATTGCAGCTCAGACATCTGGGCGAGCTGGGTAACCGATTCCGTCGCATCCTGCGGATTGTCCGGGTCCTGGTTTTGCAACTCTGTCGTCAGCAGTTGCAGAAACGCGTTTGGACCCAGAGAGTTGTCTGGGGTCGTCGTGGTAGCGGTCGCCGAAGTGGTCGGCGTAACGCTTGTTACCGTTGACATAGTTCCTCCTACGCGAGGTAGTTAAAGAGCGCAAGTTTCGAATCGCCGAGAATTTGCGGTCCAAGACTCGAGCTTTCCGCGGTTTGGGAAGACGCATCGCCGTTTGCTAGTTCGTGCACGGTGAAGCGCCGGCCGAAGCCCGCGGTGCGGTCCTTGCTTTGATCGTTACCCGCGTCGCCTCCGGAAACGTCGACCGAGAAACCCGAAAGGGTCAGCCCGGCTTCCGAAAGAGAGCGCGCGAGTTCCTGATGGTTGGCAACGAGCGCAGTGCGCACGTCGGCGCTTTGAGCGACGACGCTTGCGTTGACTTGACTTCCCGACACGGTAAGACGCATGGTCACCTGGCCCAAATTCTCGGGCTGCAGCTGGAGCCGAATCTCCGAGGTCCCCTGCTGCGCGGTGCGCATTGCCATGCTCGAGACCATCTGTTCGATGACTGAACTGACGTCGACCGGCGCGCTTTGCCCTTGACCGCTCTGCAAAGCGTTTTGCACTTGCGAGAAGAGGCTCTGGGCCGCCGGAGGCGTTGCGAGGCTTGCTACATTTGAGGACGTTGCTTGTGCTGGGTCCCCGTCGAATGCATGGCCCGCATTACCGCCGGCTCCGGCATTACCGGACGAAGATCCCGAAATCGCGCCCGTGCCGCTCGCTTCGCTCAGAATCGCGGCAAAACGCGCTGCGATATCCGATGGAGAGAGCGACGAGGTTCCCGCGCTGCCGGCATCAGATGCGGCAACGTACGAACCGTTGATCTGCGCGTCGGCGCCGGCGGCACGCACGAGCATTCGTGCGAGCAGGTCGGGCGCATTCGACATCGAGATCGAGGTGGTTTGCGATGTGAGGACCGCGCTCGCGTTGGATTGTGCCGGCAACCCCGACGATGACGGTGCGCCCGTTTGCGCGTCCGTGGTTGACGTCGTCTGCGTTGCAATCTGTGCGAGTGCCGCCGTTGTCGCTGCGGCGCCGCTCGGCGCGTGCAGCGGGGATGCCGCCGCGGAAGTGCTGCCCGCGCCGGCCGGGGCGCTAAGCGCCGCGACTACCGAGGCTAGGACAGAACGTGCAACCGCCGATGCATCGAGCGCGCTCGACGTACCGGTGGTCTTCTGCTGGGCCGGGAGTTCTTTCGCTGAGTTAGCGTCCAAGAGGTTTCCCGAGAATTCGCTCTGCTGCCCTAATCCGTTTTGCGCATCCCTCGCGAGTGACTCGACCAGTTTTTGTAATCGGGCTGCGAGGGCGGCCGCTTGTTTCGCGGCGGTGCCCGGCGGCGCATTACTCGGTGGGGAGAGTGCATTCGCGATCGTTTTTGTGATGGTACTGCGAAGTCGATCGAGATCGCCGGAGCTGTACTTGCCGGTCAGCAGTTTGGCTGCCGACGAGCCGACGCTTTGCGAGATTCGATCGACGATCGTTGCCATCGGCGTTCCGTTTTGCAAGAGCGACCGCAGTTGTGCGATCGGATCCGCATTCGCCGTTGCCGGCTGCGCGGGAGTTTTGCCGAGCAAGCTCGCGAACGCATTGTTCGCCGCGGCTTGGAACAAGGAAGCCGTCTTGATGCCTTTTCCCTTGCCGCCTTTGCCGCCTATGGACCTCGCGCTCACTGCCGATCCCGCGCGTGCGGTAACGGCCGGTAGCGCCGATGAGATTGAAATCATGCTTACTTCATTCACCTCCTTTCCAATACGAAAAGTCGAGAGCGCGCCTGGACGCCCTCATTTTGGTGTTCGGCACCCCGCAGGGGAACCTTAATCGACGGTTTGCTTGGTTGGGACGGCCGCGAGCGCGAGCATCGTTTGGAGCATCCGCGCCCCATGCTCGCTCAGGACGGACTCGGGATGGAATTGAACCGCGTGAACCGGTAGGCTGCGGTGAGAAATGCCTTGGACGACCCCGTCGCCGCTTCTGGCGCTGACGTGGATGGACTCCGGCAAGCTCCCAGGATCGAGGCAGAGGGAGTGGTAGCGGGTCGCAGTCAGCGGAGAGGGCAACCCGGCGAAGACCCCACTTCCATCGTGCTCGATCCGGCTGGTCTTGCCGTGCATGAGCTCCGGGGCGTGGGTAACGCGTGCGCCCAGGGCTTCTCCGATCGCCTGGAGGCCGAGGCAGACCCCAAACACGGGCAGTCCGCGCTCGATCGCTGAACGCAGCACGCCCATCATCTGCGGCTGCTGCGACGGATTGCCCGGCCCGGGTCCTATGACCAGCATCCGGTAACGCTCGAGAAGTTCGGGGCGAAGCGCCGGATCGTCGTTCAGGATCACGTCGGGCGCCGCTCCCTGAGCGGCGAGCAGATGCACCACGTTATACGTAAAGCTGTCGTAGTTGTCGACGAAAAGCACGCGCGAGCTCATGTCGTAACCCCCAGCACCTCCCGAGCGATGCGCGTTTTGTGCAGGACTTCTTCGTATTCGGCAACCGGATCGCTATCGGCGACGATCCCTGCCGAGGCCTGCCAATACGCGCGGCCGTTCTGCACGTGAATGCTGCGCAGCGTTATGCACGAATCAAAGTCTCCGCCGAATGCCCAGCGCCCGACGCTGCCGGCGTAAAAACCGCGCGTGACCGGTTCGAGTTCGTCGATAATCTGCATCGCGCGCACCTTCGGCGTTCGCGTCACGGTGCCCGCCGGGAATCCCGCTCGAAAAAGATCCAGTCCGTCACAATCCGCGCGCAGCGTGCCGGCGAGATCGGAAACGATGTGCATCACGTGACTGTAGCGCTCGATTTGCAGCAGTTCATCGACCGTCACCGACCCGTATTCACAAACCATGCCGAGATCGTTGCGGCCGAGATCGACCAGCATGACGTGCTCAGCGCGTTCTTTCTCGTTTGCAAGCAGCTCGTGCGCGAGCGCAGCGTCGTCTTCATCCGTCGCGCCGCGCGAGCGTGTGCCCGCAAGTGGACGAATTCGCGCTTTGCGTCCCTCCAGGCGAACCAGAAATTCGGGCGAGGCTCCGAGTAACGTTCCGTACGGCGAATCGACGTAGAACATGTAGGGCGAGGGGTTACGCCGCCGCAGCCCACGGTACAGGTCGAACGGATCGCCATCCAATCCGGCGCCGAAGCGGATGCCGAGTTGCAGCTGATAGACGTCACCGTCGTAGATGTGCCGCTTCACGCGAGCCACGCGTTCGAGATAGGTCTCCCGATTCATCGACGCGCTCGGCGCGTCCCCCGCGCGCACCGAACGTAGTTGCGGAGGTGCTTGTGAGAACAAACGCGTCAGATATGCATCCAGCCTGGAGTCGACGCCGGATTCATCGTTCCCGCAGCCCCACAGGACCAGTGAATGCGTGAGATGATCGAAGATAAGCCAAGTGGCGGGTACAGCTACGTATGCAGCCGGAATCACCGGTACGTCGGGCGCGCGCTCGCGCAAGCGCGCGAACGGACGGGCCGCATCGTACGAGAACGCTACGAGCGCGCCGCCCCAGCCGGCCGGATCTTCTTGTGGGCGATGAGCGTCGATGAAAGCGCGCACGCGATCGAGAAGATCTCGATCCGCGCCGAATGATTCGGCGGCGAGATAGTCGAGCCCGAGAAACGAATAGCGCGAGATCTTTCCGCCGTGTTCAACGCTTTCGAGCAGGCACGAAGCGCCAGGGGTCGCGAGCGCAAGATACGCTCCGATCGGCGTGAGAACGTCAGCGGGGAGCGTGCGCGTCCGTACGATCACGAGACGCGCCGACTACCGCCTGAGTTCGGGATTCTCCTGCGTTAGTTGTGCAGCGTAGCCGGCCGGCAACGCGTCGAGGATTGCGCCCACCGCGTCGGGTGACATCAGCGCAAGGACGCGCGCGACGTACGGCACCGGCAATTTTTGCATGACCTTCGCCGCATTCTCTGGTTCCATGTTGGCCCAATAGTTGGCCGTGCGGCGCATGTCTTGGGTCGCTCCCGACGCGAGATCTCCCGCCGCCGGCGATGCGCCCGCCGCCGGCGCGGCGGCTGCAGAGACCGCCCCCGTTTGCGGAGCCGCAGGCATAACGCTCCCCACGCCCCGCGCGCTGGCGGCTTGGCCTTGCAGCTGTGAGATCTGCGCATTCAGATTGGAGATTTGCTTGTCTTTGGCCGCGCTCTGCGATTGCAGGCTTGCGATCTGCGCCTGCAACTGTACGATTTGCCGATTGCGATCGGTCAAGAGTTGATTTTGCGCAGCAAAATGAAACGGCGCCGCGACCGAGTTGAACGTCGATCCGGCGTCCTGCCAGAGCGGCGCCATCGGTCCGCCGGCGATGACGCTGCGTGAAGGCTGCCAGCTTATTGCGAAGATCACGAGCCCAATCGCAATGACCGGCAAGATGAATCGCTTCCACGGAAACGGCTTGCGCCTACGGCGAGTGACGATCACGGCGTACCTCCTACGTGCTGGCGCGCCCAGCGGCGCGCGTTACCGTCGTCGAGCTCCTTCTGCTCGATGAGCTGTTCTTCAACGACGAACGCCTCACGCCGCCGTTCTTTGAGTTTCTCGACGATCTTCTTCTCTTTGCTGGCGGCGAGCAGGTCTGCGCGCGCGCGATCCAAGGCGACGCGCCGCTCGGCTACGACGTGGATCTGCGCAACGGTGCAGCGATCGAGAAACTGCAAATGCGCGTAAATGCTTTGAAGCTCGCCCGTCTGCAATTCGCTGTGACGGCTGCGCAGCAACTCCGCATGCCGCCTGAACTCGTCGTTCAAGCGATTCAACTCCCGTTGTGCCTCGTCGTGCGCGCGCTTGCGCTCCGCGACGATCAGCTGCCTGCGGTCTTCGATGCGTTTGCGATGATCGAGGACTGGCTGCAGCCGAAATTTGAATTTCTTCACGTGACGCTCATCAATTTGGCGAGTGTCTGCTCGTAGGAACTGGTTTCATAAATACCCTGCCGCAGAAAGTGGCGCACGCCTTCGATCTTGGAGAGCGCCAGATCGACGCGCGGATTGCTGCCGGGGACGTAGGCACCGATGTTGATCAGATCCTCGGCATCTTTGTAGGTTGCTAGCATGTCGCGGATAGCGGAAGCCGCCGAATATTGGTTGGCATCCACGACGTCAGGCATCACGCGGCTAACGCTTTGCAGCACGTCGATGGCCGGATAGTGGTTGGCGGCGGCTAGCTGGCGCGATAGCACGATGTGACCGTCGAGAATCGAGCGCACCGCGTCCGCAACCGGTTCGTTCATATCGTCGCCGTCGACCAGGACCGAGAAGAGGCCGGTGATCGTGCCGTTCTCCGAGGTGCCGGCACGTTCGAGGAGTTTGGGCAGCAGTGCGAAGACCGACGGCGTATAGCCTCGCGTGGTCGTCGGCTCCCCGATCGCCAGGCCGACCTCGCGCTGCGCCATCGCAAAACGCGTGACCGAGTCCATCATGAACATGACGTCGAGGCCTTGGTCGCGGAAGTACTCGGCGATCGTCATCGCCACGAAAGCCGCTTTGATGCGAACGAGCGCGGGCTGGTCGCTGGTGGAAACGACGACCACGCTGCGCCGCAGACCCTCTTCGCCCAAGTCGCGGTCGATGAAATCGCGGACTTCTTTGCCGCGCTCGCCCACGAGCGCGATCACGTTGACGTCGGCAGCGGTATTGCGAGCTATCATGCCCAGAATCGTCGATTTGCCCACGCCCGATCCCGCAAAGATTCCGACGCGCTGGCCTTTTCCGCAGGTCAGCATCCCGTCGATGGCGCGAATGCCCAGCGCCAACGGTTCGGTGACGCGGGGTCGTGAAAGCGGTGGCGGCGGAGCAGCCGTGACGACTTGGCGGTTCTCCGCGACGATCGTTCCCTTGCCGTCGATCGGGCGTCCGAGACCGCTGAGCACGCGTCCCAAGAGATGGTCGGTAACGCCGATTTCAAGCGGCGCGTTGTGCGCAACCACATCGCTTCCCGCGCCGATACCCATCAGCTCGCCCAGCGGCATGATCAACACTTTATTGTCACGGAAGCCGACGACTTCGGCCAACACCGGCTCGGCGGTTCGTTTATAGGAGATATCGCAGGTTTCGCCGATGGCCATGTTGGGACCCAGACTCTCGATCACGACGCCGATCACTTGGCGGACCTTGCCGTACTGTTTCACTAAATCTGCGCCGTGGAGCGCTTCGATGTACGGTTCGGCGCTAAAAATAGGTGTCTCCATGGACTCGGGTCTTCTTTAGCTGGCTTGGGCCGGCGGACTGAGAACCTCTTCGTCTCCCAGAGCGATCTCTTCTTCGGTAATGATTGCGCGGCGCGCTTCGCGAAGCAGCGTGCCGACCTTCGAATCGATCGTTCCCGAATCGGTTTCGACGATGACGCCGCCGCGATCGACGCGCTGATCTTCGACGATGCGCAGGTGCTCCACGTCGCTCGCGGATACGACATCATCGCGATGCTGGCGAATGCTATCCATGTCGGCAGGATTCACGCGCAGCGTTACGACCTCGCGGCTTACCAAACGCGTGAGCGCCTGACGGACGTTGTCGACGACGACATTCGGGTTGGTGACGAGTTCGCCGTGGATGATGCGCTCCGCGATCGCCATCGCCAGACGTACGAGCTCCGGTTCGGCTGCGGCGACGACTTCCGCCCGCTGGACGCGGATGCTTTCGATGAGCTCGCGAATCGTCGCGATCACCGGCGCAAGTTCTTCCTCTCCAGCCGCTTTGCCGTCGGCGTAGCCGTGCTCGCGCCCGGCGGCGCGGGCTTCTTCTTCGATTTCCGCTACGCGCGCCTGGGCTTGCGAAACCAATGAGAGCGCCGTGCTTTCAGCCGTACGAATCAGGCGTTCGGCATCGCTCGCGGCACGGTCGACAATCGCCTCCGCCTCGGCGCGAAGCGCATCCCAATCGACACGGCCATCGGCGCTCGGCACGCGTTCGGCGTTTGACGCATAGCTCTGCTCGTTGGCAAAGACAGGTGTGCCGAATCCGTAGTTCGGTTCACCGAATACATCGATCGCCTCGCCGTTTGCGGACGGGACCTCGACCACATACGCCTGATCGGCAATCCGCGCCGACTTAACAATCCTACCCATTCGTACTCCGTACGAATGGGACCCCGAGTGTTTTAACCGGCGCTTCGCTACGCTGCGCGCCCCCCAGCGGCGTACTCCGTACGAATGGGACCCCGAGAGTTTTAAACGGCGCTTCGCTACGCTGCGCGCCCCCCATCGGCAAAGCCGCTGGGGCCCCCAGCGGCGTACTCCGTACGAATGGGACCCCGAGTGTTTTAACCGGCGCTTCGCTACGCTGCGCGCCCCCCAGCGGCGTACTCCGTACGAATGGGACCCCGAGA
>Ga0153924_1000363_pt1 | contig 29092 bp, 30 predicted proteins | sample TSNJ008MetaG_FD_104709 | JGI IMG/M metagenome (GOLD analysis project Ga0153924, IMG submission 104709) | Attine ant fungus gardens microbial communities from New Jersey, USA - TSNJ008 MetaG | ecosystem: Host-associated > Fungi > Mycelium > Unclassified | place: USA: New Jersey, Wharton State...
GAGTTTGCCTGCGCGCTAATTGAGTCGACTGCATCCGGCCTCGAAACCTGGAGAAATCATCGGCTGCAATTCACAAATTCACAATGGTACTTCCTCCATGAGTGTAATCCAAATCATCATATCTCACGATAGCAACTAGAGCTCGCTTGAATACTGCCCATTCGTCCGAGAAAAAAGTGTGTATCGCGTTTAGGTGAGCATACATGGAAAGTTGGCAAATATTTATCTATTGTACAAGATGATTTAACAGATTCGTGACAAACAAGTACCCTGATTGCGCCCTCATCCCAAGTTCGAACAGTAGAGACGGGGCTACCTTGTTCATTACGCTGGTCCTCTTGTCATTGAAGGATTAAACGGGGGTGTGCGTCTCGTAGAGTCCTCTGAGAGGATTCTGAAGACGCTGGTGAGATCGAACGGATATCTCTTCTGTGTCAGCGCATAGTGACAGAGAGCATACAACAAAGCAAAGGCAATCACGTCCACCACAATTGTGGCAATAAACAACCCTTTGGAAGTTGTCAAAGCCAGTCGTTGTTCCTCCCCTAAACCAAGAACAGACGTCGAGTCAAAGGCGGGATTAGTGTTTGTTCCAACCTTGCGGTACCCGTCGATGAATGCTTTCGCTGCAGAGCTCATGAACTCGTCAACCTTCCCGTTGATCAATAAGACGTCCAAAGGTGCCATGTTCTGCGCATTGTTCCAGTCAATGGAGCTATTGGTCATAAACATATCTGCAGCGATATTGTTGACCAAGTTGAACACCTCGAAAAATTCAAGTTCAACAAGTGCATCCTGGAATGCATTTGAGAAGATAAGGTTTGCTGCAGTGGAGGGGAAACTGCCATCAGGTGGCTGTCCCGAAGATACGACACTGACAGTCCCATCAGTTTCTAGACGAACACGGCCACCAGATATTTGAGGTTGTGCGTCGCACAAAAGAACACTGGCAAGAGGACCAACAGGGTTGATATCCGACGCTCTGGTGACGCCAACACCTTGTTCCACGAAAGTGGCGGGTAAATTATCCAGATTAATTGCAAATCGTGCTCTTGGAAGCGTAGTGCTATTGAAAAAAGAGGAATTTCCCCCGATGAATAAGTAAGCACTAGTACTTGTGTTCATCATGATAAGAGTGTTGGCAAGAGAGAGGGGGCTAATACTAGAGCCTGAAAAAAGTAGTGTCGTCAGAACATCCCATCGTTTGCCTATCATGGAGCATACCTGGTCTTGTCTGTACCTGACCACCAAGGATGAGATCAGTACTCCAGATTTTCCCTGCAGCAGAGATGGATAGGCCTAATACGCCTGATGCGTTGACGATGGATGGGGCTTCCCAACGACAATTGTGGTGAAATTCAACGATGTCAGTATTGTACTCTAGTGTTTCATTGAATTTGTCACGGGGCGGTGGTACAGACATCAGTGTGTTTGCGGGAAGCTTGAACCCAAATGGGGTAAGTTCAATCTTTTCAAGTCGAACAATGAGATTGGCACGTTCCATGGTGGTAAAAAATTGTTGGAAGTTGTTATTGTCTATTTGAGAGACCTGTCTAGCAACAGGAACAGTAGTCGGAACGGAGATGATTGTTGTAGAGGCGTTGATAGTCCCAGGTGCAAGCTGGGTGAGCGCCATAAAGGCTAGTGAGGCTAAGAAAGCCAGCTTGAATGTGCCACTGGCATGCTTTGTCATGATGTGGAAGATACGGTCGAGCACTCCGGAGGTGACAGTAGAAACTCTGTCAGTGGTACCTGGAACGATATTTGCAAGTTGTACCGACCACTCTCGACTGAAAGCATCAGCGAGGATGTGTCCACCAGCAAGAACAGCCAGACTATGCCACACGATAAAGACGACCGTAAAACCACCTTTGACTTCGGAATCGCTGAATCTGAGGAGGATATTGAGGGGTATCGGCTTGGCTAGGCAAACGGCAGCTAGGATGATAAAGCCAATCTCGATAAGGCAGAATAGGAATAGACGTAGGCGAAAAATGGTTCGAGTTTTTGGACTGATATTGGCTCGTGTCCCTGCTTTGATATTGGACGAAGAAGACTCTCCCTTATCAAAGACTGGGCTCGCAGGTCCAGCAGATGTAGAGATGTTGCTCATGATGGGGGAAAAGGCAGGATGAAAATCCACGGGAAGCCATCACTGTTCAAGGTCCTAACCATATATCTGGTTTCTTGTTCTGTGAAGAGACTTAACGCCATGTGGAATAGATATATCAGATTTAGAAGACCAGTGTTCGCTGTGATAACGTGAAGTCACATCTTCTTCAAATCAATCGATATCCCAGGAAGTTATTCTACTAGGAGAATTCCTTGAGGGATTCAGTCCACCACCTGATTGATTACGAAAGGCAGGAGAAGTACGTGCCAAAAAATTGGGCATCCGAGAGTTATAAGCTAAGCTGAATTGGGAACCCTTTTTATTCTGAAGCCATTCTAGTGAATTGTATCTGTCATTCAAGAATGATGTGAGAGGTCAGCAGTTAGATGGGGACTGATCGAATCATAGAACTGTTTCCAGATAGATGTTCGTCTGCATCACGAATGTTGGAAGCCCATCCGCAAAAGTGGTAGGAACGTCATTTGGAAAGACCACTCCTGGCGTAAATCCTTCGATATTCCGGAAGAAAACGGGAAATTCAGTACGACAATCAGGTGTGGTCAAAGACATGACCACACATGTTCGGGCATCGTGGGGAGTACGGTCTTAATATCGGTGTCAGAAGCTGATGCCAATCGGATGTTGATGCCATGTAGGCGCCTGTGACGAGTCACAAATATTTTGCCCCTAGACCTGACAAGCCCTTCATGGATGCTCTGTCGGGAGAGAGAGAAATAAAATTCTGTATTTGTATACCGCAACAAGCAAGTGCTAAGACGCGGTTGGTAAGATACAGAGCGATACACTACTGACTTCACCCGAGCTTCAGGGAGGTAGGCTGGTTGTTCCAAGTTGGGTGTGAATGTTGGCGGTGAAGTAGTTGGGTCCTCTGTGGGGTGATATGGGTTGGGAATGGATGAAAAGAAATCGGTGTGTTTACAGGAAGCTTGAACCCAAGTGGATGATTTCAGTCTTTTCAGTGAGATTGGCACATGTTGAGGAAATAAAAAACTGTTGGAAGTTGCCATTATCTATTTGGGAAACCTGTCTAGCAACAATAACAGTAATCAAAATGGAGATGATTGTTGTAGCAGCACTGATCGTCCCAAGCGCAAGTTGGATAAGTGCCATAAGAGTTCGACATCGCATTGGCATGGTTTGTCAAGATGTGTAGGGTACGGTCGAGCATCCTGGAGCTCACAGCAGACACACTGTTGGTGGTCCTGGGAGTTTTCTGATTGCATAGACCGCTCTCGATTGAAAGCATCAGGGGGATGTGTACACCGGCAAGAACAGCCAAGCTATGCCACACAACGAAGACGACTATGAGGTCACTTTTTGGAGTCGCTAAATCTGAGTGTGATGGGTAATGGTCTGGCTAAACACACAGAGGCTAAAATGATAAACCCAGCTTCAGACGGATGCGAAGATTGACCGGAATCTTGTCACTGACGACGAGCTGTGGTTCAGGAGAGGTGCTGCATGAATCATGTTCATCATCATTGCTCGCGAGATTTGCTAATCCAATGGATTGCAATTCAGGTGTTGAGATATGGTTCATAATGAGGGCAGACAACAGTCGAACATCCAGGTTATACGTCCTGAGATAATCGTCGAAGACCCTGCATCACATGTCAAGCATGTATCCAAGAATGATACGAACAGAATCGTGGTTAATTGGAAAGATTGGCTCTCCTCTCTAAAGCTCCGCATATCTCCATGCTCTCAGGAGAAAAGGAGAGATGTTTGGACCGAAGGTCCGTTCTCAGGGGTCAAAATAACAATACACCCTTCCAAGGATATCTTGTAGGTGCAGTACAGTATCTTGGTAATCTTTGCGTTCAAACAAAGCTTTAACTCGCCGCAAATAGCCAGTTCATATGGCACGTGAACACTTAAGCATTGAAAGTTGTTCCAAGTTGAAGTTAAAATTGCTATAGTTAAATTCCTAATCTGGAAGTTCAACGATAGAATAAATAGAATTGCAGGAAAGAAACATTTAGAATAGATAGTGGAAAGAAAAGTGGCGGCCGTTCAAGCCACTGACTTGACAGTTGGCGAATGCCAATGAAAGAGTAGAAATGATTCAGAACATTTCCTGAGTCACATTGTTATGAGCCTCTTGAGACCATCTCAGTGAACCATATGGTGTGGAAGACACCGACTGAGAGAAGGAGCCGAAAAAAGAGCAGGGTCACATGATGTCGGCCGAGGGCCAATCGGACATAGCGCTTGTTGAGTCAAGTGAAAAAAGTATGTGATGATTGGTACTTTCCATCTTTCTCTCATCCTCTCTGACCTTGTCAGTTGTCGCCGAGTGAGATAGCGCCGACAATGGCTCTCTCGACTCGGATCCGTGTACCAGCCAGCCAAAAGAACCCGGCGAATTTCTTTGTTCGCTGTCGTTCAACCTCCGCAATTGTTAGTTCGTCCATCGTTGACGCAAAATCAAGAGTGCGTGAACACGCACGCCAGATTAGTCGTTCCTCAGTTGCAAAAGCCACACCTACCCCTTCTGTGTATGTTGGCGCTTTCCATCTTCTTTTCAACATCCAGCTGACCCCTAATCAGCCGTCCCAATCCTACACCAAGCTTTCAACAGATCCCTACGCCAAACAATGTCCCTGCACCATCTACCATCAACAGACCAGGACTAGCTCCCAATGCTCCACTAGATTTCACCTTTGTTGGGCTATCTGGTGGTCAGATTTTTCACGAGATGATGCTTCGACATGGCGTTAAACATATCTTTGGTTACCCTGGAGGCGCTATTCTTCCCGTATTTGATGCCATCTATAAGTCCCCTCATTTTGATTTTATCCTTCCTCGCCATGAGCAAGGAGCTGGTCATATGGCAGAGGGCTACGCTCGTGTATCAGGAAGACCTGGCGTTGTCCTTGTGACATCCGGGCCCGGCGCTACCAACGTGATAACCCCTCTGCAGGATGCCCTAAGTGATGGCATCCCTTTGGTCGTGTTTAGTGGCCAAGTAGCAACTTCTGCAATTGGTTCCGATGCATTCCAAGAGGCCGATGTCGTTGGCATATCCCGTAGTTGCACCAAATGGAACGTAATGGTCAAGGATATTGCTGAGCTGCCTCGTCGCATCAATGAAGCGTTTAAAATCGCTACTTCAGGTCGACCTGGGCCTGTCCTGGTAGATCTCCCTAAAGATGTCACTGCGGGCATTCTTCGGACACCTCTACCCTTTAGAGCCACCACTCCTGGCATTAACCTCGGCCTCCCTTCCAATCCTTTACAAATGCTTGAACTGCCGACAGACATCCAGCTCACCAAGCAAGCTGCCGCTTTAATTAATCGAGCTGAGAAGCCAGTAATCTACGCTGGCAACGGCATCCTTGCCTCTGTAGCAGGTCCAAGACTGCTCAAGGAGTTGGCAGAGAAAGGGAATATCCCCGTTTGTACTACTCTGCAAGGTCTTGGCGCCTTCGACGAGTCCAATCCTCTCTCCCTGCACATGCTCGGTATGCATGGTAGTGCATACGCCAATCTTGCCATGCAACAAGCCGATGTGATAATCGCTCTTGGTGGTCGTTTCGACGATCGTGTGACTGGTAAAGTAGACCAGTTTGCACCTGCAGCACGTGCCGCTGCCGCTCAAGGTCGCGGTGGTATCATTCACTTCGAGATTCAGCCAAAGAACGTTAACAAGGTCGTTAATGCCTCCATTCCGATCTTGGGCGATGTGACAACGAATTTAGCTGCCCTTGTGCCTATGATCGAGAATCGACCCCGAGAATCATGGTTGAAGGATATTCAACGATGGAAGGTTGCTTATCCATTTGTATTTGAGAAAAGCACAAAGGGTCAGCGGATGAAACCTCAAGAGGTCATCGAGGAGTTGGATAAACAGTGTGCGCATAATAAGGATGAGGTGATTGTGGCTACAGGTGTTGGACAGCATCAGATGTGGGCTGCCCAGCATTTTAGATGGAAGCATCCAAGGTCAATGGTTACTTCCGGTGGACTGGGTGTAAGGTTCTCCTATACCTTTGAATGAGCCGCATTCTGAATAGTTGGCGATTCTAGACCATGGGCTTCGGTCTGCCTGCCGCAGTTGGTGCCAAAGTCGCTGCTCCTAATAAGATTGTTGTCGATATTGATGGTGATGCTTCGTTCAGCATGACCGCTATGGAGCTTGCCACTGCGTCTCAATATAACATTGGTGTCAAGGTTCTTATTCTCAACAATGAATTCCAGGGCATGGTTTTACAATGGCAGGGTAAGTTTTTGCCTTGCTTTTACTTGTCCACCTTTATTGTAGTTCGTCCCTCGCAAAATATGTATGTTTATCTTTCTCTCTTAGATCTCTTTTACGAACGCCGATACTCGCACACCGAAATGGCGAATCCCGACTTTGTTAAACTGGCCGAAGCGATGGGTGTCCACGCTATCCGGTGCCATACTGCTGAAGAACTGCCTGCCAAGATGAAGGAATTTTTGGAGTACGATAATAACAAGCCCGTGGTCATGGAGTGTGTTGTAGAGAAGAACGAGCATGTGTTTCCGATGGTCGGTGTCTGCCGAGCGATCAGCTGTTTGGTGATCACTGATAGTACCATAGGTTGCGGCTGGAAAGGCTCTACATGAGTACATCCTCCATCCTATGTTGACAAACAAAAAGGCATAAACACCAAGGACATACCATGTTACATGCCCCGTCCCTCATCCCCACGTCTAAGTCCTTCCAATCATATCCTTGATCCGCCAAAAGTCAGTTAAAAGGTCGAAATTGTTTCAACACTATCTGTTTGCATTCAATCAAAAAGAAGGAATTTTGGCATACGTTGATCTGACTCCATCTTTGCTACTGCTGAATTTTATCCATTCATCATCACTTATCGTGAATTTTTTTCTGCTTAGATATTTTTCTTTTCTCTTCGGGCTCACCGTATCTTCTTACGTTATGCATTCATCTGCGTGGTTGTACAGTATCTTTTGGATCGCATTTGTTATTCTATGTGCCAAGATTTAACATAAAATCAGTATCAGGCATCAAAATATCTCACAACCTGCCTGTCACGGTGACTTGGTGCGACATTTGCCTCAATGAGGTTTCTTACAGCCCTAAAGTGTAGTTTTCAAATTTCCGAATTATGGCAAACGTACTACATTTTTTATTATGTTATTTTTCGATATCTAATGTAGGGATTGAAAGCTCAGAGTTGCTGGCCACTCCTTGAAGATGACAATATTTCACTTGTGTCTAAGATGGATTTTTTATTGTTTAATGGCATATCCGAGACCGAAATGACTGCAGGCGGCAGCCAAGTTTTTGGATTGAAGGAAGGAATTACTAAGAATCTGGGACGAACTGATATCCTCTTTCCCTCTGTACGGCGTTAAATTCTAATTTCAGCAATTCCTTCCCCTCCGCATCTTTGAGTGCACATGACACGTTGTCTCCTGGTTGGACAGGGCCAACACCAGAGGGTGTACCGGTCAATAACAGGTCACCTTCCTGTTTTCCAAAAGTTTATTGTTAGTTGTGGGGAATTGATAAGAAAGAGTCAAACCTCAAGAGTCATGATCGACGAGACATGCTCAATAAGTTGCGGAATTTTGAATATCATGTCACCTGTCGATCCATCTTGTTTGGTTTGACCGTTGATCTTCACGATCACAAAAAGTTAGATTCTGCACAGCAGATTCGGATGTTGCACAAAAACTCACAGCAAGACTCAATCGGAGGTTATGAGGATCAGCAATATCTTGTTTAGGTACCCAGCCACTGAGATGTACAATATGGGATCAGCCAGTCAACTCTTCCCGACTACGGGAACGAGAAAAGCGTTCATTCAAAAAAATGATACACACCCGACAGGAGCAAACGTGTCGAATCCTTTTGCTGCAGACCAAGGAAGCCCAGCTTTACGAACTTTATCCTGGAGATTACGAGCTGTCATGTCCACAGCGAGAGCTTAACGGTTTGAATATGAGCATGACAAGATAAGAGCGATTTGAGTCTTTACTCTTCACATACTATACCCAGCGATATAAGAGTCAGCATGGGCTGCTGGAATATCACGCCCCATCTTGCCGATGACAAGACCAAGCTCCACTGAAGGGCACGCAAGTGAATAAACTAACGGAGTGACCGATAACCGTTAAACCTTCATGGTGGGCCAAAATCCCTACGGGAATTTCAACTTGACCTCCTGACGGAAGGTAGCTTGAGGTTGGCTTGAGAAAGAAGAAAGGTTCCTTCGGTGGCTTGTTTCCCAGTTCTTTGGCGTGTGCGGCGTAGTTCCTCCCTATAGCCACAATCTAGAATGGTGTGCCAATGAATTCCATTCACAAATATTGAGCCGAAAAGTGGGACAGGGGTTTGAATGATCGATTACAAGGATGAACGGAATGTAGCTAGCGAGTCAGAAAAATCTACCCAGTGTTTTCAAGAATACGCACTTTCTTTCCGGTTCGGATAAAGTTTGAAGCCATGATCGATCAAGCAGATAGAACCTCAGCTGGTGAAATCATATGAGGCATTTTATGTGCCAAGGGAATTGCAGGAGCTCACTGGAATCTGTCAAGTCGAGCCTGATGAGAAATCCGGCGGGAAACGGATCTGATCGCAATGTTGACATTCTGTGATGCTGCAACGTCAAGAGATTCAATGTCTACCCCAGATGCGTGATGCTATAAGTAGATACTGATTTCTGTCTTCCTAAGGCTCACAGCAACCAGGTCCCCGAGGTAGGTTGTATCCTTATTTTTTGTCACTTATAACCAGGACCAAGTAGGATCTTAAAGTCCGGCAGGAAACCATATATTATTATCGGCTTTACCATCTCCCTCAGTGAATGACACTCAAGGTGTCCATCAAGACGACATCCCCGAAGGGATCTATACTTATCCTGTGATCGGGAATTAAATCAGCCTTGGCATCTAGAGCCAAGCCATGATCTAGTTTACCCCCTACTGCAATCTCAAACCCAGACAAGACCAACTGTGGCCCATATAAGAGCCTAGCACCCCTTCGAATGCTCAGAGAAGGTGGAAGAAGATGAACTATATGCTTGGATAGCCAAGGAATCTTGAACCTCCACAAGCCGTCTTGGCATCTTCCCAGAAGGCATACATGTGTCTTTGGCTTGGCAGGCTCATCGCCCAGAACTGTTTAGAATGCTTTCTCTGACTTATAAGCTCTCTGACATTCCCCTTTCATTCTTCTGACATCCTCCATCGGACTTTCCACATCCTCATACAAACCTTTTTCCTGTGACTCGCCAGAAGTCTCTACCATCCGTCCTGTCAGCGAGAAAGACTTCAAACGTTTTTTTCCTGTCGACAGAATGTCCTCAGATCAACCTACAGAGAATAAGTGTGTCATCCGGAGCTTCACTTCAAACCCTCCCTTGCTGCTTTCCTTCTTCACCTTTCTGCTTGGCTCTGAGTATAGTAGTTTCTTTCTTGCATGACTGACAATTTCGCTCGATAGTAATGAACACAGACATCTGGGAACTCCGCTAGAGATCGTGATTGTTGTGGTTTTCGGTATGTTTAATACCCCCACTTATCATTCATCTTTTCACATTGTCTCGCTTTCCAGCCTGTCTTGTCGCCTCTCTCAGTGGTGCATATGTCTTTCGTAAAAGGCAGAAGCGTAGATGGGCCGGGCAGCGAACGTTTGACATAGAAAGAGGACAGAGAAGAATGCAACGCAAGAATCGAGAGAAGCGTCCAACGTCGACATATTCACGAGACTCAGAGAGTCTAGGCAAAGCATATACATGTTTCTCCGGCGAAACTGCAATCAGAGAACCCAAGTCTGATGCCGAAGTTGCGGTATCAACAGAAAGAAGGCCGGAACTTGCGAAGGTACATCATCAATCACAGTCATCTGCCCTTTCCCATCTAACAATTGGTTCTCGCAACTCACTTTCTCATTTCATCATGTTGCACAGCCTCCTCCAACTGCTCAGCTGAAACGACACAGCAAAACCTCATATCAAGATTATATCGCCAAACATCCACCAAAATACTACTGGGACCAATCTCGCTCTATGTAACAACCTCATCCCATCTCTGGTTTCGGCGTATTGAACACTGCATGAATTTCTATTAATGTCTTCATTCTCGTGAGTTGCTCATTCCTTTTCCCATCCATCCGAATCTCAATAGCAATCACCGTACAATTGACGATGGTTTTTGATCATCTTGTTGCAGTCTTTGTATTTCTACCAAAATATGTTTCATATCTGTATACTCATTATACCTTGGATTCTTTGGCCAAAGAGGGATCAAGAGGGATCAATAGTCAAACGATGGATGATGTTATCATGACCACAAGCACAACCACAAGATGGAACTCAAGTGTATTTTTTTTCTGACGAAAATCATGACTATTCCACATTACGTAGATATATTCAAATTTCGGACAGGATGGCATCGAGAGATTTGTACCGAAATCAGATTGTCAGGTTGGCACTTGGTATATGCGACTCCTTTACTTTAATCAAGAACAAGTGTGTTGCCGATGACATGCCCCTTCTGGCTAACTTATCTGAACATTAGATCAAACAATCACTTATCTTTTCCCACCAAAACAGACAAGAATTTCCCATAGAGCACTGAGTAACAGGCTTTTTATGCACATCCACATAACCGCCATTTTGAATTCTCACATTTCGAAGTCATCGCAAAATGAGATATCTTGATATGGCATAGGAGCCCTGAGGTTAAGGGATGACAGAGAAAACGAGAGAAACAAAAGGACCATCCAGTAACCATAGTAAATGTTTTGGGTAAAATTTCCAAACCGTTACATACTGGAAACTTTATTGTATTACGAGACTTAGTTCATACTTGACCCCTTTCCATTTTTGGTTGCCCCAGAGAAACTGATGAAGATGAAGATAGTACCTAAATGGTGTGATAACATGTGTGATAACATGCTCATGTCCAACATGGAATACAATGGGTATCAAGAATAAGACCACAGATATCAGCCATAATAGTGGAGAAACAGATTTCTCGAAAGCATGAGATGATTGGAGTAAAAGCCGCAAATCCTATTGGGCTCCAAAAAGGCAATTGATTGTCCTGAGGCCAGCCTCATGATTTGCCTGGTTGGAGGAGATAATCAGCCACTGAAAATTACAAACCTTTCTTGTTGACCAGTTGTCAATTTCAGATGGCGATTAGATTAAATCACCAGTAATCAATGTCAGAATCCTAAGTTCTTGATATCCAACAGTCCGTAATATATCCAAAATCATCCAAATTTGCGAAGATGGACCACGTCTAGCAGAGCATTTCACAAGGACAACCTATAATTACTGTGTCAAAAACACGATAACGGCATATAGATCATACCACTCACAAACAATATCTGCGATACATTCACAGCATCCCTGTGGACGACATGAGGCACTGATTTCCCGATAGATATAAAGATACTGACCTCGCAACACTCTGAACATACGATGGATCAATGAAAGAGACTACAGTTCATTCGCATTGAAGACTCACCAAGGCACAAGAAGCAACCTATCATTCCAAGGAAACAATCCTGTGTAGCAGTGGCATTGATACTTAGTTGTAAAACAACATGGCTGTAACGAACCTTGCCAGCACCTCCTCCACGAAGACGGGATGCTTTCTGCTTGTGCTCGCATTGATGTTGCTCCTCTTGATTCTTCTGAGCGACAGGGTTCATTGTCGCTGCTTATGCAATCATCGTCAATCAGACAACAAAACATTAGAGATGTGCGGCTTACACATCTCCATGGATGCCCTGGGCTGGGTGGAAGTAGGCTGAGGGGACGACATGAATCTTTGGGTCAAGTTGAGGAAGCTGTTTCCACGTTTCGTATATAATATATATTTTGAGGCGAGGTGATCGGGATATTATACACGCGCAGTTGGAGCTATGATAGATCATGCTATTTTTGGAAATATAATTGGAATTGTCATGACATTTGGTATGTGACATCAGCATGTCTATTATATTGAATGAAAGTGTTTGGAACTACGACGAGGGACATCAAGAACTTCAGTCAGTCTTAGGCTCATCACTAACCTGGCCATCAGGATTTTGCACTGATTTTGTACTCCGTTAATAAACTTGTATTAAGTAATATTTCTTGGAAGTGATGAGATACTCCTGTTGTACACGTTTGTTCTCATTTTGTGTTGCAGGTATCCCTCGATGCCTGCTGGATGAGACATCACATTGCGGTTCTCCATTCTACTATATCAAGAAATAGTTTGAGAAATAGTTTGATAAGGCTTATACATCTTATCTTTTCCCCTAGCTACATATCCACTCAATGACATCGAACCCTGACTTAACAGCCATCTGCCTGTCAGAACGAAGAAGTAACTCTCATTTTTTAACTTGACAATAGACCCACGATGGTTCGGGAAAATACAGATGAATTCGAATGGCTTCCAATCGAGGCGATGAATCCTGGAAGCAGAAGCCGTCACTGCGCATTAAATTTGATGATCAGAATTCCAGATACACAGCCTCTTACGCCTGAACAGCTTCTTTCCTCATGAGTTTCCGACCTATATTTTTCTCAATTCTTATATAAAGTTATGCAAGCAGGCCTGAGTGCTGCGTAACGCAGCAAAGAACCGCCTCGTTGAGGGAGGGTGCCCATCAAACCTTGAGGTGCTGCGGCCTCCTGTACCAGGCGTTGTGCAAATGTGATAGACTAGTGGAATATGGCATAGGAGATTGTAGGTTGTTATGAAGATTTAGCACAGTAGGTGGAGCTAGAGGAACAGCAAGATGCTGATGTGCTGTCGTGCAGTAGGGGCATACAGACCTGCTTTTGATCCAAGATTCATTTTCCATGAAGATTAATGTCTATCTGGACAGCCGCACGGGTCTTAGAAGCTGGGACTACCTGATCAAGTCTCTACCTGTTTAGATATGTGTCGAGTTCGATTAATAACATTATCAAGAAGCACGATGATGGAGCATAATGAAGCCCAAAGCAACGACATGGAATATTGCTAACGGAACGTCCTCGTAAAGTTATTATTGATAGTGTGCGGTCGTAATTCGGTAGTCCTCAGATAGTTCCAAATCAAAACCAGTGGAACTGTTTTTTAAAGTCTAATACTCCCAGCTTTTCAAATCCTTGTTATCTCCTCAAATCCATCATACCCGTTCGCAATCGTCCAGCTTCCACTTGTAGGAGTCAATGCCAACGAACTGTCATCGCCTTCATCCTCATCTGCATTGTCACTCACATGGTGCCCCACAGCAGGAATATTTGTGCTCGTATTCTTCAAAGCACCAGGAGACAATGACGTTGAATCATGTCTATCATGTGAAGTGCCGATCGCAAAAGGCTCAAAATCAGTATCTACCCCATCAGCGCTCTGGAAATCACCGAAATCGCCAAAACTTTCGAAAGAATTGCCGATTTCATCTGAGGGTGATGAAGACAGGGGGACGCTGTCCATGGCACTAGTTCCAGATATTTCTGCTGCATCTGTGAAGGGGCCAAACACATCCTAGAGACAGTCAATCAGTGAGAGAGAGAGAGAGATAGAAAAGAACGTACATCATCATGTGGAGTGAATGTATATCTGGACGTAGTTGTTGGTGTGAACGAATCCTACGTGGATAGAAAAGACAATCAGACTGCTGACACGACCCACTTCAGCACAGACATAATGGTGAAAAACGCACATCAAATCCAAAAACATCTAAGGGTCTCCTCCCGCTCCCACTACTACCAGTAGCAGCAACCTGACGTCTTCTCATTGATATTGGTGGACTTCGAGAGTTACTAAAATTCGACTGGGACAACCACCCCTCTTCCTCATCTGATGAATCTGGAGATTCACCAAGATGATTTGAAGACCGGATTTCAGGATATGAAGCGAACTTCATTGCAGTTGCGTGGTATCAGTTTCGAGTGTAAAGCGTTGGAAAAGCTATGAACTCACACGCGTAGTCCGTCCATCTTCAGCCTCATCCTCATCCTCGTCATCCAGAGATGCAAACTCAGTTGTACTCCGGATCCCGGCAACAACACTCCTTCCACTCCTACTTCTACCGCTAAAACTGACTCTCCTAAAGTCTCCTTGCAAATATTCATTTCCGCTTCCATCGTCTTCACCAACATCATTATTTTGAACACGACGCGAGAAAGACTTGACATCTTCAGGAACATCCGCTTTTCTGTGTACACCTCCGAAATTGACCACTCTTTCCCCTTCTTCTCCTGTTTCTTCAATATCATCTTGCACAATTTCGATTCCGGATGAAGCTGATCCAACTGACGTCCGTGGTGCAAATGTAGCAGCATTCGTCTCATCTAGTCGTAAACCTGAGAACGCGGCAGCTTCATCCACTTTCATTCTCGACGCTCCACTTGCTCCCCCTCCTGTCCCAACACCCGTACTGGCACCGGCAAACGAGGCTTTCACCTCCACACCATAGCCACTGACATCGGGCTCCCCATCGAACCCGAACCCTCCACCTCCACTCATACTAAATGCAGCAGAAAAGTTTGGCTTAGGTCCTCCCAAAGCCACTGCATCTTTTTTCTTCGTCTCAGTATATCTCCCCTTGACGTATTCTTCCCATTCAGGCTGAGGAGCGTAAAGCGATGTGATTTGTGTTGAGAGGTCTTCAGGGAATCTGTCTATTGCGGAAATTACTTCTTCAGCGAGGAGAGTGAGGTAACCCATGTAGCCTATCCGGACACCCTTTGATTTTGTACTGGGAGAAGAATGAGTCAATGGAGGTAGGCAATCTATGGAGAGGAGAGAATAGGGTACCTCTCGAGATCGTCAAGTTTCTGGCCCTCAACGATCCGTTGCATGAGTCTTGCGTCTCTGAACAACGAAACCACCAAATCCCTATTCAATCCACTCCTAACATTCCCTGTCAGAATCTGGTGTATTATATCATACACCACACTATGCAAGAAGTTGTTCCATTTGAACTCGAAGAATAAGTCCTATGAAAACAAAACGGAAGGGTGCACGTAATCGCCGTAAGCCCAAATGAGTAATAAGTCGGATGAGAAAGCGTTACCACTAGTGTCGGCAGGATCTCCAAATCCAAAAACAATCTCTTCAATTTACTCCCAGAGGTCTGTGACGAGTCAGTCGTCCCCGGAGCTTTATCCTCTACCATCTTGCTCGAATTACGCCTTGATTTGTCAGCTCTATGTGCCCGTGAAACTTGTGGTGTGAGTGCATGATCATCATTGTGTTCTGCCAACACCAGCTGGGCATCTGCATTACTGCCACCCTCCCTATAAGACTTCATCCATTCTTCTTGACGTGCACTCGGGGTGGATGAAGATGAGGGTGTAGGATATGCAATACTTTGCACTCCAATGTTTGTCTTTGACGAAGTGTCAATTTTCAAAGCTTGCTTCGTTGATGAATTGTTGCTACTACTGCTTGGTGGCTCATCCAACATTGAGACTTCCTCCATCCTCTGTACACTCATCTCAATATCGTCGTCAATGTCATCGTCACCGTCATCGTCTTCAACTTCCTCAGCGACACTGCTCCCAGGGGACATATCCGAACTCCCAATACTGGGAGTATCACCCTCACCACTCTGTTGTTGTAGCTGTCGAGCAGCCCGGGAACCAGGTCCGCCAGAAACAGGTAGTTCCATCGCCGGTTCAATGTCACTCATCCCGCTACTGCTCCCGACGCTTGCTGCCAAACCATCATTACTACTGTGGTCATCCATCTCCTCTTCTGCCGTAGGTCCAGCACCGGAACTACTTTGATCTTCACCCGTGGAAATGCCATTGAGTTGGATAACTTGTGCCAGGTCTTCAAGTGCGGAGAGACCTCCTTGTAGTCTGCCCTTAGAGTCGTAGAGATTATCATGAATTGACGGACGGTTGAGGAGCGCCATGTTGGAACAATGCAAGAGCTCAGCGAAAAGCTCGCAGATCCGGTACCGCTCGAACGTAAGAGGTTTTATTGTACCGACGGTTGTTTGTATGTCTTCGGTCTGAATGTACGTGGAAATATGATCAAGGTAATGAAACTTCATAGGAAAATAGCACTCACCAACGATCTAGGTGTTCTCAAAAACATTGTCAACTCTCGCATTCGGTCACCAACACCATTTAATACAGGTCCCAGATTCACAAGTCCCATGCGATTCACAAACTCTGACATGGCCTGCTCCATCATCTCTTTCGCCTCGTCCGGGGCTTTACCAACCTCTTCTGTCAGATGTTGTTGGTATTGGATGAGTCGATTACGTAGAGTGTGAAAGAGATATGGCTCGAAATAATCAGAGCTATTCTTACGAATTAATTCAATGATGATAGAGATGGAGTTGATGACGGATGAGATGGACGAATCAAATGAGGGGAGACACTCAATACTATTTTCCGTATCTTCTGTGGTGGTTGGGGAGCTGGAAGGAGAGGATGGTGTGGTAATGACTTTGAGAGCGCTGAAGTCCTGAATGATATACGAGACGAGTCTGTCTACCATCTCTCGCGAAGCCAGCTCGCGTGCAAATAGGTTGGAAGCGGGAACAGGGTCCATAAGACCCGATGCAGGTGCAGGAGTAGCCATAGAAATAATCCCCTTTATGAGATCTGCAATGACATTATGCATATCGCTTGAATGTTGGGGAGATAACATGCTGACGAGTCTCGGGATGAATTCTTGTGATGAAAGCCACTACTCGTTCAGTCAGACAGATGAATTGAAATCAATCAGAGGCGTACCTCAATGACCTCTCCACATCTCTGGTGTTCATCCAGAACTATGATCTGTACGATGAGGTCGACGAAAGCCGAACACTCGATATGTTTCAGAAGTCGTTCCACGATGTTGGGCTGAGCTTGAATGAACGCAAGCATCTCCACGCTGCCCATCAGTACACCGCGATACATCTGCGAGGTGAACCCACCTTTTCTGGCCATTTGAGGATGAAACCGAGGTTAATTTTGACAAAATGGGAAGCCATGACTATTTGAGTCTTCATATCCTCGGGTGATCTGTCGAGAACAAATTCCCAAAATGGAGCAAGGACTACATCAGCCTTGCCTACACAAGTGGCAGATATGGACCAAATATCGCTGCAGAGAACCTCTGTGGCTACGTAGGGGTACCTGGACTTGCACGGTGAGTGTCATGGCGCCGACAAGCGCTGGCTGCGCACTTGAAACGGTCCTTGCCCTCGATCTCAATCTCACCGGTGACATAGGCAAAGAGCCTGTGAAGGACGCCGACCCTGCCGAAATACTCGGCCAAGCGAGAATTCTGTGCCTTGCACTCCTGAAGAAGGTCGTCCTGGTCGAGGATGGTAGCAAGAGAGGCCTCTTTGTCGATGAGACCCTCAATGGCAGAGGCATTATGGAAGCCGAATCTGCAAGGAAACTGAGCTGAAGGCTATTCACAGCACAATGTGATTACCTCCAAAACATGGCCGTCGACGCTCAAAGTGTGATATTATCATGCTCTATATATGGCAGTCTCTCACGCTACTCTACGCTATCTACCTCAGAACTGTGCCCGTGAGCAGTTGAAAAAAAACATACGGCAAGACACTCACCCGGATCTGGTAGGTTCCCTCTGCCTTGGTCAGGTATCGTACCCACTTGACACTCTGGTAGTTCTTTTTCTCAAACACCTTGAGGAACCGCACGATCAGCCCCGATGCAGTGAACATCAGCACTTGAAAGTCCACATCTATCGGCGGCCGCGCCCACACCTGCCGTGTTGTCGTGCTTGTCAGATACGCTGTTCCAGAGAATGTGCACTCCTGTCCTCCCTGGATCCGGGGCAGTTTCCATACCACCACATTCTCCGCTGGCACATACTTGGCCTTCCCATTGGCCACTTTGCAGTCCACGCTGGTCGTGTTGAGTGGTGTTGGAATTCGTAGGACGACATTTGTTGCCGAGAGCTTGTTGTCAAAATTAGTTTTGATTGCAACCGTATACTGGACTTGGCTAGTGCCTATTTCATTGACGGTGGGGATTATGCGTAGAGGTAGCTTGACGTTGCTCGTAGATCGGTACCTGCTAACTACTGAGTCATCTGTAGCAAGTCTTATGAGAAAAGCGTACCGCATAAGCTCAAATTCGCCATCAGGTGGTATGAAACTGATTGTTCTGCTGCTATTGAAATCATGCAGTCGTACACACTGGTGGAATCGACAATCATCCAGTTCGACAGCACCACCTGTCCCATGCTCGCTCCTGTCGATCACCAGCTTGTCATTCAGGCCGAATTTACACTCAGGAGTACCAGACAAGTATGCCCGCATCTGAATATGGCCGTCTACATCTGATCTCAGAATGTTCCCTGTCAAATTATTTAGCAACCTACCACAATGCATATTCAAGTAACTCACCTTTGGCACTCATGCTCAGGTTGATGGTCTCCACGACGTCCACAAACGCCTCGTTCTTCCTATAACTCACATCTCCTCTCCTCCAATTTGTAGCACCGGTGGCCTGCATCGTAATTTTGGATGATTCCTCCTTGAACCAATCATATCATAATTAGTACACCATGTATCCAGGTATCCAGATGCACTGGAAGATGATAACGCACAGCAGCAATGGCACTAGTAGACACTATACTCTCCGTCGTGATGTAACTTTTTAAGGTATCGATCTCACTATTCTGCGGGTATCCAAAATCGCATATCTCTGCCAGCGTCAGGATCAGTAGAAGGATACTTCTCTGAAAGGATGGACACACCATCAATTAACTCATATATCAGCACAAAATTATTCTTCACGCTCTCCTCATCTACTTTACCAAAGTAACTCTTCCCAATGTTGATGAACCTATAACAAAACTCAAAAACGAGCGCGGCATTGGCATTTGTCCTGTGACAATGACGATCATACGTACTCAGAATTAGCAGAAGGAAGAACAGGGAAGACTCACTTTGTCACAGCAACAACATACAAACCATTCACTCTCACATGAAAGAAACTTGTCGATCCCAGCGTTATGATCGGTGATCTGACGTCGCTATTTGAAACTACTTGTATTCTGAATACATCCGCAATGGACCGTCTACAGAGAAAAGTTTGGCTCTCGGAACCGACTTTATGTTTGAGTCATGCCTACTTGAAGTCCGGTCGATAAAACCTCGAGATTAGGACCTACTCCCGGTATAAGCAACCATGTTCAAAACTCGTCAGCACATTGATTAGCATACCTCTCCTTTCTGATTGAAAATAAAGAATGCCTAAAGGACGATAAAAATAAACTAGTTTCGTAGGATGGACCGACAGTATAAACTCACAGAAATCATGTTGATGTCGTTGCAAGTTGAAAGCCGACTTTTTGGCGCATCATCAATTAATTGCAAGTCATAGGCGCTTCAAGCGTGCGACTTTTTTCATGGTATTTTCTGAACCAATGTTCATTAGCTTTGACAAGCAATCTAGTGCTCAGATACATTCCAGACCTAAAATACTAAAATTACCCGTGTAGGATAATATCTATGCACTATGTAAGAGGAATCCTGGCATACTGAGTAACAAGGTCCCAAGTTGTGCCTCCATACACCTCTGAGGGGCCATTGCTGTGTTGCGGCGAATTTGCTATGCTCTGAAATATCATAGTCAGAGTAGTCACCATGAGGTAGATGACTGAGGTGAGATCATGGATTGTATGTATATGTGTAAAAACACTAATCACCTGGTTAGACCGGAAAACAGTATAGCAGAATCATTCTATCGAAATATTCATTCCATTGACTCTGTTTCATTCCAGTGGAGCAGCCCAAGTGACATTGATACATATCACCGTAACTTTCAGCCAACTACGCAACCAGTTATCCAACCTTGAGCACAATCAAAATAGCATTGACACCTATTTATCAACTCTAGATACAGAAAGCTCTATATCAATGTCACATCTAGCTGTGTCAATAACCAGGCTATCATCATTTCAGGTTAAGGTATCCACAGTCATATAGTATTAGCACTAGTAGAACACCAGTTATGGTTGATCAAAACAAATTCTCAGCACTCAACTTTCTCACCGACATTCGGAAAATCTCGTTTTTCACTTTGGTATCCACGGAGGGTCATCGGAGGCCGAAATCAGAAATGTTCCTGGTCCATATCCTGCAGGTCGTACCGCGAAACGAGATCTGAATCATTTTGATCCTCTCTGAGTCCTCGTGCTTTCGACAACCAATAACTCCTCTTTGCATCGGTATCAGCCATCGACTTGCCATACTCCTTCGCTTCAGCCGCATCTGTGGAATCACTTCTACTTCCATCTTCATCGTCAACAATAAACATCGTGTGTTTATCTTCTTCTCTACCCATCCGTCTCCTTTTCTTAGGAGGCTGCTTTCCAATATCGTATTTCGCGCTCTCTTCAGGATCATGGTTATTTCTATGTGAGATATCACTTATGTCGCGAGCCAAGCTAGCTTCACCACCACCCAAGTCTTTCCAAGGTGAGTATTTGTTTTTCAAACCCAAGGAGGGAGATTTAGAGTGTTTATCCCGATACGATTCGCCATTGAGTTCTTTTACGACAACTTGTGCCTTTGGTTTGACTCCTAGAATATCATGCAAGACACCCTTACTGTAGACTTCGCCTACTAGTCGTCGATGATTGATTGTCTGGAGCATAAATGAGAGATCGAATCAAGATTCAGAGGTCATACGCAAACCTCCTGAGTTACACCCATCACGCTTGACAAAATACTCATATCCTCAGGGTGAAATTCTTGTCGTAATTGAATATCGCGACCTTGTTGTCTTGAGTTGCAGGCGGCAGTTTGGAGGTACGCTGTAGACGTTAAAATTTGATAAGCACCAGCAAATGCTGTCCGAACTTTTGGAAATCCGAATGAACCACTGGAAATGTCGTTGGCTAATGCTGGTTTCAGCATGCATCAACAAGACCAAGAGGTATATGCATACTAGGATTCACGGGGTCCTCTATTGAGAGACAGTCCCATTTACTGGAATCGTACCAGCCGCGCAGGCGCTTGTTGAAGTAGGTACCACCATCACGGATGGAGATCCCCACTTCGTCATAGTTGAAATGGCACCCATACAGCTCAAAAAACTCCATTACAAGCACTCCGAGATTCTTCTCGGGAACAATCTCTCCTCTGCGTATCTTGGGGTGCATCTGGAGGAAGCTGATCGCTAGACATACGATGCTATAACTGCCAAGGCCGCCTGTAAAAACTTCGTTCATGCTCCGTTGACAGAGAAACAGTTTTGTGATGAAAACTAGACTGCGCAGCGCAATTCCATCTCCACCCATGGATTGCAGGAAACCCTTGACGACCTGTCCACTGACGATACCATTCACCTGATTTATGCTAATATCAACGTTAAATCGCCCATGTGTCGTGACAAATTTCACGATGGGTACTTTCGCTTTAGCAATGACAGTGACATTCGAAGTTATTCCTGCCTTGCGCAACACAGCAGCAATGGAATGGAGTACAGAGACCTTGTTGCTGTAAGCCATAGAGTCAGAAACGATGACTAGATCTATGTCGCTAAGCGGGAGCTCAGTTAGCAAGAGAGTAGAAAATTAATGTGTATGCACACCTAGAGGGAAGATATAGCTTCGTCTCGTAACTTCCAAACGGCATGACCTTAGCATCGGGAAACGCGACTGAAATAGCTCCTGAAACGATTGAAACAGTCAGCTCGCGAATTTCATCTTCAATAGGCGTTGGTGAAATCCAATTCGTGAAGGCCTCGACTTCTTGGTGCATCCTAAACAGGGATCCTGATCCAAAACTCTGAGCAAGAAAGTGCGCAGTACTCACATCTCAGCTACGTTTCGACAATCTTTCCAGTCGATATCATACACCCATGGGGCCTTTCTCGATGCCGCGTTCATCCTCTGTTTCTTATTCGCATACCCATCTTCGAAATCTACCGCATCGTGTTTTCTCTTTTTCGTAGATTCACCACCACGCCCTCGACTCCTTTCCCTGATCTTTCCCTGATCCCACTCTCGTTCATTATTCGCCGGCGGTGCGTCTCGCACTGATTCCTTACCTTTGTCTTTCTCGTTCTTCGGTTTTTGAGTCTCTTCACCGTCTGAAACAAGTGCGATATAGTCCTCAACAAATGCAGTGGGAGTCCGCAGTACTGTCTCTGTTTGACCAGAGAGGACATTGGAGGAAGGTATCTGAAGATCCATTGAGGACATAGTTGAAGATGCCGTCGGAGTGATAAAGTAGAATTATGGTAGTCAGTTCCAATGTATTTTTAACCCTCTATTTTCTACATGTGTATTTTGGCCTAGTGTGTCTTTTACCTTCCCAACAAAGCAAACTGACTTCGACCATAAAATTCATTTGCAACCTGCGCTCGACAATTTAATTTCCTTAAAGCATTTTATTATCCAAAATATGATATTTGATAACATGTAATCATAACGTGCTAGCAGTCTTCCTTTAACCAGCCACCATGAGTATCACGCGACCATTCAAAGCTTCTGACATGTTCAAGTTTAATAACATGTGAGCGACTTCCTTTGATTGCAATGGCATGTATATTCATGCCAGCCACCGTTCAATAAAAGCAATTTAGACATTTGGACAGAAACTGTGAGGGATTCAATATCCTTTATACAACACGCCGTCATTTAAGTCAATAGTATGGAATTGGGTTTTATTTGACCTATCTCTCGAGGTGGCCTGATATCTGCTGTGTACAAGAAGCACCTAGTGGTCGTATGATGGGCTATGGTGTGTTGCTAACCTCATGATTCTTCCATTCTTTTTTCTCATATGCTTCAGTCATGGGAAAAGCCGAAGGCCAGGGTGCAGGATGGCATGGGCATGTAACAGCCATTACCGTTGCAAATGAATATCGTCGGCTCGGCCTCGCGCGCAGAATGATGAGTTTCCTCGAACTCGTATCAGACGAACTCTACAAAGGATTTTTTGTGGACCTCTACGTGAGATGCGCAAACAAACTTGCGATTGATATGTACGAAGGTTTGGGGTATAGCGTATATAGGCGTGTCAGGGAGTATTATGGAAGTTTAGGTGTGGGAAAAGGAGGGAGGGATGAGGAAGATGCGTTTGGTGAGTGGTTTATGTCTGCGCTGCCATGTGAGTATATGGCCAAATACCTCAATTAGATATGCGAAAACCACTCTCGAGGGATCCAGATCGACATTCGGTTAGGTCGAATGGAAGGGATATAATCGTTAGTGCTCATGATGTTTCGTAAAAGGCTGACTCGCAGCCCTTAATTTGGGTTGCAAGGAATAAATGATAAACTTTCCTTGACTTATTTAGAATGCTAATATTGTGGCAACAGTCCCAAGCAGATTTACTGAAACGGATTGTGACAGAATCGTGGGGGTTGACGTCGCTAAACAGCGAAGACTCACCATCAGTCGAATTCATCCCCTCAGCCATGTTTAATCCTTTAGCATAGGAGATAGACGGTCACATTACTGAAGGATTGAGATTGTATGATAACTCTGATCAGGGTAGCACTTCCAGTTTCTCTGGAGGCTCATGGATTATGTCGTGACGATAATGGTTCTCAACAGACGAAGAACTCCTTATGAAAAAGCTGAGACATTTGGTGTTTTGCTCTCGCATCCGAAGTAATGGTAGTGCCCAACCCCTCGTATCTAGCATACAAACCAAACAACCTAAATACTCAATGGCGGAGGATCTTCTGGTAGAATGCCCAACAATGCGAGTTGTTCCTCATAAAATGCATTCAATGTGTCCGCATCCGAGCAGAACGTGTTGAGCCTTTCCCTGATATCATCTGCCGGACTGATGGGCTGAGAATCTTTCTTGCTCTCTATTTTCGGAGCCAACCGTCCTATCAATCGATTGGTAAGGAATAAAAAACCTTCAGAGCCCCCAATGACTTGAACAAAGGCCGCTCCAGTTTTGTGGATGAATTGCGAATATTTATATGGTAATCGGCGATAAGAGTAAATGACATCGACAGTGTCGGGATATAGCTCAGCAGCTTCGACGTCGACTATGAAATCAAATTTGTGGAGCAGGGCATATTCAAAGTATTTTGAAGGGGTATACCCTGGAACGTGGCTCTCAATGTTGGGGAGGGAAGGTGGGAGAACTGCCAGTCGAATGGGAAAGCAGGATTGAAAGGCATTTTGAGAACTGATATCGCTGATTTGGGTGACGTAGGCTTCAACGAGCTTGAGACCATGGCGCTCAATTAATCTGTTCCATGCTTTGAGCTGTTCGTCAATGCATCGAGCAGTCGTGCCAATCCACTGTAATTCAAAATGGAAGACAGTCGCTGGGTTGTGAATGATGTCGTGGTGGAGAACAACTGATTCAGCTTGGTCACTTTTCTGCTTACAAATTCAGCAAAAAATGAGATGGTGGACTGGAGATGTTTACCTTATTGGAATCAATTTCAATAACCATTGTTTGACTCAGAATTAGTCTCCTTGCCGGTTTCCGCACAGATGTACTCCTTCTTGAGATATTGCTAGCTGGCTTGGGAACAACCTCTTCGCCTGCATATCTCCTGAACCAGCCGCTTTTAGGCGTCATTGGGACTGAATATTCGCCACTCAAACGATAATAGTAGTGACTTGTTTTCAAATGAATGGTTATGTGCAATAAATGTAGGGGGCAGGAACCCTTACCCATCCAAGAACCCATGCTGTCCTCTGCAGTGCTCGAAAAATCCTTGCTCCAATAGTCTTGCACCCCACTCTACCGCCTGTACTCTCGACGTCACATCGTTAAACTCTCGAACCAACCATGACACAAATTCATGGCCAATGAACGAGTTAGGGTACCGATTATGATGCCACCGATAGTTTTTGATAGGTACTCCATCCTCCTCATGCATAGCTTTGATGATCATAGTAGGCAGTAAATCACCTATTTCCCGTTCACTTTTCATCTTCTTTTTTAATGGGCCATGTGCATGTATTTGGTCCAGCTGATCCATAAGAGATTCATCGAGGACAGAGGTAGCAGGGTCAAGAGTCGTAGGAAGGAACCGAATCGGAGGAGCAGGATTGTTGATACGCTCTTCTGGTGGCTGCCACCGAAGTTTTGTAAATAGCTCGGCCAATTTCTCGATACCCAGAAGCCGAATTTCTTCGTCGTTGAGACGCTCTCCTCCTGGCCCAGTATTCAAAATTGGAGGTTCTTTGGTTGGAATTGCAACAAACCGCGTGCGCCAATATCGAAGCGACTCATTGAAATCACGCTCATATCCAGCGACTAGCATATCTAACCTATTCCATCCGTAATTTGCAAGGGCAAAGGAGGTGAAAGTTGTCTCATGTGAAGCATATCCTCCTGTTAGAAATGAGCTTAAGGACCTGAACACGATCGTTGAGAGCATCATACCGCCACGTTGAGGCCAAATAAAACACTCATATCTCATCTTCCTTGCAGGAAACAGTCTCCTTACATATCTCCAAACCTGGATTGTATCACCTTTATATGATATTTTATGTATCTCATGGGGCATGCTGAGATAAACAGGATCCCAGGGAGATCGAAGGACATCGGCCAGTCCAGTGAACTTTGGAGTGTAATCATCACTGACCAAAAATTTGCTCTTCCGCATGCTTTTCCTCTCATCATTTATCTGAGTTTTTTGTCGGTTCCTTGGAGCAGAAGGTTTCAGAATGAACTGAAAACCTTGGGCGATGCGAACAGCACTCATGCCACGCATGACGGCAAGTGCCCAAGCATGGCGGACTTCCTCTGTAGTCCCTTTGATTTGAGGAGGTTTAACAAGAAAGGAGCGCATTTCTTTGGGATCAACGACGAAATCATATTGGTTATTGTCATAACAAGACTCAAGTTCGGCGTTGGATGGGAGGTATTCCATGGTTAAGGGCAAACAGGGAGGCGCAAGCAGCGCCCTCCATTTGATGTCATGTTTGTGGGTAGCTTCTGGTAAGAGGTGCTCCCACCGGCGGGCGAGAGATTCTTGGACATAGGGGGCGGGCGCTTCACACTGCAGAGGGTTTGACCAAGATCGGGGAGAAGAAGTAAAGGATTGGCCAAGGATACTCGCTACACTCCGTCTTTTCATGGTGAGGCTATCATCACGAGGAGGGGTATTCAGAGGCGACCTTTTCAAGGTGCCACGTGGCGGCATTATCGTTTCCTCTTCAAAAGTTCGACTCAAGATAGTCTTGGAGACATTTGACTTTATTGCAAGCGGTTGAGCAGAATTTTCAGGTTCCATGGGAGGAGGAATTTTTGGGAGGGTTAGGACCTGAGTTGCTGTTGGTGCAGTGACAGATGGTGCAGTTCTTGGAGAGGCAGACGCAGAGACTTGAGTGGTTTGTGGCTCACTTGGTCCGCTGCGGAATGGATTGAACAACCATGACGGTGCAAGCTTAGAAGCAAAACTAGGCTTTGACTGGCCTACAGAACCGGGAGTGGAGAATTTGGAGAGTGTCGAGCGTACAGAATGAATTGATGCTTGTGAAGGAGAGCTGGCGACAGTCGGCACTGGGAGCATCTGGGCTGCTGCAATCTCATCTGGTAAGTCTTTGATGATGCGCCTGGGGCTTTCTTCGATCGTCGTGATGGTATTAGAAGCTGTTGGTCCATGATTTCTATTTTCGAAGACTCGGGAACCGGTAGAAGAGGGTGCGACATAGTTGGTACGCAGCGAGAAAATATCCATGTCAAATTTGTCCGCTTCTACTTTTCCAAAAGAAAAGGTTTCTTTTTCTGCGATAACTGAGTCGGTGGCAGTTGTGGCCTGATGGAGGTAGGGAATTTCGATGCTTGATAGGACATCAGCTTCAAGTAAACCGAGCATCTGGATTTCGTGCATTTTGGCCCGAGCTACAAATCTATCATTGAGATGAGCAACTAGAAGGTAACTCGGGAAGACAATCTCACCGGTCTTGTCTGAATGGCAGATCCATTTGCTTATCCCAAAAGGTAGTGGAAATCCAGAACGGTTCCCACCAGAAAGTCTTGGATCCCCTGATCCCGCTGCCATCATTCCCTCCCCATAAAGGGTCACTTGCTAGTGGATCGGCGGATCTGTTCTCAATTTCAAACCTAGTCTCCGGCTCTGTGCCCTGGAAACTAAAAATTGGACTCTGGTGTAAAGGAGGTTTTGTCAAAAGGATAAGATAAAGTATGGTGCCTTGGTCAAGCATCCGGGCTGTCGTCAAGCGTAAGAGCATTTTGTTGACGCTAAAATAGCCAGTGCCAGGACTGATCAAAAGGGTCATTGCTCCAGTTATGAAAAGGGAACGGTCAATGTAATGAGTTTCAGTAGGATTAAGACCAAGATTAATGGCCTCCAAAACTGGGCCATCGTGAGCATACGAAAGTCGACCAATGAGACGGGGTCGTGCGTCAGCCTTTGCTCCTTGTGCAGCTCGATAATGGTGGGTTAAGAGAATCTCACGCTGGAAATCCCAGAAAGAGTCCTTTATGCTGACGAGGATTGGTTTCCATTCGCGAAGAATTTCACGGTCTGTTATGACCTTGTAGAAATCTTTGTACCAATTCCCCCTTTCATCTTGGCGTGCACCATCGACAATAGGCCCTTGCATTTCTGACTCTTCGTAGAATACGCGTGATATAAGGACAATCGTCACAGTATGGTTGGTTCCTGTTTCGCGCCATTTGGTGAAAAGAACCGGAAGGAAGGAGTGGACGATCTTTTCGTTGTAGCGCTCCCCATCTCCGGAAAACTCCCAAAGCTCACGACAGACTTGAATAAAAATAGTGACTTTGGCCGAAAGTGAACGAAAGATGGGTCGTGTCGATGATGTCACAGTTGCTGAAGGGACCTGGATCAAAACCGTATCAAACTAGCCCCCGACTGAGGCTTGAGCACATACCTTTTTACCTTTGACATAGATATTCTCTACTTTGGCCACAGCTGCTCCGACAAACGGCACTATCTGGTCTACAAACATACATTGCTCCACCAGTTGCTCACCAAGTCTCCACATGTCGTTGCGTCCAAGATACTGATCTTTAAAAACGAGTTCCACATGACTAGCATTGCACGCCTCTCCATCAACCTATTCATGGATTTGAGAATCAAACATCATGTTCGACAATGTTTGACTGCGCAACCTTGGTTATAATCACTTCAGCGTTGTTCCTGAGATTGAAGGCGTCCGCGATAGACTTGGGTACTGAAAGCTAGAGGTATGTCAATCGTTATCAGCTGAGGATGCTCAGGATATTCAAGGCTCTCACCTGAAACTGAGCACGAGGACTTTGGTCTTCTTTTGGAATGAAGAATAAAAAGCTCTCGTTTGAATCTTGCAAGCCAGATTTACTAACTTTCATCAAATCACCTTCAGCGACCCCTGGCCATAACGAATGATTGAAGAGCACCCCAGGTGCATCCTTTACCTCGTGCACCCAGAGACTGAACGTTTTAGAGTCACCGACCTTGAGCGGCTCCAGAGTGGGTGTAGGCAAAGTGCGTAGGACTGATTGGGCGGTGTTTGAACGGTGCCGACTGAAGTGAGAGTGTTGGGATTCGGCTCTGGACGACGGCATACTGGTGCTGAGATCACAATTAGCTGATGGCAAGGAATCTAGTGACATAACTTGTCACATCTCATTCAGAGCTCTTCATCCTATAATGGATTCTTTCTGATCAGTCCGAAGACTGAAAATATTTTTCCACGAATCCCAGACCCATTGAACTAAGCAGATAGAAAACCTGACTCAAATTACACTCAAATGGTCAACCGAGAACTGGAGAACTGAATTGTAACGTCTCCCAGGTTAAAGATGTCTCTGTAATCACTTCTGCAACAGGACTTGCCCTACATATTTCTCTTCCGTAGGTAATGGATTATGATTGTATCCCTTTGCACCCATTACCATCATCTTGGCAAGGACAGGGTTTCTGACATTGTTCTGCGTTCAGTGATAGCTCAGTGATAGCTCAGTGATAGCATTTGTCAGATTGTTCTGGCGAGGTCCCAGGACGGTGATCTATTTAGTGACACTGTGACTCCTTTCCCCAGCTTTAATCGATTGTCGCAGTCTGAAGTAAC